>Ga0208736_1000325_pt1 | contig 14323 bp, 12 predicted proteins | sample AntDryMetagUQ255_FD_188090 | JGI IMG/M metagenome (GOLD analysis project Ga0208736, IMG submission 188090) | Polar desert microbial communities from Antarctic Dry Valleys - UQ255 (SPAdes) | ecosystem: Environmental > Terrestrial > Soil > Desert | place: Antarctic Dry Valleys | collected 2008-12-31 | reverse complement strand
CGGCGGCGGCCCAATCGCCGGCTGGCGGCAACGGGTCGACGTCGCGCGCGCGGGTGCGCCCGCCGCGCCCCAAGCCCGCGCGGGGGAAGACCTCGGGCGCCAGCGCTCGGGACGAGCGCGCGCTCAAGGGCCGACTGGCCGAACTGCGCCTGAAGGCGGGAACCGCTCCGGCGTCGTCCTCCGGCGACTCTCCCACCGCCCTGCGCAAGCAGCCCGGCGATCGCAGCACCGACGCATACGCGCCTGCACGCGGGCGCGCGAAGCCGGAGGCCGCGTCGCTGGCGCCGGCCAAGCACGGAGGCGGAGGCGGCGATCCGCCCCGTCGCAAGCTCAGGGGCCGTCGTGGCCCGCGCAAGCCTTCTCGCAGCGGCACGCGCCTGCGCTGGATCCGCATAGGGCTGGTGCTCAGCGGGCTCGCGTGCCTGGCCGGCATGTCCACCGTCTTCGGGATGATGATGGCGGTCGCCGGCGACCTGCCGGCGCTCGACAACCAGGCCGAGTTCCGCGCCGCCCAGAACTCCGTGCTGCTCGCCGGCAACCGCCAGGTTGCCAAGCTCACCGGCAGCAAGAACCGCATCCTCGTGCGTGAGGGCGAGGTCTCCCCGATGATCGAGAACGCGGTCATCGCGATCGAGGATCGGCGCTTCTTCGAGCACGAGGGGATCGACGCGCGCGGGATCGTGCGCGCACTCTGGGCCGACGTCCGGCGTGGCGAGGCCGTGCAGGGGGCCTCGACGATCACCCAGCAGTTCGTCAAGAACGCGCTCGTGGCCCAGGACGAGCGGACGATCTTCCAGAAGCTGCGCGAGGCCGCCCTCGCCTACCACCTCGAGCGCCAGTGGTCGAAGCGCAAGGTCCTCACCCAGTACCTCAACACCATCTACTTCGGTAACGGTGCCTACGGCATCGAGTCCGCCGTGCGAACGTACTTCGGCAAGAGCCGCGGGGGGGTCGCGCGCAACGAGCGGGCGGCCGCCGTGGTCGAGCCGCACGAGGCGGCCCTGCTGGCCGGAGTGATCGCCTCGCCGTATAGCTACGACCCGATCCAGGACCCCAAGACCGCGCGCGAGCGCCGCAACGTCGTGCTCGCCCGGATGCGCGACCAACGCATGATCACCCCCGCTCAGTACCGCGAGTCGATCGACGAGGCGCTGCCCGCCGAGGGAGACATCGATCCGCCGAAGCCCGACTCCGAGGTTCCCTACTTCTCGGACTGGGTGACCCAGCAGCTCGTCGACCGCTACGGCGCCGCCAAGGTCTTCGGCGGCGGGCTCAAGGTCCAGACCACGCTCGACTCCGAGCTCCAGCGCCGCGCCGAGCAGTCGATCGCGAGCCGCCTGCCCGTGGGTGGCCCCAGTGCATCGCTCGTAGCCATCGAGAACAAGACAGGCGCCGTGAAGGCGATGGTCGGCGGCGAGAACTTCCAGCGACAGCCCTTCAACGTCGCCACCAACGGGCATCGCCAGCCCGGCTCGGCGTTCAAGCCGTTCACCCTCGTCACCGCCCTCGAGCGCGGCATAAGCCCCGACCGCACCTACACCTCCTCCAAGAAGGTGATCGACGTCGGCGACGGTCCGAAGTTCGAGGTCAACAACTACAAGGACCGGTACGCGGGAGTCTCCACCCTGCGCGACGCCACGGCCCAGTCCGACAACTCGGTGTACGCGGAGCTCGGGCTCGACGTCGGCCCCAAGAACATCGCCCGTACCGCCAAGAGGATGGGCATCCGTACGCCTGTCTCCACGAACGCAGCCATGACCCTCGGGGGCCTCGAGCAGGGCGTCACCCCGCTCGAGCTCGCTCACGCCTACTCGACGATCGCCAATCGCGGCACGCGCCGGTCGGGGACCCTGGCGGCCTCCGACATGGGCCCGGTGGCGCTCCAGTCGGTCAAGGACAGTGGCTCGCCCCAGCGCCGCAACCGCCGGCGCGAGCGGCGCGTGTTCTCCCGCGAGACCGGCGAGCAGACCCGCGACCTCCTGCGCGGGGTCATCGTCTCCGGCACCGGCGTCGGCGCCGACCCTGGCAACGGCGAGTTCGCCGCGGGCAAGACGGGCACCACCGAGAACTACGGCGATGCCTGGTTCGTCGGCTTCACCAACCGCTACACGATCGCGGTCTGGGTCGGATACCCGGATCGGACCCGCTACATGAGGACCGAGTTCCGCGGCGAGCCCGTGGCCGGCGGCACCTTCCCGGCGGAGATCTGGCGCGACTTCCTCCTCTCGGCCGATCGCCTCGAGCAGGAGCGCAACCCGAAGCCGGTGGCGCCGACCGCGCCGGTGCCGGGCCTCGGCACGGCCGGGACCGGCGAGGCCGACGAGAGCACCGCGACCGCCACGGGGACCGAAGGCGACGGCGTGGAGTCGAGTCAGGACGAGACGCCCTACGACCCGGATCCAACTCCCTACGGCGACGAGTCCTCGTCGACGCCCGCGACCTCCGAGACAGAGCGCGGCTACTGACCCCGGTCGGCCGGGCGGGCGCTCGGCGAGGACCGGCGCTGGCTGCGGCGCATGGCCGGGGGCAGAGGGCGCGAGACGTGGGCGCTGTCGGCGTCGCAGAAGCGCCACGGGAGATCGGCGGCCTTGGTGATCCCGATCCGCGGGCCGGTGACGATGCGTCTCGGCGCGTCCGCTTCGGTCCGGGCCTCGATCTCGATCGGGCCGCCGGCGAGCGAGCTGCGGTTGAGCTCGATCCCGATTCCCAGGGCACGGGTCAGCTTGCCGGGGCCCGAGCAGAGGTCCTCGAGGCGGTGGAGGCCACGGCGGGCGCGCATCTCGGCCAGGCCCTCGAACGGCTCGAGCGCTCGGATGAGGACCGCCGCGCCGACGCCGTCAGGCTCGACCACGGCGTTGAGGAGCGCGTGGATGCCGTAGGAGCGGTAGACGTAGGCGATGCCGGGGGGCCCGAGCAGGGGCCGCGTGCGCTCGGTCAGCCCGACGTGGGCGTGGCAGGCGGCCTCGGTCTCGTGGTAGCTCTCGGTCTCGACGATGCGCCCGGCGGTGACGCCGTGGCGGACGACGCAACCCAGGAGGTCGCGGGCGACGTCCTGGACCGAGCGGTCGTAGAAGGCCGTCGTGCGCGGATCGCGCGGGGGCCGCCCGCTCACCCCGGCCGGCCCACGAGCTCCGCGCGGGCCTGGGCGAGCTGCTCGCGCACCCGGGCCAGCGCCGTGCCGCCCTGGGAGATCTTCGCTTCGAGCGTCGCTCCTTCGCGGAGGACCGCGGCGAGGTCCCCGGGCGCGAGCGCCGGGGCGAGGGCGCGGAGATCGTCCTCGCTCAGCTCCGAAGGCGTGACGCCGCGCTCGAGCGCCCCTCGGACCAGTCCGGCGACCACTCCGTGGGACTCGCGGAAGGGCACGCCGCGGCGGACGAGGAGATCGGCCACGTCGGTTGCGGCCAGCAGCTCGTCAGCGGCGGCGGCGGCCATCCGCTCGCGGTCGAAGCGGGCACCGCTCAACATCCCGTCGGCGGCCCGGAGGCAGAGCTCGAGCGTGTCGGCGGCGTCGAAGAGGTGCTCCTTGTCCTCCTGGAGGTCCTTGTTGTAGGTCAGCGGCAGGCCGTGGAGGACCCCGTGGAGGGCGACGAGGTGCCCGGCGATGCGCGGCGCCTTGGCCCGCAGCAGCTCCGCGGCGTCGGGGTTCTTCTTCTGAGGCATGATGCTCGAGCCCGAGGCGAAGGCGTCGGCTACCTCGCAGAAGCCGAACTCCTCGCTCGACCACAGCACGATCTCGGCGCCGAGCTGCGAGAGGTGGGTCGCGCAGGTGGCGGCGGCGGAGAGGTAGTCGAGCGCGAAGTCGCGGTTCGAGACCGCATCGACCGAGTTGGGGGCCGGGCGCGAGAAGTCGAGCTCGCGGGCGAGATAGACGCGGTCGGTGTCGAAGTTGACCCCGGCGAGCGCTCCGGCCCCGAGCGGCAGCTCGGCGGTCGCCTCGAGGCAGAAGGCGAAGCGCAGCCCGTCGCGGCGCAGCTTCCAGACCCAGGCGAGCAGGTGATGGGAGAGGTAGACCGGCTGGGCGCGCTGGAGATGCGTGTAGGCGGGCATCGGCCAGTCGAGGTGGCGTTCGGCCAGGTCGACGAGCGTGGCCATGAGCGCCCCGGCGAGCTCGCCGGCGACCCGCGCACGATCGCGCACGAACATGGCCACGTCGGTCGCCACCTGGTCGTTGCGCGAGCGGGCGGTGTGTAGCTTGCCTCCCACCGCGCCGACGATCTCGGTCAGGCGCCGCTCGATGGCCATGTGGACGTCCTCGTCGTCGGGGCGGACCTCGAAGCGGCCCGACTCGATCTCCGCGCCGACGGCCTCGAGGCCGCGCTCGAGCTCGACGGCCTCCTCCGCAGTGATCACGCCGGCGCGGGCGAGCATGCGCGCGTGCGCCCGCGACTGCGCGATGTCGTAGGGGGCGAGCCGGATGTCGAAGGAGATCGACGCGTTCAGGGCCTGGAAGACGGCGTCCTGGGGCTCGGCGAAGCGCGACACGCGCGAGGCAGTCTAGGGCCGCCGAGCCGCGCGTCCTCCTAGCATGGAGGCATGAGCTCCGAGGCCGCCCCGCCGGTCGTCCGCGCGGCGCGGGCCGACGACGAGGACGACGCCGTGCGCCTGCTCCTCGAGAGCGGCGGAGTGGTCTATCCGCGCTTCGCCGGCTCCTCGGAGGCGGCTCTGCGCATCCTCCGCGCCGGCTTCCGCCGGCCGGGCAACACCGCGAGCGCGGAGATCGTCGCCGTGGCCGAGCTGGACGGGCGGATCGCGGGGGTGATCGCCGCCTTTCCGGTGATCGAGGGATCGGCCCGCGCCCGCCGCTACCTGCGGATGTCCCTCGCGCGCATCCCTCCCTGGCGCTGGGCGCACGCCCTGCGGATCTTCGGCGCGCTGCGACCGACGCCGCCGCCCCACGCCTTCTACGTCGACGCGGTCGCCACCTCGGCGGACCACCGCCGGCGTGGCGTCGCCTCCGCCCTGCTGGGCGTCGCCACGGCCGAGGCCCGCCGGCGAGGCTGCACCCACGTCGCGCTCGAGACCGAGCTCGAGAACTCGGCGGCCCGCTCGCTCTACCGGCGCGACGGCTTCGAGCAGACCGGCACCCTTCCGCCGGTCGAGAAGGGCCTGGGCGAGGGCTACGCCTGCCTCGTCAAGGCGCTGTAGCGCCGGCCGGCGCGGCTCAGCAGCCGGCCGCGGCGATCCGCGGCGCGACCTCGAGCGCCTCGGTCAGGGCCGCGCAGACGCACTCGAGCTGCTCGTCGCCCAGACCGGGGAAGAACGGCAGCGCGAGCGAGCGGCGGGACACGTCCTCGCACACGGGCAGCTCGCCTTCGCGGTGCTCGAAGCGCTCGCGGTAGAAGCTCATCAGATGGATCGCCGGCAGGTAGGGCTTCGAGTCGATCCCGCGGCGGCGCAGCTCGCCGATCACTGCGTCGCGGTCAGCGCTCGGCGGAACCTGGACCACGTAGGCGAACGGGCTGCGGCGGTCGCCGCCCAAGTCGGGGCACGGGAGCTCGAGGCCGTCGAGGGCGGCCGACCGATCGCCGCCGCCGAGGCGCTCGGCGTAGGCGGCGGCGAGATCGCGGCGGGCCTCGAGGATCTCGTCGAGGCGCTCGAGCTGGGCCAGCCCCAGCGCGCAGGCGAGCTCGGAGAGGCGGTAGTTGTACCCCAGTCGGTCGTGGTCGAGCCAGTCCATGTCCGGCGCCCGGCCCTGGTTGCGCTCGCTGTCGATGCGCGTCTTGGCCGCCGCGTCGGGGCAGATGACCATCCCGCCCTCGCCCGTGGTGAGCTGCTTGTTGGGATAGAAGCCGAAGGTGGCCAGGTTGCCGCGGCCTCCGACCGGACTGCCGTCGGCGTGCTGGGCTCCGAGCGCCTCGCAGGCGTCCTCGACCACGAAAAGATCCCGGTCGGCGGCGATTCGTTCAAAGGCGGGGAGGTCGGCCGGATAACCGAAGATGTGGACGGGTAGGAGTCCGCGCGTGCGCGGACCGATGGCGGCCGCCGTGGCCGCCGGGTCGAGGTTGAGCGTGCGCCGGTCGATGTCGCAGAACACCGGACGGGCGCCCTCGTAGACGATCGCGTTGGCCGAGGCCACGAACGAGAGCGGCGTGGTGATGACCTCGTCGCCCGCCTCGACCCCCGCGGTTCGGAGGGCGAGATGGAGCGCGGCCGTGCCGCTCGAGACCGCGGAGGCCTGCGCGCCGCTGACGCGGTCGGCGAACGCCCGCTCGAAGGCCCCGAGGCGAGGCCCGAGCGAGAGCTGGCCCGAGCGCAGGGTGTCGAGCACGAGCTCCTCCTCGCGCGCGCCCACGAGCGGGCGGGCGAGGGGGATCGGCTCGTGCGAGCGGGCGGCACGCTCCGGCGTCGCGCTCACGCCCGCGGGCCGCGAGCGGTGCCCGCGGGCACGCCCTCCCCCACCGCGCCCTCCCGGCCGCGCGCGAGCGCCCGCGCCTCGCGGCCCGGCAGCATCCCCGCCTCGAGCGAGTCGACGAGGGCGTCCCAGCTCGCCTCGATGACGTTCTCGGAGACCCCGATGGTGCCCCAGGTCTCGACGCCGTCGCTCATGTCGAGCAGCACGCGGGTGACCGCGCCCGTGCCTTTGGCCTCGTCGAGGATCCGCACCTTGAAGTTGACGAGCTCGAGGTCGCGTAAATGCGGATAGGTCTCGACGATGGCGGCGCGCAGGGCGCGGTCGAGCGCGTGCACGGGCCCGTTGCCCTCCGCGGTGCGCACGTGGCGCTCGCCGTCAACCCAGATCTTGATCGTCGCCTCGGTCTCGACCCGGCCCGACTCGCGCTTCTCGACGATCAGCCGAAAGGACTCGAGCCGGAAGAGCGGTTCGTAGTCGCCGGTCTCACGGCGGATGAGGAGGTCGAAGGAGCCGTCGGCGGCCTCGAACTGGTAGCCGGTCGACTCGAGGGCCTTGACCCGGTCCACCACGCGTGCGGCCGTGCCGTCGTCGAGCTCGAGGCCGGACTGCTCGGCGTGGGCCTGGACGGTTCCCTTGCCCGAGAGCTCGGAGACGAGCAGCGCCCGGTCGTTGCCCACCGCCGCCGGCTCGACGTGCTCGAAGGTGCGCGCGTCGCGCACGACGCCGGCCACGTGCATGCCGCCCTTGTGAGCGAAGGCGTTGCGCCCGACGTAGGGCTGGTCGGGGTTCGGGGCGACGTTGCAGATCTCGTCGACGAGATGGGCGGTCTCGGTCAGGCGCGCGAGCTGCTCCGGCTCGACGCAGCGCAGGCCGAGCTTGAGCTCGAGGGCTGGGAGGATCGTGACCAGGTTGGCGTTGCCGCAGCGCTCGCCGTAGCCGTTCATCGTGCCCTGGACGAGGGTCGCACCCGACTGCACCGCCGCGAGCGCGTTGGCCACGCCGACGCCCGCGTCGTCGTGGGTATGGATGCCGATCGAGACCTCCGCGTCCGGCGCTTCGCCGCCGTCCGGGCGCCCGGCGAGTCCGAAGGCGGCTCCCACCGCTGCGGTCGCCTCCCCCACCTCGCTCGGCAGCGACGAGCCATTGGTGTCGCACAGGGTGAGGTTCTCGGCGCCGGCCTCGGCCGCCGCGCGCAGGCAGCGCAGGGCGTAGTCCGGATCGTCGCGGAAGCCGTCGAAGAAGTGCTCGGCGTCGTAGATCACGCGTTTGCCCTCCGCGCGCAGGAAGGCGACCGAGTCGGCGATCATGCGCAGGTTCTCCTCGGGGGCCACGCGGGTGACCTTCTCGAGGTGCAGCCGCCAGGTCTTGCCCACGAGCGTGCAGACCGGCGCGAAGCAGTCGGCGAGCAGGCGCAGGGCGGGATCGTCCTCGGCGCGGGTATCGCGCCGGTGGGTCATCCCGAAGGCCACGATCTCTGCGTGCTCGAAGCGTTCGCGCGACAACAGCCCGAAGAGGGCGTTCTCCTTGGGGTTCGAGCTCGGGAACCCGGCCTCGATCAGGTGGACGCCGAGCGCGTCGAGAGCGTGGGCTACGCGCAGCTTCTCCTCGGCCGAGAGCGACATGCCCTCTCCCTGCATGCCGTCGCGGAGCGTGGTGTCGTAGAGCGTGACCTGCGGGACCATCGGATGCGCCTTTCGCGGAGCGGGTGGACGAAGTACGGAGGGCCGCGGCGACGCCGGCGGGCTAGCGCGTCGCCGCGCCCGTAATTCGTAGAGCCAAACCGCTCATCAGACCTTCGATGGTACCTCGACGACATCGAGCCACTCGCGGTAGCGCTCGGCCCGCCCGCACAGCGCGTCGTCGAAGACCCGCTGCACCTCGCGGGTTATCGGGCCGACCTCGCCACCGCCGATCGGGTGGTCGTCGATCTCGCGCACGGGCGTGAGCTCGGCTCCGGTCCCGGTCATAAAGACCTCGTCCGCGAGCGTGAGCTCGGCGCGCGCGACGTCACGCTCGACGACCTCGAAGCCGAGGTCGCGGGCGATCTGGATGATCGACCTGCGGCTGATGCCGTCGAGGATCGACGCGGTCTGGGGTGGCGTGACGATGCGCCCGTCCTGGACGACGAAGATGTTCTCCGCGGTGCCCTCACAGACGTGGCCGTGGTCGTCGAGGAGGATGGCCTCCTCGTAACCCGCGTGCGAGACCTCGATCTTGGCCAGCACCGAGTTGAGGTACTGGCCGGAGGCCTTGGCGTGCGGGATCAGCGAGTCGGGCGAGATCCTTCGCCAGCTCGAGACCTTGGCGCGGACGCCGCGGCTCTTGGCCTCGTCGCCCAGGTAGGAGCCCCACTCCCACACCGCGATCGAGACCTCGACCGGGTTGCTGAGCGGATCGAGCCCCATCGGTCCGTGGCCGCGGTAGACGAGCGGGCGGATGTAGCACGAGCGCAGGCCGTTGCGGACGATCAGCTCGTGCGTGGCCTCGCGCAGCTTCTCGAGCTGGTAGGGCAGCTCCATGTAGTAGAGCGCCGCCGAGCGTCTGAGGCGCTCGAGGTGCTCGTGGTGGCGGAAGATCGCCGGCCCGCGCTCGGTCTCGTAGGCGCGGATGCCCTCGAAGACGCCGGTCCCGTAGTGCAGGGCGTGGGTGAGCACGTGCACCTGCGCCTCGTCCCAGGGGACGAAGTCGCCGTTCATCCAGATGTAGTCGGCCTGGCTCATACGGAGGCATGATACGCGGCACCCGAAGAGCCGCCCGGAGGCGGCTCCTCGTGCGGCGTATGGGTGCTCATACGGCTCGGTACGACCGAGCGCGATCGACTCAGTCGTTGTCGTCCTCGTCCGCGCGACCCTCGAACTCGATGATGCCACAGGCGGCACGGGCGCCGCCGGCGTAGGGCGCAGCCCCCGGCACGTCAAGGCGGCCGGGCGTACCCGGGGGCGCCTGCTCGTCCCCACGGTCCTCATCGGCGTGCACGATCACCGATGCGCCGGGGATCACGCCGCTGTTGACCCCGCCGTTGCGGTCGTCGAGGGACAGCCGACAGGTCACGTGAAGGCTGTGCGAAGGCGCTCGAGCACTGCCGCGGTCGCCTCCTCCGTGCTCGCCTCGCCACCGAGGTCGGCGGTGCGCAGGCCGCCTTCGAGCGCGGCGTCGATCGCCGCGTCCAGGGCGTCCGCCTCCTCGGAGCGACCGAGGCCGTGGCGCAGCAGCATGGCCACCGAACCGATTATCGCCAGCGGGTTGGCCCGCCCGGTGCCGGCGATGTCGGGCGCCGAGCCGTGCACGGGCTCGAACAGCCCGGGGGTCCCGGGCGCTCCGAGCGAGGCGCTGGGAAGCATCCCGATCGAGCCGGTGAGCATCGCCGCCTCGTCGGAGAGGATGTCGCCGAACATGTTCTCGGTCAGGATCACGTCGAAGTCGCGCGGGCGGCCGACGAGCTGCATGGCGGCATTGTCGACGAGCATGTGCTCGAGCTCGATCTCGTCGTCGCGTGGGTCGGCCGCGTCGCCGCGGGCGGCGCGGCGCAGGTCGCCGGCGTAGCGCTCGACCGTCTCGCGCCACAGCCGCGAGGTCTCGAGGATGTTGGCCTTGTCAACGCTCGTCACGCGCCGGCGCGCGGAGCGGAAGGCGACCTCAGTGATGCGCTCAATCTCCGGGATCGTGTACGTGCAGGTGTCGAAAGCCGAGCCGCCGCCGGTGCGCCCGCGCTCGCCGAAGTAGATCCCGCCGGTGAGCTCGCGGACCACGAGCAGGTCGGTGCCCTCGATGCGCTCGCGCTTGAGCGGGCTCGAGTCGAGCAGAGCGGCGCTGGGCCGAATGGGCCGCAGATTGGCGAAGAGCTCGAGTCCCTTGCGCAGTGCGAGCAGGCCCTGCTCGGGGCGCGGCGCGGCGGGGTCGGTCGAGTCCCACTTCGGGCCGCCGACGGCCCCGAGGAGGACGGCGTCGGCGGCGCGGCAGGCTTCGAGCGTCTCCTCGGTGAGCGAAGCGCCGTGGGCGTCGATCGAGGTCCCGCCAATGAGGTGCTCAGTCACCTCGAAGTCGCCGAGGCGATGAAGGACGGAGAGGGCGGCGCCGGTGACCTCGGGACCGATGCCGTCGCCGGGGAGGGCGACGATGCGGGCGCTCATGCGGGACCCGCCTGAAACAGAATGCTCGCGGTCGCCGGGCTCGCCCTTTGAGTGCATCGGCAAGAACCTACTGTTCGCGTGAGCCGTTGCCCGCGGGCGAGTGGCACCACGACTAGCGGAGCTCGCCCTCGGCGAGTGAGCTGCTCGCCCAGGCGGCACCGAGCGACAAGCCCCAACACAGGAAGGCGGTCAACAGGTACACGGGCGGGTTGTCGGTTCCGGCGGTCACCTGCGCGAGGCGGATGAGCCCGACCGTCGCCCCGCAGGCGACCGGCAGAGCGATGCGCTCCGCGCCGCCAGGCGGAATGGCGAACTGCAACCTGCGGCGGTCCTCGATCTCCGGGCGGGCGAGCATGAGTCCGGCACCGGCGACGAACCCGGCGGCGGCCAGGGCGTGCCTCCAGTCGTTCCACAACACGGCGGCGACCGCGGCGATGACGGCGAAGATGACGAAGGCGGTGATCGCGAATCGCCTTCCCCCATCGGCTTTCCTGCGCGCATCGGATCTGTGCCCGCCACGCTTGCGGGCCTTCCGCCGAATAGCGCGCCGCGTCATCGAGCGGGCCGCCGCGCATCGATGTTGAGGCGGACGTAGTCGAGCTCCAGCGGGTCACCGAGCTCCGCGGCGACGGCATCGACGAAGTCGCCGTGGAGGCTCTCGGGGAGCCCCTCGAGGTGGGGGCCGAGGTTGACGGTCCGCAGGAACTCCCGCCCCACTGCCACCCGCTTCGGCTCGAGCGACGCTTGGACGTCGTCGAAACCAGCCATGGAGAGCCGCGCCCGCGTGTCCTCGGGCGTGGCGAAGTTCCAGGCCCTGGCGGGCGGGCGGGCCTGTGCGGCGAACGGCTCCCGGCCGAGCACTGCGCGGGTCGCCTCCCCGAGCGCGGCCACGTTGCCGGCCCCGCCGCATTGGGCCACCAGCCGGCCGCCCGGGCGCAGGGCGGCGAACAAAGCCCCGAAGACCGCGTCGTGATCGGCGATCCAGTGCAGGACGGCGTTAGAGAAGATGGCGTCGACATTCCGGTCGACCCGGAACCGAGCGAGGTCGCCCACGCGCAGGATCGCCCGTGCTCCCAGAGCCCGCCGGGCGTGGTCGATCATCGCTTCGGAGGCATCGACGCCGATCACGCGTCCGCGGGGAAGTCGCTCGAGCAGCAGCTCGGTCACGCGCCCGCTGCCGCAGCCGGCGTCGAGGACGGTCTCGTCGCCGGCGAGCGGGAGTCGCTCCAGCACCTCGAGCGCCCAGGCGTACTGGGGGTCCGAGATGCGGTCGTAGCTCGCCGCGTCCCAGTCGCGCCCCGCGTTCGCGGCGGCGGTCTCGCTCACAGCTCCGTGGTCACCGGCCCCGCCCGCTCGCGCTCGGCCTCGTAGCGCTCGATCGCCTCGCCCGACTGCAGCGTGATCCCGATGTCGTCGAGCCCGTTGAGCAGCCGGTGGCGCAGATCGGGATCGATGTCGAACGGGACCTCGCGCCCGGCGAAGCGCACGACCTCGGCCTCGAGGTCGATCTCGGCCTCCTCGGCGGCCATCAGCGCCTCGACCTCCTCCTCGGGCAGCGGCACCGGGAGCATCCCGATCTTCGTGCAGTTCGAGTAGAAGATGTCGGCGAAGGAGGGGGCGACGAGCGCCTTGAATCCGTAGTCCTGGAGCGCCCAGGGGGCGTGCTCGCGTGAGGAGCCGCAGCCGAAGTTGCGACCGGTGACGAGGATCTGGTTGGGGTCGAGGTCCCAGCCGGGCTCCTTGGCCCAGTCGTAGAAGAGGTACTGGCCAAAGCCGGTGCGCTCGACACGCTTGAGGAACTGCTTGGGGATGATCTGGTCGGTGTCGACGTCGGAGCGGTTGAGCACCGAGATCGGCCCGCGGATCTTGTCCACGCGGTCCACGTTCTCTACCTCGTTCCCGCGGGCCCCGGCTCGCGGGCCGGCTCCCAGTCGCGGATGTCGACGAAGCGCCCTTCGATGGCCGCGGCGGCGGCCATCTCCGGCGAGACGAGGTGCGAGCGCCCTCCGCGGCCCTGGCGACCCTCGAAGTTGCGGTTCGAGGTCGAGGCGCAGCGCTCGCCCGGCGCGAGGATGTCGGGGTTCATGCCGAGGCACATCGAGCAGCCGGCCGAGCGCCAGTCGAAGCCGGCGCGACGGAAGACCTCGTCGAGACCCTCGTGCTCGGCCTGGATCTTGACCTGCGCCGAGCCGGGAACGACCATCGCCTCGACCGAGGGCGCCACCCGCCGGCCCTCGACCATCGCCGCCGCCGCTCGCAGGTCGCCGATGCGGGAGTTGGTGCACGAGCCGATGAACACGCGGTCGAGGCGGATCTCCTCGATCCGGGTGCCGGCCTCGAGCGCCATGTAGTCGAGCGCACGCTCCTCGCCCGGGGTGCGCGGGTCGGGGACGGCCTCGGTCACGGGCGCGACCATCCCGGGAGTCGTCCCCCAGGTGACCTGCGGCGAGAGCGCGCCGGCGTCGACCTCGACCTCGCGGTCGAAGCGCGCGCCGGGGTCGGTGCGCAGCTCACGCCAGGCCTCGACGGGCAGCGGGTCGGGCGCGGCCGGGCGGCCGTCGAGCCACTCGAAGGTGGTCTCGTCGGGCGCGATCATCCCAGCGCGGCCACCTCCCTCGATGGTCATGTTGCAGACCGTGAGCCGGCCCTCCATCGATAGGCGCTCGATCGCCTCACCGGCGAACTCGATCGCATAGCCGGCGCCGCCCTCGACGCCGATCTCCCCGAGCGTCCCGAGGATCAGGTCCTTGGCGGTGACCCCGAAGCTGAGGTCGCCGCTGTAGCTGATGCGCATGGACTTCGGCCGCGTCTGACGCAGGGTCTGGGTGGCGAGCACGTGCTCGACCTCGCTCGTCCCGATGCCGAAGGCGAGCGCGCCCATGGCGCCGTGGGTGGCGGTGTGCGAGTCGCCGCAGACGATGGTCATCCCCGGCTGGGTGACGCCGAGCTCGGGCCCGATCACGTGAACGATCCCCTGGCGCTCCGAGCCCAGCGAGTAGATCGGCACGCCGAACTCGGCGCAGTTGCGCTCGAGGGTCTCGACCTGGACGCGCGAGAGCTGGTCGAGGATCTGAGCCGCGCGCGACGACCCGTCGGTCGGGACGTTGTGGTCGGCAGTGGCCAGCGTGCGGTCGGGGCGGCGCACCTTGCGCCCGGCTATCCGCAGCGCGTCGAAGGCCTGCGGCGAGGTCACCTCGTGGACCAGGTGCAGGTCGATGTACAGCAGCCCGGGTGCGACCTCGTGCGCGGCCCAGATCTTGTCGAACAGGGTGGTCGGCTCAGCGGCCATCTGGGGTCAGCTCCTCCTCAGGCCGGCGGCGACGACGGCCAGGAACTGCGCCTCGGCCTCCGGGGACGGGTTCTCGAAGTGGTGGGGCAGATCGGCGTCGAAGGTCACGGCGTCGCCCTCGTCGAGATCGCACGCGGCGCCGTCGCAGACGAGGCGCAGCCGGCCGCGCAGCGTGACCGCCGTCTCGCGGCTTCCGGGCTCGTGGCGCGGGGGATCGCCGGGGCCGGCGGTGCCGGCGCTCGGGGCCAGGGTGTGCATGGAGACCTCGGCGCGCTGGCCCGGCAGCGGCGGCGTTAGAACCTCGTAGGCGTGGCCGCGGGCCCCGGCGCCTCCGCGTCGGCGCTCGTCGGCGCGCACGACGGCGAGCGTGTCGCCCTCGTCGAGGCGCAGGAGCTGGGAGAGCGAAAGCTCGAGGCCCGAGGCGATGCGGGTGGCGAGGGCCAGCGTGGGGCTCGTGTCGCCACGCTCGACCTGGGAGAGCATCTGGGCGGAGACGCCGCTGCGCTCGGCCAGGTCGCGCAGCGAAAGGCCCATGTGCTCGCGCAGGGCGCG
>Ga0208736_1000324_pt1 | contig 14327 bp, 15 predicted proteins | sample AntDryMetagUQ255_FD_188090 | JGI IMG/M metagenome (GOLD analysis project Ga0208736, IMG submission 188090) | Polar desert microbial communities from Antarctic Dry Valleys - UQ255 (SPAdes) | ecosystem: Environmental > Terrestrial > Soil > Desert | place: Antarctic Dry Valleys | collected 2008-12-31 | reverse complement strand
ACGATGAACGCGACGACGTTCGCGCCGAGGAACGTCCGCGACCGGAAGAAGGCGAAGTCGACCATCGGCACGGTGACGCGCCGCTCGACGAGCGCGAACGCGGTCAGGCCGATGGCGGCGAGCGCGAACAGGCCGAGCACTCGCGCCGAGGTCCAGCCCCACTCGCCGGCCTCGACGAGCGCCAGCGTCAGCGCGGTCAGCCCGACGGTGATCGCGGCCACGCCGGCGAAGTCCACCGTCGGCTCGACCGTCTCGTCGCGCGACTCGCGGGTGGCGAACAGCGTCACCGCGACCGCGCCGGCCGCGACCGGCAGGTTGATGAAGAAGATCGACTGCCATGAGACGTGCTCGACGAGGAGGCCCCCCAGCACCGGCCCGATCGCCAGCGCCATCGCCGACACGCCGGCCCACATGCCGATCGCCCGGCCGCGCTCGTGCGGGGGAAAGACGTTCGTGATGATCGACAGCGTCGCCGGCATCATCAGCGCCGCGCCGACGCCCTGGGCGGCGCGCCCGCCGATGAGCCAGGCAGAGGACTGCGAGAATCCGATGAACAGGCTTGACGCGGCGAAGAGCACGACGCCGGTGAGAAAGACCCTGCGGCGGCCGAAGATGTCGCCCAGCCGGCCGCCGGTGACGAGCAGGACACCGAAGGCGAGCGTGTAGGCGTTCACGGTCCACTGCAGGCCGGCGATCGACGTGTGCAGGTCGTTCTGGATCGACGGCAGCGCGACGTTGACGACCGTGTTGTCGAGCATGACCATGAACAGCGCGAAGCACATCGCGGCGAGCGTCCACCAGCGGCGGTTGTCGTCGGTCACGGCGAGACGGCGAGTCATGGCTGCCCCGCTTTCGCACGTTCGAGGTCCTCGAGGATCGGCCGCAGGGCGGCCGAGAGGCGCCTGCGCTGGGCTCCGGGCAACGTCGCGGTGAACTGCGCCACGCCGGCGAGGCGGGCCTCGTCTAGGCGCGTCAGCGCCTCGTGGCCGGCGTCCGTACAGCGCAGGCGCTTCATGCGCCGGTCGGCAGGGTCCTCGCGGCGGCCGAGCAGGCCGCGGTCGACGAGGGCGTCCACGGCGCGGCTGGCGCCGGGCAGCGACAGGCCGAGGCGCTCGGCAAGCTCCTTGACGGTCAGCTCGCCGGCCGATAGCGCGATCAGCGTCTTGACCTGCGTCAGCGTGAGGTCGAGCTCTTCGAAGATCGCATAGGAGCCGACGCCGCGCGGTGTCAGGACCGCCCGCCAGAGCGCCAGCAGTTGCTCGGCGAGCTCGGCGGCGACGGGCGCCTCGGCGGCGGCGGACGCCAGACGGGAAGATGCTTGCATGTACGCAAGTATTGCAAACGCGCATGCGTTTCTGCGCGAGCTGATCGTCAGACGGCGAGTTGCAGCAACACCGTGTAGGCCAGCGCGCCGCCCGCGAAGGGCCAGAACTGCGCGAGCCGCTCACCCGGCAGCTCCTCCTTGAGAACGTTGAGGATCACGCCTCCGGCGACGAAGGCCGTGATGAGCGCGATGACGCGCCCGGAGACGTCGGCCGCGATCCCGGCCAGCCAGCCGACGAGGACGGCGGCCGCGATGATCCAGCGAGCCAGGCGACGGTAGGCGTCGCGGTGGTGCTCGCTCAGCGCGAAGTCGTTGATCACGAAATGCACGCCCAGCGCCAGCGTGTAGAGGACGAGCTGGGTGGCGTCCTCGAGTTCACCGCGCACCAGCAGGTATCCGATCACCGCGTTGTAGATCGCGAAGGACGTGATGCTCAGCCAGAACGCATCGCCGGTCGTCTGATCCTCTCCAGTGCTCCTCTGGTTGCGCCGGCGCGAGGACAGCGAGTGCTTCTCGACGCCGTAGAACGTCGCCAGGCCGACGAGCGCGACGAGATAGACGTGGTGCTCGAGGAAGTCCAGCAGCGCACCCGGGCTGGTCGCCTCGGCGCCGCCCTCGCCCTCGATCGCCAACTGCCCTTCCGCCAGCTCCGGGAGGAGGTGCACGAAGACGTAGGCAACCGACACGCCGCCGGCCGCCGACAGCCAGCGACTGCGCGGCACGAGAGCGCTGAATCTCATCCGCTGCGCGAACAGGTGCACGGCGGCCAGCACGAGCGCGGCGATCAGGGCGGCGATCTCCATCGTGCGTGCCTACCCAGCCGCGGTCATGCGCTGCGCGCTCGGGCGAATACATCCGCCGCAGGGGTGGCGCGCGCAGCGGGTAGGGGACCGATCGTGACGGAGGTCGACTTCGGGTCGCTCGTCGTGGTGGCGCTCGCGGCGTTCGCCGTTCCGCTGCTGCTCGCGGTGGCGCCCGGGCCGCGGATCCCGAGCGTCGTCGGAGAGGTCGTCGCGGGCATCGCGCTCGGTGCCGGCGGCCTGGGGCTGGTCGACCCGCACGGCCCCGAGCTCGAGTTCCTGTTCCTGTTCGGCCTCGCGTTCCTGCTCTTCCTCGCCGGTCTGGAGTTCGACCCCGCGGTACTGCGCGGCACGCTGTCGGGCGGGCTTCGCCACGTGGGTGCGACGCCGCTCGGGCGCGCGCTGCTGGGAATGGGGATTCGGCTGACGATCGCGTTCGCCATCACTGTGCCGCTGGCGCTCGCCGGTCTGCTGCCCGGCCCGACTCTCGTGGCGTTCTTGATCTCGTCGACCTCGCTGGGAATCGTCCTGTCGGTCCTCACCGAGCAGGACCTTCTGGACAAGCCCTTTGGCCAGCGGCTGTTCCTGTCGGCCGCGGTCGCGGACTTCGCCACGGTCCTGCTGCTGACGATCTTCTTCTCGACGGGCACGCAGTCGCCGGGCGTGCGCGTCGCGCTGATCGTGCTCCTGATCTTGCTGGCGCTGGCGTTGTACTGGGCGCTGCGCAAGGTGTCCGCGCACGGCGCGGTCGGGGCGCTGGTCGAACGGCTGTCGGGCGCGCCGACCGAGCTGCGCGTGCGCGGCAGCTTCGCGCTGCTGCTGGCCTTCGTCGCGCTCGCCGGCCAGTTCGGCCTCGAGGTCATCCTCGGCGCGTTCATCGCCGGCGCCATCGTGTCCTCGCTGGCGATCGAGCGAGAGCACCCGCTGTACCACGTGAAGATCGACGCGATCGGCTACGGCTTCTTCATCCCCGTCTTCTTCATCCTGACCGGGGCGCGGCTGGACATCCCGGCGCTGCTGAACGCCGGTGACGCGCTCGTGCTCGTGCCGGTGCTCCTCGCCGCCGTCTTCCTGGTCAAGGGCATCCCGGCGCTGCTGTACCGCGACGAGTTCGCGTGGGGTGACTGCGCCGCGGCGGGTGCGCTGCAGTCAGCGCAGATGACGCTCACCGTCGCCGGTGTGGAGATCGGCCGCCAGCTCGACCTCATCGACGAGGCGCTCGGGGCCGCCCTCATCTCGGTCGCGCTGCTCAGCGTGCTGATCGCGCCGATCGCGTTCGCGCGGCTGCACCGGAGGGCGTCCCTCGGCTCGGACGACCCCCGGCCCAATAAGGCGTGACCTTGCCCGCTTCTCCTTGGGTGGTCAATCGTGGCCGGCGCGACGCCTGCCTGGGGCCGCGGCGAAGTCGATCGAGCCCAGGGAGCGCGGCGAGACGCCCAGGGCTATCGCTACCCGGGTCGGCGAGAAACCCAGCGCGCCGGCGCGGATCACGATTGCCGCGACGTCCGGGGGCACCTCCTCCGCATGATCTGCCTGGTGCACGCTGCTCATCCGCGTGGCGAGCACGTGCGTGCCTGGACGCCAGGGAGCACCTTGAAATGCGCTTGCAGCTTCGCATGCGTCAGCGGCGCGCTGCGACGCAGGGCGCACGCCTCCGCGCGGCAAAGGCGCGGCGGGTCAGCGCGGTGATTGGCGCCGTGACGAGCCGTCACGGCTGTCGTTGGGATGTGGGAGGCATTCGGTCGCTCTCGCGCCACGAAAGGCCCCCTTTCATGTTGAAGGGGTCGGTCTGCGAGTCCGCTGGCACGACTGCGTCCCGCACAGGCCCTGGCAGTGCGGAGTTACCCGCCACGGCCAGACTCAAGCTGCCCGCCTCCAGATGCTTCCAGGAGAACTGGCGCACACGCCCGCCTAGAGGAGGGGGTTCGCACTGCTCGCTGGCGGTGTTGTGTGGCGAGTCGAGATGGGCCATGTCGGGGTACGCTCGGCGCCATGAACCGAAATGCACTGGTCGTCGTCACTCTGTGCGCAGGACTCACCGGCTGCGTCCCGGAGAACACGCAGCCCACGCTGACGCAGGTCGAGCGCCGCGTCGCCACCCTGGTCGGCGACAACGAGGGCGGGGCCGCGGAGGCCAAGTGCGTCGGAACCGAGGCTCGCGCCTTCCGGTGCGAGGTGAGCGTGAACGGCCTGTCGAGCACGTACGACGCACACCTCAAGGGCGAGCGCATCGAGCTCGACAAGAGCTGACGACGCGCCGCGCTCAGCTGCCGCCTTCGCGCGAGTCCTCCTGCCACTCGTCGGCCTGCGCCTCCTCGTCCTTGGCGCCGAACTCGACGTCGGGCTCCCTCGCCGCGTCGGCTTCCTCGTCGGGCACGACCTTGTCGGGCAGCGGCTCCTCTTCGTTCACGGCGTCTCCAATCGCTCGGGGTCGCGTAGCGTAACCAGCCCCGCGCGGGACCGACCCCGCGCGCGTCGGGTGGTGAGGATCGCGTGAGATCCGGTGGCGCGGCGTCACCGCCGGGCGCATAGTGGGTGATGCACTTCTGGAGGCCGTTGGCAGCGCATCAGCCGGGGTGGAGCCTCCATGTCGCCCGCCCCACAGCCAACTTTCGGAGCCTGATCATATGCAGTCCAAGATCCTCGTCTCGGGCGTCTCGCTGGCGCTCGCCGTCGCCCTCGCGCCGGCCGCCGTGGCCAAGCCCAAACCGCCCACGCCGCCGGGCACCGGCGCAGCCGCCGTCACGATCGCGGCCAAGCCGGCCGTCCTCGTCTTCGGCGGTTCCACGATGCTCAGCGGCCGAGTCAGCGGCGCGAAGGCCGGCGTCGCGGTCCGCCTCGAGGCGGACGACACGCGCCCGTACGGCGATGCCTTCAAGGCGACCGGCGCCACGGCGACGACCGCGAGCAACGGCTCGTACGCGCTGAACGTCAAGCCGCTGCTCAACACGCGCTATCGGGTCGTCGCGCAGGCCTCTCCGCCGGTGACGAGCGCCACGACGCTCGTGCGCGTGCGCATGCTGGTCGTCCTGAACCTGTCGGATCCCACCCCGGTGCGCGGCAGCCTCCTGCGCTTCTCCGGGACCGTCTTCCCCGCCCACGACGGGCGCGCGGTGTCCATCCAGAAGCGCTCGCCGAGCGGCCGCTTCATCACCGTCAGCCGCACGATCCTGCGTGACGCTGGCGATGCGAGGTCGACCTACACCCGCCGCATGCGCGTGTCCCGCGACGGCGTCTATCGCGTCAAGGTCGCCGGCGATGCGGACCACATAAACGGCTTCAGCCGCCTGCGCAACGTCCGCGTCCACGGCTGACGTCGGCGCACCTACAGCCCGAAGCGCCGCTCGCACGACCGCTGCGCGGCCCGCGCCCGTGCCGCGCCGCCCAGCCGGGTGGCGCTGCGCGTGCAGGCCGCGAACTTGCGACCGCGCGTGCTGCTCACGCGCCGCGGCTTGCCGAGCCTGGCGGCGGCGGCCTCCAAGAGCGCGCTGACGCCGTCGACCGACGGCGGCGGGCCGATCGCTCCGCCGGTCGCCGCACCCGCGGGCAGGGGCCGGCCGCCGGCGAGCGTCGTCGCGCCGGCGCCGCAGCCGAGGTTGAGGGTCACGTCCTGCCCGCGGGCGATGGTCAGCGTGCGCCGCTCGAGCACCGCGCCGCCCGCGTCCTCGCAGGTCAGCTCGTAGGCCTCGGTACCGCCGGCGGCTCCGACGAACGGGCGCGTGGACTGGTTGACGTGCCAGGCGTAGGTGCCCGAGGCGGGCACCGTCGTCGTCGCGTTCAGGACGTCGTCGATCACCTGCGGCGGCTTCTGGCCGGTCAGGCAGATCGGCGGCAGGCCGGTGTTCAGCAGCGGCTCGATGCCCTTCTCGCAGTACGCGCTCGTGCGCGTCTGGAACGCGCGCTTGAGGCGCAGCACCCGGCCGGCCGGCGCGGTCCCGCGCAGGATCGCGTGGTCGGCCGGGGTGGCGGCGGCCTCGGCGGCGAGCAGCATGCCCTCGCGCAGGCCGCCGCGGCCCGAGGCGTAGAGGTTCTCACCGGTCCAATCGTCGATGACGCCGGTCTTGTAGGGCATGTGGAAGTTGCCGTTGGGCGGGCCCATCTCGACCGTGTAGCCGTAGCCGCCGGTCGCGGCGTAGCTGTCGTCCTCGGTGGTCCCGGCGGTGTCGTAGAGCTCGAAGCCGAACTGCGACGTGTAGCCCGCGGCGTTGCCGATCGCGTCGCCGATCGCCTTCATGCGCGCCTCGTCGGGCGCGCGGCCCGAGCCGCTGACCCCCGGCGGGCGCAGGACGAGCGCGGCGACGTTATGGATAGAGACGAGCGTCGTCACGTGGTGGGAGCGCACGTAGTTCCAGACCGCCTGGGTCTCGGGCTCCGAGCGCGGACCCGGGCCGTGATAACTCTGCGACGTCACGTCCGACGAGCTGCCGGGACCGCCCCAGAGGTTGCCGTAATTGCGGTTGTTGTCGACGCCCCAGGCCAGCTCGCAGGGCAGCTGTGGCCCGAGGATCTCGCCGTCGCAGTTCTTGCGCCGGTAGGCGAAGATCCCGCCCGGCGGGACGATCGACTCGACGAGCGTCACGGTGGGCTCCTGTCCGAAGAGCGTGTCGCCGGGGTCCAACGCCCCGCGCGAGGAGACGTAGCCGTCGGGGTTGACGAGCGGCAGGATCACGATGCGCTCGTTCTTGAGCATGTTGTCGACGCGCTGCGTGCCCTGCTGCTGGACGAGCAGCTGGGCGAACTCCATCGCCGCCTCGGCGGAGGGCCACTCGCGCGCGTGGTGCACGCCCATCGTGAAGAAGACCGGGCGCCCGTCGGCGTCGTCGACGTTGCGGGCGATCTCGACGCCGTACATCGCGCGGCCCTGATAGGAGGTGCCGAACTGCACCTCGCGGACCAGGCCGGGATGCTGGGCGACGAGCTGCTTGAGCTCGGCCTGGATCTCGGCGTACGTGCGGTAGGTCGTGCGACCCGACGGCAGGGCCGACCCGGTGGCGCCGGCGCGTGCGGTGGCGCGGGCGTCGGCCGCGCGCGCGTCGGCGAAGGACTTCACGAGGTTCGCGTCGCGCATCTGGAACTGCAGACCCCAGAGGCGCAGCTGGGCGAGCTGCGCGGCGCCGGCGACGATGACGTCCGCCCAGCCGCGGCCGCGCAGGTGGGTGACGTCGAAGCCGGCGCGCTCGAGGCCCGCGAGCTGTGCGTCGTTGGCGCTGACACGCACGAGCTGCGTGGTGCCGGCCGGCAGCTTGGGCAGCGCGGAGGCCACGGTGCGCAGCGTGATCCGCGCCTGTGCGCCGGCGCCGGCCCGGCGGCAGGCCTCCGCGACGACGCTGCGGCCGCCGCGCAGCCAGCCCTGGACGACCTCGCTGCCGCCCAGCCCGCGCGAGCTGGCGACGCGGTTGCCGTCCGTGTCGCGCACGACGAGGTCCCAGTCGCCGCCGCCGCGCAGGCGCACGTCGAGCATCCCGGTGACCGGCGCGCGGTACGTGGTGGCCGCGCACTGCGCGCCGCCGCCGGGCGCCAGCGTGCGCACGGACGGAGCCAGCAGCGTCGCCACGACGTCGGCGCCCTGCGCCGGCGCGGCCGGTGCGAGAACCGCGGCGACGGCGAGTGCAAGGCTCATCTTCCGTGACATGTGTTCCCATCCCAGAGAAGCCGGTCAGCCGAGCGTAGCCGCTGCGCGAACGACACGAAGCTCATTCCGTCGGGCCGGGCAGCTCCTGCGAGCTGCGCTGGCGCAGGGTCCTGCTGCCGGCGCTCCACACGTACGTGCGCTGCACGATCTTCGCGGGGCAGCAGACGTCGTCGCCCTCGACGAAGCGCGGGCTGCTCAGGATGAGCGCGGCGTCGGCCACCTCGGCGCCGGCCTGGTACAGGCGCTGGGAGCGGTAGACGACGCGCAGGTCGCTCTCGGCCGGCTCGCCGTCGGTGCTGAAGACGTAGAGCGCGACCGCGCTCGCGACGCCGCCGGTCTCGACGAGCACGATCGCGTCGCTGCGTCCGTCGCCGGTCAGATCCTCGAAGGTGATGTCCGGCGCGACGAAGCCGCCGCCCTCGCCCAGCAGCTGCTTGACGTCGCTCGTCGTCTTGGCGTCGGCCAGCAGCGCCTTCGCGAAGAGCGCCTGCGACTTCGTCGGGGCGGCGCTCGAGCCGCCGGTCACGAGCAGGGTCGCGGCGACTGCCACGATGACCGCGGCGAGCACCGCGAAGAGGGTCCGAGGCCGCCGCATGCGCTCATTGTCGCAACCAGGCGGCCGCTGTGCTACGGCTGCAAGAGCTGATCCGTCGCGCCCGAGCGCGACGGGCCGACGTGGATCGTCGCCGAGGGCATCCGGCTCGTCCCGGTCGTGATGCGGTAGGTGCCCTGCACGAGGTCCGCCGTCAGCGACGCCGTGTCACCGGGATTGATCGGCCCGGTGCGCTGCTGCAGCGGCGCGGTGCCTGCCGACAGCGTTTCGCTGCGCAGTGTGATCTGCTGCGACGTCGTCGTGAGGTTGCTCGTGATCAGCTCGATGGGACCCGCCCCGATGCGCGACGGCGACACGGTGATGTCGCGCGGCGTGATCGAGGCGCTCAGCGTGATCGGCGCCGGCGCGCGCTCGCGGTTGGCGAACTCGTCGTCCCCGCCGCAGCCGGCGATGGCCAGCGCGCCCAGCGCGATGACGATCCCGCCGGCCGTCCAGCGCCTGCTGCGGATCGCCTCAAGGGATCTCACCTGCCGGTCGGAACCATCCGGGGCGCCGAGCGATGCGCAACCGGGCGCGTTCGGATCAGAGGCCCGAGCGCGCCTGTAGGTCCGCGCGGGCGGTCTCGACCTCGCGCAGGGTCGCCTGCAGCTGATCCCACTCGGCCGCCTCGGCGGCGTCGTAGGCCGCGCCCTCGAGCGTGCTCAGCGCGTCGCGATAGGACGTCCACGCGACGCGGGTGCGGGCATCGAGCTCCGCCAGGAGCTGCGTGGTGTCCGGCGTGGCAAAGGTCGTCATGTCGGTGCTCCATCGGCCTGTGCATGCATGAGCGACAGGCTACCCCCGCGCCCGGTCGGCGAATGATGCAATCTCCTGTGCATGGCGTCCTCGCGGTCGGCGAGCCTACGGTGATGGACCTCCTCGCCCAGCCGCTGGCGACCACGGAGTTCATCGTCGTCGACACCGAGACCAACGGCCGCGCCGGCGATGCGTGCGAGCTGACCGAGGTCGGCGCGGTGCTCGTAGGCGGCGGCGAGCTGCACGATCGCTGGGAGACGCTCGTCGGTGGCGCCGCGCCGTTGTCGCGCTCGATCCAGCGCTTCACGCAGATCACGCAGGCGATGGTCGACGAGGCGCCCGCGGCCGACGCGATCCTGCCCGATCTCGCCGAGCTCATCGGCGCGCCACCGGTGCGGGTGCTCGTCGCCCACAACGCGGCGTTCGACCGCCGCGTCCTGCGCCAGGCGTTCGAGCGCTCGGGCCTGGCGTGGCCCGATCCGCCGACGCTCTGCACGGTCGCCCTGGCGCGCCGCTTCGCGCCGCTCGTGCGCCAGCGCCGGCTCGCCGCGCTGGCCGACTCGCTCGGCATCGAGGTGCACGTGACGCATCGCGCGCTGGCCGATGCGGAGACCTGCGCCCGCGTGTTCTGTGCGCTGTTCGGGCGCCTGTGCGCGAACGCCGCGACGGTCGGCGACGCGCTCGAGGCGCTGGCGGGGCCGCGCCGCCGCCCGCGCGCGCCGCGGGCCGGGCGGACCGTCGCGGGCGGCGTGGTCAAGCGCCACGTGCCCGACAGCCTGCACTTCGCCGCGCTGCCCGACGAGCCCGGTGTCTACATCTTCCGCAACGCCGCCGGCCAGGTGCTCTACGTCGGCAAGTCGGTCGCGCTGCGCGCGCGCGCGCGGGCGCACTTCCACTCCGCCGCGCGGGCCGACGGCTGGACCGCGCAGGCCGCGCTCGTCGACCACCGCACGACGAGCTCCGAGCTTGGTGCGCTCGTGCTCGAGAACCGGCTGATCCGCGAGCTGCGCCCGCCCGGCAACCTCGTCCACAAGCACGACGACACGTTCGTCTACCTGCGCTGCCGACTGGACATCGCCTACCCCGTGCTCGAGGTCGCGCGCGAGCCCGCGGCCGGGCGCTCGGTGACGATCGGCCCGCTGCGCAGCCGCGCGGCGGCCGTCGAGCTCAAGGAGCAGCTCGACTCGCTGTTCGGGCTGCGCCACTGCGGGCGCAAGCTGCGGCTGCGTCCGTGGCCGTCGGCCTACGGGCAGATGGGGCGCTGTATGTCGCCCTGCCTCAACGACCTCGACCCCAACCTGTACCGCCGCAAGCTCGACGAGGCGCTCGCGCTGTTCGGCGGCGACGGCGACGGCGGTGCCGCGCTGCTGGCCCACCTCGACGCGCAGATGCACGCCGCCGCGGCCGAGGAGCGCTTCGAGCGCGCGGCGTGGCTGCGCCGGCGCCGGGAGCGGATCGCGGCGCTCGTGCGTGCGCTCGAGGGAAGCCTGCAGGCGACGCACACCCGCCCGCGGCTCGTCCTCGCGCCCCATCCGCGCGACGGCCGGCGCTGCGATGCGTTCTGGCTCGCGGAGGGGCGGGTCATGGATTGGGGCCCACCCACCACAACGGCGCACCTCGACGGCGCGCTGCTCGAGCGAACGCGCCGCGCAGTGGCCCGCCGTGTCGAGACGACCGCCTACATGCCGGCCGCGGAGATCGCCGAGGCGCGCATCGTGCAGACCTGGCTCGCCTCGCACGAGGCGCCCGCGCTCGACCTCGACCCGCTGCCCAGCCCGGCGGTGCTGCAGGCGTTCGTCAGTCGCTGACGGCGAACGGGAGCTCGACGAGCTCGGCGCTCGCCCCGCCGGCGACCTCGACCGTGTCGCCGGGCACGGCCTCGCGGCGCACGAGCGCCAGCGCGATCGGGCCGAACGCGGGGGAGACGAGCGAGCTCGTCAGCGTGCCGACGACGCGCTCGCCGAGGCGCAGCTCGGCGCCGGCCGGGACGGGCTCGGACAGCTTCAGGCCGCGCAGGTGGCGGTTGGGCTTGCCGCGGTAGAACAGGCGCGCGACGGTCTCCTGGCCGACGTAGCAGCCCTTCGTGAAGCTCACGGCGCGCGCGTTCAGGCCGGCCTCCTGCGGGATCGTCGCGTCGTCGACGTCGACGCCGTAACGCGGGCGGCCGCTCTCGACGCGCACGATCTCGGCGGCGTCCTCGGAGACCGGGGTGGCGCCGGCGGCGCGCAGCGCCGCGCGGACGTCCTCGGTGGCGTCGGCCTCGCACAGCACGTCGACGCCTGCTTCGGTCGCGATCAGGCGCACCGCGTGGCCGGCGATCGCGCCGGGCCGGTGGCCGTGCTCGTCGACTCCAACGGCCTCGGCTGCGGCGACGGCGCGCGCCCCGGGACCGACGAGCGACAGCAGCCCGCGCTGCACGGTGCGCTTGTGCAGCTCGACGTCGTAGCCGATCTTGAAGCGGCGGACGAGGTCGAACAGCGCCTGCAGGGTTGCGCGGTCGGTGTCGAGCAGCAGCGTCGGCTCGGGCTCGTCGCCGCCGTCGTCCTCGACGTCGAGCACGCGCAGGTCGCCGAGCATCTTGCCCTTGTGCGTCAGGAAGGCGGCGTAGCAGCCGCCCCCGGGCGCCAGCCCCTCGATGTCGTTGGTCACCTGGCCGGCGAGAAACGACTTGCGCTCGGTGCCGGTCAGCGCGAGCTTGCCGCGCTCGGAGCGGTCGATGAGGCCGCAGCCCTGCGTGAGCGCGCGGTACTCGCCGGCGAGGTCGTCGGTCAGCGTGGCCATGAGGCGAGGATAGCCGTCCGCGCCGGTCGGGATTGCGGTCTGCGGTCCACTGCCCGGCGAATGACGTAGATTGCCCACACGATGGCGCTCGCGGACACCTTCCAGCAGATCGTCGACTCGCTGCCCGACGACTGGACGGACATGGAGCTCGACCTGCGCATCAAGGACGAGTCGCGCTATATCGACGCCGCGACGTACCTCGTGACGTGCAACGCCCAGCCGTACTCCGCGCATGACTGGCACTGGCGGCTGCTCGTCGCCCACCGCTTCGGCCACGCCGCCGCCGCGCCCGCGGTGCACGGCACGCTGAACCTGCTCGACGAGGCGGGTATCGAGGGCGAGCTCGCGCTGCGCGAGATGCGCTCCGGCCGCGTCGAGGTGCAGCAGATGTGGGGCCGTCCGCAGTCCGTGCGCGACGAGTTCCGCAAGCTCCGGGCCCAGTAGGGCTGGTCTGGTGGCCGGCGTCGTCGCCCATCTGCCCGACCTGCTGTTCGGCTCGAAGGTCCAGGGGATGCTGGCGGCCGCCGGCCACGACGTGCACGTCGCCGGCACGCCGCAGGCCGCGCTCGAGCATCTGACCGGCGCTGACCTGCTCGTCCTGGACCTCTGCGAGGACTCGGCGGGCCGCCTCGCCATCCTCGCCGACGTGCTCGCGACGACACGGACGCTGGCCTTCTACCTGCACACCGACGTCGACACGCGCACGGCCGCGCTCGCCGCCGGCTGCGATCTCGTCGTGCCGCGCTCGCGGATGGCCCGCGAGGGCGCGGCGCTCGCCGACGGCCTGCTGGCCGCCGACGTCAGCGCGCAGCTCGCTCGCCGCGCCCGGCAGGGCGGTGGACGAAGCGATGATCGTTCGCGGCAGTCGCTGGGGCGGGTCCGGCGCGGTGACGATGAGAGCGCATGACGCTCCTCCGTGCCGGGTTCCTCTTGCTCCTCGCCCTGTTCACGCTGGGCTTCAGCACGGCCGCGCTCGCCGTCACGAAGCGCGGCGACGCCAAGGCGAACCGGATCACCGGCACCCCGCACTCCGACCGTCTCTCCGGCGGTGGCGGCAAGGACGTGTTGCGCGGGCTCGGCGGCCGTGATCGCCTCGACGGCGGCAAGAACGCAGACCGCGTGCTCGGCGGCACCGGGCGCGACCGCCTCGCCGGCGGCAAGGGCAACGATCGCCTCGACGGCGGCGCGGGCAACGACACCGCCGACGGCGGCGGCGGCTCGGACCGGATCGCGGGCGCGGCCGGCAACGACCTGCTGCTCGGCGGGACGAACGAGGATCGCCTCGACGGCGGCGACGGCGACGACAGGGTCGACGCGGGCACCGGCAACGACGCGCTCCTCGGAGCCGCCGGCAACGACCATCTGCGCGGCGGCGGCGGCCTGGACACGATCTTCGGCGGCATCGGCGACGACATCGTCAGCGGCGGCTTCGGCGGCGACACGATCGACGGCGGCGACGGCAACGACCGGGTCGAGGCGGACTCCGCCGACGACACCGTCAGCGGCGGCCCGGGCAACGACGACCTCAACGGCGGCACCGGCAACGACCGCGTCGACGGCGGCGACGGCGACGACCGGATCGACGGCGGCGACGGCGACGACACGCTGCTCGGCGGGCCCGGCAACGACTTCATCGTGGAGTCGCGCTTCGGCAACGAGATCCTCGTCGACGGCGGTCCCGGCGACGACTACATCCACACCAACCGCGGCCGCGACCGCGTCGTGCGCGGCGGCGAGGGCAACGACGTCATCCTCTCGGGCTCGGCGCCCGACGGCACGCTGAACTCCGACGGATCGCCGGCCGCCGACGCGGGCATCGACGGCGGGCCCGGCAACGACATCATCCTCGGCGGCGGCTCGCAGGACCGGCTGATCGGCGGTGAGGGCAACGACATCCTCTACGGTGGCGCGAGCGCCGGCACGCAGGACATCTATGACTGCGGGCCGGGCGTCGACACGGTCTACGTCGACCCCGCCGAGCTGCTGTCCTCGCTGCCGAAGCTGCTGACGGCGAGTTGCGAGCGAACGATCGTCGGCGACCCGTCGCTCGACGACCCGCGCTTCGACGGCCTGCGCGGCGCGCCGCACCTGGGCAAGCTCACCGGTGGAACGCTCGGCGCGGCGATCCTCGAGGCGATCGCGGTGCAGTCCGAGAACGAGACCGTCCACGGCACCGACGCCGACGACTCCCTGTTCGGCGGGGTGCTGGCCGACTCCATCAACGGGCAGGACGGCAACGACACGCTGCGCGGGGGCGCCGGCAACGACGACATCCGCGGCGACGACGGCGACGACACGCTCTTCGGCGACGCCGGCAACGACGCGCTGTTCGGCGAGTCGGGCAACGACGTGATCGAGGGCGGCACCGGCGACGACGAGCTCGAGGGCGGCCGTGGCGAGGACGTCCTGCGCGGTGACGACGGCGACGACACGCTCAACGGC
>Ga0208736_1000321_pt1 | contig 14357 bp, 17 predicted proteins | sample AntDryMetagUQ255_FD_188090 | JGI IMG/M metagenome (GOLD analysis project Ga0208736, IMG submission 188090) | Polar desert microbial communities from Antarctic Dry Valleys - UQ255 (SPAdes) | ecosystem: Environmental > Terrestrial > Soil > Desert | place: Antarctic Dry Valleys | collected 2008-12-31 | reverse complement strand
CCGACCCGTTCGAGCCAGTCGGCGGCGAGGACACGCGCTTCACGTCGCCGCAGGCCGCCGGCGCGCAGCCCGAAGGCCACGTTGTCCAGGGCGTCGAGGTGGGGGAAGAGAAGGTGCTGCTGGAACACCACACCCACCGGCCGGTGCTCGGGAGGCACGTAGATGCCGCTCGCCGGGTCGTCGAGCACGGTCCCGTCGAGCTCGATCCTGCCCGTGGAGAGCTGACGGAGGCCGGCCAGGGCGCGCAGCAGGGTGGTCTTGCCTGCGCCGTTGGGCCCGACGATCGCCGTCGTCCTGCCTGCCCGGATGGCCAGGGCCAGGTCGAGGGTGAAGCCGTCCAGTTCGACGCCGACCTGGGCGGTGAGGCTCATCGGGCCGTGAGCCAGCGGTCCCGCAGCCCGATGAGCACCGCCAGGGACAGGACGAGCAGGACGAGGGAGAGGACGATGGCCGAGTCCGGCGCAGAGCCCTCGAGCTTGACGTAGACGAACAGCGGCAGCGTCTGGGTCCGGCCCTGCAGGTTGCCGGCGAAGGTGATGGTGGCGCCGAACTCCCCCAGGGCCCGGGCCCAGCACAGCACCGTCCCCGCCACCAGCGAGGGGGCGACCAGGGGGAGGGTCACGCGGCGGAACACGACGAAACGCCCGGCGCCGAGGGTCCGGGCCGCGTCCTCCAGCCGGCGATCGACGGTGCGGAACGCGGCCTCGAGGGTCAGCACCAGGAACGGCATGGCCACGAACGTCTCGGCCAGGATCGCTCCGGCGGTCGTGAAGGGGAGGTTCACGCCGATGCGGTCGAGCTGGCTGCCGACGACGCCGCGCCGCCCAAGCGCCAGGAGTAAAGCCACCCCGCCGACCACGGGAGGCAGCACCATGGGCAGGGTCGTCAGAGCCCGGACCAGACGCTTCCCCGGGTAGGCGACGCGGGCCTGCACCCATGCCAGGGGCACGCCGAGGGCGATGGAGACCGCAGTGGCGCTGAGCGACGTGATCAGGGACAGGCGCAGGGCATCCCGAGCCGGCCCACTGCTCAGTTCCCGCCACGCCGAGGACCACGGGGCCCGCCACAGGAGCCCGGCGAGGGGAACGGCGAACAGCAGCACGGCGACTCCTGCGACCACGACGGGAATGACGGCGGCCCGTTCGGGTAGGTCCTCGGCGCGCCGCCGACGCGCCACAACCAAGTCAGCTCTCGGCGATCTCGATGACGACGCTGGTGGATTTCACAGCCGCCACCGCCCGGACGCCGGGGGCGAGACCGAGCTCGTCGGCCGCCTCACAGGTCATCAACGACACCACCCGGTGGGGACCGGCCTGAATCTCCACCTGGGCGGCGACCTTGTCCTTGATCACCCTGGTGACGATGCCGGGGAAACGGTTGCGCGCCGACCGACCGACGACGATGTCGGCGCCGCGTTCGGCGGTGTGGGCGGCGGCGAACTCGGCGAGGGCGGCTCCGTCGATCGAGCGACGTCCCGACTCGGTCCTGGTCGAGCTGATGCGACCGTCGTCGACCCATCGCCGCACGGTGTCGGCACTGACACCGAGCAGCTCGGCGGCCTGACCGATCTTGTAGGAAGGCATGGGCGCGACCCTAGAACCCGTCCGAACGGGCCGAGCCGGGGACTCGGTCATTCGGCCGGCAGGAACCCGCGCCTGCGCAGCTCCCCCTGGCCGTCGCCGTCGACGACGGCTGTGAGGAAGGCGTCGGCGGCCACGCGGTTCCTTGTGGCCTTCACGACGGCGATCAGGTAGTCGGCGACGACGTTCACGCCCTCGGGGATGGTCACTCCCTGCCCCTTCGATCCGGCGGAACGGACATCGGTCACGTAGACGATCGTGGCGTCCGCCTCGCCGGCGGTGACCTTGGCGACGGCTGCCTTCACGTCGGCCTCCTTCGACACCGGGCGGACGGTGACGCCGGCCGCCTGCAGCGCCTGGGCGGAGTACCTTCCGGCCGGCACGTTCTCGTCGGCGACGACCAGCTTGAGGTCGTTCCGTGAGAGGTCCTGCAGACCGCGGATGTCCTTCGGGTTCCCCGGCTCGACCAGGATCTCGAGCCTGTTGGTGGCGAAACTGGTGGGCGGATCCACCAACCCGGCAACGCGCAACCTGTCCATCGACGCAGGGTCGGCGGTGGCGATCACGTCGGCCGGGGCCCCCTGCTGGACCTGGGTGACCAGTGCGCCCGAGCCGGCGAAGCTGAAGGTCAGCGCCAGGCCGGGATTCGACGTCTTCAGCCTGGCCTGGAGATCGCCGAACGGTTCGGTGAGCGACGCGGCGGCGAACACGGTGACCGACGTCGACCGGTCGGCAGCGCACGCGCCCGTTGCAGCCGGCATCGCAACCAACGCCATCGCCAGCGCAAGACGAGACCGTCCGACCATCGGGGCACATCGTAGCCGGAGATGCCAGAAAAACGATAGAACTGTTTGCGTTCTACCAGGAGAACAGTTCACAAGTCTCCGAATTGCCAGTTGCAGCAGGCTCGCAGGCCAGGTCGCCGGTAGGCCGGCGGCGTCGAGCTCGGCAGCCGTCGCTCCCGTGCCATCGTGCGTCTGCCATCCACCGATAGTCCCCGCCGTCCAGGGCCGGCGTCGGGCTACGGTACGCGCCAGCCTCACATCACGGGGAGACGGCCGGACATGACGAACCACTCGGGGCTGGCCATCGAGGCCACCGGGCTGGAAAAGTCCTTCGGGGATACCTGCGCCGTCGACGGTGTCGACCTCGCCGTTCCCCGGGGCTCGGTCTACGGCGTGCTCGGGCCCAACGGCGCCGGCAAGACGACCACCATCCGCATCCTGGCCACGCTGCTGCGACCGGATGCCGGAACGGCCCGCATCTTCGGCCACGACGTGGTGACCGAGGCGGACGCCGTACGTCGCGCCGTGAGCCTCACCGGCCAGCTCGCCTCGGTCGACGAGGACCTCACCGGGCGGGAGAACCTCATCCTTCTCGGCCGGCTCCTGGGGCTGAAGCACGCAGCGGCCAAGCATCGGGCCGACGAGCTGCTGGAGGCCTTCGGGCTGGCCGAGGCCTCCGGCCGTCCTGGTCAAGAGGTACTCCGGGGGGATGCGCCGCCGGCTCGACATCTCGGCGAGCATCGTGATCACCCCGGAGCTGATGTTCCTCGACGAGCCGACGACGGGCCTCGACCCTCGCTCCCGCAATCAGGTCTGGGACATCATCCGCACCCTCGTTGCCGCGGGCACCACCATCCTGCTCTGTACCCAGTACCTCGAGGAGGCGGACCAGTTGGCCGACGGGATCGCAGTCATCGATCGGGGCAAGGTGATCGCCGAAGGCACGCCCGGCCAGCTCAAGGCGTCGGTGGGATCGGCCACGCTCCACGTGCGCCTCCTCGACCCCGGCCAGCGGGACCAGGCCGCAGCGCTGTTGCAGGGTGAGCTGGGCGGCGTCACCCGGGAGCCCGATCCGGCCTCGCTGTCCGCAACGTGTCCCGATGCGGATCGTGGGGCCGAGGCGGTGGCGGGTCTCTCCCGCTCGGGAGTGGGCATTGCCGCCTTCACGCTTGGCCAGCCGAGCCTCGACGAGGTCTTCCTCGCCCTGACCGGCCACGCCGCCGAGCCGGGGCGGGACGAAAGGACCGAGCCGACCGGACAGGAGGCAGGGACGTGAGCCCGAAACCGGCCGACCTGTCCGTGACCACCACCGCCGACCAGGAGGCGGTCACCAAGGCCATCTCCTCCACCCCACGCCCGCGTCCGGTCGGATCTCTGTCGGCTGCGCTCACGTTCGCGTGGCGCGGGATGCTCAAGGTCAAGCACGTCCCCGAGCAGCTCCTCGACGTGACGATCACGCCGGTGATGTTCGTGGTGATGTTCACCTACATCTTCGGTGGCGCCATCTCGGGGTCCACCGGCGACTACCGCGACTATCTGGTCCCGGGCATCCTCGTGATGTCGGTGCTGTTCACCACCGTGTACTCCGGCGTGGCCCTCAACACCGACCTCACCAAGGGGGTCGTGGACCGGTTCCGCTCACTGCCCATCTGGCGGGGAGCGCCGCTCCTGGGGTCGATGATCGGCGACAGCGTGCGCTACCTGATCGCCGGCACGGTCATCATCCTGGTCGGCGTGCTCCTCGGCTTCCGACCCGAGGCCGGCGTCGTCGGTGCTGCGGCGGCGCTGGCCCTGGTGGTGGCCTTCGCCTTCGGTCTCTCGTGGGTCTTCACCACGCTCGGCCTGGTGCTGCGCACCCCCAGCGCCGTCCTCAACGCCGGCTTCATGGGCATCTTCCCCCTCACCTTCCTGTCCAACGTCTTCGTCGAGCCCGACACCCTGCCCGGCCCCCTGGAGGCGTTCGTCGACGTCAACCCGATCTCGATCCTGGCGACGGCGTCCCGAGGGCTGATGGCCGGGAACGCCGAGGCGGGAGACATCGCCGTCGTGCTGGCGGTGGCCGTGGGGCTCACCGCGATCTTCGCCCCGCTGACGACCAAGCTCTACGGGAGAGGCTGACTCGCTCCTCGCCCGTAGACTGCGCGCCATGCAGTCACCGATGGGGTTGCGGGGCAGGCTGCTGGTGCTCGTGGTGGGACTGGCGTTGGTGGCGGGGGCCTGCTCCGGAGGGGGCGGAAGTGACAGCGTCGGCCTCGACGAGGAGTTCCGGCCCACGCCGGGCGAACGCGAGGTGCAGTTCACCGGTGCGACCAAGCTCCGCATGGGTGCCACCCTGGCTGTCCCCGCCGGCGCCAAGGGCGCCGCTCCGGGCGTGCTCATCATTCCCGCTCCCGGGGCCACGAACCGCGACGGCCCTCTGGTGGCCCGCCCGGCCGACCCCTTGTACCGGGACCTGAGCGCGGCTCTGACCGCGGCGGGCGTCGTCACCCTCCGCTACGACCACCGGGGGATCGGCGAGAGCCGGCTGGCGGCGGACCAGCCGCTCACCTGGGACGACATGGTCGGCGACGCCCAGGAGGCTCTCACCTTCCTCGGTCAGCGTCAGGAGGTCGATCCGACCCGGATCGCCATCGTGAGCCACGACATGGGTGGTGCCATCGCCCTGAAGCTGGCGGCCGGGAACGACCGGGTCAAGAGCGTGGCCCTGGTGTCGACGCCGGGCCGGCCATTGGTCGACGCGTGGGCCGACGGGTACCGCACCTCCCACGGGCAGGCGTCGGCCGACGCCTTCCAGGCGCTGATCGCCGAGCTCCTCACCACCGGCGCCCTCCCTTTGCGCGACACCATCCGTCCGGAGTTCCAGACCACGCTCCCGCCCGGGCAGGACGCGTTCTTCAAGGCCCTGTTCTCCGTCGACCCCCTCGCCGACGGCCGCGCCGTCAGGGCGCCGGTCCTGTTGGCGGTGGGCGAGCGGTCGACCACGGTCGGCCCCGCCGACACCCAGCGGCTGGCCCAGGGCCTGGGCGGCCGGAGCGAGGTGGTGGTGGCCGGCAACTCGAGCGCCACCCTGCAGCAGGTCTTGGCCCCCCCGGTCCGGACCTTCGACCCGACCGACATGGACTCCCACGGTCTCGGCCCGCCCGTCGCCCATGCGCCCCGAGAACAGGGCACCGTCGACCGCATCGCCTCCTTCGTCGCCTCGTCGGTGGGTGCCCGAGCCTCGTAGGCCCAGCCCGTCAGGCTCACCCACCCGTACCATCCGATGGTGGGCGGAGTGAAGGCGTTCGTGGCCATGCTGGCCCTCGTCGCCGCAGCCTGCTCGGGCGAGGCGTCCGGCCCGGGCCCGGGCGACGAAGGGAGCGGACTCCCGACAATCGCGACCGTCGCCCCGCCCCCGCTCTCCGAGCTGCCGATCCCCCGCACGGAGGTGGCCTCGGCGGCCCTCGACGGGCGGATCGTGGTGACCGGCGGCCTCACCGCCGACGGCGGCGCCAGCGACCGGGTCGATATCTTCGATCCGGCGTCGAACCGGTGGGAGACGGGCCCCGCCCTGCCCCTCGCCCTGCACCACTCGGGAATGGCCGCTCTGGGCGACCGGGTGTACGTGGCCGGGGGTTACACCAACCGCCCGGGTCAGGACTGGGTGGCCCAGTCACGCGTGGTCAGCCTGGGTCGCGGCGAGCGGGCCTGGCGGGAGGAGCCCTCACTCGCCGGCACCCGTGGGGGCCTGGCCGTGGCCGGTGCGGCCGGCCGGCTGGTGGCGGTGGGGGGCACCGACAACCTGGGCCGGCTCCTGGCCCGGACCGAGGTGCTCACGCCGGGGCAGCGGGCGTGGAGCCCGGGCCCCGACATGACCGAGCGGCGGGACCACCTGGCCGCCGCAGCCTCAGGAGGACGGGTCTTCGCCATCGCCGGTCGGGTGGGCCCGCTGGAGAGCAATCTGGCCACCACCGAGTCCTGGGACCCCGCCGACCCGGCCGGCTGGCGCCCCGAGCCCCGGCTGAACGACACGAGGGGAGGCACATCTGCGGCCGAGGCCGGCGGCCGGCCGTGCGTGGCCGGTGGCGAGGAGCCCGGGGGCACGATCGCCTCTGTCGAATGCCTGGCCGACGGCCGGTGGAAACGGGTGGCCGCGCTGCGCACGCCCCGCCACGGTCTGGCCGTGACGGGCCTGGGCGACCGGCTCCACGTCATTGCCGGCGGTCCGGAGCCGGGCCTGTTCGTCAGCCCGGCCCACGAGGCGTTCACCATCCGCTGAGGGGCTGCCCTCAGATCCGCACCAGCCGGAGGACGTCGGTCGTCGGCACCGGCTCCTCGGGAGAGCCGACCAGCACGGCCACGATGTCGCCCTTCTTGACCACCCCGGCCTCCACCGCGGCGATCACCGCGAACCAGACGATGTCGTTGGTGGTCTCTCGCTGACTGATGACGATCGGGGTGATGCCCCAGGCCACCGACAGCTGGCGGGCCGTCCGAACCGAGGGGGTCATGCCAAGCACGGGGACGACCGGACGGAAACGGGAGATGGCGCGGGCCGTCGTGCCGCTGTTGGTGCAGGCGATGATGGCGGTGGCGCCGGCGTCGTTGGCCGCCCGCCATGCCGCAGCGGAGATCGCCGCCGTTATTCGAACCGACGCCGGCGCCCCCCGGCTCTCGGCCACCTGCTGTATGCCGCGGGTCTGTCCCCACGCCAGGTAGTCGAACTCGCGCTCGGCGCGGGTGGCGATGCGGGCCATGGTGGCGATGGCGCCCACGGGGTCGTGGCCGATGGCCGTCTCCCCCGAGAGCATGAGCGCGCTCGTGCCGTCGAGCACAGCGTTGGCCACGTCGCTGACCTCGGCCCGGGTGGGCGACGGGGCTCGCAGCATGGACTCGAGCATCTGGGTGGCGGTGATCACCGGCCTGCCGTAGGCCACCCCTGCGGCGATGATCCGCTTCTGATAGTGGGGGACGTCCTCCAGGGCGCACCGGATGCCGAGGTCACCCCGGGCCACCATCACCCCGTCGGCGACGCCGATCACCTCCTCGAGGGCGTCCACCGCCTCCTGGGTCTCGATCTTGGCCACCAGCATCGGCCCGTCCGGGCCGCTCGCCTGGCGGACCCGCTCGACGTCGGCTCCCGACCGCACGAAGGAGATGGCCACGGCGTCCACATCGGCCTGGCACACGATGTCGAGCAGGCGGAGGTCCTCCTCGGTAGGCGACTCCAGCGGAAAGCGGGAGGCGGGCAGGGCCACGCCCGGACGGCCCACCAGCCGACCGCCGGAACGCACGCGCGCCGTGGCCCGGTCGCCGTGCACCTCTTCCACGGTGAGGGAGATGCCGCCGTCTCCGAGCGGGACGGTATCGCCGGGGCGCAGGTGGGTGACGACGTCGGGGTAGTCGACGGCGATCCGGAGCCAGTCGCTGGTCGACGTCTCGTCCGCCTGGACCAGCTCGAGGTGGTGGCCCTCCACCAGGTACGCCTCGGTGTCGAAGCTGGCGGCGCGGATCTTCGGGCCGGGGAGGTCGACCAGGACGCCGATCGTCCGGCCGGCTTCGGCGGCCACCTTGCGGACCAGGCGGATGAGGTCGAGGGTCTCCTCGACGGGGCCGTGGGCCAACGAGAGGCGGGCCATGTTCATCCCGGCGTCCATCATCCGGCGCAGGATCTCGGCCGACCGGGACGCCGGCCCCACCGTGGCCACGATCTTGGTGCGTCGCTCCATGCGCCGACGTTACGGCTCGCGGGCGGTACCTCCCGTCCGGGACGACCGCGCCGCCGTCGTCCGCCTGCACAATGGGTGCGTGCACCTCGCCACCCTGAACGTGCGCAACACCGCCGACCGCTGGATGGAGCGACGGGGCCTCCTCGCCCGGCAGCTGGTCGACCTGGCCCCCGATGTCATGGGCGTCCAGGAGCTGCGCATGTTCCCCGACCAGGCCGGGTGGATCGTCCGGGAGGTCGAGCGTCGGAGCCAGGGCCGGCTGCGCTACCGGGTCCACCGGCGGGCCAAGACCGGCCCGGCCGGCCTGTGGGAGGGGATCGGCGTGCTCAGCAGGCTGCCCGTGGTGACCACTGCGTGGCTCGATCTCGGCGCCCAGGCCCGGGTGGCCCAACGGATCACCGTCCGCCTCCCCGGTGGCGGCCTCTTCGATGTCTACAACGCCCACCTCGGGTTGGGGGGCGAGGTGCTCAGGTCCGGACAGGCGCAGCGCATCCTCGACTGGATGGTCGCCCGTCCGCCCCTGCCGGCCGTCCTTCTCGGCGACCTCAACGCCCGCCCCGGTTCACCGACCGTCGAGCTCCTGAGCCGGCGTCTCCGCTCCGCCCATCTCCACGTCCACGGCTGCGAGCCTCTCCGCACCGCGCCGACCCCCCTCCGGCGCCATGTGACCGGCGCCGGCAGCGTGCTGGACTACGTCTTCGTCAACGACCTGCTCGACGTCGACGACGCCGGCATCGCCTTCGTCGACGCCGACCCCGACGATCCCGGCCTGATCGCCTCGGACCACTACGGCCTGTCAGTGACCGTCACGCCCCGGGCGTCCGCGGGCTAACGGGAGCTGCTCTCCCGCTTCTCCAGGCCCACGGCGGCGTTGAGCTGGCGCACGTGCTCCGTGTTCACGTCGGAGCTGCTCATGATCTCGGCCAGGGCGGCGGCGATGGCGTTGAGCTTGCGCTGGGTGGACTTGTCCGCCCGCCAGGCCTCGTTCTGGAGAAGGGCCACGATGAGAAAGGTGACCAGGGCCACCACCACCTGCAGGGAGTCGACCCAGCCGTGGGAGAAACGGAGAAAGGGCCCGGCCGCGACCCATCCGAGCACGAAGCCCAGCGACACGAGGAAGAACGGTGACCGGGCAACGATGTGCGAGGTGGTGTCGGCGGCCCGGTCGAACCAGGTGGTCTCGTCGCTCACGTCGGCGGGATCGGTGGGGCGGTCGTCGGCCATGGAGCAATTGCTACCCCAGCGGCGACCGCCGGCATACCGCAGCCCTGCACTAGCGTTCCCGCCGGTGGACGCCCACGACATCGGCTGCACCTGGTCGCTCCTCGAGCACTGGGACTTCAGCGTGGAGACCTCGCAGGACGCGCTGCTCGACTACTTCAAGGCGCTCGTGGTGTGCTGCAACGCCGACGGGAACCTCACGGAGGAGGAGCGGGAGTGGTGCATGGGCTACTGCGCGGCCACCGGTGGCACCGAGGAGACCCTGCAGGCCCTGCGGGAGTACGTCGGCGATGAGCAGGTGGCCGTGATCATCGGCCGGAGCCGGCCCCACGCCGCCACCCACCGCCGGCTGATCTACGACGCCATCCGGGCTGCTTCGTCCGACGGCCACTACAACGAGGCCGAGCGCTCCACCATCCGACGGATGGCCGGCGAGGTGGGTGTCACCAACGGCGACGTCGACGCCTTCGAGGCGCTCTACGCCGAGGAGCAGCGGCTGAAGGACCGTCGGATCGGCCTGGTCATCCCGGTGGGCACGCCCCACTGAGACGGCCCGGGACAGCCGAGGTCGCCATCAGCGAACGTCAGGGGAGTCGTGGCGCTCGACGAGCACGCGCTCACGCGTGGGCACGCGGAACGTGACGTAGAGCGCCCCGATCAGCCCGAGGGCGCCCACGGCGGCGCCCACCGACCGGTTGCCGATGACGAGCAGCGCGCTGGCGGCGGACACCACCAGGATCATCGCCACCGCCATCACCTTGGCCCTACGGGGCATACCGAGCCCGGCCCGGTGGTCGGCCACCATCCGGCCGATCCCGGGCAGATCCAGCACCCACCGCTCGAACCGCTGGTTGCTGCGGGAGAAGCATGCCGCAGCCACGATGAAGAACACCGTGGTGGGCAGTCCGGGCACCACGATGCCGATTCCTCCGAGGGCCACGGCCAGCAACCCGCCCACGAACCAGAGCGGTGCGGTCGCCCTCCGCGCCGCCATCAGAGGAGGGCGGCGACGTCCCCGACCGCCTGAACGAGAAGCAGGACGAGGATGCCCCCGCCGAGCACCGTGTAGCCCCAGCGCCAGCGGTGGTCGGCCCGCCAGAAGCGGCGCATGGAGTAGACGATGGCTGCGGCCGAGACGGCGCCGATGACCAGGCCGAGCGCCGGCCCCAACCCGCCGGTGAGGTCCAGGACCGGCTTGAGAAGGGGCAGGACCACGTAGGTGAGCAGGCAGCGCACCGTGGAGATCAGCAGCGACGTGCCGAACGCCTTCTCGGCGGTCCGCCCGGCATCGGCGCCGGCCGGGAGGCGTAGGAGGCGCCGCATGAACGCGTCGAGCGAAGATGTTTCGCTCCCTCGAGTGGTGGCGGATGGGCCCACGCCTCCGACGCTAGGCGTCGCACCCGCCCCTCGGCACGTCGGCCCGAGCCTGAGCGCCGATCTGACAGGCTTTCCCGCATGACCACCGTGCCCCTCGTCCCCCGCCAGGTCCTGTTCGGCAACCCGGAGCGGGTCAGCCCCCGTATCTCCCCCGACGGCCGGCGACTGGCGTGGATCGCCCCGGTCGAGGGTGTGCTCAACGTGTGGGTGGGCCAGGTGGGGGCCGGCCTCGACGAGGCCGCAGCGGTGACCGAGGACCGCGACCGGGGCATCCGGTCCTTCTTCTGGGCTCACGACAACCGCCACCTCCTGTACGTCCAGGATGTGGGAGGCGACGAGGACTGGCACCTCTTCGATGTCGACCTCGACACCGGGGTCACCCGCGACCTCACCCCCTTCGAAGCCGTCCAGGCCCGAGTGGAGGACAGCGACAAGCGGTTTCCCGACACCATCCTCGTGGGGCTCAACAAGGACAACCCCGAGCTCCACGACGTCTACCGCCTCGACCTGCCCAGCGGAAACCTGGAGAAGGTCGTCGAGAACCCCGGCTTCATCGGATTCCTGGCCGACGTCGACTTCAAGGTGCGGGCCGGGCTCGCCCCGCTTCCCGACGGGGGGATGGCCCTCATGGTCCGCGACACCGAGGACGCTGAATGGCGGATGCTCCTGGAGTACGGCCAGGACGACTCGCTCACCACCGAGCCCGTCGCCTTCACCCTCGACGGCGCCGGCCTCTGGATGGTGTCGTCGGTGGGCGCCAACGCCGGCCGGCTGGTGAAGCTCGACATCGCCACGGGCGAGACCACCGTCGTCGCCGAGGACCCGCAGTACGACGTGGCCGGCGTCCGCCTCCATCCCGACACCCGCGAGCCCCAGGCCGTGACCTACGTCAAGGAACGGACGAGCTACGAGATCCTCGACCCTGAGATCGCTGAAGACGCCGAGGTGCTGTTCGCCGTCGACCCGGGCGACCTGACGCTCACCGGTCACGACGACACCGACCGCACCTGGCTGGCCGCGTACGTGAACGACGACGGGCCGGTGCGCTACTACGCGTACGACCGGGACTCGAAGGAGGCCACGTTCCTCTTCGACCACCAGCCCGCCCTGTCGGAGTACTCCCTGGCCAAGATGGAGCCCTTCTCCTACGCCGCCCGCGACGGCCTCACGATCCACGGCTACCTCACCTTCCCCCCGGGCGGCGAGCGCGAGAACCTTCCGACGGTCCTCAACGTCCACGGTGGCCCCTGGGCCCGTGACACCTGGGGCTATGACCCCGAGGCCCAGTGGCTGGCCAACCGGGGGTACCTGTCCGTGCAGGTCAACTTCCGGGGCTCCACCGGCTACGGCAAGGACTTCGTCAACGCCGGGGACAAGGAGTGGGGCGCCAAGATGCACGACGACCTGCTCGACGCGGTCGACTGGGTGGTGGAGCACGGTCACGCCGACCGGGACAAGGTGGCCATCTACGGGGGCTCGTACGGGGGCTACGCGGCATTGGCCGGCGCCGCCTTCACGCCCGACGTGTTCGCCTGCGCGGTCGACATCGTCGGCCCGTCCAACCTCAAGACCCTCATCGAGTCCATTCCGGCCTACTGGGCCCCGATGATCGCCCAGTTCCACACCCGGGTCGGCAATCCCGACACCGAGGAGGACTTCATGTGGTCGCGCTCGCCGCTCTCCAAGGCGGGCGACATCCGCATCCCCCTGCTCATCGCCCAGGGCGCCAACGACCCCCGGGTCAAGCAGGCCGAGGCCGAGCAGATCGTGGCCGCCCTCACCGAGAACGGGATCGACCACGAGTACATGCTCTTTCCCGACGAGGGCCACGGCTTCGCCAAGCCCGAGAACCGGCTGAAGTTCTACGCCGCCGCCGAGCGCTTCCTGGCCAAGCACCTGGGCGGCCGGTTCGAGGGACCGAGCGGCCCTGGGAGCGGAATGGAGGGATGACGTCGGCGGCGCCGTCCGGCGCCCAGTATCGAGTCGCATCGGGCGACCAGGAAGCCACGGTCGTCGAGGTCGGCGGCGGCCTGCGGGCCTTCACGGTGGGCGACGAGCCCGTGCTGGACGGGTACGAGCTCGACGAGATGGCGGACGGGGGCCGGGGGCAGCTGCTGCTCCCCTGGCCCAACCGGATCCGGGACGGCGGCTACCGGTTCCAGGTCGCCGGCGATCTGCAGCTGGCGCTGACCGAGCCCGGTCGACACAACGCCAGCCACGGCCTGGTCCGCTGGGCCAACTGGACGGCGGCGGTCCACGAGGCCGACCGGGTGGTCATGACGCTGGTCCTGCACCCCCAGCCCGGGTACCCGTTCACCCTCGACCTGTCGGTGGACTACCGGCTCGGTGCGGAGGGCCTGTCGGTGGCCACCACGGCCACCAATCTCGGCAACCTGCCCTGCCCCTACGGCGCCGGTGCCCACCCGTACCTCACGGTGGGCACTCCGTCGGTCGACGACGCCGTCCTGCAGGTGCCGTCGGCCACCCGGCTCGAGACCGACGACCGCGGCATCCCGACCGGCTCGGCGCCCGTCGGCGGGACACCGTTCGACTTCCGGCGGGCCCGGAGGATCGGCGACCTCGTCCTCGACACCGCCTTCACCGATCTGACCGGTGATCGGGCCGTGGTCGCCGCCCCCGGCGACGGGCGCCGGGTGGTCCTGTGGTGGGACGCGTCCTACCGCTGGCTGATGGTTTTCACCGGCGACACCCTGGACCCGGCCCACCGCCGGAGGAGCCTTGCCCTCGAACCCATGACCTGCGCACCCAATGCGTACGTCACCGGCGACGGTCTGCGCGTGCTCGAGCCCGAGGAGTCCTGGACGACGACCTGGGGGATCGCAGCAACCCGAGGGCGCTGACCACCACCCACAGGTGGGCGATCGTCAGGCCCAGCCGCTGGAACAGCCCGTCGCTGGTGACCAGGCTGCTGGCCATCAGGCACAGTCCCGATGCGGCGCCGGCGGCGATGGAGAGGCGGGCCCGGGCCGGTCCGAGATCGCGGCCGACCACCGCCGGAATGGCGGCCAGCGTCAGGTAGCCGAGGGTGGCGGCCAGGCCGTGGAGGCTGTCGACCGAGCCACCAAGGGGCAGGGCGGCAACGGCGAGGGCGGTCAGGCCGTTGGCCACCGGCAGCACCCATGCCGGATCCGGTCGCAGCGCCAGGCCGTAGAGGGCCATTCCGGCTCCGAGGACGACCAGGCCGGCGGTCATCACCGGCCGGGTGGGGGCGCCGAGCGCGGCCAGGCGGCTGATGGCGTCGCGGGTCGGGTCGTAGCGCTCCGCTCCGGCGCCGAGCACCGCCCAGGCGGCCACGAACGTCAGCGGGCCGGCCACGCCGCCGACGGCGAGGCGGGACCTATCCAGTGACCAGGCTGGCCAGGGCCCAGATGGCGGCCACGAACCCGATCCCGATCATCACCGCGCTGCGCCCGACCGGGGCGCGGGTCAGCTCGTCCTCCTTGGCCTGCCGGGGCGGGCGGACCAGGGCCATGCCGTTGCCGAAGACCAGGGCGGCGCCCAGGGCCAGCACCAGGTACGGCAGGAGGTTGTCGCCGAGAAACACCCTGAGAACCTACCCCGGGCCCGAGCGGCCCCCATGGCGGCGAACGACGTCCTCAAGTTCTCCGGGCCGGCGGACGACAGAATGCATGGCTCGACACCGACGACGGAGACGCCGGGCCTCC
>Ga0208736_1000320_pt1 | contig 14419 bp, 14 predicted proteins | sample AntDryMetagUQ255_FD_188090 | JGI IMG/M metagenome (GOLD analysis project Ga0208736, IMG submission 188090) | Polar desert microbial communities from Antarctic Dry Valleys - UQ255 (SPAdes) | ecosystem: Environmental > Terrestrial > Soil > Desert | place: Antarctic Dry Valleys | collected 2008-12-31 | reverse complement strand
ATTACACCACCTACTTTCCAATAAAAGGTGCCTAATAGCCAACCGATAATTAAAACTACTGCTACGATATAAAGTAAATTCCTCATTGATTTATTTTATAAATATCATAAAAAATATTGCCAGTTATTTTATGCAGGTTTTAAAGCTTTTATTTGTAATAAAATATTAATTGAAATTTAATTGTGTAGCCATTTCCCCAGCCATCAGATTTAAAACTGCATGGATGATTGATGTGTAATGATATATCATGGAAAGAATTAAAAAAGTTTTGTCGCTTTTTAAACACGCAGCTATAGGATTTAGTAATGACAACGCTTTTAAGTTAAGCGCCTCACTCAGCTATTATACCATTTTTGCTATTGGGCCATTATTAATTATTATTATTTCCCTTGCCGGTATGGTGTATGGCAGGAAGGCTGTACAAGGTAAAATTTACCCGCAATTAAAGGGTCTTATTGGTGGCGATGCTGCCATCCAGATTCAGAGTATTATACAAAATATTCAGCAATCTGAAACAACTTCTATCGGTGCTGTTGTAGGAGCTATTATTTTAGCAATTGCAGCTACTGGCATATTTACCGAAATGCAGGATTCTATTAATTACATATGGTCGGTAAAAGCAAAACCAAAAAAAAGCTGGTTAAAATTTCTTTCTAATCGCTTACTTTCATTTTCATTGGTATTAGGGTTAGGTTTTTTATTACTGGCATCACTTATCATCAGCGCTCTTTTTAATTTTCTAAGCCTTCAACTGGTTGAAATTTTTCCTAACTATAATCTTTCATTTTTTCATTCCGTCAACTCGCTAATCTTTTTTGTAGTGTTAACAGGCTTATTTGGAGTGATTTTTAAAGTATTGCCGGATGCTATTATAACATGGAAAGATGCAATGATTGGCGCCTCTTTAACAGCTGTATTGTTTTTAATTGGTAAAGTAATTATAGGTTATTATTTAGGAAAATTAAACCTGGGTATTACATACGGCACTGCTGCATCAATCATCATCATACTTTCCTGGGTTTATTATAGTGCACTTATTTTGTTTTTTGGGGCAGAATTTACAAAAATGTTTGCTCTGCAAGCTGGTTCAGGCATCAGGCCTAAAGACACAGCAGTTTTTATTATTAAAAGCGAATCCAAAGAAGTTCCTGTTTCATATTTAGATACATAGTGTCATGTTAAGTCTACTATGCCGTTTAGAATCGTGAGACGTAAAAGGTGAGGTGAGATTCTGATGTTTGACGTTTGACGTCTCACGATTAACATAGCATTAGTTGAACAATAAAAAGTCTTGGTTGTTTAGTGTAGGAAAAAAAGAAATTACGCATGGACTTATATACCTCTCTTCCTTACCCTCTATTCAGGCATGGCGCTATTTCATCTTATCCTTCCTTACATGAAAATATCAATACTGGTATAACTATTATGGGTGCAGGTATAACAGGAGCGTTGGTTGCATGGTATCTTACACAAGCAGGTATTAAATGCGTGGTTGTAGATAAACGCCATGTAGCCACCGGCAGTACAGCAGCATCCACATCTTTAATACAATATGAAATAGATACTCCTCTTCATCAATTAGTAAAAAAAGTTGGATATGAGCATGCGGTGCGGAGCTATAAACTTTGCCTGCAGTCAATTAATACATTAAAAACTATATGCAACAAAATCAGCAGTAAAGAAATTTTTGAAAATAAATGCAGCCTTCAATTAGCATCGCATAAAAAAGATGTTCGTGCACTTGAAAAAGAATTTGAACTTAGAAAATCGCTTGACTTTGATGTAGAGTTATTAGAATCCAGTCAGTTACAGTCTAAATTTACCCTTAAAAAGGAAGTTGGCATTTTAAGTAAAAATGCGGCGCAGGTTGACGCCTATTTAATAACGCATAAATTGTTACAAAGGATCGAGGAATCGGGGAACAAAGTTTATGACCATACAGAGATTGTAAATATAGACCATCAGAAAAAAGGTGTGGTTTTAAAAACCCGGGAAGGCTACACCATTACTTCAAAAAAATTAATAATAGCCTGTGGTTATGAATCGCAACGCTACCTGTCAAAAAAAGTTGAAGACATTTTTACTACTTACGTAATTCTAACCGAACCCCTCAGGCAAAAGAAACTATGGTATGGCAACTGTTTAATTTGGGAAACAGCTAATCCATATTTATATATGCGTATAACCAATGAAAATCGCATTTTGATTGGCGGTAAGGATACGCCTTACCGGTTTAGAGATCCGTTTAGTTTATTAAACCAAAAGGCAATTGATCTGCAAAAATCATTTAAAAAACTTTTCCCGCATATACATTGTAAAATTGATTTTAAATGGGCTGGAGCTTTTGCCACCACAAAAGATGGATTACCTTACATAGGCTGCGTTCCGGAAAGACCAAACACATACTTTGCTTTAGGATTTGGAGGAAATGGCATAACCTTTAGTGTAATAGCTGCTCAAATAATTACTAATCTCATTAATGGCAAAAATGATGAAGATGCGTACTTATTTTCATTTGATAGATAGGCTTCGATTAAACGGGTGAACAACCATTTTGAGATGTTTACTTATTTTAATTGTATAAACCTGGTAGTTGGCACAAAAAAAAACTTCTCCGGTTTTTACTTCCAGTGTATTTTTTAATTATCGGAAGATTACATCTTAAACACATTTTTTTGGTATGGGCAAGCCAATGTTTTTTTAACTCATAATTTCTTTTCCAGTCTAAGAACTCGAAACTGTAATTGCGGGCTTCTTCAATGAGTTTTCTAATTTTTAATGCAGGTATCTTTTCAACTCTCGATTCAGGATGAACACGAATACGGTATAGCACTTCATTCTTTATTATATTACCAACCCCTGAAAAAATATCCTGTTCTATCAGTGCATCGCAAATAAGTTTAGTGGGTTCTGCTTTTAATCTTGCTTTCGCATTTTTTGCATTCCATTCATCATTCATTACATCAGTGCTCCAATCGTAATGGCTATTTACATCACCTTCTATAATTTTTATGGCACATGAGTATAAGTTTATTTCACCACTTTTAAATGTAATATTCAACCGAACAGGCTGTTCTTTTTTCTCGTTTATACGGTAAGTGCCAAACATTAAAAAATGCACCCGCAGGGTGAAACCTTTGAAGCAAATAAGAAAATGCTTACCCCAACTTTTGAAAGAAACTATTTTTTGATTAAGCAGGCGGCTTTGTTCAATTTTACTGTTGCCACTTATCGAAACAATTTTTTTTCCTGTAAATCGGAGAACTTCTTCTTTTAATAATACTATAGATGGACCTTCGGGCATAACAATGGTGTTTAGAAGCCGGTGATGAAATATAACCTCCAAAATCACGATTAGCTAAGATGTAAAAGATGCGGCGATCCTTGGTTTGGTCTTTATTATCATACGTCCGTAATATAAATTTCGGTTCTTGAAGACACCGAACCGAGGCATAATAATTAAACACCGGGAAAACTAATAGTAAAAGTAGTACCCACATTTACAGCAGAAGTAACATCAATTTGTGCCTTATGAGATTGAAGAATATTTAAAGTTGAAGCAAGGCCCAGCCCCATTCCATTTCGTTTTGATGTAAAATAAGGTTCAAATAAACGCGACAGGTTATCTTCTGGAATACCGGAGCCATTATCTTTTACTATAATTGTATGAAGATTATTAGCACTATTAATAATTATATCTAATTCGCCATTATCTGCAGACATTGCTTCCACCGCATTAATGATAATATTTAAAAAAGCAATTTTAAGTTTTTCCCGGTTTGCCATTAAATAACAGGGCTCGTTGTAATAACGTATCTGCATATTAATGCGTTGTAATGTAATCCTGTCAAGGGCTTCGGCGATACTATCATCTACGATGGTTTGTAAAGCATATTTTTCAAAAATAAATTCCGTTGGCCTGCTTGAGTCGAGCAGTTCTATGATCAAATCTCCAATTCGTTTACTATTCCGTTGAATAATATCCAGGAATAGATCTGATTCTTCACTTTTAGGTTCTGTGACAAGTTGCTCAACGGACATGTTAATATTATTGAGCGGATTGCGGACCTCGTGCGCCAAAGTTCTAACAAGGCGGCCGGCAGCTCCCAATTTTTCAACCATCAAATTTGCTTTTTCTGCCTTTCGTAAACTGGTAATATCATGTATCAATCCCTGGTAAAAAATATTCCCGGTTTCATCCAAAGGAGCGGTTAATGAAAAAATGCAAATTTTTTTTTCTCCTGCCTTATTATCGATCTCTAATTCCAGATCATTCACTTCTCCTTCTTCATACAAAAGTTTTTGCAAAAGGTTTTTATTTACATCTTCTCCTATGAGATCATATAGGCTTAGCTTTTGTAATTCCTCGCCGGAATAACCTAACAGTTCAGAGGTTGCCGCGTTAACATCTTTAAATATTAAAGATTTGTCGGCAATAAAAACGGCGTCCTTTGATAATTCAAATATGTTTCGGTATTTGCGTTCATTAGCTCTTAGTGCTTTTACAGATGCCAGCCGCTCTAAGGAGTAACGGATGCAACGTTCTAATTTATCAGCATTCAAATCAGTTTTAATCAAATAATCAGTGGCACCGATCTGCATGGCTTTTATGTCAATTTCGCGATTGCCTTTACCCGTAAGTAAAATGACCGGCTCCTCGCATCCCAGGTGTATGGCCTCTTTTAAAAAATCTAAACCTGTTTTTGCACCAAGCCGGTAATCAATAAAATAAATATCGTATTTACGCATCCTTACTTGTTCAATAGCATCTGCATATTTATACTTCCAGTCTATAGCTAAATCATAGTCCTCTATCTGGCGCAGATATTCAGAAGTTATAAAGAAATCATCTTCATCATCATCAACGATTAAAATGCGGACAAAAGGTTTTTGCAAGGCCATACTGATTAGATTTTCCCGGCAGCATTTAGATTAAATAAATAAAGAGAGTTTGTATGCGCTATTTCATTCAAACTCACAGTTTCCCTGGCTGCTGCGGCTTCAATTTCTTGATGTTTGTTGGTATATTGGCTGGTTGAAAAGGAGAAAGTCATTGACTGTTCATAGGCTATTGATTATTAAACTCCTGGTATTGTTTCATTTTGTTGTACAAGGTTTTGCGATCAATATTTAGCAATTTTGCTGCTTTACTTTTATTAAAATTTACTTTTTTTAATGCTTTTAAAATCATCTCGTATTCAGCGTCAATACTTGCACCCTTCAAAGTGCTTTCAGGAATATTCCGGGGAGGTTCAGGCATTTCCTCTGCTGATACATTTGAAATAGCGTATGACACAGCAGGTTCGGGCGCTTTTTCAAACTGGAGCTTATTAAAATGAGATATTTCAAAGGGCAATGAACTGGCTTCTATTTGTTCACCATCACTTAACAGAGTAGCTCTTTTAATAACATTTTTTAATTCCCTAAGATTACCATACCAAACATAACTTCTAAAAATACTTTCCACTTCCTGACTGAATTTTTTTAAGTTCTTGCCTAATTCTTCATTTGTCTGTTGTAGGAAATGATTGGCAAATAGCATAATATCATCCGGTCGCTGACGAAGCGGAGGCACCTCTATGCTAAATTCATTAAAGCGATGATATAGATCTTCTCTGAATTTTCCCTTACGTGCAGAATCCCAAAGTTTTTCGTTACTGGCTATAATAATGCGTACGTCTAATTCAATATCCTTTACACCGCCAACCCTTCGCATTTTTCTTTCCTGTACAACCCGTAAAAGAGAAACCTGTATGTCATAGGAAAGATTTGAAACTTCATCTAAGAAAATTGTTCCCCCATTTGCTATTTCAAAACTTCCATTTTTTTGATTGAGTGCGCCTGTAAAGGAGCCTTTTTCATGGCCAAACAATTCACTTCCTGCTAATTCTTTTGACATTGCACCACAGTCTATAGCTACAAATGGTCTGGACTTGCGTTTGCTACGTTTATGTATTTCCTGGGCTATGGCTTCTTTACCACTACCACTTTCACCATAAATTATAACGGAGTAATTAGTAGGTGCTACAAGATTTATTTGCTGCAATAGTTGGCGAAAAACCTCTGAGTCTCCAAAAATATATTCACCCGAATGTATAATTAAAGGGAGTTTGTGTCCAGGTACAGATTCAGATGAAGTGATAACAGACGCAGGAACAGCTTTTGTTTTTTCATGCACGGCGCCGGTATCCTGGCTGGAAGCTGCTTCAAGGGCCTTGCGGATGGTTACAAGTATTTCATCTGGGAACAGTGGTTTTGTGATGTAGTCATATGCACCCATTTTCATAACTTCTACGGCAACTTTTATATCGCTGTAGCCGGTAATAATAATGACCGGTACCTGTGGAAATATATTTTTTATTTTTCCGAGCAACACATTTCCTTCCATATCTTCTAACCTAAAATCGCACATAACAAGCGCCGGTTCTACAGTTTCCAATAATTCAAGTGCTTTTTTCCCACTGTATGACTCTATAACTTCAAACCCATGCCTCGTTAAAAATCTTTTTAGCAACAGGCACATATCTCTATCATCATCGATAATTAAAATTTTCTGCATCGTTCTATTTCTTTAAAATTCGAAATAAAGATAAATAAATGAAATTAAGCCCATAAACTCCTGACATGTGAAACAGGAATTTGCAATTGCTCACGATATTTGGCTACTGTACGCCGGGCTACCGAAAATCCTTTTTGGGAAAGTATGTTTACTAACTGCTGGTCTGTATGTGGATTATGTTTGTCTTCTGTTTCGATTATTTCTTCTATAGCTGACTGTATTACCCTGTTGCTGATAATAACACCTTTTTCATTGGTAATACCCTCTGTAAACAAGTCTTTAAGCAATAGCAAACCGAAAGATGTTTCAACGTATTTATTACAGGTGATACGGGAAACTGTAGAAATATCAACGCCTACTATTTCAGCAATATTTTTTAAGATCATTGGTTGCAATAAATTGATGTCGCCTGTTAAAAAATAATCCCTTTGCACTTCCACAATTGAATTCATTATTTTAAGCATGGTGCCCTCACGTTGTTGCACTGCGCTAATAAACCATTGAGCTGATTGCAATTTATTTTTAAGGTATTGGATCGCAGATTTGTCTGTATTAACCTTTGAACTACCTTCTGTTAATTGCTTCCAGGAAGTATTTATATTCAGGCTTTCTGACCGGTTCCGGTATAATTGTACTTCAAGCTTATCTCCGATTTGCGTAACAGAAAAGTCAGGCAAAATATTTTGATTCATGTTTACACCGTCTTCCTGCTCACAAACAGGTTTCATTTTAAGGCTGGATAAAAGTTGCAACACAATTTTTAATTCTTCCTCATCAATTTTTAAATGAGTTTTTATTTTATCCATGTTGCGGTTGTGCAGATCTGTAAAATGATTTTCCAGTAACCGGATGGCCGTTTTTACATCGGGTCTTTTACAATGTAAACGCCTCAATTGTATTAATAAACATTCCCGAATATTTGTTGCGCCAACTCCAACAGGTTCCAGGTCCTGTATTTTTTTAAGTATAGCCGTAATCTCATCCGCTTCAACCCACTTGTTATATTTAAAAGAAATGTCCTCCGCCAGGTTCTGCATGCCTTGTTCCATCAAACCATTATCGTTTAATGAATCAATGATAAATTCCGCTAATTCTATTTCATGCGCATCTTCTGTACAAATTTTAAATTGTTCTTTTAAAAGCTTCCGATAATCAAACCCACTGGTAATAGGCCGTTCGGGCAATTTATCATTATGGAGATAATTATTATACTCAAGTTTATAATCCGGCACGTCATTATACACATATTCTTCCCAGTCCTGGTAATCTTTAACGGAGTCTTTATTATATTTTTCAGCTAAAGTATCAAACTCACTTTTTTGATCTTCCAAGAGCGGATTATCTTCCATTTCCTGTTGTATGCGCTGCTCCAATTCCAATATATTAAGATGGAAAAAATTAAGCAACTGAATTTGCTGAGGAAGAATTTTTAAGCGTTGTTTTTGAGCTAAACGCTGATTTATCATGGTGTTGATTTTGGAGTGTGGAGTTATATGACAACTGTAGCACCAAAAATAACTATTCATCAAAGGGAAAAATTCTTATTGAAATTCAACAGTTTAGAGATAAGTTCATCTTTGTAAAATATTGCTCCAATGGAAGAGCTGTTTTTAAAAAAAGTAAATATTGGGTAAGGTCTTCCCCGATATAATAAGAAATATCAGGTTATTATTTATTGCTTTGCATTAAATTTTTCAACTGCTATGAGGGAAGTATAATTTTCTATTTCAAAATATTAGAAGGCTTAATAAGTTAGTAGCTTTTGTGTTTTGAATAATAGAGGTTTTTAAATATTAAATGACAGAATATTATTGCTTTTATATTTTGGTACAATTATTTAATGTTTAACCAGAAGAAATTTGTTTAACTATAAAACTTAATTTATGTTACGTTGGACAGTTATTTTTTTAGTGATTGCTATAGTAGCAGCTATATTTGGTTTTGGTGGTATAGCGTCAGGCGCTGCTTCCATCGCCAAAATTTTATTCTTTATCTTTTTAGTGCTTTTTGTACTTAGCTTAATTGCAGGAGGTTTTAGAAGAGGGAATAATTCTGTCTTATAATTTTACAGGTGCAATAAAAAATTGCACCTTTTTTTATTTTAAATTTAAACAAGGGATGCCTGCTTGTAGCAGCAATGCAAAACCTGACCTATTTAAAAATAGTAAGCTTGTTTTTTTATTCTGGCGCTTTGGCTCAAAATAATATCCTGGAAGTTAAATGCTGAAAAAATTACGCATTGTTATTTGAGTTGCCCGTATCGTTTTCTACCTTATTAGTATCAATTTTTGGAGGAAGATTTTCTGTTTTTTCATTCACGAAAACTATTTCATCTGCTCTTGAATCAACCGGTGATGATTCAGCAATAGAATCACCGCCACCTTCTCTTCTCGGAGTTACATCAGGTTCAATTGTGTTGTAGGATTGATCTGGTTTTGATTTGTTTCCAGGTTCATTGCTTATTTTATCCATATAGAATGAATCTTAAACCGGTGATAGCTAAGAAGGTGTAGTAGCAGTTTGTGGCTTAGGCCGAATTTTTTGGAAAAAACCTTTTACTTTTTTCATTAAAGCTTCCCGCTTTTCTTCTCCAATAAAATGAGATGAATAATTTTTTACAAGGAATGGAATAACAATTTTGGTCAGCCATCCGGCTCTTGCTAACAAAAACTTTCTTACAAAGAGATCAATTCCCATTTCCATTCCAAAATTAAAAATTGGGGCTGTATTATCCCTTGTTGCCATTTTGTTTACTGTTTCCATTGCTTTACCAAAAGGTTTCAACCCTTCTCTAACACCGGCCATATCTACCTTTATTAATTCCTCATGCGAACGCAGTTTTTGCATTAATCGCTCACGTTCCTTTTCGAGGTCTTCGTATGAATTAATTTTTCTCTCCGACATGTGATTGTTTCTTTTGTTCGTAAACGATTCGTATGATGGCGTTACGAATTAAAGGTGCGATATATTTTTTTCGCAGAGCAAATAAAATTATTATGATAAGCAAAAATAATGCTGCTACAATAAAATAACCTGCTGCCGGGCTATCAAGCGCCGCACCTATCCACCAGGCTAACCCTAAAAAAACAAATAGAAAAAAAAATAATCCGAGGAATAAAGCACCTAATAATACAGTAACGGCAGAAGCCGCATTGGATGCTCCTTGTGTAACTTTTGCTTTGGTAAGCTCTATATATGTACTTACGTATTCACCTACATGCGTTTTAAGGCTTTGGGCATTCGCTTTTAATTCTTCCATTGTGCGGGGGAGTTTCAAAAAAACAAAGGCAGGCTATTAAAAACCTGCCTTTACTTTAACTGTAATTTTCTTTCGCGTTGCTGTACTTGTTAGCAGCATCATTTGCCATTTTTGAACCTTTGTTCTTTAAATTTTGGATTTCACCTTTTGCATCCGCAAAAAGATCTGTAAGGTGGTCTGCCCATTCACCGGCAGTACTTTTAAGTTTCTGTCTCATGTCAGATCCTTTTTCAGGAGCCAATACAAGACCTACTATAACGCCTGCTGCGGCAGCTCCAACTAAACCTAAAATAATTTTTGATTTTGTAGTCATAATACAGTGTATTAAAATTATAAAATTTATGTATATCTGTTATGTCAAATAATCGTACCAAACTTATACAAAAGCCATCTCAAATGATCATTGAACAGTTTGTAGAGATATGTACCTATTAATAATAATTTTTTTGATCAATAAGTTGTTGATTTTTCAAATTTAGATATGCATAATTATTGAGGCAAAAGAATTATGGATAAGAAAGTGTTGATAATTGATGATGAAGTAGATTTTTGCCTATTACTGAAAGGTTATTTTCTTCGTAAAAATTGTGAAGTATATATTTATCATACTTTATCCGAAGGCCTGAAAACGCCTTGATGATTTGAAACCTGACTATCTTTTTATAGATTATAATTTGCCTGGCTGATACTTAAAAGTTTCCAGTTTTTTTTCATTTAGTTTGCGCACAATTATTGAAGTAATGACAACAATGCGAAAGAAAGTATTGATTATTGACGATGAAGAAGATCTTTGCTTATTAATGAAAACATATTTCCTTCGTAAGAATTATGAAGTGCATATTGCTTATACACTATCTGATGGCATGAACCGGGTAGATGATGTTATGCCGGATTATTTATTTATTGATTATAATTTGCCTGACGGTTTGGGATGGGATAAATTACCAGGTTTGTATAAAAAATATCCTAAAATTCATTATCACCTCATTAGCGCTTTCCGTCCTACAATGCCCTCTGATCTTGACGGCTCTACATTAACTGTTTGGGAAAAGCCTATCAGCCTTAAAGCGCTGGATAATTTTTTTTAAATGCAGCCCCTTATCCCCCAGTGGGGGAACTTAGGTTGAACAAGCTTTGTTTCACACAGTCAGTCTTTCAATGATAGTTTACCTTTTTACATAGTCAGCTGCATTGCTACTATCAACGACTATTGCGTCCTTTACATGAGATATCACGACAACACTATAATTAAAACATGACTGAAAATAAAAGTAAAAATAATGACCTAAGTTCCCCCACCGGGGGACAGGGGGCCTCCTCACCGGGTGAAAGGGCACTATTCACCCCAAATTTCATCTTCACCCTTGAGCCATTTTTTTACCAACTCGGTTGTTACAGATTTTGGACGTTCAAGTGGTAAGCCTAAAGCACGGTCCCAACATAGACTGGCTAACACACCTAAAGCACGGCTTACACCAAACAACACTGTGTAAAATTCATATTCCACCATGCCATAATGCACCAGCAAAGCGCCGCTATGGGCATCTACATTTGGCCATGGATTTTTGATTTTTCCAAGTGATTGTAATACAGGAGGAACAGCTTCATATATATTCCAAACCGTTTGAACTAACGGATCATCAGGCATGTGCTTTTTCCCAAATTCCATTTGTGCTGTAAACCGGGGGTCTGTTTTCCGCAACACAGCATGTCCATAACCGGGCACCACTTTCCCCGCCTCTAAGGTGTGTTTTACATATTCAACAATTTGTTCTTTGGAGGGCAACTCTGTTTTTAATTCTTCACGCATTTCAAATATCCACTTAATTACTTCCTGATTAGCCAAACCGTGGAGCGGCCCTGCCAAACCATTTAAACCGGCCGCAAAGCTCTGGTATGGATCGCTAAGTGCAGAGCCAACTAAATGAGTGGTATGGGCAGATACATTCCCACCTTCATGATCAGCATGAATACTCATGTACAAACGCATCAATTCCTGAAAACCCTCGTCCTCGTAACCAAGCATATGAGCAAAATTGCCTGCCCAATCCAATAACCCATTGGGCTGAATATGCTCTCCGTTTTTATATTTTCGGCGGTAGATGTATGCAGCCACACGAGGAAGGCGGGCGATTAAATCCATAGCATCGTCAAATACCGCATCCCAATAATCCTTTTTATTCATACCCGCCGCATAAAGCTTTGCAAATTGACTTTCGGTTTGTAAGGCCATTACCGCAATACAAAATTGTGTCATCGGATGCGTGGAAATAGGTAACGCTTCTATGGTAGCAAATACATGATTAGGAACATGACTGCGGCGCTGCCAAACGGCTGTTATATGTTGCGCATCTTCCTCTGTTGGAAGTTCACCAATGAGCATTAAATAAAATAATCCTTCGGGCAAGGGCTCAGAGCCACCTTCTGCTTTTGGCAGTTTTTGTTGTAGTTCCGGAATAGAATATCCGCGAAAACGAATTCCATCCTGTGCATCCAATAGTGAGGTTTCGGTTACTAAGCCCGTCATGCCACGCATACCCTGGTAAACCTGGGATAGTTGAACTTCGCCAATTACTTTATTGCCATGTTCTTTTAACAGGTCTCTGATTTCTACTACGACCTCATCTGCTTTTGCTTTAAACCTATCTTTTAAAACGCCCATTTTAAATATATATGGTTAAGGAAAATGTTAGAGCTATAAAGTTAAGTATGAAGTACGAATTATGAAGTAAGAAATACGAAGAACGAAGTGAGAAGTATGAAGTGAGACAAAGAAATGCGAAGATTAAAATGCGAAATGCCAAATACAAAATGGATATAATTAGCTACAGCCTGTCAACTGTCAAATGTCATCTATTATCAAGTCATCTCCTACTTCGGTGCTTTTTTATAAACATACATAGCAACTAAAGTGAAAATAAGATTGGGTATCCATGCAGCCAGCATTGGTGGCAGATTCCCTTTTGTTGAGAAAACTGTAGAAAAACGATCCAGCACAATAAAGATGGCAGCAATTATAATTCCGATGGCCAAATGTAAACCGCTACCTCCACGAATTCTACGACCGGATATCATGGCCCCGATCATGGTTAATATTAAAACGGAGGCAGGCGTTGCTGATCTCCTGTATCGTTCTGCTTTTAACGTATTAAGGCCCTCATTTCCACGCAGTTCTTCCAACCGGATAAACCTTACTAATTCAGGAGTACTTAATTTATCTTTTAAATAATAATCCCGGTTTAGATCGGCAGGTACAAAATTCAAATTCATATTTAATGAATCTAAGTGTCGCAGCGTCTCTTTCGTACTATCAATATAACGTTCGGTTATATTATTTAATTTCCAGTTTTTTTTTAAAGTGTCCCATCTTAAATTATCAGCACGCAGGTTATAAGCAAGCTTATTATTTTTTAAACGATTTAAAAAAAAACTGCTCCCTGTTTTAGTGGCAGTATCAAAATATTTAAACCCTATATAGGTGTTAGGGTCAGAACGAAAATAGTAAGCAGAAGAGCTTCCAAATTTACCCGGATCGTCACTATCCACATAAATTGTTTGAAAATTGCTGCGAATCTCGTTTGCTTTGGGAATGGCATAGCGGGCGGCAAACCACAACACTGCAGCAAAAAAAATTCCGCCGACAAAATAAGTCAGCAGCCAGCGATTATACGTGACGCCACTTGCAAGGATGGCAATTATTTCTGCCCTTAAGGCCATCTTACTTGTAAAAAAAATGACAGCAATAAATACAAAAAGCGGGTATAGTAAGCCCCAGATGTAAGGTACAAAGCCTATGTAATATTTTGTAATGATCTTCTTTGTGCTTAACCCTGAGTTTACAAAATCATCTGTTTTTTCACTGCTATCTACTGCTATTGCAATAACAGTAAAGAGCAACATACAAAAAACAAATGTGATTAGAAATTGACGAAGTATATACCAATCCAGTTTTTTAATCATGGCTTGACGAAGTAAGTACATAATAATAAGTCTTAAAAAGAAATGATAAGTTTTTTTGATGAGGATGAATGTTGAAACAATTATCTCTTCTAATTGTATTTGCTAATTATGTTTATCTAATTATCTAATGCTGTCCATCACTTATAATTGCTTATGATTTATTGATTGGAAATTATAATTATTGCAGAGCAAGCGGAAACAATTGGAAGATGTTAACCATTCAAATGTTGCAGCATTCATTAAATAGTTTTTGTCATATAATTAGATTTCGGCAATAAAAATTAACAGCAATTTCTATTTGTATACCAGAATGATTTATTTTTAAAACAACAAAACCTTTACTAATGAGAAAATCTAACCATGTGCTGCTGATACTTTTTGCATTGGTTATGCCCACTGCTTTATTTGCGCAAGTTGTAATTTCAGGTACAGTTGTAGACCAGGGGAATGCACCACTTCCCGGTGTTTCTGTACAATTAAGGAATTCAAATTTAGGGACAGCCACAGATGCTACTGGAAAATTTACCCTTTCCATTCCCAGCCAGTCAGGAGTTCTTCAATTTTCCTACATTGGGTATCAGCTTCAAACGGTTAATCTTGCTAATGCAGGCACTGAATTAACTATCAAACTGCAGGAAGAG
>Ga0208736_1000319_pt1 | contig 14442 bp, 10 predicted proteins | sample AntDryMetagUQ255_FD_188090 | JGI IMG/M metagenome (GOLD analysis project Ga0208736, IMG submission 188090) | Polar desert microbial communities from Antarctic Dry Valleys - UQ255 (SPAdes) | ecosystem: Environmental > Terrestrial > Soil > Desert | place: Antarctic Dry Valleys | collected 2008-12-31 | reverse complement strand
CGCTGCGCTTCGTCCATCCGATCCTGCGCGAGGCCGTCTACGGGGATCTCGGTCCCGCCGAGCGCATGCGCTGGCACGCGCGCGCCGCGCAGCTCGTACAGCGCCAGACCGCCGGGTCCGGCCGGCTCGCATCGCATCTGCTCCATACCGCTCCGGGCGGATCGGCGGAAACGGTGGTAGCGCTGCATGCAGCGGCGCGTGCCGCACTGGGACGGGGCGCGCCCGAGATCGCCGTGCGCTACCTACGCCGCGCGGTCCTAGAGCCGCCCGCCCCCGACGCACTGGCGGGCGTGCTGCTGGCACTCGGCGCCGCCTCGTTTCTCGCCGGCGAGCGCCTCGAAGAGGTCCAGGTCAACGTCCGCGAGGCGATCGAGCAGACCAGCGAGCCGGGCACGCGAATGGGGGCGTGGCTCCTGCTCGCGCGGGCAACGCTCCTGCACGGACAGGCTGCCGCAGCCGTGCTCGAGGAGGCGATCGCCGACACCGCCGACGAGCAGCTCGTCATGCCACTGGAGGCCGAGCTCGCAGCGGTCGGGTTGACGCATCCCGACACCTGCGAGCAGGCCGCGGCGCGCATCGCGCGCCTCGCAGTGCCCGTCGGGGAGAACCACGTGCAACGGCTAGCGCTGTGCAACATCGCCGCTCTGGCCGGCTTCGAGGGCCGTCCGAGCACCGAGGTCGCCGATCTGTGCAGGCGAGCGCTCGGCGGCGGGCGCTTCGTCGCCGTCGAGGGCTCTGACTCGAGCGCGCTCTATCAGGCGATCTGGCTGCTGGCGACCGCCGACTGCGCCGGAGAGGCCCGCGCCGCGGCAGAGGTCGCGCTCACCGACGGGCGCGCGCGTGGATCGCTGTGGGGAATCAGCGCCGGACTCGGGCTGTGCGCCTTCGCGGCATTCAGGGCCGGGGCGATATCTGACGCCGTGGCCGACGGGCGCCAGGCGTTGATCATTCAGGGCCTGCCGCCGATTGCAGTGATCCCGCTCAGCATGCGCCTGGTGATGGCCCTGATCGAGCGCGGCGAGCTCGACCAGGCAGACGCCGTCCTGGCGCGGGCCGGCGCCGGCCCCGGCCTGCCGGAGATCATGACCACGAGCATCGTGATCTACGCACGCGGCATGCTGCGCCTCGCGCAGGGGCGGATTGGCGAGGGCCTCGCGGACCTGCTCGAGTTCGGCCGCCGCGCGGAGCGCGCGCGGCTGCGCAATCCCGAGTACGCCTGGCGCGCCAACGCCGCGCTCGCGCTCACCAGGCTCGGAGACCAAGAACAGGCCCAGCAGCTCGCCGACGAGCACGCCCTGCTCGCGCAGCGCTGGGGAACGGCGTCGGCGATCGGCGTCGCGCTTCGCACTCGCGGGATCCTCGCCGGGGGCGAGGCGGGCATCGGGCTCCTGCGCGAGGCGGTGGCCGCGCACGAGGCCTCGCCGATGCTGCATGAGCTCGCCCGGACCCTGCTGGAACTCGGGGCGGCACTACGGCGCGAGGGGCAGCGCTCGGAGTCGGTCGTCCTGTTGCGGCGCGCCGTCGACCTGGCCCGGCGTTGCGGCGCGCTGGCGACCGCAGAGCGCGCTCACGAGGAGCTGACCGTCGCCGGCGCGCGCCCGCGCAGCCTGCAGTTCTCGGGGGTCGAATCACTGACTCCGAGTGAGCGCCGCGTTGCGACGCTCGCGGCCGAGGGCCTCTCCAACCGTGAGGTCGCCGAATCGCTCTTCGTGACCGCGAAGACGGTCGAGAACCACCTCGGGCGCACCTACACGAAGCTCGGGATCGGCTCGCGCGAGCAGCTGCGCTCGCTGCTGGAAGAGGCCCCGCTCGGGGGTTCTGCGCAGATGCCGGCCAGCGTCTGAACGCGCGTCCGGCGCCTCAGAACTGGTAGGTGCGCTCTTCGGTGTGGCGCTCGATCGCCAGCTCGCACAACCGTGAGACGAGCTCCTCGTACGTCAGGCCCGACGCTTCCCACAGCTTCGCGTAGACGCTCGTCGTGGTGAATCCGGGCATCGTGTTGAGCTCGTTGAGCAGCACGGTCTCGCCCTCGACGAAGAAGTCTGCGCGCGCGAGGCCGCTGCAGCCGAAGTGGGCGAAGGCCTGCAGCGCCATCGTGCGCACCTGGTCACGGGCCGCTGGGCTGATCCGAGCCGGGACGACGAGCTCCATCCCGCCCGGCTCGTACTTGGCCTCGTAGTCGTACCAGTCGGCGTTGACAACGATCTCGCCCGGCTCGGAGACCTCGGCGTGGCGCGTCGAGCCGAGCACCGAGCACTCGATCTCGACCCCGCTGCTCATCGCTTCGACGATCACGTGCGGGTCGTGCGCGAAGGCGCCGTCGAGCGCGTCGGCCAGCACGTCGGCCTGCGTCACCTTCGCGATGCCGACGGATGATCCGAGCCGCGCCGGCTTGACGAACACGGGCAGGCCCAGCGCCGCGAGCTCCGCGAGCACCTCGTCGCGGTCGGCCTCCCAGCGTGGCGCGCGCACGCCGGCGTAGCGCACCTGCGCGATCTGAGCCCGCGCCAGCAGCTCCTTGGCGACGATCTTGTCCAAGCAGACGGCCGACGCCAGCACGCCCGAGCCGACGTAGGGCACGTCGAGCAGCTCCAGCAGCCCCTGAACCGTCCCGTCCTCACCGAACGGGCCGTGCAGAACGGGGAAGACGACATCGGTGCGGAGCAACCCGGCGCCCGGTGAGACCGCCAGCTCGGCGCCGTCGTGGACCCACGTCCCGTCGCGCTGCAGCGCGACCTCGAGGACCTCGTGGCCGGCGGCCCGCAGGCCGGCTGCGACCGAGGCTCCGCCGACCCGCGAGATCTCGTGCTCGGAGGATCGGCCGCCCGCGAGGACCGCGACCCTCACGGCGGGGGCGGGGGCGATTCAGGTGGGAGCGGCGACGTCCCCTCGGGATCCAGGTCGGGATCGAACGTCCCGACCGTGATCGTGACCGTCGAGCCGCGATCGGCCTCGCCGCCGGAGGGCGATTGCTCCTGCACGACGCCGTCCTCGTCAGGGCTCGTCACGGCCGTCTCGGTGACGACGACCTCGAAGCCGCGTCTGGACAGGATGCTCGTGGCGGCGTTCTGCGTGCGCCCCGTGACATCGGGCACCGCGATGCTCGCCGGCTCCTCGGCGACGGTGATCGTGACCTGCGAGCCGCTGGTCGCCTCGGTCCCCTCACCGGGATTCTGGGAGAGCACCGTGCCCGGTTGCTCGGCGTCGGTCTCGCTCTTGCGCACCGCGACGCGAAAGCCGTCGGCCTCAAGCGCCGAGCGAGCGTCGTCCTCGCTCTTGCCGACGACGTCGGGCACGGCAACTTTCTCACGCCCCTTGGAGATCACCAGCTCGACCGTCCCGCCCTGCTGCACCGCCGATCCCGCCGACGGGCTCTGCGAGATGACGCGATTGATCTTCACCTCGTCGGAGAACTGCTCGACCTCGTCGACCTTGAAGCCGGCGGCCACCAATGCCTTGGCTGCTGTCCGCCGCCCGGCGCCGGTGACGTTCGGGACGGTCTGGATGCTGCGCCCCTCGGAAACCGTGAGCGTCACGCGCGAGCCCTTGTCGGCCGTCGTGCGGCCCCCCGGGTTCTGGCCGATGACCTGGTTGCGCGGCTTGTCGGAGTTGTCGCGGACGGTGACGACCTCGAAGCCGGCCTTCTCCAGGCGCTGCTGGGCGACGGAGATCGAGCTGCCGACAACATCGGGTACCTGCACGCGCTCAGGCGAGCCGAGCAGCACGATGGCGACGAGCAGGAGCGCGGCGATCGCCAGGGCGAGCAGCGCCCACGGCCACTGTGGACGACGGCGCACCGGCGGGTCCAGCGGCACGATCTCGCGCTCGATCTCGTACCGCCCGGTTCCGGGATAGATGCCGGTCAGCGGATCGATCGACGGGGGTGCGGCGGTCGCCGCGGCGGTCAGCGGCAGGGCGGCCGCCGCGGCCTCGGCTGCGGCAATCGCCGCCGGCGACGGGACGCGCGATGCTGCCGCCTGCAGGGCCGCGACGAACTCGTCGGCGTCCGCGAAGCGTGCGGCGGGATCCTTCTGCAGCGCTTTAAGCACGACGGCCTCGAGCTCGGGCGTCACGGCGGGGTTCAGATGGCTCGGCGCGATCGGGTCCTCGTTGACCTGCTTGACGGCGATCGTCACCGCCGACTCGGCGTCGAACGGCACCTGTGCGGTCAGCAGCTCGTAGAGGATGATCCCGATCGAGTAGAGGTCCGAGCGGGCGGTGACCGCATGGCCCTGCGCCTGCTCTGGGGACAGGTACTGCGCCGTGCCCATGATCGAGCCGGTCTGCGTCATGTCAGACGCGCCGGCGCGCGCGATGCCGAAGTCGGTGACCTTCGCGCGGCCCTCCTCGTCAACGATCACGTTGTGCGGCTTGAGGTCGCGGTGGATGACGCCGCGCCGGTGCGCGAAGCGCGCCGCCCGCAGGATCTGGACCGTCAGGTCGGCGGCTTGGGCGGGCGCCAGTGGCCCGTGCTCGCGGACGATCTGCTTCAGCGTTTGCCCCGCCACGTACTCCATCGCGATGTACGAGGTGCCGTCCCAGTCGCCGCGGTCGTAGACCGACACGACATGCTGGTGCTGCAGGCCGGCCGCCGCCGAGGCCTCGCGCTTGAAGCGCTCGACGAACTCGGCGTCCTGCTGGAAGCGGTCGTGCAGCAGCTTCAGCGCGACCTTGCGGCCGAGCTGCAGGTCGGCCGCGCAGTAGACCTCGGCCATGCCACCGCTGCCGAGGTGGCCGATCACCTCGTAGCGCCCGTCGATGACGGTTTCGGCGGGGATCCTCACCGCAGCAGCTCCTGCATGACGGCCTTGGCGATCGGCGCGGCGACCGTGCCGCCCTGTCCGCCCTGGACGTTCTGGATCGTCACCGCGATCGCGACGCGCGGGTTGCTCTGCGGCGCGAAGCCGATGAACCACGGCTGGTTCAGGCCGCGCAGGTTCAGCTCGGCGGTGCCGGTCTTGCCGGCGACGTCGATGCCCGACAGCGCCGCGGCGGTGCCGCTGCCCTCGCGCACGACGTTGCCCATCATCTCGTTGAGCTGGCGCGCGGTGCTCGACTTCATCACGCGCGTCGCCTCGGTCGGTTTGACGTCCTCGACGGTGCGCCCGTCACGGTCGACGACGCGATCGGTCAGCCGCGGCTCGAGGCGCACGCCGTCGTTTGCGACCGTCGCAGCAACCGTCGCCATCTGCAGCGGCGTCACCCGCAGGCGCTCCTGACCGATGGCGGTGCGGCCGATGTCGACCGAGCCCGACGACGCCTCGATCACGCCCTGCTTCTCGTCGAACAGCCCGCTCGGGATCAGCTGGCGGTCGGGCAGGTCGATCGGCGGGTCCTCGTAGAAGCCAAAGCGGCGCATGTAGTCGTTGAGCGTCTTGCGCCCGAGCTTCTCGGCGACCTGCGCCCAGACGGTGTTGACCGAGTTCGTCAGCGCGGTGGTCAGCGTGATCGGGCCGAAGCTGCGGTCGCCGAAGTTCTTCAGGGGTACCCCCGAGATCTGCTTCGGCGACTTGCCGTCGACGACGGAGTCGGGCGTGAACTGACCCGAGTCGATCGCCGCCGCGGCCGTCACGACCTTCATCGTCGATCCGGGTGCGAAGCCCGACTGCGTCGCGCGGTTGACCAGCGGCGCGTTGTCCGCATCGGCGTTGAGCTGGGAGACGACCTTCGAGTCGTCGAGCTGGCGCGGGTCATAGCCGGGCGTGGAGACCATCACGCGCACCTTGCCGGTCGCGGGCTCGATCGCGACGACCGCTCCCTTGCGGCCCTGCAGGCCCTGCAGCGCTACGCGCTGCGCCCCCGGGTCGAGGTTCGTCGTGACGTTGTCGCCCTCCTGGCGCTTGCCGCGCAGCTCGTCGAAGACCGACGTCAGCCCGTTGCGCTTGCCGATCAGGTCGTCGTTGCGCGCACGCTCGAGGCCCGAGCGGCCGATGCCGAGCGGGAAGTCATAGCCCACCGCGTGCGCGAACAGCTGCGTCGTCTCGGTGTAGCGACGCTCGTACAGGCCGGTCTTGCCGCCCTTGCGCACCGAGCGCGCGAGCAGCGTGCCGTCCTGCGCGCGGATCGTGCCGCGACGAATACTCTGCTCGGCCAGCAGCGGGCGCTTGTTGAGCTCGTTGTCGCGGTAGGCATCGGCGTTGAGCACGGTGTTCCAGCTCGTGATCGCAGCGAGCGCCGCGAACAGCACCAGAAACAGCGCGAAGAGCTTGAGGATCGGTGCGTTCATCGCACCTGCGCCTCGCGCCTCGCGCGGTCGGAGATCAGCAGCAGCAACGCCAGCAGGATGAAGTTCGCGACGATCGACGAGCCGCCGTAGGAGACGAACGGCAGCGTCACGCCGGTCAGCGGGATCAGCTTGGTGACGCCGCCGACGATGACGAAGACCTGCAGCGCGAGCACGGCGGTCAGCCCCGTCGCCAGCAGCTTGGAGAACGAGTCGGTGGCGAGCATCGCGGTCTTGAAGCCGCGCTCGATGATCAGCAGGTAGACGAGCAGCAACGCGCACGCCCCGAGCAGACCCAGTTCGTTGGTGATGACCGCGTAGATGAAATCGGTGTGGGCGGCCGGCAGGATCGGCGCGCCGTCGCCGACCTGGATGATCGCCTGACCGAAGCCGCGCCCGAACAACCCACCGTCGGCCTGCGAGAAGACCGACTGCGCGACCTGGTAGCTGCCGCCGGTCAGCTTGTCGTAGAGCTCGGGGTCAAACGGGTGCAGCCAGGCGTCGACGCGCCCCTCGATCGTCGGCCGGACGGCGTACAGCAGCCGCGCGCCGGCGGCGAACAGCAGCAGGCCGATGACGACGAAGCCGATGCGGTTCGTCGCGACGTAGACGAGCGCCAGGAAGCCGCCGAAGAACATGATCGACGAGCCGAGGTCCTGGATCACGAAGAGCAGCACCATCGCGGTGCCCCAGACGGCGAGCAACGGGCCGAGGTGCTTCAGCGGCGGGAACGTGATCCCGGCGATGCGCCGCGCACCGACGACGAGCACCTGGCGCGTGTCGCGCAGGTAGGACGCCAGGAAGATGACGATCGCGATCTTCGCCAGCTCGGCTGGCTGGAACTCGATCGGGCCGAGATCGACGGACAGGTAGGCGCCGTTGACCGGGCTGCTCAAGCGCGGCAGCAGCAGCAGCACCATGCCGCCGAGCGCGATCGAGTACCGGTAGCGCTCGAGCACGCGGTGATCGCGGCGCAGCGCGATGATCGTCCCGGCGAAGAAGATCAACCCGACGACGAACCACTGCGCCTGCTCGCGCGCGAAGTCCTCGTCGAGGCGATAGAGCATCACCAGGCCGAAGCACGCCAGCACCGCGACGAGGGGGAAGAGGTAGGGGTCGGCGTGCGGCAACGTGAAGCGCAGCACGACGTGTGCCGCCAGGCACAGCCCGAGGAAGATCGCTCCGTAGGTCAGCGACACGTCGGACAGCAGGTCGTCGCGCTGGATGAAGACCGCCGCGAAACCGGCCGTCACGAGCAGCGACGCCGGGATCAGCGCGAAAAGCTCGCGGTTGCGCTCCTTCATGAGGCGAGACGCCCGCGCTCGAGCTCGCGCACGAGGTCGTGCGCGTCGTCGTGCGAGCGCAGCGTGTGGTCGATCAGCTGCTCGCGACGGCGCTCGGGCAACGAGTCCAGCGGCACACCGGAGACGTAGTTGAGCGAGTACATGGAGATCCCGGCCGGCAGCTCGTAGGGCAGCCCGCGGTAGACGGTCACGAAGCCGTCGGCGTCGGTGCCGACGAAGTACACGGCCTGATTGGCGATGTAGCCGCCGAGGCCGAGCGGCACGACGATCAGCGCGAGGATCGCGAAGACGATGGCAACACGGCGCGTGCGCTCGGCGCGGCGTGAGCGCTGCGGCGCGGCCGCGGGTGGCTGCCGCGCCTCGAGGCGCCGGACCGGCGGCTCCGCGATCGGCGGGGCGGCGGGGGCGGCTCGCGCGGGCGCCGGTTCACTCGCGACCGCGGCGCGCACCTCGTTCGTGCGCAGCGCCGTCGAACCGGCCGTTGTCGGCTGTTCGTCGACCACGCCGGGCGCGCCGCCGACCTCCTCGAGCGCGAACAGGATCACGGTGATGTTGTCGCGCCCGCCGGCCTCGTTGGCCGCGTCGATCAGCGCCCGGCCGGCATCGCGCAGCGTGGCTGCCGAGCGCACGATGTCGGCGACCCGCGCCTCGGGCACCATCGACGTCAGGCCGTCGCTGCACAACAGGTAGACGTCGCCGGGCTCGCCGCGCCATGAATGCGTGTCGACGCGCACGTCGGGCTCGGGCCCGAGTGCCCGGGTGATGATCGAGCGCTGCGGATGCTCGTCGGCTTCCTCGGCAGTGAGCTGGCCGCGGCGGCGCATCTCCTCGACGAGCGAATGGTCCTCGGTCAGGCGCTCGAAGTCGTCGCCGCGCAGGCGGTAGGCGCGCGAGTCGCCGACGTGGGCGATCGCGACGTCGTGCTCGCCGACGTGGGCAGCCGTGATCGTCGTGCCCATCCCGGCGCGCTCCTGCTTGGCCTGGGACATCTCGTGAATCCGCGCGTTGGCCTCGAGCACGCGCTCGGCGAGCATCTCCTCGCCGCTCGCGGAGGCGTCGCCGCTCAGGCCGGTCTCGAAGGCCTCGACCGCCAGCCGCGAGGCGACCTCGCCGGCCTGCGCGCCGCCCATCCCGTCGGCGACCACGAACACGGGCGAGCGAGCGAAGTAGGAGTCCTCGTTCGCCCGTCGCTGGCGGCCGGTGTCCGAATGGGAGAAGTGGTCGGTCGCTACGCGGAGCATCAGTGGTCAGTTATCGGTCGTCATAGGTGAACGTGCTGTCGCCGATCCGCACGCGGTCGCCGACGTGCAGGGGCCGCGGACCCTTCAGCAGCTCGTCGTTGAGGTAGGTGCCGTTCGTCGAGCCGAGATCCTCGATGACCACGATCGCCCCTTGCCGCGAGAGCTTGGTGTGACGCGCGGAGGCGAACGGATCCTCGAGTTGGATCTCGACGTCGCCGCGGCCGAGCGTCGCTCCCGACGAGACGTCGTACTCCATCCCGCGCTGCAATCCGGGCACCGAGTGCACGACGAGCCGCGGTGAGACGTCGTCGCCGCCGAAGACGTCCATCTGCGAGGCGCGGTGCATGCCGGTCGCGTCGGGCTCCTCGCGCTGGCGCGGTCCGCCGCCGAAGGCGCCGCGGCGCAGGTCCTTCAGCACGCTGCGCGAGATCCACAGCAGGAACAGGTAGAGCACGGCGAGGAAGGCGAACTTCAGGCCGACGGAGACCGGTTCGAGCATGTCAGCGCCCCACGCGAGGAAGTCGGAGCGTCATTCGAGCTCGAATCCGATCTCGGCGGTTCCCAGAACGATGCGATCGCCGCTGCCCAGTTGCTCGGCGCCTGAGATCTGACGACCGTTGACGCGCACGCCGTTGGTCGAGCCGAGGTCCTGCACCGTCCACGTCCCGGCCGCTCCTGGGCGCACCTCGGCGTGGCGGCGCGAGACGTTCGCATCGGCCATGACGACGTCGCATTCGCGGCTGCGTCCGACGACCGCGCCGCCCGGCGGGATGACGTGGCGACGCCCCTCGGCGAGCAGCAGCGCGCGCGTCGGGCGCACGCCCTGCGCCTGCTCGACGGGTTCGCGCAGCCGGCTCGCGGTCGAGTAAACCATCGTGTTGCCGTGATCGGCCTGCACCACATGCGCGTCCCCCTGGGACCCGGGATCCTCCGGCGGGCGCACGAGCCGCGCCTGGATGCCGAACTCGCCCAGCGACAGGCGCTCGTCGGTGCGGAACTCGATCTGCGGACGCGACAGCAGCGCCAGCTTCTCGCGCCGCGCGTGCTCGAGCAGGTAGGCGCTCAACTCGTCGATCAGCGATCCCTCGACGCCCTCGAGCCGATCGGAGTCCTCCTGGGACAGCCAGACGACGTATTCGTTGGGCACGTACGTGCGCGACACGGAGACCGTCTTGTGCTCGTCCATCTCGCGGGCGAGCTTGCGAGCGATCTCCACGGGACGCACCTCGGAGCGAAAGACGCGTCCGAATGTGCCCTCGACCAGGTCGGCGAGCTTGGCTTCGAGGTTGCGCAGGACGCTCATCGATTGGGGTCATGCTACGGACAAGGTGGCGGATTCCGCGCCCCGTGCCGCCTCACGCACGACCCTGCACTGCTCGCGCGGCGACCGCCCCGAGGCCGGTCACGATCGCGCCCGCGACGAGGCCGCGCGGCGCCGACAGCGACAGCGCCTGGGCAAGTGCGCTCATCGCGGCCGCGAGCGTCGCCGCCCAGGCCGTCGCGCCGACGAGGTCGACCGCGGCCGAGCGGCCGCGCACGAGCAGCGGCAGGATCGCGGCCGCGACGGCGAACAGCGCCGCGAACGCCGGTGCGCCACCGGACAGCAGCGGCCACAGCGCGTCGCGCATCGCGTCCAGCGACGATCCCTCCCATTCGCCACGCGCGAGCACGCTGGGCGGCACGCCGCTCAGCAGGCGGTCGGACGTCAGCGTCTCGGCGATCGCCAGCCACCAGCCGCCAAGTGCACCGAGCGCCGCGCGCGTCTGCCAGCGCGCGGCCTGACCGGCGAGCACGGGCCAGGCGCCGGCGATGCCGACGAGGCCCAGCAGCGGCGCGATCGCCGGCGCCGACCAGGCGCCGGGGCGGCGTGCGAGCAGCAGCGGCACCGGTCCCGCGGCGAGCAGCACCAGCAGCGCAGCACCGGGCTGCTCGACCGATAGCCACGTCACGAGCGCCAGCACGGTGACAAGCCAGCCGACGCGTGGCAGCAGCGCGACCGCGACGCCGGCGACGCAGGCCCCGGCCGAGATCGCAACCGGCGGCTCGGGCCCAAGCGCCGCGAGCGCCGCGCCCGCGAGCGCGGCAGCTCCGGCACCGGCGAACAGCCGTGCGGCCGGGCGCAGCCGCAGGGAGGCGAGCGCGCGCTCGCCGGCGGTGAAATCCGCGCCGCGACTGCGGCTGCGACGTTGGCGGCGCAGGCTGCCCGGATCGGGGGTGTGCTCGCGCAGGCGGCGGCCGTGATGGCTCGCGGTGTCCTGCAGCGCGCGGCGCGTCGCGGTCAACCCGCGCGGATCGCGCGGTCCCGCGACCGTTCCCGGTTCGTCGTCGACCTCGTCTATCGCGGCCGCCAGCGCGCGACGCAGCGTCCCGACGCTGACCCGCGCGCTGGGGTCAGGCTGGACGGCCGCGTCGATCGTGCGACAGAGCTCTGGAGGCAGGTCGCGGCGCATCCGCTGCAGCGCGGGCAGCCGCGTGCCGACGCGGCGTGCGGTCGCGGCGGGGTTGCCGGCGCGGATCGGGTTGACGCCGGTCAGCGCCTCGTAGAGCACGACGCCGAGCGCGTAGAGGTCGGCCGCGCCGCTGAGTCGCTGGCCGCGCGCCTGCTCCGGCGCCATGTAGGCGAGCGTGCCGATGATGTCGCCCGTGCGCGTGAGCACGTCGCCGTCGGCCATCCGCGCGATGCCGAAGTCCGTCAGCTTCGCGGTCGCCCCGCCCTCCTCGATGCGATCGGGGCACATGACGTTGGACGGCTTGACGTCGCGATGGATGACGCCGCGCGCGTGCGCATGCTCGAGCGCATGACACAGCGTCATGCCGATGCTCAGAACGTCGCGGTCGGACAGGTCGCCGGTGCGGATCAGGTCCGCGAGCGTGCGCCCGACGACGAGCTCGGAGACGAGGTAGACGGCCTGCTCGTCGCGGCCTGACTCGTACAGCGAGACGATTCCCGGGTGCGACAGGCGCGCAGCGGCCAGCGCCTCGCGCTCTCCGCGGCCGTCGGGATCAAGCTCGACCGCGATCCGCTTGACGGCGACGTCGCGCTCCAGATGCTCGTCGCGCGCGAGGTAGACGACGCCCATCCCGCCGGCCCCGAGGCGGCGCTGCAGGCGGTAGCGGGCGAGCACCAGCTCGCCCGCCGGGGCGGTCGGAGCGGTCGGTCCAGGCGTGTCGACGTGGTACACCGGCTCTGCTTTCGTCGTGCTGAGCACACGACCCTTGCGCGTTCAGGCAGGAAACTGGCCATTGGCAGGAAAGTTGCACCTCGACGGCCAGACCGCGCGCACGGTCATACTGGCCAAATCCTTCCCGCCAAGGAGCGGATCCCCTGTCCTTCTTTGAAGACGACGAACCTCCGACCCGCACGCGCCCGCGTAGGCCGGCGGCGGATCCGCTCGCCCCGAGTGACCCGCAGCAGCTGCTCGTGCGGCGCGCCGTCGCGGCCGGGGTGGGTCTGCTCGTCCTCGTGCTGCTCGTCGTCTTCGTGCGCGGCTGCTTGAACAGCGCCGAGGAGCAGGCGCTCAAGGACTACAACCGCGATGTCGCCGCGGTCGTCCAGAAGGCCAACGAGAACACGGCGACGTTCTTCGACACGCTGACGGCCGGCGGCTCGTCCCCGAGCGACCTGCAGACCCAGATCAACCAGCTGCGCGTACGCGCCGAGTCCGAGACGCGCGAGGCGGTCAACCTCGAGGTGCCGGGCGAGATGAAGGCGCCGCATCGCAGCTTCGTGCTGACGCTGTCGCTGCTGGAGGAAGCAATCGGCAAGGTCGCAGAGAAAGTCCCCAGCGCGCTGGCCAGCGACGGCGCCGTCGCCGAGGGAGCGGTCAAGTCGATCGCCGGCGAGATGCAGTCCTTCACGGCCGGTGACGTCGCCTACCAGCGCCGCGTCGCCGCGGTAATCCAGCAGATCCTCAATGAGCAGGACCTCTCGGCGACCGTTCAGACGAGCAGCTTCCAGCAGAACCTCGGCTGGCTGGATCCGGACATCGTCGCGCGGCGGATCGGCTCCGATGCCGGCCGCGGCGCCGGCGGCGGTGCGACCGGCGATCCGGCTCCCGGGACCCACGGCCACGGGCTCGTGAGTGTGGCGGTCGGCGACAAGACGCTCGCGCCGGGCGAGGTCTCCAACCGCATCCCAGCCAGCTCGACGCTCGCGTTCAAGGCGGTCATCGCCAACCAGGGCGAGAACATTGAGACCGACGTGCGTGTGCGCGTGCGGATCAGCGGGCCGAACGTCAAGACGATCAACGCGCAGAAGACGGTCGATCAGACGCGGCCGGGAACGAACGCCGAGGTCTCGGTTCCGCTCGGTCAGGCGCCGCCGATCGGCGAAGCGGTGACGATCCGCGTCGAGGTCCGCGGGGTGCCGGGCGAAGAGAAGACCGACAACAACGTGCAGACGTACACCGCGCTGTTCGAGCGCGGCTGAGTTCCTGGGCGCTACCGTTGGCGCGATGGGCGCCGAGCTGACCAGCACCGTGGGCATCGTCGCGCTGGCGGCGGTTGCCGTAGCGCTGATCGCGCTCGGACTGACGGCGGCTGCCTTCCTTCAGCTGCGCCGCGTAGGAGCCGACCAGCGCGCTGTCCTCGGCGAGGGCGAGCCGCAGGATCTCGTGGCCCACGCGGCGCGCCTGGAGACGTCCTTTCAGGCACTGCACGACTACGTCACCGACGTGGCGGCGCGCCTGGATGGGCGGCTCGGAACGGTCGAGCAGCGCCTCGACGGTGCGATCGCCCATTGCGGGCTGATCCGCTACGACGCCTACAACGAGATGTCCGGCCGCCAGTCGACATCGATCGCGCTGCTCGACAGCTCGCGCTCGGGTGTCGTCCTGTCGTCGATCCACCACCGCGACCAGGCACGGCTGTACGCGAAGCGCATCTCGGAGGGCAAGGGCGAGCTGAAGCTCTCGCCCGAAGAGGAGGAAGCGCTGCGCCTCGCGCTGGCGTCCTGATGCGCCTCGGCTACCTCGGGCCCGAGGGGACGTTCTCCGAGGAGGCCGCGCGGTCGGCACCCAACTCCGGCGACGCGCAGCTCGTCGGGCTGCCGACGGTGCGCGACACGGTGCTAGCCGTTCACGACGGCCGCGTCGACCGTGCCGTCGTGCCGATCGAGAACTCGCTCGAGGGCCCGGTCGGCGTCACGCTCGACACGCTCGCCGGCGAGGAGTCCGACGTGGCGATCGTCGGCGAGCTCGTGCTGACCGTCTCGCACTACCTCGTGGCCCGCTCCGAGCTGGCGCTGGAGCAGATCGCGCGCGTCCTGTCCCATCCACAGGCGACCTCGCAGTGCTCGCGCTATCTGCGCGAGCAGCTGCCCAACGCCGAGGTCGTGGCGACCGCATCGACCGCCGAGGGTGCGCGCATCGTCGCCGCCGAGACCGCGCCGTGGGCAGCGCTCAGCACGCTGCGCGCCGCCGAGCTCTATGGCGCGACCGTGCTCGCGCGCGCCGACGCCGACGAGGCCGACAACGTCACCCGCTTCGTCTGGCTGGCGCGCGACGGCGCGCCGCCCGACCTCGCGCTGCCGGCCAAGACGTCGCTGGCTTTCTGGGGCGCCGGAGACGACGCGCCGGGCTGGCTCGTGCGCTGCCTGTCGGAGTTCGCCTTCCGCGGCGTGAACCTGACGAAGATCGAGTCGCGCCCGCTGCGCGGCCCGCTCGGGCACTACCGC
>Ga0208736_1000318_pt1 | contig 14458 bp, 12 predicted proteins | sample AntDryMetagUQ255_FD_188090 | JGI IMG/M metagenome (GOLD analysis project Ga0208736, IMG submission 188090) | Polar desert microbial communities from Antarctic Dry Valleys - UQ255 (SPAdes) | ecosystem: Environmental > Terrestrial > Soil > Desert | place: Antarctic Dry Valleys | collected 2008-12-31 | reverse complement strand
CTTCTTTGGGATAAAATTTTAATTCAGTATAAATCCCTTTACTAAAAACATTGATTTTTTCCAAACATCTAGATTTTGATAGTTGGTCATATTTATATTTTTATATGAAGTGATTAATAAACCGTACACGGCGCATCTGTCAACCGTCATCTGTCAACTGTCATCTGCTCACGGCATTTTAATCTTCCCAAGAATCTGCTCCAGCACATTTTCTGCACTGATGTTTTCAGCTTCTGCTTCGTAGGTTAATCCTATCCGGTGACGCAATACATCATAACAAATACTTTGCACATCATCTGGAATTACATAACCACGGCCATTTAAGAAAGCCTGTGCTTTAGCAGCAATAGCCAGGTTAATACTGCCCCTTGGTGATGACCCGTAAGAAATAACCGGTTTTAAACCCTCCAATTTATATTCCACCGGGTTGCGGGTGGCAAATACAATATCCAAAATATATTGCTCTACTTTCTCATCTAAATAAATATTTCTTACCATTTGCCTGGCATTCAATATTTCCTGCATAGATACTACCGGGCTTACAACTGGTGCTGCTATTCCCTGCACATTTTGACGGATGATCATCTGTTCCTCCTTGCGGGACGGATAGCCAACAATTACTTTCATTAAAAACCTATCTACCTGCGCCTCCGGTAATGGGTAAGTACCCTCCTGTTCTAATGGATTTTGAGTGGCCAATACTAAAAATGGTTCTTCTAATTTATATGTTGTATCGCCAATGGTTACCTGCCTTTCCTGCATGGCTTCCAGTAAAGCACTTTGTACTTTTGCAGGTGCACGGTTTATTTCATCTGCCAAAATAAAATTGGCAAAAATGGGGCCTTTGCGAACAACAAAATCAGCCCGCTGCTGATTATAGATCATGGTGCCTATTAAATCGGCGGGTAACAGATCGGGAGTGAATTGTATGCGGCTAAAGTGGGCATGAGTAGCCTGCGAAAGTGTTTTAATGGCCAATGTTTTAGCAAGTCCCGGAACGCCTTCTAACAAAACGTGACCGCTACTAAGCAATCCTATCAATAGCCTGTCAAGCATGTACGTTTGACCAACTATCATTTTTCCTACTTCTTTGCGTAACGTTTCTACAAACCTGCCTGCGTAGCTAACCCTGTCATTTAACTGGCGTATTTCCTCAGCCGTTCTTTGCATGATATTATTTTATAGGCATCGAAAATACGAAGCCTCTTAGCAAAATGCTACCTCCTTTTAATTTCTGGTTAAATAATCCAGTTATTGTCTTTACAAAAATTTATTAAATGTAGATTTACGATGAAATTTTTATTATGAAATATTCACTTTTAATTTGCTTGTTTTTCTGTTTTGCTTTTTTAGGATGTCAAAAAGATAATTCTAAATCCTCCGGACCCTCTAAAACAGACCTCATCACAAAAAGTTCCTGGAAATATGATAACGCAGGTATTGATATAGACAAGAATGGTAGTATTGATTTTCCCCTTCCGGCGGGCACATTGGAGGCTTGTGACACAGATAATTTCTTATTGCTCGCTGCCAATGGAACGGGAACTGTTGATGAGGGCCCTACTAAATGCGATGCTGGTTTTCCACAAACTGTTCCGCTAACCTGGAGTTTTGGCACAAATGAAACAGTGTTAAACCTTAGTGGAGGCGGCGTTTTAGGTATCAATGGACAGTTTAAAATCCTGGAACTTACTGATATAAAACTTAGCCTTTCCAAAGATACCACTATTCCTTTTTTTGGTGCGGGAGCAATAGTAGCTAACCTTAAACATTGAGAGAAACCTTACCCCACCCTCTTGCCTCATCCGCCCGCCTGAGGCGGGCACCTTCTCCCAAGGAGAAGGGAAACGGAAATTTGCATAATGCCGAGAGGGAGTTAGGAAAGATATTTTGCTACTATTGGTAATCGCCTACCTACGCCAAATGCTTTTGCACTTACGCGAATAATAGGACAAAATTGATTACGTTTATATTCATTGGTGTTGACCAGTTTTAGTACACGGGCAACCAAGGCAGCATCAAAACCTTGTTTAATTATTTCTTTAGGTCCCTGCCGCATTTCAATGTACTGATATAATATACGGTCTAATATGTCATAATCAGGAAGGCTGTCACTGTCTTTTTGATCTGGCCTTAATTCTGCAGAAGGTGCTTTCGTTAAAACAGATGCAGGAATTAATTCTTTATCGCGGTTTACAAACTTTGCCAGGGCATACACTTGTGTTTTGTATAAATCTCCTAAAACGCTTAATCCGCCAGCCATATCTCCATATAAGGTTCCGTATCCGGTTGCCAGTTCACTTTTATTAGAAGTGTTCAATAAAATATAATTGAACTTATTAGCCAATGCCATTAATAAATTACCGCGTGTGCGGCTTTGAATATTTTCTTCTGCAATACTAAAAGGCAGATCTTTAAAAATGGGTTTTAGTGTATTCAAAAAAGAATTATACACTTCTATTATTGGAACAATATCGTAGGGATTACCAAGCGTTTTACTTAGCTTTTCAGCATCTGATATAGAATGAGAAGTAGAATATTCAGAAGGCATCAATAAAACATGCACATTTTCTTTTCCCAGGGCTTCAACAGCTAAGGCTTGCACCAGTGCACTGTCTACACCGCCGCTTGCACCAAGGGTAGCTTTTTTAAAGCCCATTTTAGTAAAATAATCACGTATTCCTAAAATGAGCGCCTGGTGAATTTCACTTATATTTTTTTTCTCTGTCAAATATTCAAGTGTATCTGAACCATGACCTACTTCGGCGGCTGAATAATAATATTTTTTTAAGGCCGTCTTCGATTTTCTTAAAGAAGTAGAGACCTGCATACCCAGTCCCCTTAAAGAAGCATCCTTATTTATTGCAGTTTCTTTGACAGGTAAAGCTTCGCTCATAGCTTTTTCCAAACGATCGGATGCAGGTTGTGAAACGCTTATTTCTTTTAAATCAAATAAAGCATAGTCTTCTTCAAAATATTTCATTTCCTTAACCAATAAACCATTAATATCATAAACAAGACTGCCGCCATCAAAGACAATTTCTGTCTGTGCTCCTACTGCATTGCAATACAACATAGGCAAATTGTATTTAGCCACATGCGCTTCCATAATACTACGACGGACAACATCTGCTGCATAGTTATAAGGAGAAGCAGAAAGATTGAGCATTACATTCGGTTTTTCTCTGATCAACTTTTCCATTGGAGTAATGCGATACAGTGGATTATCTCCAAGGTTCCAGATGTCTTCGCAAATAGTAACGGCTAATTTTTTCCCTTTGAAGTCAATACATTTCCAGTCAAAAGCCGGTTCAAAATATCTATGCTCATCAAAAATATCGTAGGTAGGCAAAAGTGTTTTGTGTATTTCTGCTTTTATTTGTTTTTCGTGCAGAAGAAATGCGGCATTAAACAAATCCTTACCTTCTTTGCGTGGATTACGTGCAGGACTTCCAATTAACACGCCGATTTCGTCAGCATATTCTTTTATGATATCAATTGTCTGGTAACATTGATTTATAAAGTCCTCAAACTCCATGAAATCACGTGGAGGATAACCGCAAACACATAATTCAGAAAACAATACAAGGTTTGCTCCTGCGATTTCTGCTCTGTTAATTGCATCAATTATTTTTTTTGCATTCGCTTCAAAGTTTCCAATGTGATAGTTTTGCTGCGCAAGAAAAATTTTCATAAATGTAAGCCCCCATTCCGCCTTAGGCGGAGAGCATCAGGTTTTAAATAATAAATTTCTATTTTCCAGTTGGCGGGTTCTGCATCGGGTAATGTTCCACTGGCACATGATATCCGCCAAGCAAATTAAAGCACTGTTTAATTTGAAATCAAAGTTCCGAAATAAATTACTAACCTTACCGTTTAGAATTCTATGTTAAGACCATTCCTTTTATTAATAATCGTATTTATCATCTCTTGCAATGACGATAAAAGTAACCCTGATATTTCCGGCATCAAAATAGACCTGCAGGTGCAAAGATTTGAGAAAGATCTTTTTAAAATTGATACAAATAATATTTCATCAGAATTAGTTCGATTACGAAAAGCTTATCCCAGTTTCTTACCTATTTACCTGCAGTATGTATTAGGGCTGAATAATGATTCCACAACCGAAAGACAAATAAAATTTTTTATTGAACAAAGCAGGTTTTTAATAGACTCAACACAAAAAAAATATGCGGATTTTGATGATATTGAAAAAGACTTTACAACTGCTTTTAAATATGTGAGATCGTATTACCCTGATTATAGAATGCCAAAAATAATTACCCTTATCGGCCCCGTAGATGCTTTGGCCAAAATGGGTGAAACTTACACACCTAATTTTTTAGGCCCTGATTTTTTAGGCCTTAGCCTTCAATTTTATTTGGGAAAGCATTTTTCATTATATCAAAGCGATCGGTACATAATGGAGATCGCACCCGCTTACCGTAGCAGGCGTTTTGATAAAGAATATCTTGTTGCGGATGCAGTAAAACTCATTGCTGATGATCTATACCCCGACCAAAGTGCAGGCCGGCCTTTGGTTGAACAGATGATTGAAAAAGGAAAAGCCTGGTTTGTATTGGATCGTTTTTTACCAGAGAAAGCAGACAGTGTAAAAACAGGTTACACAAAAAAACAATTGGATTGGGCTGAAGAAAATGAGGGTAATGTTTGGGCTTATATTATCAAGAATGAAAATCTTTATTCCATTGAACCCGTTACGCTTCAAAATTATTTAGGCGAAGCACCTTTTACGCAAGGCTTCCCCGAAAGCTCTCCGGGAAATATTGGGCAATGGATAGGCTGGCGTATTGTACAAAAGTTTTCAGAAAATAACCCGGACATCACGCTGCAACAAATTCTTCAAACCCCTGCGAAAGCTATTTTTGAAGGAGCGAAATATCGACCGAAGTAAGGACACAGATTAACAAGGAATATTGAATTATGAAAGAAGAAATATTCAATGCTCAACTCTCAATGTTCAATGCATAAACGGAGAATGTTTATTTATAGAACATCAAACAAAAACAAGAATGAAGACTGAACAATATATATTGGCTAGCCGAAAATGTTCAATAGAATTTATCTTGTCCTGAAATAGGTTGACAATAAAAGTTTCTAATGTGTCAATTTATTTACTTTTGAATTAGGAAAAAAACAAGGGGAAATAGCATTCACTTTTGGGTGACTGTTGTTTCCTTTTGAATTTATTGGGTTATCATTTTTTCTTTTATAGTTCCATTTTTTATTACTCGCAGCCACCTGCTAATTACTCCGGGATGTATCTTGTACTTCCACGATAACATCTTGAAGCTTACATCTCCCTGCAAATACCTTTTTATAATCTTTGCCTTTAACTTTACATCATAAGGCTCTGTGCCTTTGCGTGGTCCATTACCACGTCGATTTACAAATACTTGTTTGATTAACTTGTCCATAGCTGAAGCTTTGTTGGTGTAAAAACTGTCAACTTTTTTTAGGACGAGTCAAATTTTATTGAGCATTGTGCAACAGTTCTTTTAATTTGTATGTTTTTGCAAAGCACAAACCCATAAATTTCTAATTTAAAAATGACTAAAAAAGAAAATACTGATCAACCTAAGTTTCCCCACCGGGGGACAGGGGACCTCATCCCACACATTGAATCACTGATCTTTGCCAGTGACAAACCATTGGCTTCTGCTGATATCACCGATTTGATAAATAATGCTTTTGGTTTTATGGAGGATAAATTTGCACAGGAGCAAATTGATGCAGCCATTGAAGGCATTGTAGAAAAATACAATTCAGAATTTTATCCGTTTGAAGTAAAGCAAAGTGGTGGCGGCTGGCAATTTTTAACGAAAAAAGAATTTCATAAAACAGTGGCGCAATTAAATGGTGAAAAATTTTTAAAGCGCCTTTCTTCTGCTGCTTTGGAAACACTCGCTATTATTGCCTATAAACAACCTATTACAAAAGGTGAGATTGAATCTATCCGCGGTGTCAGCTCTGATTACAGCGTGCAAAAGTTATTAGAAAAAGAACTGGTCATCATTAGTGGAAGAAATGAAAAAATGCCGGGGCATCCGCTTGTCTATAATACATCAAAAAACTTCATGGATTATTTTGGTATCAACTCACCGGAAGATATGCCAAAGATCAGGGAGGTGTTAGCAGACCAGGTAATACAGCCTACTCTTATTAAGCCTGCTGATTTTGAACAGCCATCTGCTTTAGTTGTTACTGATGATGGAGAATTGGTTATTGCAGAAGAAGAAGAAGGAACAGATGAACAGACGAACAAGGAAGAAGGAACAGAAGAACAAGGAATATAGAATGCTGAATTAGAAAAAATATTCAATAATCAATGATCAATTTTCAATTTTCAACGGAATAAGAATTCAAACAAAGAAAAAGAAACAGAGGCACAGGACTGACAACGACCCGCTATGCCATCTGTCAACTGTCACCTTCTCCGCTCAACCCTTTCCCTTATTTTCGCAGCTATGCCGCAATTTTTATCCAACACAGAATTGATAGCAATAGCTGAACGCTTTGGTACACCACTTTATATTTACCATGCTGAAAAAATTAAAGAACAATATGATAAGCTGATAACGGCATTTAAAAATACAAATACCGTATTTTTTTATGCCTGCAAAGCCCTGACCAATATTAATATTCTCAGGTATATCAGATCTTTAGGCGCTAATGTTGATTGTAGTTCTATCAATGAAGTAAAGCTGGCGGTTCACGCAGGCTTTTCTCCCGATCGCATTTTATATACATCAAACGGCATTGCTTTTAGTGAAATAGAAGAAGCAAAGAATATGGGAGTGATCATTAATATTGACAGCCTTGCAAACCTGGAAAAATTCGGAAAAAAATTTGGAAAGACCTACCCGGTTGGTATCCGTCTGCGGCCAAATATAATGGCAGGTGGAAATTTAAAAATTTCAACAGGTCATGAAAAAAGCAAATTCGGAATTCCTGTAGAACAGGTTGACCAGGTATTAGCAATCGTTAACCGGTATCAACTTCGCATCAATGATCTACATATACATACGGGAAGTGAAATACAAGATGTAGATGTTTTTGTAAAAGGAATTGAAGTGTTGTTTGATATCATTCCGCATTTCAATGATTTAAAATTTATTGATCTTGGCGGTGGGTTTAAAGTGCCATACGAAGAAGGTGATTCCGAAACAGACATGAACCTTTTAGCAGAAAAAGTTGCTGAATCGTTCTCAAGTCATTCAACATCGGTGGGCAAAAACTTACAGGTATGGTTTGAACCGGGAAAGTATTTAGTGAGTGAAGCTGGTTATTTTATCAGTAAAGTGAATGTAATAAAAGAAACAAATACGGCCACCTTTGTAAGCGTTGACAGTGGCTTTAACCATTTGATACGTCCTATGTTTTATGATGCCTATCACCGCATTCAAAACATAAGTAATCCCAACGGAGATGAAAAAAATTATTCTATAGTGGGTAATATTTGCGAGACAGATACCTTTGCCTGGAACAGGAAGATGGCGGAAGTAAAAGAAGATGATTACCTGGTTTTTTATAATGCCGGTGCCTATGGATTTGAAATGTCTTCTAATTTTAATTCACGTTTTCGTCCGCCGGAAGTGTTAGTAAAAGACGGTAAAGCTTTTTTAATACGCAATCGCGAAGAGTTTGAAGATCTGCTGAGAAACCAGGTTGAGGTATTGGATTGATTTTACCCATTTTGAAATAGACCAAAACCATTGTTCGTATGTTAGGACGCTTGTGTCAACAACTATATATTCAATATGTATTGTTTTTTTAAGTTGAGATGAATTCAATTATAAAAATCTACAACAACTTACCGCTCAATATAGCAAAGGCCATAGAAAAATAAATGATCAGGCCGGTAACATCAACAAGGGTGGCTACAAAAGGCGTGGAAGAGGCGGCAGGGTCAGCGCCCAGTTTTTTAAGTATCAAAGGCAACATAGAACCCACCAATGTCCCCCAAAGCACTACGCCAATCAACGAAAGCCCGATAGTAAAAGCAATGCTTAGATAATAAGGACCAAAGGCATCAGAAAAAAAATGCCAGAGAAAAATAAGGCCAATACCCATGATACAAAGGGTGGTGCCAAGTAATAAACCGGAGAGAATTTCGCGGCGCATAATACGCCACCAATCAGCAATGCTTATTTCACGCAATGCCATTGCCTGGATAATAAGCGTGGCGGCCTGGGAGCCACTGTTGCCGCCACTTGAAATAATTAACGGAATAAATGTTGCCAAAATAACAACCTTGGCTATTTCATCTTCAAACTGCCGCATGGCTGAAATAGTCATTAATTCACCAATAAAAAGCACTATCAGCCACACCACTCTTTTTTTAAAAAGAGCTATCAGCGGCATTTCGAGGTAGGGCTGATCAAGCGCTGCTGTACCACCGATTTTTTGTATATCCTCGCTAAATTCTTCATTAGCCACCCATAGTACGTCATCAATGGTAACGATGCCTAATAATTTATTACTCTTACTTACCACCGGCAAAGCCACACGATTATTCATTTTAAATACTTCATTAGCTACTTCCTGGTCATCAAAAGCATTTAAAGAAATAACTCTTTCATCCATCAGCTCACTAACTTTTTTGCCGGGGCTGGCTAAAATAAATTCTCTTATTCGTATATCGTCTAACAACTCTCCTTTTTCGTCAATCACATAGATCACATCGATGGTTTCGCTGTTTTTACCTACCCTCCTGATAATATCCAGTACTTCAGCCACTGTATTATTTTCATTTACATATACATAGTCGGGCGTCATTAAACGGCCTACGCTGTTTTCCGGGTATCCTAACAAAGAAAGGGTGATCTTTCTTTCTTCGGGATTTAAAAGTTTTATTAGTTCGCGAACCACATCACCTGAAAGTTCCTCTAAAAAAGAGGTACGGTCATCTGCAGGAAGTTCATTTAGTAACTCTGCGGTTTTACCGGGAGGAAGGGCTTGAATAATACTTTGCTGTGTTGAAAATTCCAGAATTTTAAATACACCTGCCGCCCGGTGAATGGTCATGCCGGCAATGATGCGGCTATCATGTTCGGGAAACTCATATACCAGGTTAGCAATATCGCTGATGTTCTGGTCATCGAGGAATTGGCGTATTTCGTTATTATCGCCTGTTTCTAACAGGTGCTCAAACTCTAAATTCAACTGCTCCAACGCCATATTGTAAAGTTATTATTTGAATGACAGGTTTATTGGCGCATTCCATATGTAAACCTATGAAGTTTGAGAAACAATCTATAAGAATACAGGATTCTAAAACCTTATAGGTCACTGCATCGGCTGGTGTTTAACCAACCCCAGAAAATTTGGAATGTATCCGTAATATTTTATACGAAAGCAAGATAATTTTTAAATATTTGTTTCTTGAAACCTATTCAATATTTACACCCGGATGTTATAGTGGCCAAAACCAAAAATAAAGGAAGGGGCGTTTTGGCAAAAAAAAACATTGCGGCAGACACTGTTTTAGAAATAGCCCCGGTAATTATTTTGCCGGGTAGTGACAGAAAATTATTAGACGAAACTCTCTTACACGATTATATTTTTGAATGGGGCGATGCTAAGCAAGAATGCTGCATAGCTTTAGGTTATGTATCCTTATATAATCATGCTTATTTATCTAATTGCGAATATGAAATGAATTTTAAAAAACAACTCATTACTGTAACTACAGTAAAAGATGTGAAGGCGGGAGAAGAGCTATGCATTAATTATAATGGCGAATGGAATAATGAAAAAAAGGTTTGGTTTGATGCAAAATAAAAAGCTATAATCACTATAAAAAATAAGAAGTTTATAATCAACAGATGATATCTATCTGATAAGGTTTTTAATTTCCTGTAATTTCAGCAAGGCTTCTACTGGAGTAAGCCTGTTTATATCCATTCCTTCCAGCTGCCTTCTTATCTCATCAAAGGTTTCGCTATGGGCATCAAAAATACTTAGTTGCATTTTTGGCACAGAAAGATTTTTTAAATTTTCTTCTTTGCCATCCGCTACGTGGTTAGCTTCCAATTGTTTCAAAATTTCTTTAGCCCTCTCAATCAACGCCGGCGGCATACCCGCCATACGGGCTACATGAATACCAAAACTATGCAATGAACCACCAGGCGCTAATTTGCGCAGAAAAATAATTTTATTTCCTATTTCTTTATTGGTGATATGATAATTTTTTACCCGTGGTAATTTTTTTTCGAGTTCATTTAATTCATGGTAGTGTGTTGCAAAAAAAGTTTTTGGTTGATGGGGCGAGTTGTGCAAATGTTCAGCAATGCTCCAGGCAATTGATATGCCATCATAAGTGGAAGTGCCTCTTCCTATTTCATCCAATAATATCAGGCAATTTGGGCTGCTATTATTAATAATAGAAGCCGTTTCGTTCATTTCCACCATAAAGGTTGACTCACCTGCGCTCAGATTATCTGAAGCACCAACGCGGGTAAATATCTTATCCGTTAAGGGAATAAAAGCTTCGTTCGCTGGCACAAAACTACCCAGGTGGGCCATCAGGGTGATAAGACCGGTTTGCCGGAGCAGCGCCGATTTACCGCTCATGTTTGGACCTGTAAGAATAATGATCTGTTGCCCTGTTTTATTTAAAACTACATCATTGGCAACATAGGGCTGCGAGGGTGGCAAAGTCCTTTCTATTACAGGGTGGCGCCCGTCTTTTATAATGAGTTCATCGCCATCATGTAACTGTGGTTTTTTGTATTGATATTGAATTGCGTTTTGCGCAAAACAACAAAGACAATCCAGAGTTGCTACAATTTGTGCATTGGTTTGTATGCAGGAAAGAAAATCATGTAATTCATTGAGCAAACCATCAAAAAGTTGCAGTTCAATCACCAGCATTTTTTCTTCTGCGCCAATGATCTTTTCTTCGTAATCTTTTAATTCCGGTGTGATGTACCGTTCTGCATTTGTGAGGGTTTGCTTTCGCATCCATTGAGCGGGCACTTTATTTTTATGCGAATTCGTTACTTCGAGGTAATAGCCAAATACATTGTTGAAGCCAATCTTCAAAGAAGAAATGCCACTGCTTTCTGCTTCCCTTTGCTGGAGTTTCAATAAGTATTCTTTTCCGTTATACGCAATGCCCCTCAACTCATCTAACTGTTCATTTACATTTTTATTAATAAAACCTCCCTTGATTGCCAACGCCGGGGGATTATCAATGATCTGGTTAAATATCTTATCTGCCATATAGAAGCAGGGATTAATGGCATCAGCCAGGCGCTTTAAATAAACATTTTCGGTGTTACTGCATAATTGTTTAATGATATTTATTTGCCTCAAAGCCCTGGCTAGTTGCAGTAATTCTCTTGGGTTAATTTTTTTTAGTGGGATTTTAGAAACCAATCTCTCCACATCGCCACATTGACGCATGGCATGTACCAGGTTATTTCGCAGATCCGTATTTAAAATAAAATAAGAAACGGTATCTAAGCGTTCGTTGATTTTTTTCAGATCTTTTAAAGGAAAAACTATCCAGCGTTTTAATAATCTTGCACCCATAGCAGTGCAGGTATTGTCAAGCACTTTTAAAAGCGTTTCACCATTTTCAACAGGGCTGCTCAACAACTCCAGGTTACGAATAGTAAAACGGTCCATCCATAAATAATCATCCTGCTTAATTTGTTGAATGGAAGAAATGTGCTGGAGATTGGGATGTTCGGTTTCTTTTAAATAATGTAGGATGGCACCTGCCGCAATTAACCCTTGCCTCATTCCTTCTATACCAAAGCCCTTAAAGGAATGCGTATCAAAATGCCTCAGTAAAATATCCTGTGCATATTGCTCCTGGAAGATCCATTCATCCAGGCTATAGGTATAGAACTTACTGCCAAACCCTTCTTTAAATTTTTTTTGATAATGCCGCTGAAAAATAACTTCAGATGGTTTAAAACCCATTAGTAATTTATCAGCGTATTCTTTGTCACCTTCTGCAATTAAAAATTCGCCGGTAGAAATATCTAAAAATGAAATACCGTAAATATCATCTGTATGAAAATGAACCGAGGCTAAAAAATTGTTAGCGCCGTGCTCTAATAATTTATCATTGGTAGTAGTGCCCGGAGTTACCATTTCGGTAACGCCACGTTTTACAATGCCCTTAGCAGTTTTAGGATCTTCCAACTGGTCGCAAATAGCAACGCGGTAACCGGCCTTAACCAGTTTATGTAAGTATGTATCCAATGCATGATAAGGAAAGCCGGCAAGGTCTGACATGGTGGCGGCGCCATTATTTCGCTTGGTAAGGGTAATGCCCAGGACTTTAGAAGTGATGATTGCATCCTGGCCAAAAGTTTCATAAAAATCGCCAACCCGAAACAACAAAATAGCATCAGGATACTTTGCCTTGATGGCATTGTGCTGCTGCATTAAAGGCGTATCTGGCGTTTTAACTTTACTCATAGCTATAAACAAAAATAATTGCTTTAATTCTTGTATAAATTATTGTGGAGAACTTCAAATTATTGTGAGCAATATTAAGCGGGGGAACCAAAAAGCCCATTATCGAAAGATTGATGAAAACGCTTTTCTGCTATTTCATAATAATCAACCTCTTTTTCATAACCCACAAATTTTCTTTCCAATGCCACTGCTGCCAGGCCAGTGCTTCCGCTACCCATAAAAGGGTCTAAAATAGTTTGCCCGGCGAATGAAATTAATTTCACGAGGTGATGCATTAAGTTTATTGGCTTTAAGGTAGGATGATGGTTAAAATCATCGGCATGCTGTCTTACTTTTGGCACGAGAAAAAATTTATCATAGCCGTCATTTAATGGTTCTGTTCGTAAGATATTGGCCGTTACTCTTCCCTCCGGGTGTGGGTTATGGCCTACTTTACTTTCACCTTCTTCATATGTAATTCGTGTTTCTTCAAGATTCAAAGCCCCTGTTCCCCACTGAATAACATTTTCAGCCACCGATAAATTTTTAGATAATGGTTTTTGAATTAAGATGACTGGTTCATACGCTGGTTTAATACCCAATCCGGCGCCATTGTATTTTTTCCCTAACGTCGAAGAAGCTTCATATTTTTTCTTTTCTTTTTCAGCATAATAATCAGCAGCGCCTCCTTTTTTATAACCTTGTACATAATTATATTTCCCTATTACTGTACTTTCTTCTCCTAATGTTTTATCAATATCCAGTCCCACATTCCTGCTCTTTGGCATACCATTTAAAAATGACCAGAAGAGTACATCTTTAATAATAAAGCCGCTGTCTTCCACATCTACCATTAAGCGATGCATGAGGCGAACCGAAGAAAATACAAGAGAAAAAGCACCTGGTTTTAAAACACGCAAACAGTCAGCCCATATTTGTTTATCAGGCAAATCTTTATCCCAATAATGATTTTGGTATGATATGCCATACGGCGGGTCAGTGATGACCGCATCAATGGAATTATTTGCCAGGTCAGTTAGTCCATAGCAGGTTTTATTATAAAGAAGATAATGAGGCATGCAGCCGTAAAATTAATGGCTATGAATAAGAATGGACACAGTCAATTTTTGATAGCGATGCAATTAACTTTGGGCCATGCGAAAATTGTCAATGGAGGAATTAAACCGCAAATCGGCAGACGAATATAAACAAGCAGAAAAACTCCCGATTGTAGTGGTATTGGAGAATATTCGCAGTGCTTATAATGTTGGCAGTGTCTTTCGTACAGCGGATGCCTTTTTACTTGACCGCATTTATATTTGTGGATATACGGCTCATCCCCCTCATAAAGAGATTAAGAAAACAGCCCTGGGTGCTGATGAATCAGTTGATTGGAAATATTTCAAAACAACTAAGGAAGCCGTGGATGAATTAAGAAAAGAGAACTTTAAAATTTTTTCTGTAGAGCAGGCAGAAAAAAGTATTATGCTTAATACGCTTAAATCAGATAACGAAAAACTTGCCATTGTTTTTGGGAATGAAGTGACAGGTGTTGAACAGGCTACGATTCAATTATCTGATGGATGCATAGAAATTCCACAGTTGGGTATAAAGCATTCACTGAATGTTTCCGTAGCAGCAGGGATTGTATTGTGGGAGCTTGCAAGAACTAAGATGTCGGAACTATGATTTTGTAGGGTTAAATGGGTTATGAGGACATGTGCTATTTGTTTTTCTTTGCGAGATATTTATTAACCTGTAAGAAGCTGTCTAAAAATGATTTCAGGAATGTTTTATAAACTATTATTTAAACCTATGAGGTTTTAGAAAGGAAGCTTAGACACATAATGTTTCTAAAAACCTCATAGGTTTTTGGCTCAATGGCATCTCAAAATTCTATTTTTAGACAGCTTCTAAGAAATAGTTCAGGTTTATGAGTAAAATTGCAATAATGGAAACGAGGAAAAAAGACAAAAATTAAATGTTTGCGTATTGTATCTAAATATGTTGAAGTATTTGG
>Ga0208736_1000317_pt1 | contig 14536 bp, 11 predicted proteins | sample AntDryMetagUQ255_FD_188090 | JGI IMG/M metagenome (GOLD analysis project Ga0208736, IMG submission 188090) | Polar desert microbial communities from Antarctic Dry Valleys - UQ255 (SPAdes) | ecosystem: Environmental > Terrestrial > Soil > Desert | place: Antarctic Dry Valleys | collected 2008-12-31 | reverse complement strand
CGGCATAGATCGATCTATGCGGATATCCGCATAGGTCGACGAGATCGGCTACCTGCCGATGCCCGGCGAAGCCGCCGCGCATCTCTTCCAGGTCATCACGCGCCGCTACGAACACGGCTCGATCATCCTGACGACCAACCGCGGGATCGCGTCTTGGGGTGAGATCTTCGAAGACACCACCGTCGCCGCCGCGATCCTCGACCGCCTCCTGCACCACGCCACCGTCCTACAGATCGACGGCGACAGCTACCGCATGCGCACCCACCGCGCCCGCCTCGACACGCTCCGAGCCAGCCTCAACGCGCCGGACCAAGGTGGGGAATTCTCACGATCGCACCTGGGGAATTCTCGCGATCGTTGACACGTCTGCGGCGGCGACGGCTGCTACTCAGCTACGGAAGGCCGTCCGGCCAAGCAATCGCGAAGAGGGCTCCCGCGAGGCACAGCGCGAGGAAAAGGAGGACCAACGCCCGCCGCCGAGTCCACCCACTCGGCGCGAGAAGATCCGAGAATAGATGAAGAAACCAGCCGATCAGGCCTGCGAGCTCCGACATGCTCAGGCCTTACCCCTGTCGGTCATTGCGGATGTGCTGAGTCATAGCCGAAGCGCGGGCGACACATCGCCGCGGATACTGCCCCTATGGACGGAGGCTGTCGCACAAACCACTCTGCAATCCGGTGTCTCGGCGGACCGTGGGAGGGCCCATCCTGCAGAAGCTTGATTCGCCCGTGAGATGGGACGGTTCCTCGAAATCGGCGCGATCTTGCTCCCTATCTCCCACCACTCGCCGAGGAGCGATCTCCAGGCGCTTTGCGCGACAGCCTCCACGAGGAGCGGCACTCCCGTTCGGCGAGCGTCGTGAGATCGACGCAACGCACGCGATGTCTGCCGGCAACGTGGCCTGCGGTGCTCGGTGGCGCGTTGGCGTGTGCCGTATAGCCCTCCGCTACTGCGACATGTACCGAACCAGTCTTGCGGGACCCCGGGCGTCGCCGGCATGGAGAGCACGGTCTACGCGAGCTTCATCACCTTGTGCCGCTCGGGGTTCGCCTTACGAGACCAATCCGTGCAGTGCTACAGGGTGCCCGATCCGATGGACGCCATCGCGGGAATGCCGGAGCGCCAGCCGCTACCTGCCGGTGCGGTCGCGGTGCTTGCACCCTGGCCAGCAGCAGGGCCGGCGCTGGCCATCCTCCAGCTCCTCCTGGGTCCGGCGAATGCGGCGTTCTCGGGTCGTCTGCTGCTTGGCGTCCTCGACCCAGCAGATGAACTCGTTGCGCGCCAAGGGCGTGATGTCCTTCCAGGCCTCAAGTGCGGTGGTGTTGACGATCAGCGCCTCGCGCAGGTCTGCGGGTAGCGTGTGCACCACCCCACCAGGCACTCGCTGGCTGCTCACACCGCAACGGTAGCGGGCCGGAGGCGAGCCCGCTTCACCATCCGCTACGGGACTCCGCGCCCGCACTCCGACGGATGCGGGCGTCCCCAGCGGTTCAGACCAGGCGCTCGTTCGGGACGAGATGCAGTCGCCTGGATCGACGTTCGCCGGTGCCCATGAACGGCCGGGTGGCGGTGCGGTGGGAGGGGGCCGGTGAGGAACTCGGTCCGAAGGACCCGAGACGGCCCCCTCCCATCCGCACCGCACCTCCACTCGGCCGGCCCCAAGGCCTCGGCTCACAGCGCGACGACGAGCCGCTCCAGACGCACGGAGGGCGCCGTCGAAACGGCGCCCTCCGAACTGCGACTGACTGGACATCGAGCCCGAGCTGGACGTACAGCTACCGGTGGGACCAATCCGGCATCCGACTCAGGGGTGGCCCGGTGTGGATTCGCTGGTCAGAGCCAGCCTTCCCGACCTAGCGGCCGAGCACCTCCAGGGTCCCGCAAGAACTTGAGCTGATTCGGACCACCTCCTTTCTCTGGTCCGACCAGAGTACCGAACAGCGACGACGGTTTGTCGCGCTTTTCGATCAGGCTGGCGCGTCGTCGTCCGCAGGCTCGTCTGCGTCCTGCCCGGGCTCTTCGCTGTCCACCGGCGGGACGGTCAGGCCGTTCGCCACGGCGTCGGACAGGCTGTCGCCGTTGGCCGACTCGACGATCAGCGCGACGGCCGAGACGAGGTCGTCGTCCTTCATGTTCATGACGCGCACGCCCTGGGCCATCCGCCCGTAGCGGCTGATTCCGCGCACCGCCGTGCGCTGGACCATCCCGGTCTGCGAGATGAAGACGAGCTCCTCGTGCTCTCGGACGACGAGCGCGCCGGCGAGTGCGCCCTTCTCGTCGGTCAGCTTGATCGTGCCGACACCCATCGCGCCACGCTTGGTCTTGCGGTACTCGGCGATCGGGGTGCGCTTGCCGTAGCCGTTCTCGGTCACGACGAGCAGCTCCTGGTCGTCGCGCGCGACGTCCATCACCAGCACCTCGTTGTCGGGCTGGTCGACGTTCATGCCGCGCACGCCGGTGGTGTCGCGGCCCATCGAACGCGCGTCGGCCTCGTGAAAGCGCACCGCCTGGCCCTTGCGCGAGACGATCAGGATGTCGTCATCGCCGCCCGTGCGGCGCACGCTGACGAGCTCGTCGTCGTCGCGCACGTTGATCGCGATGATCCCGTCGGCCTTGATCGGCGTGTTGTAGGCGAGGAACTCGGTCTTCTTCACGAGGCCGCGCTTGGTCGCGAAGATCACGAAGCGGCCCTCGGTGAAGTCGCGCGTCGCGAGCACGGACTGGATCCGCTCCCCGTCGCGCAGCGGCAGCACGTTGACCAGGGCGCGGCCCTTGGCCGTGCGCGACGCCTCGGGCAGCTCGTAGACCTTGGAGCGGTAGACCTTGCCGCGGTTGGAGAAGAACAGGAGGTAGTCGTGGCTCGAGCAGACGAACAGATGCTCGATGAAGTCGCCATCCTTCATGTCCATCCCCGTCACGCCGCGGCCGCCGCGCTGCTGGGCGCGATAGGTCGTCAGCGGCAGCGACTTGATGTAGCCCGACTTCGTGATCGTGATCACCATCTGCTGCTCGGCGATCAGATCCTCGATGTCGATCTCGTCCTCGGAGTCGGTGATCAGCGTGCGCCGCTCGTCACCGAAGCGCTCGGAGATCTCCTCGAGCTCCTCCTTGATGATCAAGAAGACGCGCGCCTCGTCGCCGAGGATCGCGCGCAGCTCGCCGATCCGCTCGACCTTGTCGGCGTGCTCGGTCTTGATCGCGTCGGCCTCGAGCGCGGTCAGCTGGGACAGGCGCAGATCGAGGATCGCCGACGCCTGGATCTCCGTCAGCGCGAAGCGCTCGACGAGCTGCCCGCGCGCGCTCTCGCGGTCGCGCGAGGCCCGGATCAGCTCGATGATCGCGTCGAGGTTGTCGAGCGCGATCAGCAGGCCTTCGAGCACGTGCACACGGCGCTCGAGCACGCCGAGCTCGTGCTTCGTGCGCCGGACGATGACCTCGCGCTGATGCTGGACGTAGTGCTTGATGACCTCGCGAAGCGACAGCGTCCGCGGCACGTTCTCGACGAGCGCGACGACGTTGACGCCGAAGGTCGTCTGCAGCGACGTGTGCTTGTAGAGCTGGTTGAGGACGACCTCGGGGATCTCGTCGCGCTTGAGCGTGATCACGATCCGCATCCCGCCGCGCTCGGAGGAGTGGTCCTCGAGGTCGGCGATCCCGGTGATCTTCTTCTCGCGCACGAGCTCGGCGATCTTCATGACGACGCCGCTCTCGCCGCCCTTCTTCACGGCGTAGGGCAGCTCGGTGACGATGATCGCCTCGCGGCCGCGGCCGACGTCCTCGGTGTGCGCCTTGCCGCGCACGCGCACGCGCCCGCGGCCGGTCTCGTAGGCATCGAGGATCCCCTGCCGGCCGAGAATGATCCCGCCGGTCGGGAAGTCCGGCCCCGGCATGTGACGCATCAGCGCCTCCGTGCCGATCGCCGGATCGTCGATGAACGCGAGCGCCGCGGCGACCACCTCGCGCAGGTTGTGCGGCGGGATGTTCGTCGCCATGCCGACGGCGATTCCCGACGAGCCGTTGACAAGCAGGTTCGGGAAGCGCGCGGGCAGCACGACCGGCTCCTGCTTGCGGCCGTCGTAGTTGGGCACGAAGTCGACGGTGTCCGCGTCGAGGTCGCGCAGCATCTCCATCGCCATGCGCTCGAGACGGGCTTCGGTGTTGTGGCTGACGAAGCCATCGGTCAGGAAGGAGTGGTCGTCGGAGTCGACGCGCAGCGAATAGACGGGCGCGACGCCGGCGTCCTCGACGGAGGCCACCGACGCGTAGTAGTAGTCGCCGGTGACGAGCGGCTCGACGACACGACGGGTCTCCTCGCTGGAGATGCGCTCCAGCATCGCTACGCCGTCGCGTTCTGAGCGCTCGATCCGATCGACGTTGTGCTTGCGCAGCCACTCGCGGTCGGTCGGATGCCCGCCGCCTGATGCGCGGATATAGGGCGCGAGGAACGGGACGTGGTCGTGGCTCAGCGCGCGGCTCTCCAACGGAACCGTTGCGAGGTCGCGACGCAGCTTGAGCTGCTTGACGCCGAGGAACCCGAGCCGCTTGCAGAACAACCGTGCGTCGCGGCGATTGGAGATGACGACCTTGTACTCACCGCGCGAGGTTGGCCCGCAGATCCGGCTGATCACGCCGAACTCGAGCAGCAGCCGCTGGACCTCGCCTGTCAGGCGCTCGCTATAGGACGAGTACGAAACCTGAATCGTGCTGCGCGGCAGCAGCGACGACGAGCCGTCGCCGGTGAAAAGTGCCTGGAGGAACGCGCGCTTGAACGCGGCCGACCCGCGCCACACGCGTTCAGGCACATGCTTGGCGCGGCTGGAATGCCCGATGAGACATGCCAGCGGCGACGTGCGCAGACTCTCCATGTTCTGGACGTCCAGCTCGCGCAGCCGGCTGCCCGAGCGGATCGTGCGCTCGTAGACATAGCGGGGCCCGCCGACGTGGTGATCGTAGGCCGCAAGCACGCGTTCGAAGAACTCGTGGTCAACGTTGTTGAAGCCCGCGCGCGTGGCGCTTGCTAAGCCCTCGGACACGAACGCGCCCAACAACTCGGCGAGGCCGCGTTCGTCGCTGTCGAGCTCTCCGCCCGGCGCGCGCGGCGTTCGGGAGATGACGACACGGTCGGCTGCTGAGAGCTCGTCGAGTTGCTTCCACATCAGCAGCGGGACGCCGAGCATGTCGACGAGGCACAGGACCGGATGGTTGTGAGTCCCGGTGAGCGTGTAACCCTCGCGGGTACGCAGGCGCAGCGTCGGATGGTCCCCCGAGTGAAAGATCCGCGACGAGTGCACGGCGCGCCCAAGGCGGTCGTGGACGAGCAGGTCAACGTCGCGCTCGCTGTCCGGCGCGACGCCCGCGGCGAGGTCGGCGATCGCGATCGTGCCATCGGGCGTGGCGACTCGCGTCTGGCCCACGACGCAGTAGCGCATGGCGGCCGGCGGATCGTCGTCGATCGAACCGAAATTGCCCTGCCCGTCGACGAGCTCGTAGCGCATCGAGAACTCCTGCGCCAGACGGACCAGTGCGTCGTAGATCGCAGAGTCGCCGTGCGGGTGATAGTTGCCCATCACATCGCCGACGATCGACGCACATTTACGGTAAGGCCGCGTCGGCCCGAGGCCGTTCTCGGACATCGAGTACAGCACGCGACGGTGGACGGGCTTCAGGCCGTCGCGCACGTCGGGCAACGCGCGGCCGACGATGACGGACATCGCGTAGTCGAGGTACGCGCTGCGCATCTCGTCCTCGAGCGCGCGCGGCTCGATGTTGCCGCCACTGAGTGTGTCGATCGATGCCATGCGCTACACGTCCAGGTTGGCGACGAGGCGCGCGTTGTCTTCGATGAACTGCCGGCGCGGCTCGACGAGATCGCCCATCAGCGTCGAGAAGATCAGGTCCGCCTGAGCCGCGTCCTCGATGCCGACCTGGGCGAGCGTGCGCTGGGCCGGGTCCATCGTCGTGTCGCGCAGCTGCGCGGCGTTCATCTCGCCGAGCCCCTTGAAGCGCTGCAGCGTGATCCCCTTCTGCGACACGGTCAGGACGGCCTCCCGCAGCGCGTGGAAGGAGGCCGCGTCCTGTGTGGCGTCGCCAAGACGCACGGTGAACGGCGCATTGCCGGCCATCTCGGTCAATTGCGTGTGCACGCGGGTGAAGTAGCGGAAGTCCTGAGCGTCGAACAGGCGCTTGGGAATCGGCAGCAGGCGTGCCAGGCCGGTCTTCGTCTCGACGGCGCGCACGCTCAGGTTGCCGTCGTCCTGACGGATGAGCGTCGTCTCATATGGCGCGCTCTCGATCCCGTCGCGCTCGATCAGCTCGATCGCGGCCTCGATGCTCGAGACCTGCTCGTCGAGGACGCCGGACTCCTCGAGAAAGCCGACCGTGTCGTTGCCGTACTCGGCCCGCAGCGTCGAGGACCAGCCCTCGTACTGCTTGAGCAGCCGCGAGAAGCGCTGCCAGCGCGCCTCGGTCATCTTGAACTGGGTGCCGTGACGGTCGAAGACCATCGTCTTTTCGAGCTTGTCGGACAGAAGGATCTGCTCGAGCTCGGCGTCTTTCTCCACATATCGCTCGTGACTGCCCTGCTTGAGCTTGTACAGCGGCGGCTTGGCGATGTACACGTAACCGGCCTCGATCAGCTCGGGCATCTCACGGAAAAGCAGGGTGAGAGCCAGCGTTCGGATATGTGCTCCGTCGACGTCGGCGTCCGTCATCAAAATGATCTTGTGGTAACGCGCCCGTTCGATGTCAAACTCGTCACGGACCCCCGTGCCGATCGCCGTGATCAGCGCCTGGATCTCGACGTTCTTGAGCACCTTGTCGATGCGGCTCTTCTCGACGTTGAGGATCTTGCCGCGCAGCGGCAGGACGGCCTGCGTGTTGCGGTCGCGGCCCTGCTTGGCCGAGCCGCCGGCCGAGTCACCCTCGACGACGAACAGCTCGGCCAGCGACGGGTCCTTGACCGAGCAGTCGGCGAGCTTGCCCGGCAGCGTGGAGTTCTCCAGCGCTGACTTGCGGCGTGTGAGGTCGCGCGCCTTGCGTGCGGCGAAGCGGGCCTGCGCCGCCTGCACGGCCTTGCGGATGATCGCGTTGCCGTCCTGCGGGTTCTCCTCGAGGAACTCGTTGAGCCGCTCGTAGACGACCGAGCGCACGAAGCCCTCCATGCCCGGGTTGCCGAGCTTGGTCTTCGTCTGGCCCTCGAACTGCGGGTCGGCGAGCTTGGCCGAGATGACCGCCGTCAGCCCCTCGCGGACGTCCTCGCCGGTGAGGTTGTCGTCCTTGTCCTTGAGCAGGCCCTTGTCGCGCGCATAACGGTTGACCGCGGTCGTCAACGCCGAGCGGAAGCCCGACATGTGCGTGCCGCCCTCGTGCGTGTTGATGTTGTTGGCGAACGAGAACACCGACTCCTGATAGGTCGTGTTCCACTGCATCGCGACCTCGACGGCGCCCTCGGCGCTCTGCCCCTCGAAGTAGACGACCCTGCGCCCGATCGATTCCTTGTTGGCGTTGAGGTAGCGCACGAAGTCCTCGATGCCGCCCTCGTACTGAAACTCGGCCGAGGCGCCCTCGCCGCGCTCGTCGACGATCGAGATCTTCAGGCCACGGGTGAGAAACGCCGTCTCGCGCAGGCGCTGCTCGAGCGTGGAGAAGTCCAGGTCGAGCGTCTCGAAGACCTCCGCGTCGGGGCGGAAGGTGATCGTCGTGCCGGTCTGCCTCGTCGGCTCGCCACGCTCGAGCGGCGCCTGCGGCGCGCCTCGCTGATAGGACTGGCGCCAGGCGTGGCCGTCGCGGCGGATGACGATGTCAAGTTGCTCGGAGAGCGCGTTGACGACGGAGACGCCGACGCCGTGCAGTCCGCCCGACACCTTGTAGCCACCGCCGTCGCCGAACTTGCCGCCGGCGTGCAGCACCGTCAGTACGACCTCGACGGCCGGACGCTGCTCCTTCGCCATGATCGCCACCGGGATGCCGCGGCCGTCGTCGATGACCGTCACCGAGTTGTCGGGGTGGATCGTGACGCCCACCGAGCTGCAGTGGCCGGCGAGCGCCTCATCGACGGAGTTGTCGACGACCTCGTAGACGAGGTGGTGCAGACCGCGGACGCCGGTCGAACCGATGTACATCCCGGGTCGCTTGCGGACCGCCTCGAGACCCTCGAGCACGGTGATGTCCTGGGCGTCGTAGCCCGTCGTGCCCGTCTTGCCATCCAGCATGCTGTCGTCCTTCGCCAAGCGATCCTCCGAACGTGACAAAGCCCCGGGTCCGCGTCAGAACGGGACGGGCCGGGGCCGGTACTCCAAGTTGACGTAACTATAGCAAACCAAGGTGCGCGGGCGGGGCCGCTGATCGTCAAGAAAGACCTGCAAAACCTCGCTAAATTGCGGCCCTGAACGACGGGCGCGAGGATTCTCTCAGGCGTCCGGCGATGCGCGGCGCCCGCGCGTCGCCACGCAGCGCACCGCGACCACCCGATCTGAGCCCAGTGCCGCGTTGACGGCGTCCAGGAGCCCGGGCCCCATCAGGTCGATCTCCTGCATCCAGACCGCCGACGAGCACAACAGCGTGAGGGTGCCCTCGCGCTCGGAGATCGGGCTCGCCTCGCGCGCGATTGCAGCTCCGACGGCGCCCTCCCAGACGCGTTGCACATCGCCCAGCAGCGTCGCCGGCGCCAGCGAGGCCGTCAGCGCCTCGACGGCCGGGCCAAGCGGTCGCGGCGCGGACCGTCTCATGCCGCGACCGGGTCCTGCGCAACGACCCCGTCGGCGACGGACAGCCGCGTCACCGACGGGCCGTCGGCGCCCGGCACGTGCGCCAGGTCCGTCGTCGTGATGACGCTCTGGCCCTCGCCGCCCAGCAGCCCGGCGAGCAGCGCGCGCCGATCGGGGTCGAGCTCGCTCATGACGTCGTCGAGCAGCATCAGCGGCGGCGCATCGCGCATCGCGGCGAGCGTCGCGCGCTCAGCCAGCAGCAGCGCGAGCAGGGCAAGGCGCTGCTCGCCCTGCGAGCCGTATGCGCGCAGCTCGCGGCCGTCGCGCAGCTGCCCCAGATCGTCCCGATGCGGCCCATGCCCCGTGAAGCCACGCTCGAGGTCGGACTCGGTGCGCGCACCCAGTTCGGCCGCGAGCTGGTCGGCGTCGGCCGCGCGCGAGCGCGGTTGGTAGCGCAGCTCGGCCGTGCCGCCCAGCCCGAGCTCCGCGGCCAGCGCGGCGAAGCGCGGCGCGAGCAGCTCGATAGCGGCGGCGCGGTTGTTACGCAGCGCGATGCCGTGGCGCGCGAGCTCGGCATCCCAGGCCGGCAGCGAGCTCGTCGAGGCGCGACCGGTGCGCACCCGCGCGAGCAGGGCATTGCGCTGGGCGAGCGCGTGGGAGTAGGCGCGCCGGGTCGCGGCTCGGGCGGGCCAGATCGCGACGATGACCTGATCGAGATGCGATCGGCGTAGGGCCGGCGGACCCTTGATCAGCTCCAGCCGGTCGGGCAGAAAGACGCAGACGAGCGGTCGCGTCTGCACATCGACGAGCCGTTCCACGGGCGCGCCGTCGGCGTGCAGGCGCTTGGCGTCGCCGGGCGCGAAGCCCACGGCGAGCGCGTGCTCCTGGCCGTGGTCGTCGCGCAGGTCGACCTCGACCCGTGCCGCGGGCGCAGCGAAGCGCACGACCTCACGTTCGTTGGAGGTCCGGCACGAGCGCCCCGTGCAGCCGAAGTACAGCCCCTCCAGCAGGTTCGTCTTGCCGGCGCCGTTGCGGCCGTGCACGACCGTCAGCCCGCGGCCCAGCGCGACGTCGGCGTTCGCGTAACTGCGGAAGTCGCGCAGCCGCAGGCGGGTGACGATCATTTGCTCAAACGCGCCGCGGGCGTCGTCGCCGGCTGCCTCAGACGTTCAGCCTGATCGGCATGATCAGGTACAGAAAACCGCTGCCGTCGGCGGTTTCGATGAGGCCCGGGCGCAATGCGCTGATGAGCTTCAGCACCAGGTCCCCGCCCTCTGCGCTCTCCAGGCCGTCGCGTAGGAACTCCGGGTTGAAGCCGATCTCAAACGGTTCGCCGGCGAACGGCACCGGCAGCTTCTCGCGCGCCTCCCCGACGTCGGGGGTCTGCGCGGAGACCGTCAGCTCGCCCTCGCTGAAGTGCAGGCGCAGCGGCGCGTTCTTCTGGGCCATCAGGCTCATCCGCCGCACGACCTCGGTCAGCTCGCCCGAAGCGAGCGTCAATTCGTGCTCGTAGGCATCGGGCAGCAACTGGCGGTAGTTCGGGAACTGACCATCGATCAGGCGCGACGACAGCACGTCCCCGCCGACCTCGAAGACGATCTGGTTGGTCCGCACGGAGACGCTGAGCTCGTCAGCGCCGGCCGCCTGCGCGATCCGGGCAAGCTCCTGCAGCGCCCGGGCAGGCACGTTCGCCTCGAACTCGCCGTCCAGCGGCGTCTCGAGCTTCGTCTCCTTGACGCTCAGGCGGTAGGAGTCGGTCGCCACCATCCGCAGCTCCGACCCGCTGGCCGACACCAGGATGCCGGTCAGGATCGGCCTCGTCTCATCGCGCGACGCCGACCGGGCGACGCGGTTGATCGTCTCGACGAATGCCGCAGCCGGCACGCGCACCACGTTCTCGCCGTCGGGTTCGGGCAGCGGCGGGAAGTCCTCCGCGCGCAGCGTCCGGATGTGGAACGTCGCCGAGCCGGAGATGATCTCGACGTCTTGCTCCGCCGAGCGCAACTCGATGCTCGCCTGTTCACTGGGTAGTGAGCGAGCGACGTCGAGCAGCAGACGCGCCGGCAGCACGACAGTTCCCTCGCGTTCGACCGTTGCGGCCAGTGGCACGCGAAGGCCGACCTCCATATCGGTGGCCCGCAATTCTGCGCCGTCCGCAGAAGCGCTGAGCTGAACGCCGGACAGGGCTTGCACGGCGGTTCGGCTGGAGGCCACGCGGGAGACGACGCCGAGTTGCGTCAACAACTCTGCACATGGCGTCTGGAGCTTCACGATGAACACCTCAGGTAGAGATAGGAGTCATAAGGGCTGTGCGTATGTGCAGAAGCGGCGAAAGAGCCGCAACGTGCGAATGATCGGGCGTTAGAAAGGCGCTCGATGGATGGGAAGAGTCTGTCAAGTCCCACGGTCACTCAGTCTGCAGCGACGAGGCGCCGTTCTAGATCGCCGACGAGGACATGGGCCTCGGGATCGGCGGCGATACGCTCGGCCGCGCGGCGGCACGCGTACATGACGGTTGTGTGGCTGCGAGCGCCGAACTCGATGCCGATCGCCGGCAGGGAAGCGCCGGTGTGCTGGCGCGAGAGGTACATCGCCACCTGACGGGCCCAGGCCAGCCGGGCCGTGCGGCGTGCCGAGACGAGCTCCTCGCGGCTGACGGCGAAGGCTTCGCACGTGAGCTGCTGCACGCGGTCGATGGTCGGCCCGGCGTGCGTCACGCAGGTCACGGGGTAGAGGCCGGCGAGCACCTCGTCGGCAAGCTGCGCGTCGAGCGGCCGGCCGCTGAGCGAGTGGAAGGCGACGACGCGGATCAGCGCGGCCTCGAGCGTTCGCGCGTTTGACGTGACGCGGCGCGCGATCGCGTGCAGCGCTGCCTCGTCTGCAAGCTCGATCGCGTCGAGCTGCACGCGCTTGCGCAGGATCGCCAGGCGCGTCGCGAAGTCGGGCGATACGAGCTCGGCGACCAGCCCGGACTGGAAGCGCTCGAGCAGGCGCGCCTCGAGCGCGGCCATGTCGGCCGGCAGGCGGTCGCACGTGAGTACGAGCTGGCTGCCCGTGTCATAGAGGGCGTTGAAGGTGTGGAAGAACTCCTCCTCGGTCTTCACCTTGCTCTGCAGAAACTGAACGTCGTCGATGAGCAGCACGTCGGTGGCGCGAAAGCGCGCCTTGAAGCTGTCGATGTCACCGGCCTGCAGCGCGCCGATGAACCCGTTGGTGAAGCGCTCGGCTGTCGTCGCGCGGATGCGCAGCCCGTCGCCGTGGGCGCGCACGTAGTTGGCGATCGCGTGCAGCAGGTGCGTCTTGCCCAAGCCGGGCGCGCCGTAGAGAAAGAGCGGGTTGTACGTCTGACCGGGCAGCTCGGCGACGGCGAGCGCGGCGGCGTGCGCGAGGCGGTTGGAGGGACCAATGACGAACTGATCGAAGGTCAGCTTGGGATGAAAGTCGATCTCGCCGCAGCTCTCGGCAGGTGCGCGCGCAGGCCGGCGCGCGTCGGGAGCGGCCTCGACCGGTGCATCGGGCGCGACGATCTTGACCCTGATCGCAGGCCCCAGCACCCCTGCCGCACAGCTCTGCAGGACGTCCGCGAAATGGTCGGAGACCCAGCTGCGGATCTGGTCGGGCGCGGCCACGAGCAGCGTGTCGCCGACGAGCGCGTGGGGCTTCAGCGCAGCAAGCCAGATCTCGAACGTGGAATCTGCCACGGCGCGGCGTAGCTCCGTGCGAATCAGCGCCCAGTCGTGCGCGAGCTGCGGGGTTGCGGCAGGCGTCATCGACTCCTTCAGAGCGGGTACATCAGGGACATCGGAGGGGCACGCGCAGCGCCCCGGCGGCGGCGAATATAGCACCGGATGTGACGCCTCCCGGACGGCCCGGCGACGAGCTTTCACGAGAGCCCGCACGTCGCGGGAAAAACGTGGGGATGCTCATGCCGATAAGGCGGTGAGCTAGCATCTGCCGTCGCGATGAAGCGTACGTATCAGCCCAAGAAGCGCAAGCGCGCCCGCACACACGGGTTTCGTCAGCGTATGCAGACCAAGGCCGGGCGCCTGACGCTCAAGCGTCGCCGCGCCAAGGGCCGCAAGAAGCTGACCGTTTAGCCCGCCGTGCCCGTCCGCAAGCGCGGATGAGCACACCAGATGGCGGGGTTAGCGACCATCTAGGCTCCTCACCGTGGACGAACCGAGCGGCCGAGCATCCAGCACGAGGCGCGCGCGCCGCGGCCGGCTGTCACGCAGCGCAGAGTTCGAGCGCGCGTACCGTCGGGGCCGCTCGCACGGCAACCGGCACCTCGTTCTATACGCATTCCCTCGCGGAAGCGGCGATCAGGCGCGCCTCGGTGTGTCGGTGTCACGCAAGGTCGGCGGCGCGGTCGACCGCAACCGCGTCAAGCGTCTGCTGCGCGAAGCCTTCGCGGCCGAGTTGCCGCGCGTGCCGGCCGGCCACGACGTCGTCGTCGTCGCGCGCCCCGCGGCACGCGAACTGGCAGAGCGCGAGGGCCTTGATGGCGTGCGCGGCTCGCTGCGCGAGCTGCTCGAGCAGGCATCGCGGGCGGCGACATGAGCTGGGCGACGCGGATCGTGCTCGCCCCGATCCGGCTGTATCAGCGCGTGATCTCCCCGGCGCTGCCGCGGACCTGCAAGTACGAGCCCACGTGCTCGCGCTACGCGACACTGGCTGTGCGGGAGTTCGGCATACTTCGCGGGCTGACGCTTGCGGGCTGGCGCCTGTTGCGCTGCAACCCGTTCAGCCACGGAGGCTATGACCCCGTGGAGGCTCAGCGAATCTTCTCCGCACGTTCTCCGGCTCACCGATCCTCATGACCTCCTCCGCCCTCATTGCCCCGATCCAGGCGATCGTTGACCTGCTGCAGCCGGTGCTCGTGTTCTTCCACGACTCGGTCGGCGTCGGCTGGGGCATGTCGATCGTCCTGCTCACCGTCTGCATTCGCGCGCTGCTGACGCCGCTGATGGTCAAGCAGTTCAAGTCGATGAAGGCGATGATCCAGTACGCGCCCCAGATCAAGGAGGTCCAGGAGAAGTACAAGGACGACAAGGAGCGCCAGCGCCAGGAGGTCATGAAGGTCTACCAGGAGAACAAGATCAATCCGTTCGCCTCGTGCCTTCCGATCCTGATGCAGCTGCCGTTCTTCATCGGCCTGTTCTACCTGCTGCAGAGCGATCTTCGGCGCGAGATCTGCGGCGTCGGGACGAAGCCGTGCGGCGAGATCGCCGATCCCACCGGCGCCGAGAAGTTCCTCTTCATCCCGGACCTGACCGACAAGGCCACGGGCGGCGTGCTCGTCGCGCTGATCGTGCTGTACATCGGCTCGCAGCTGATGTCGAGCGTGCTGACGCCGTCGACCGGCGATCGCAACGCCAAGCTGTTGATGTACGGCCTGCCGTTCGTCTTCACGTTCTTCATCATCAACTTCCCGGCCGGCCTGATCGTGTACTGGATCACGACGAACCTGTGGACGGTCGGCCAGGGCTACATCCTGCGTAAGCGCCTGGGGCCGATCCGGCCGCCCGACAAGGACGCGGACGCGGTCAAGATGAGCACGGTGCCCGACGGGGATGGTGGCGGCGTGCGAAAGGGATTGATGGCGCGGCTGGCGGAGGCGACGGCGAAAGGGCAGCCGGTGCCGGCCGGCGCGAAATCGGGCGCCACGGGCTCCAAGGGCCCCGCTGTGGCGAGCGGTGTGAAGGCAGGCGGTGGAAGGGTGGGCGGCGCCAAGGCAGGCGGCGCCAAGGCAGGCGGCGCGAAGGCAGGCGGCCCGAGGGCGGGCGCTACGAACTCGAAGGGCACCGCGCCCGCGGCCGCCGCCAAGCCC
>Ga0208736_1000315_pt1 | contig 14565 bp, 7 predicted proteins | sample AntDryMetagUQ255_FD_188090 | JGI IMG/M metagenome (GOLD analysis project Ga0208736, IMG submission 188090) | Polar desert microbial communities from Antarctic Dry Valleys - UQ255 (SPAdes) | ecosystem: Environmental > Terrestrial > Soil > Desert | place: Antarctic Dry Valleys | collected 2008-12-31 | reverse complement strand
CTGCGTGCGCAGCGCGATCTTCGCGGCGCGCTCGGAGGGCAGCGCGAGCGCCTCGTCGTAGCCGTTGGTGTGCAGCGACTGGGTGCCGCCGCAGACCGCGGCGAAGCCCTGCAGGGCGACGCGCACGACGTTGTTCTGCGGCTGCTGGGCGGTCAGCGTGACGCCGCCGGTCTGGGTGTGGAAGCGCAGCTTCAGCGACTTCTCGTCCTTGGCCCCGAAGCGGTCGCGCATGATGTGCGCCCACATCCGCCGAACGGCGCGGAACTTCGCGACCTCCTGGAAGACGTTGTTGTGGCCGTTGAAGAAGAACGCCAGCCGCGGCGCGAACTCGTCGACGGCGAGGCCCGCGTCGATCGCGGCCTGCACGTAGGCGATCGCGTCGCAGAGCGTGAAGGCGATCTCCTGAACGGCCGAGCAGCCCTTCTCGCGGAAGTGATAGCCGGAGATCGAGATCGTGTTCCAGCGCGGGACGTGCTGCTTGCAGTAGGCGAACAGGTCGGTCGTCAGCCGCATCGAGCCCTCGGGCGGGTAGATGAAGTTCCCGCGCGCGATGTACTCCTTGAGGATGTCGTTCTGGGTCGTGCCGCGCAGCTGCGCCTCCGGCACGCCCTGCTCCTCGCCGACGAGCGAGTAGAGGCTCAGCAGCACCGCGGCGGGCGCGTTGATCGTCATCGACGTCGACACCGTGTCGAGCGGGATGCCGTCGAAGCACATGCGCATGTCGTCGATCGTGTCGATCGCCACGCCGGTGCGCCCGACCTCGCCGAGGCAGCGCCCGTCGTCGGAGTCCAGACCGAGCTGGGTCGGCAGGTCGAAGGCCATCGACAGGCCCGTGGAGCCATGTGCGAGCAGGTACTTGTAGCGCTCGTTGGTCTCCCTGGCGGACGCGTAGCCAGCGTACTGGCGCATCGTCCACGGTCGCGAGCGGTACATCTCGGTATGCACCCCACGCGTGTACGGGAACGCACCCGGATCCCCGAGCTCGATCTCCGCGGGCAAATCCTCCGCCGTGTAGCGGGCCTCGACCTCGATGCCCGAGTCGGTAAAGCGCCGCGGATCGTCCGGGCCGACGATCGGGGCGACGGTCAAACGCTCTTCGGTGGCCATGCGCCGACAGCTTATTCGTGCCAACGTCGCACGCTCTCGCACTCTTCTTACTCGATGCTGAGCGGCGCTTGGGCAAGCGACGGTTGAGTGGACGCATGGCTCCCTCATCCCGCCGCTCGAACTTCCTCGCCGCGCTGCTCGGCGCGCTCGTCGTCGCCCTGCCGATCGCGGGCCTGGCGATCGGCGGCGCGTTCGGCTCCGAATCGACCACCGTCACGACGACGCCGGCCGATGCCCCGCCGGCGTCGGCGCAGGCGCCCGCCGCCGCACCCGCGCGCAGCGCCACAGACGTCTCCGCGCTCTACGAGCGCGTCAGCCCAGGCGTCGTCTCGGTCGAGGTCACCGGCACCCAGGGCAATGGCACCGGCTCGGGCTTCGTGCTCGACCGCGAGGGCTACATCCTCACCAACGAGCACGTCGTCGACGGCGCGCAGAACGTGCGCGTGCGCTTCGCGACGGGCGGCCCGGTCCAAGCGAAGGTCACCGGCGCCGACCCGTCGACCGACCTCGCGCTGCTGAAGATCGAGGCCGGCGACCGCCGCCTGACGCCGCTCGCGCTCGGCGACTCGAAGGCGCTCAAGGTCGGCCAGCCCGCGATCGCGATCGGGAGCCCATTTCGCCTCGAGGGCACGCTGACGACCGGCGTGATCTCCGCGCTGGGGCGAACGATCAACGCTCCGAACAACTTCTCGATCGACAATGTCGTGCAGACCGACGCGGCGATCAACCCGGGCAACTCCGGCGGGCCGCTGCTCGACGCCAACGGCAGGGTCGTCGGCATCAACGCGCAGATCGCGACCTCCTCGCAGGCCAACAGCGGCGTCGGCTTCGCGATTCCGATCGACACCGCCAAGCAGGTCCTCGCGCAGCTCAAGCGGGGTGAGGAGATCAAGCGCGCCTACCTCGGCGTCAAGACCGGCGACGCGGTGACCGGCACGGGCGCGGTTGTCGACAGCGTCGTGCCCGACGGCCCCGCCGCCGACGCCGGCCTGCGAGCGGGCGATCGCGTCCTGTCGGTCGCCGGGCGCACGGTCGACGAGTCGACCGACATCGCGGCGGCGATCTCCGGCGCCAAGCCCGGCGCCGAGGTGAAGATCGGCGTGCGCCGCGGCGACGGCGAGCGCACGCTGGGCGTCACGCTCGGCACGCGCCCGGCGCAGGCCGGCTAGCTCCGCTAGCTGCTAGCCGAGGCCTCGATCCAGTCGTAGCGCCGCCCGTCGCAGAGGCTGCCGGCTTCGGCAGGCGACACGCGGATCACCGGCTGCTCGTCGTCGGCTCCGGCGCCGACTCCAAGCCGGCGCAGCGCCTCGACGACGTCTGGGATCGTTGCGATCGGTGGCAACTGCTCATGCTCGCTGGCGCTCACCCGTGCCAACCCTTCCCGAGCCCATCGTTGCCGGCTCGATTGTGGCGCTGGACTCTTGGGTTGGAGACGCGGACCCAGCAGATGTGGCATCCATGGCGTGACGCCGCTGGTGACCGCGATCTATCCACACCGCGCGCGGCGGTCGACGTGCTCGCGCGATCGAGCTCGTGCCCGACGCGCCGTGGGTCAGGATGTCCTCGATCGAAGCGCTCGTCCACGCCGCGCAGAACGAGCGCCCGGCGCCGTTTGATGGCTGCTCGAGCAGGCGCCGACCCGACACCGGTCCCGCCCAGGGCTGCGTCGCCCTTTGGCCCCGCACCACAGACCGGCTTCGATTGACCGGGCTGAGTTGAATTGATATGAACCAGCCCCGAAGCTGGCCGCCCTTCGTCTCATCAGAACGCTAGCTACTTCCCGCGGATAAAGTCGCTGGCCGCGCAATCGGGCGGCCTCGCGCGGTGATTTCGCCAAGCCTGGCCGGTTCTACTGTCTTCCGGTGTCTTGGCTTTGGGACGTGATCGGGGCGTTTTTCCGCGGGAAGTAGCTAACGGGCAACGACCTCTGGTAGTCAAACCCGAGCGGGGCGACCGGCCAGCGGGACTAGGGCTCGTCGCCGGAGATCAGGCCGGCCGAGATGAGCACGGCCTGCATGCGCAACACCATCTGGAGCGGTGGCGGCCGCCCCAGGGTCTTGCCGAGCTCCAGGTAGTTCACGAGCAGGCTCGCGCCGGAGTCGTGCAGGAAGTAGTGCGCGCGTTCGAGCTTGGGCAGCACTCGGTGCAGGGCCTCGTCGACCGACGCGAGCGCATCCTCGTGGCGCCCCAGATCCTTGAGCATGGCCGACTGGTTCTCCAACGCATTCGCGAGCTCGGACAGAAACGCGTCGGGGCGCGACTCGACCAGCCGTCGGTAGATCGCGACGGCCTGCCCGATTGCGGTGAGCGCGTTCTCGTGGCGCCCGAGATCCCTGAGTATGGCGGCCCGGATATTCAGCGACGCCGCGAGACCCGGCAGCGACTCGTCGGGCAGCCCCCGGCCGACCCCGACGGCCTCCTCGATCGCGCTCAACGCGTCGTCGTGACGCCCGAGATCCCTGAGCATGGCCGACTGATTCCTCAGCGACTGCGCGAGGTCGGCCCGAAACGCCTCGGGACGCGAGTCCGCCAGCCGGCGGCGGATCGCCACGGACTCGTCGATCGCTATGAGCGCGTCGTCGTGGCGGCGCAGATCCCTGAACATCGACGCCTGGTAGTTCAGCGAAACCGCGAGATCGGGCAGAAACTCGTCGGGGTCCGACCCGGCCAACCGACGGTCGATCGAAATGGACTCCTCGATCGCGACGAGCGCGGCCGGGTGACGCCCTAGGTGGCTGAGGACCGACGAAAGGTTGTGCAGCGTCCTCGCGAGGTTGGGCAGGAACGTGTCGGGTCGAGCGTTAGCCAGCCGCCGGAAGGTCGCGACGGCCTCCTCGATCGCCGGGAGCGCGTCCTCGCGGCGTCCCATGCCCTGCAGCGTGCTGGACAGTGAGCCGAGTGAGAGCGCGAGGTCGCCCAGCGGCACCTCCGGACGCCGGCCGAGCCTGACGGCCTCCTCGCTCACGACAAGCGCCTCCTCGTAGCGTCCCAGCTCTATGAGCCGCTTTGTCTGGACGCTCAGAACCCTCGCGTGCTCGGGCAGAGCCGCGTCAGGCTTTGCTCGAGCCGCCTGCCGGTAGAAGTCCACGCACGTCTCGATCGCGGCGAGCGCCTCCTCGCTGCGCCCCAGGCTCGCGAGCCTCGCCGACTGCTCGTCGAACGCCAGCGCGAAGTCGCCCAAGAACACGCTCCCGCCCGCATCGGACACCCGGTAATACGTCTCGAACGCCGCCTCGATCGGGGCGAGCGCCTCCTCGTGGCGCCCAAGATCGGCGAGCTCCTTGGACTGGGCGAGCAACCGGGCAGCATGCTCGCGGGAATCTTCTGGACCGTTGGGGGGAGTCGCTGGCATAACGTTTGAAGGTACTTGATGAGGGGATCTTCGCTTGAGCGCAATGGACATTCACATGCCGTTTCAATCAAGGATCAATCTGCACATCTGAGAACCACCCGCTGCGGATTCGTGGCAACGGCTCGACCTGCCACCCAGTGCGCTCCAATCGACATTCAATGGACAGCGGCAGGGGCCCGCCTATCCTGCTTGGTTCAAGAGCTTGAGCTGCCCCGCGACGAGCGATCTCAACGGAATCGAGATGACTGGATGCCTCTGTCGAGGTGGACGAGCAGGAGCGAACGGTGACGTCGACGTCGACTCAGCCTGGCGGTGAGGATGCGGTCGCCCTGGTCTGGCGGCCGGGGGACGTGATCCTCGATCTCTACGAGGTCTTGGAGGTCGTGCGGAGCGGGGGGATGGGTCTCGTCTATCGCGTGCGCCATCGCGGGTGGGACATCGAGCTTGCGGTCAAGGCACCGCGCCCGGAACTTGCGGCGACGCCCGCGCAGCTTCGTGATTTCGAGGCGGAGGCTGAGGTTTGGGCGGGTCTGGGGTCCCATCCGCATACGGTGAGTTGTGCCTACGTGCGCCGGATCGGCGGAGTGCCGCGCGTGTTCGCCGAGTGGGTGGATGGCGGAAGCCTCGCCGATTGGGTGCGTGACCGGCGGCTGTACGAAGGAGGCCCGCGAGCTGCGCTGGAGCGCATGCTCGATGTGGCGATTCAGTTTTCGTGGGGCCTCGAGCACGCGCACGCACGCGATCTAGTGCATCAGGACGTCAAGCCCGCCAATGTCATGCTGACGCGCGACGGCGTCGCGAAGGTCACCGACTTCGGATTGGCCAGAGCACGCGCTGCAGCGGGCGAGAGCGTGCTGCCGGGAGCGGGAGCGGGCGTGAGCTACAGCGGGATGACGAGGGCCTACTGCTCACCCGAGCAGGCGCTCGCGGCCAGACCCAGCGGGGGGCGTCTGACGCGCGCCACCGACGTCTGGTCGTGGGCGCTGAGCGTGCTCGAGCTGTTCGTGGGCGGGCCGCCGTGCCTCTTCGGTCCGGCCGGCGGCGAGGCGTTGACGGCGTATGACGATGGTGGGCAGGCGGATCCGCAGATCCCCGTCATGCCCAAGGGCCTGGTTTCGCTGCTCCGCCAGTGCTTCGAGGGCGATCCGGCACAACGGCCGGCGACGATGCGCCACGTCGCCGATGCGCTCGTCGAGGTTCACGCGGCAACCTTCGACACCCCGTATCCGAGGGTACGGCCCGAGGCAGCGGGTCTGCTCGCCGACGGCCTGTCGAACCAGGCGCTGTCGATGCTCGACCTCGGACGCAGCGAGCAGGCGCACGCCCTGTGGGAGCAGGCGCTGCAAGCCGACGGACATCATGTCCACACGATCTACAACCGCGGCCTGGCGCGCTGGCGTCGCGCGGAGACGACCGACCAGCAGCTCCTGGTCGCGCTGGAGACGATCCACGCCGACGATGCGGAGCAATGGACCGCCGCGTACCTGCTCGGGCGCGTTCACCTGGAGCGCAACGACTACGAGTCCGCCCTGGACCTGCTCGGGGAAGCGGGGCGGCTGGCGCCGGCCGACGCGGAGGTCAACGACGCGATCGAGGTGGCCCGGCGCCAGGCTGCCAGCGGCAGATCCACGACGCTGCTGGCTCATGCCGAACGCGTGACCGCGGCCACCTTGACCGCTGATGGCCGCGTCGCGCTCACCGGCTGCGCCGACGGCAGTCTGCGGCTATGGGATGCCCAGAGCGGACGCCTCATGTCCGCGCTGCCGCCGCACGACAGCAAGGTGTCGTCGGTCGCGCTGAGCGCTGACGGTCGTCGCTGCCTCTCGGGTGATGATTCGGGCGTCGTGCGCGTGTGCGACGTTCAGTCGTCCTCCTGCCTGCACACCTTTGCGCTCGAGAGCCGGGCTCTGGTCGCGTTGAGCGCCGATGGCAGCGTGGCCGTGGCCGCCAGCCTGTCCGCCCCCCTGCAGGTCTGGGAGCTTCCATCGGGGGAATGTCTGCACACGATCGACGATCGCGGCAAGACATGGTCGCTGGCCGTGAGCGCCGACGGGCTGCGAGCCGTCACCGGCCGCGAGCGGTCGATGCAGGTCTGGGAGCCCGCGACCGCGCAACCCGTGCGCCGCCTCGAGTCGGCGGCCACATCCGTCATGGCCGTGGCGGTGAGCGCCGACGGTCGTCAGGCACTGGCGGGCGAGAGCGACGGCACACTCAAGCTCTGGGACCTTCGGTCCGGTGACTGCCTGCAAACCCTCGAGGGACCCGGAAGGCTCGAGCCGATTACGTCCGTGGCGCTGAGCGGCGACGGACGGTTGGCGCTCACCCAACGTCGCAACGACACAGGCGCGCGTCTGTGGGAGCTCGGCTCCGGCCGCTGTCTGCGGAGCTTCGGGGATGGTCCGGTCGCGGGCAGCGCGTCGGCGCTCGCGCTGAGCGCAGACGGCCGGGTGGCGCTCTCGAGCGGCCGCAGCAACCGCAACGTGACCGTATGGGCGCTGCGGCCCGGGTCGCGGTCACCGTGGAGCTACACCAGGCCCTCGGTGGCGGTCGAGTCCGCGCATGCGGCAGGCGTGGTCCGCGAGTTGCTTGCGCACGCAGCGCGGATGATCGACGAGGGCCGGCCCGCCGCAGCCATCGCCGAGCTGCGGGGGGCGCGGAGCATGCCCGGCTACGAGCGCAACCGCGAACTGCTCGATTGCTGGCAGCGCGCGGGTCGTCAGGGCCGGCGCACCAGCCTGCGCGACGGCTGGCAGCTCCACGATCTCGCCGCTCGTGACACCACGCAGGGGCTCGCGCTCGCGCTCAGCGCCGACGGCCGGCTCGCCGCGCGCGGCCTGCAGATCCACGACCTTCGGACGGGCCGGGTGCTACACAAACTTGCGGGCCAGGGCGATCCGATCCGTTCGCTCGCGGCGAGCCCCGAGGGCCGGCTCGCAGCAGCGGGCGGCGAGACGGCGGACGGGGCCGTCCGAGTCCAGGTGTGGGAGCTCGAGACCGGCCGCTGCCTGCGCGTGCTCGAGTTCCCCGGTGATCGCTTCACCACCGCCGTCAGGGTGACCCCGGACGGTCGCCTGGCGCTCACCGACAGGGGGCAGGAGGGCAACGTCCTGTGGAACACCGAGACCGGCTCGATGCTCCACGAATTGGCGCACGATGGGTTCAGCCTCTTCGGAGCCGCGCTGAGCGCGGATGGGCGCCTCGCTCTTTCGGCTGACGGGCGAGGAGCGATTCGTGTCTGGGACCTGCGATCCGGGATCTGCGTGAGCACTCTGCGGGCCCCCGAGGGCTGCGCCGAATCGCTTGCCCTGAGCGCCGACGGCCGGTTCGCGGTGTCAGGAGGTCGAGACTGCGCGATCCGGATGTGGGAGCTCGAGACAGAGCGCTGTCTGCGTACCCTGACAGGCCACCCTCAACCGATTGCGTCGCTCGCCCTGAGCGCCGACAGTCACGTCCTGCTGTCAGGTAGCACCGATGGGACGGTGCGCGCGTGGGAGCTCGATTGGGAGTACGACTTTCCGGCGCCCGCGGAGTGGGAGGAGCAGGCACGCCCGCATCTCGAGCTGTTCATCCGGACCCACGCGATGCTTCATCCCGGCGCCCCGCTGACGCGGGAGGACCACGAGCGGCTTGTGGCGATGCTTCAGCGAGCGGGGTGCGGCTGGCTGCGCCGAGGCGCCGTGGTCGACGAGCTCGAGCGGATGTGGGCCGATGCGCGGGTCGCCGGCGATCAGGCGTCCGGCGACCTGGAACGACCCAAGGGGCCGGCGGCCGCCTCCCCGTCGCTGGGCGCCGGGGCACTCGATGCCGCGCTGCCCGATCTCGCGAGGAAGCTCTACGACGAGTCGAACCGGTTGAGCGGGCAAGGGCGCCGCACGGAGGCGTTGGCAGCCGTCGAAGAGGCGCTCGACATGGTTCGATCGCGACCCGATGGCGTCCCCCGAGAGCTCGCGATCTCGCTCTGCGCGCACGTCGTCGTGGTGAGCGGGCTGGATGGTCAGAAGGCGGCGCTCGCCGCCGTCGACGAGGTGGTCGCCGCCTACGCGCGACCCGGTATGCCACCCGGCACCCTCCTGCCGGACGTCGCGAGCTCGCTCTACGCGCGTTGCGTCGAGTGCGATGAACTGGGCCGCCGCGATGAGGCGCTCGTGGCCATCGCTGCGGCGGTTGCCATCCGCTGGCGTCTCATCGACACGCAAGGCGGGTCGGTCCTGGTGGACCTCGCGATCGCGCTGAACCATCAGTCCGTCGTGCTCAGCGGTCTGGGGCGTCACGACGAGGCGCTCGCGGCCAGTGTGGCCCTGGCCGCCGTCCGCAGGCACCTGGAGGGAGCGCGCCTGGAGGCCTTCATGCCCCACCTCGCCGGATCGCGCCACAACGAGTCCGTCGCACTGAGCGCGCTGGGGCGCCACGCCGAGGCGCTGGCGGCGATCGAGGAGGCGATCGCCATCCGCCGGCGCCTGCAGGCGCGACCCGAGACCTTCCTGCCCGACCTCGCCGAGTCGCTCGAGCACCAGGATCTCGTGCTGAGCGCGCTGGGGCGTCACCAGGAGGCGATCGCGGCGAGCGAGGAGGCCGACGCCCTCGCCGTCGCCCGGCCCCGGGCCGCGGCACGCCGCGACGCCACCCGCGAACTCGTGGGCAAGCTCTACGGTACGTCCACCGAGCTGAGCGAGCAGGGGCGGCGCGAGGAGGCGTTGGCGGCCATCGAAAAGGCGATCTCGATGGTCCGAGCGCAACCCGGCGCCTTCCGGCAGGAACTCGCGATCTCGCTCAACACCCAGTTCGTCGTGGCGCGCGGTGTAGGGCCCCACCAGGAGGCCCTCGCGGCCGTTGCCGAGGCGGCCCCCGCCTACCGCCGCCTGGCCGGGGCGCGCCCTGACGACTTCCTGCCCGACCTGGCGAGCTCGCTGCGCGATCGGTCGATCGAGCTGAGCGAGGTCGGGCGTCACCAGGAGGCGTTGGCGGCCATCCTGGCGGCCATCGCCGCTTTCTGTGATCTGGTCGAGGCTCAACCCGACCCCTTCCGACTCGAGCTAGCGACCTCATTCGACCAGGGGTCCGTCGTGCTGGGCGCGATGGGGGACCACGAAAGGGCGCTCGGCTTCATCGAGCAGTCGGTCGTCTTCTACCGGCTGTTGACCGAGGCGCACCTGGAGGCCGTCCGGCCCGATCTCGCCAAATCGCTCCACAATCAGTGCTCGATGCTGAGGAAGCTGGGGCGCCTCGAGGAGGCGATGGCGGCAATCAACGCGGCGATCGCGATCCGCCGGGGCCTGGTCGAAGCGCAACCGGAGGCATTCCTGCGCGATCTCGCCCAGGCGCTGGAGGACCAGTCGTCGTTGCTGAACGATCTGGGCCGCCACCAGGAGGGGCGGGCAGCCAGCGAAGAGGCAGCCGCGATCCGGGGGCGGTAGCGCGACGGCCCAATCGATCCTCCACCGTTCTCCCATGTCACATGAGCCGCTCCCGCGGCGAGGCTGTCCTACGGCCGCCGCGGGCGGTGGCGGATCGCCGCCGCCTCCTCGATCGCGCGCGACGCCTCCTGATGGCGCCCCAGCGCGCTGAGCGCGACGGATTGGTTGTGCAGCGCGCTCGCCAGATCGGCCTCACGCTCCTCCGGTGCCGGGCCCGTGTACAGCGTCCCCGTCGATCGCGTCGCGCAGCGACCCGCCCTCCACGAACTCGGAGAAGATCGCGATCCTCTCGCCGACGGCCCGGACGAAGTAGCAGTCCGCGATGTTCGGGTGCTCGGGCAGGTCGATCCAGTGCTGGGCCTCAAGCAAAAAGCGGCTGGCCGCCTCCGGCCCGCGGGCCATGATCTCCTTGACCGCATAGCGGCGACCCGTGCGCTCGTTCTCGACAAGCTTGACGCGCCCGAAGCTCCCGCGGCCCAGGGAGCGCAGAACGACGAACTCGTCCAGCCGCCGCCGCGTCGCGTTCGTGGAGCGTTGGGCGTCGGCCACTTCGCCAGCTTGCCAGCAAACGGCGGCGCTTGCCAGCTCCAGATTTGCGGTCGAAGTCGCCGTCGTGAATGATCACCGCGTGCCGGTCCCCCTCCGAGACGTCGTGGTCGTGATCCCGGGGATCAGCGGGAGCGTCCTCCAGCGCGACGGCAAGGACGTCTGGGCCGCGTCGCCGTCGGCGGCGATCCGCCTGCTCCGCTCGCGCGGCCGCTCCCTCCAGGACCTCGCCCTCGACGGCGACGACGGCGTCACGGCGACAGGGCTCATCAAGACGACCCAGATCATCCCCGGGTTCGCCAAGGTCGAGGGCTACACGGCGCTGCGCGCCATGGTCGAAGAGGGCTTCGACGTGGTTTCCGGCGCGAACTACGTCGAGTTCCCGTACGACTGGCGGCTAGACAACCGCGTCTCGGCGGAGCGGCTCGGTGCGGAGATCGGGGCGCGCCTGCAGGCGTGGCGCAAGCAGAGCGGCGTCAGCGACGCCAAGGTGATCATTCTCGCGCACAGCATGGGTGGCCTCGTCAGCCGGTACTGGCTCGAGTGCCTCGGGGGATGGGCCGACTGCCGGGCGCTGATCACCTTCGGCACGCCGCACCGCGGGTCCGTCAACGCGCTCGGCTTCCTGGCGAACGGCTTCAAGAAACTGTTCGTCGACCTCACCGTCGCGATGCGGTCGTTCCCCTCCGCCTACCAGCTGCTCCCCATCTATCCGGCGATCCGCGCCGACGGGCAGGACGTGCGGGCCGGCGAGCACGCCGTGCGGGGTCTCGATCCCGGCCTCGCCGCCGATGGGCTCGCCTTCCACCGCGAGATCGAGGCCGCCGTGAACGCCAACCGGCAGGACGAGCGCTACCTCGCCGACGGGTACGCCCTGATCCCGATCGTTGGGACCCGCCAGCCGACGAACCAGTCGGCGGAGCTGACGGGCGACCGCCTGACGATCTCGCAGGACCCGCCGGCCGTCGTCGACCCGATCCTGGGCGGTGGCGACGGGACCGTCCCGCGCATCTCCGCCACGCCGATCGAGCTGTCCACGGCCTTCCTGGACAGCTTCGTCGTGGAGCGCCACGGCGCACTGCAGAGCGCGAAGAGCGTCCTGCAAGACGTCTCCGAGCGGATCGTCTCGATGCAGGCGCGCGGGGCCTCCGAGGTCAGAGCGGCCCGCCCGGCCCCGGAGCGGGCAGACCGGCCCGCCTTGGCCGTGGAGGTGGACGACGCCTACGCGTTCGACGAGCCGGTCGCCATCTCCGCCGTGCCGGTCGGGCAGGGGGCGCCCCCGGCCACGGTGAGCGTCAGCCTGACGGCGCTGTCGAGCGGAGAGACGCGAACTAAGGCGATGATCGAGACCGCCGACGGCTGGTCCTTGGAGACGACCCTGCCTCCCGACCAGTACCGCCTGACCGTCGACGCCAGCGGCGATCGGCACCCTCCCGTGCACGACGTCTTCGAGGTCATGGACGGCGAGCTCTGAGCACGCGAGCGATCGTCATCGGCGTCGACGACTACGCGGAGGAGGTCGGCCCGCTCACCAGCGCGGTCAACGACGCCCACCACTTCGCTGACACGATCACGGAGGTCGGCCTGGTCGGCGACGACGACATCAAATTGCTGACGACCGACCGCGGCGACTCCGGCCATCCCGACCTCGCGTCGATCACCGCGGCGCTGCTCGACGTCTACCGGAGCGGGTCGGAGATCGGGCGGTTCGTCTTCTACTTCGCCGGCCACGGGCTGCTCGCCTTCTCCGACGGCGCGCGCACCCAGGCCGTCGACCTCCTTTTGGCCGCGGACGTGCCGTCGGTGGAGGACGGGAGCCGCATGCTTAACCTGGGCGAGGTACTCAACTACCTGCGGCTTACCGGCCCGCGCGAGCAGTTCTACTTCGTCGACGCGTGCCGCGACCTCAACTACGAGCGCCAACCGGGCATTCCTTCGCTCGCCTGGGCGCAGCAGGACCAGGACGCCGCGCGCGCCCAGGGCGTGCTGCACGCCGTCTCGCCCCAAGGGAGGGCGCTGGGCACCCCCAACGGCTTCGGCGCGATGACGACCGCGCTGGCCGGCGCTCTTCGCGGCGAGGGCCGAGCGACCGAGTTCGCGGTCGGCATCGGCTACCACGTCACGCTCGAGTCCGTGCACGCGCGGGTGTCCGGCGTGCTCCGGCCGCGGCTGGAGGAGCAGCTCGAGTGGCGCCGTAAGTTCATGGAGCCGGAGCTGCACCGCCACGGCCCTCCGCTCGATCCCCTGCGCCTGATCGAGGACCCATCGTCGCGCCGTGTGGCGGTGCACGTCCAGCCGGACGACGCGGCGCCGCGCACCGCCGTGCGCCTCGGGCTCGGCGACGGGGATGTGCAGTGGAGCTGGCCGCCCGTCCCGAACCACGAGGCGGTCGAGCTCCGTCCTCGTCTTCACGAGCTCCTCGCGAACAGCACGGCGGGGGACGCGGACCCCACCCGCTCCGTCGTGGACCCGCGCGAGACCGCGGAGGTGACCGTACGCGTCCGCACCGACGGGCACGTGCAGGCAACGAGCGAGGTCACCGTCGAGGCGCCGGAACGACTGAGTCCGGTGGAGGACGGCAAGAGCACCCTGGAGGTCGCCGTCCCCGACGGCCTGCCGCTGGTCGTCGAGGCCCGCGGCCTTGAGCCGCCCTACGCCCGGCGGCGTGATCTCGGCGGCCTGCGTGCGCGCGTGCCGCCGGGTGTCTACGCCGTCTTGTTCCGCAACGGTCCCGAAGTCGCCGACCGGCGCGAGGTGCTGGTCGCGCCGGGCGCCGTCGTACGGGTGACCGCGAGCGCTCAGCTCGCCCTGGTCTGGACCGACCACGAGCCGTATCTGACCCAGGTCAGCGCCCACCACACCTTCGGCGGTGTCCCGCTCACCGTGGCTGCGGGCACCGGTTCCGCTGATTCGGAGATCACCGTCATGCTGAGCATCCCCGGGTACGAGTGGCGCGGGGACGTGGTCCAGGAGCCCGGCCGGCCGCTGCTGACCTTCTTCACCACGGTGCCCGACGAGCCCTTCGACATCTGGTTGGTCGGCGACGCCCTCGGCGAGATCAGGATCCCGGGGCACGCGTCGCGCCACCATGAGAGCTTCGTCATGGTCCGGTTCGTCGACGGCCTGCCCCGCGTCACGCAGAGCCGCTTCGAGTACGCGGGCTCGCGGTGGTCGAGCGCGCTGCGGTCGCACGCGCTCGCCCGCGAGCTGGCCGAGTTCGAGGACCTCGCCGGCTTCGACATGGCCAGGGAGGCGGTGCTTGAGGTCGCCCACCAGGACCCGCTGATTGCGAGCCTCGCCGCGTACAACCTGGGCCCGGCCGCGGACGCCGAGCTGCGAGATCAGCTCGAGGACTGGGAGGAGGACGTGGACGCCCAAGTGGCGCTGGCCTACCTGGACGCCGATCGCAAGCCGTCGCTCTCCCCGCTGCTAGCGCGAGGGGTCGTGCCCGTGCTGAGCGCCGGCGTCGGGCTGCTCGCCCGCCACGCCGAGGACACCGGGTGGTCGGATCACCCGATCGTGGAGCGCGCGGCACATCTGCGCGCCGGGAACGCCTTCGCGATGGAGTGGCGCTGGTGACCGCCGGCGATGCCCCGCCGGCCTCCGCAGCTCGCGGCTTCAGCGCAGCACGGCGAGCTGCGTGCCGAACGTGCGGCTCATCTCGCCGAGCCTCGCCGAGCGGGAACAGCGCGTAGGGCTCGTCGGCTCCTGTGGCTGCCCGCGAGTTCGAGGACCGACCACGCCCGGTCCGGAGTGAGGCACGGCCACCAGGTCTGGCCCTCCAAGTCGTAGTGACGCCCGGGAAGAACGCGATATGGCGTCCTTGATGAGAGGTCGTAGCCGCGCATCGGCATGACCCCTGCGCGCAGGGGCCGACGTACTCGGACGATCCCATCGCCCGAGAACGCCGGCTGCCCCTCGCGCATAGCGGAAGCGCGGAAGCCCACACCGCCCGCTGAATAAAGCGCGTGTGCGGCACGCAATCTGCCCTCTGGTGGACACGGCGATTGGCTCGGACGACGGTGCACCCTTCGACGACGCCGCTAGCTACTTCCCCCGGATAAACGGAGGTGGTTAGGCAGCGATTTTCGTCGTGATCTCGAGGCCGCCGGGGGTGTGGGTCACGCCGACGGATAGGGCGACGGC
>Ga0208736_1000314_pt1 | contig 14575 bp, 12 predicted proteins | sample AntDryMetagUQ255_FD_188090 | JGI IMG/M metagenome (GOLD analysis project Ga0208736, IMG submission 188090) | Polar desert microbial communities from Antarctic Dry Valleys - UQ255 (SPAdes) | ecosystem: Environmental > Terrestrial > Soil > Desert | place: Antarctic Dry Valleys | collected 2008-12-31 | reverse complement strand
ATCGTTCTGGCGATAATCGGAATTATCTACGGCGCGCTCGTCGCAATGGTCCAGCCGGACGTAAAACGCCTTGTTGCATACTCGTCCGTGTCGCATATGGGTTTTGTCATTCTGGGAATGTTCTCTTTTACGGAACTCGGAATGCAGGGAGCACTTTATCAAATGCTCAACCACGGAATTTCGACGGGCGCGTTGTTTTTGCTTGTCGGATTTATTTACGAACGCCGACACACCAGAGCGATTTCCGACTTCGGCGGTTTGTCGAACGTGATGCCGATTTACGCGACGATTTTCGTTTTCACAGCGATGTCGTCAATCGGACTTCCATTTTTGAACGGCTTCGTCGGCGAGTTTTTGATTATGCTCGGAATGTGGAATTCGACCGTTTTGGGAATTACGAGTTCGGTTAACTGGAATTATGTGGCGACGATGTTTGCCGGAACGGGCGTGATTTTCGCGGCGGTTTATCTGCTCTGGATGATTCAGCGAGTTTTCTTCGGCAAGATAACGAATCCGAACAATCGCGGGTTGCGAGATTTAAGCTGGCGAGAAATCGGTTTAATCGCGCCGCTGCTTTTTCTGATGGTTTATATGGGCGTTTATCCGCGACCGTTTCTTGAGGCTTCAAAGTCGAGCGTTTTGGCGATTCAGGAAAGAGTGACGCAGAGGCAGTCGGGCGGCAGCATCGAGCAGGCGGAAGTTCAAAAGTAGTATGAGTTCGTTTTCGGCGAAAATTTTTCTGTTCGTGTTGTTGCTGTTTGTCTTTTCAGCGGCGGCAAACGCGCAGACTTTTTACGGCACAACCGACGTGAAAGTTTTCCGCGCTGGACGCGATAAAGAATTTCGTAACAAAGAAGAATCGCCGTTGAAGGAAGAAGATTTTTCGATTTTCAAAAACCTGAACTATTTTCCGGTTGATAAAAAATTTCGCGTCGAAGCAGATTTTTCCAAAACGTCTGACGAAAAGTATTTTCAGATGCCGACTTCTTCCGGCAAAACCAAAAAGTTTGTTAAGTTCGGCGTTTTGAAATTCAAACTCGGCGGCAAGGATTATTCTTTGAACGTCTATCAAACCGATGCCGAAACGCTTTTGAAATTCCCTGAATACGCCGACCTTTTGTTCATTCCGTTCAAAGACGCGACCGGCGGCAAAGCAACTTACGGCGGCGGCAGATACATTGACATCAAAACGCCTTCAAACGGACGAGTGATTTTGGATTTTAATCTGGCTTACAATCCGAACTGCGCTTACGGCAGCGAACGATATTCCTGTCCGATTCCGCCGAAGGAAAACTTTTTACAAGCGGAGATAAAGGCGGGCGAGAAAAGTTACCGATATTCGACCGCCAGGTAATACAAGATTTATTTAGAATCGAAATGGAAATATTTTTATTACAACTAACTAATCCAAATGCCGACATCACGGCGATAATGCCCGAAGTGATGCTGGCAATCACCGGTGTCATCGTCATGTTGTTCGATAGTTTTGTGCCGAAACAACGCCATATCACGGGTATTATATCGCTCATCGGTATCGTTTTTGCAGCAGTTCTGCTCGGTTTGATGTGGGGCGACGCTCCGTATCTGTCGGCGTGGGGCGGAATGATTGCTAACGACAACTTGCGGATTAGTTTCTCGTTTGTCTTTTTATTAGTGACGGCGATGACGATTTTGATTTCTTCTGTCTGGACTGAGCGCGAAGATGTTCCCGTCGGCGAATATCATTGCCTGCTGCTTTTTGCCACGGTCGGAATGATGTTTATGGCTTCGGGCAACGATTTGGTCGTTATTTTTCTCGGCTTGGAAACTTCTTCAATCGCCACTTATGTGATGGCGGGTTTGAGAAAATCCGATTTGCGCTCGAACGAATCGGCGATGAAGTATTTTATTTTGGGTTCATTCGCTTCAGCCTTTTTACTTTACGGAATGGCTCTGGTTTACGGCGCGACAGGTTCAACGAATATCACGGAAATCGCCGCCAGAGTCGCCGACCCGAATTTTCCGGCTCTTTTATTAGTCGGCGGCGCGATGATGATAATCGGTTTCGGCTTTAAGGTCGCTACCGTTCCGTTTCACGTTTGGACACCCGACGTTTACGAAGGCGCGCCGACACCGATTACGGCGTTTATGGCGGCGGGACCGAAAACGGCGGCGTTCGCTTCTTTCGTTCGCGTGTTCGTTCTTGGATTTCCGCTCGTCGCGGGTGCGCAGGCTTCGGGTTATCTGCACGAATCCTGGATTAACGCTCTGACGATTATGGCGATGCTGACGATGACGGTCGGCAACATCGCGGCGATTGTGCAGAATAATGTCAAACGAATGTTGGCTTATTCGTCAATCGCTCACGCCGGATATGCTCTGGTTGGATTCATCGGCGCGGGAATGGCGACGACCGTCGAAAAACGCGATGCGGCAATCGCGTCGGTCGCGTTTTATATGCTGACTTATGCGATTACAAATCTCGGCGCGTTTGCCGTCGTTAATCTGCTCGCGCAAAAGAACGACCGCCGCACCGAATTTGAAGATTACAACGGGATCGGTTTTAAAACGCCGGTTCTGGCTTTTTCGCTTTCCCTGTTTATGCTCTCGCTTTTGGGCTTGCCTTTGACAGCGGGCTTTATGGGAAAAGTTCTCGTGTTCCGTCCCGCGCTCGAAGCCGGAAACGCGATGCTCACGCTGCTGGTCATCGTCGCGGTCGTCAACACGGCAATTTCCGCATATTATTACCTGCGCCTGATTGTAGTGATGTTCTTCCGCGAACGCGCCGACGAATGGCTCGCGCCAAGAATCCCAAGGGCGATGACGGCGGTTTTAATAATTACGATTCTCGGCGTTTTCTATTTCGGAATTTTCAGCGACCGCGTGATCGAAAGATTTTCACAATCGCCGGTTGGAATAACTGTCAAAGCAGAGAAATGATTTACCGAGGATAAAAGGATAGACAGGAATTTAAGAATCATTCTTAAAAAAATCCCTGTCTATCTTGTTATCCCTGTATTTTTTTTTCGTGTTATTCTGTGTTCGACTTTTACGATATGGAAATTGCAGCCGACATTCGAGAGCAGTTGAACGCCGAATGGCTTCCCGAAATTTACCGCGCCAAAGTGCGCTCCCAACGCACGCGCGCTCACCAGCTCGAAATTCCTAAAAAAGAAAATCGCTCTCTCATCCAACACACGCTTTTGGGAGTCGAATTAAAAGTCGGCAACCAGCGATTTTCGTGTCCCGATCTTTCGACCGCCAGATATTTGCAGGTTTTCGCTCGCCTCGGCTGTCAAGCAGTCGCCGTGCCGTATGACATAACGAAAATTTCGACGCTTGCCGACGAACTCGAATCGTCATGGCAAAAAATCCTGCTTTTTTTTGAAAAATCAGTGGAAGACAAAAATGCATCCGTCAGAGGTCGAATGCGTTCGGGTTTAATCAAGGAGATTCGCCGCGAGGTAGATGAAATCGGCGCGGGTTCGTTAATGCCGGAGTTTAGGCAAAGCACTAAGCAACGTCGGAACTAAAACTTTGAATCTAATTTTTTGTGAATTTACGTTACGACTTTCAAAAATGATAATATAACTTTGGAATTCACGATTTATCGTGTCTGCTTTTTATTGAAAGTTAATTTAGAGAAATATTTTTAGTTATGTTTGATTCAGTCCCGGCAGTATTACAATCCGAAACGCTACCGTTTCCATTCAACAATCGTCCGTTTTGTCGCTATGAACCGATAGAAAAACGCGTCCAGCACGCAAAAGTTTTAATCGTCAACAACCTTCTTCGTTACGAAGAAGATTTGTCCGATTTGGCGCGAGAAGAATGGAACGGCACCAAGGAAAGCAAGCTCAAGTTTGAAAGAAAGATTTCGGGAATGGCGTGCGACAACATCGCCAAAAATGTTTTGCGGCTCGTCCAAAATCCCAAAACTCTAACCGTACATCTGTCAGAAGTCGGCGAAGCGGCAAAGCAGTTCAAACCCGACGCGATTGTGATGAGCGGAACGCTTTCGGATTTCGATTATTACAATCCGGCGCATCTCGAAAAATTCGAGCGGTTTATCAAAGAAACGAAAATTCCCGTGCTGGCAATCTGCGGCGCGCACCAGCTTGTCGGAATGAGCTTCGGCGGAAAATTAACGACGCTCGACCATCTCGAACCGTCGGAAAAACGCAGCGAGCGAATGGTTGAATATCAATATCGGTTTATCAAAATTACTGACCGCGCCGACCCGATTTTTGACGGCGCGGCGGATGTCGAAAGCGGCATCTGGCAGGATTACACGCTCGAAGACGACATTTTAAGAGTCTGGCAAAATCACGGCTTGCAGGTCGAAAGCGTTCCCGAAGACTTTAAATTGTTAGCGACTTCCTATCTTTGCAAAAATCAAATGATGGTCAAACGCTCCGGCGGTCAATTGATTTATTGCGTCCAATTTCACCTCGAAAAATCCTTTGAAGACTGGTCAAAAAATCCGACTCGCTGGGAACACCCGAATGAATCGCGCGACGGTCGCATTCTGTTCGAGAATTTTTTAAAATTAGCCTTACGGCACGGCAGGAAATAATTTATCCGCAGATGATTGCTCTGTAAATCAACTGAACTTTTCGCATACAATTGATATCGCTGAAGAATCGTGTCGTCCGTCAAACCCAAATTTGCGCGTACCGGTTTCGCCTACGTTGATTCAACCGTTAAACTTTTTCCGCGTCAAGCATTCTCTGCAAATCTTTCTCATCAAGCGTGTAAATTTCATTACAAAATCCGCACGTCATTTTCGCGCCTTTGTCTTCAGCGAGCATTGCCGCGACTTCAACGTTTCCCAACGAACTGATTAAAGAAACGGCGCGTTCAAACGAGCAGTTACAGTCAAACTCGATTTCTTTTTCTTCCAGAATCTCAAAATCAATTTCACCGAGAGCGAGCTTCACTAAATCGTGCGCCGTCGCGCCTTCGTTGATGACGCTTGTGACGTGCGGGGCGTGATTAATGCTGTCCTCAATCATCGTGATGATATGTTCGTTCGCGCCGGGCATCATCTGGATCATCACGCCGCCGGAAGCCCTGACAAACGGCTCTTGTTTTTGAAGCAGCACACCCAACAGAACGGCTGACGGGATTTGTTCGGACTTTGCCAGATAGTAGGCAAAGTCCTGGGCGATTTCGCCGGAGACAATCGGAACTGAACCGACATAAGGCTCGCGGTGTAGTCCGATGTCGTAGCCAGATTCGCGGATGACGTAGAACATTCCTTCGCCGACGATTCCCGCGACATCAAATTTTTCGTTGTCTTTAGGCGGCAAGTCAACGTTCGGATTTTTGACGTAACCGCGAACCTTGCCGTCCGCGGCGGCTTCGGCGGTGATTCCTTGAACCGCTCCGCTGGCTTTGATTTTCACCGTCAAGCGATCAAATTCTTTCAGGCTCGAAGCGAGCAGCAGAGTTCCGGTTAAAACGCGACCGAGAGCGGCGGAAACGGTCGGCGAAGTTTGATGACGGCGAACCGCTTCGGCGACAATGTCGGTGGTGATTGCCGCCATTACGCGCACTGTTCCGCCTGCGGCGGTTCCGTGGATGAGTTTTTCCATAAGAATTATTTTCGGAAAATTATGCTGTGAAAGTCAAACAGGCAGCCAGTTATGATTTTGCACTGAAGAGCGCGAAGATTTGATGAGAATCGCTGTTGTTTTTCGACACATATCTGTAACGCTCGGCAAAGTCTGTGCGTTTCTGCGGCGAATGATTTAGAATTATCAACAGCCGAGAACTAAAATTAATTAACGCAAGTTTTTTCCAAACGCAGAAGTTAAGGCATTACATTAACTTATACGATATTTTGGTTAAAATTTTATGACACGCACAACATATTGTGCATTTTTGTTGTTGACAAGGGGAATTGATTCACGCTATATTGCTTTTCACTTGAGGAAAATCCGAACAAATCTACTCAAGCTAAAACCAAAAACCAGTTCTTCAAAACCCGCATTTTGTAAATGCGTAAAACTGTCAAAAAAATTAAAATATAATCTAGCCGTCTTTAAAAGACGCTTAAGGAAGGGTGAGCAAAATGAGTACAGTCTTTGAGCCTGTGATATCGGGCGGTGTTGTCACCGCAAACGGAAAATCGAACGGTAACGGAAATGGAAACGGCAGCGGAACTGCCCGGAAACGCGAAATCACACCGATTGGTTTGAACGGTCAGAAAGTTGTCGGCAAACGCTACAGTTTGAAAGATTTGAACGGCGAGCCGCTTGAAACCTGGTCGGACATTGCGCGGCGCGTCGTCGCTCATGTCTCAGGCGCCGAACAAGACCCGATAATGCGCGATTATTTCTACAACTCGATGTTGGAAATAATGCTCAACCGCGAATTCGTTCCGAACACGCCTTGTCTGGTTAATGCCGGAAAGCCGAAAGGACAACTGGCGGCGTGTTTCGTACTGAATGTTCCCGATTCGATTGAAGGTATTATGGAACACGCGCAGGCGGCGGCGATTATTCACCAAACCGGCGGCGGCACGGGAATGACTTACGAATTTTTGCGTCCGGCAGGCGCGATGGTTAACTCGACGCGCGGCGTGGCGAGCGGTCCGGTTTCATTTATGAACATCGTCAACACGATGACCGAAGTCGTCAAACAAGGCGGCGTTCGACGCGGCGCGAATATGGGAATGATGCGCGTGACACACCCGGACATTTTGCGATTTATCCACGCGAAAAACGATCAGCATTCACTAACCAATTTCAATATCTCGGTCAATGTCACCGATAATTTTTTGGAAGCGGTTGATAACAAAGAATGGTTTCAGATGGAATTTGCCGGCGAAGTTTGGACGCAATCCATTTTTGACGCCGTGACCGGAACCGATTACGTCGTCTATCGCCGACCGACCGGCGAAACCGTTACATTCGCTGATAAATCAGCGTTTGAAAACGCTGATTTATCAGACTGTGCGACCGAAGAACCGCCGCAAGCCGGAATGATTTACGCGCCCGACGTTTGGAATCGGATTATCGCTTCGGCGCACAAATACGCCGAGCCGGGCATCGCGTTTATTGATCAGGTGAATCGTCACAATCATATGATGAACTCGATGGGACCGATTTACGCGAGCAATCCGTGCGGCGAACAATTTCTGCATTTTTCCAATTCGTGCAATCTCGGCTCAATTGACTTATCGAAGTTTTATAAAAAAGTCGGCGACGGCATGAATATTGACGAATCAATCGAATGGGAAAGATTGGCGCGCGTGACGCAGCTTAGCGCGCAGTTTTTGGACAACGTGATTGACGCGGGCGATTTTCCGCTTGACGATATTGATAATGTCGTGAAAAGAACGCGTCCGGTCGGTTTGGGAATTATGGGTTTTGCCGATTTGTGTCTGAAACTGCAAATCACTTATGGCTCGCCGGATTCGATTGATTTGATGGACAGAGTGATGGGTTTTGTCCGCAAAGAGGCGTGGAAAGCGTCTCTGAAAATCGGTGCGGAAAAAGGAACATTCCCCGAATTTGAAGCGAATCGTGAAGCCTACGCCAAGTTCTTGTATGACGAAATCGGCATCTCGCACGATACTCCGTTGACGCCGCGCAATTACGAAACGACGACGATTGCACCGACCGGAACGATCTCTTTGGTCGCCGAAACTTCAAGCGGCTGCGAACCGAATTTCTCCTGGGCTTACGTTCGCCAGGACACCATCGGAACGAGAACTTACGTTCACACGTTGGCGGCGGAAGCGTTGGGAGTGACGGTTGACCAAACTGACGAGGAATCAATTAAAAAAGCCGCGCAGTTTGTTGTGGATAACGAAGATAAATTGCCGTCGTATTTTATCTCAGCGTTAAATATCACGTCGAAACAGCACGTCCAGGTTCTCGCCGCGGCGCAGAGGAACGTTGATAATTCCGTTTCGAAAACCTGTAACGGCGCGAACGACGATACGGTCGAATCGGTTGACGAGCTTTATCGTCTCGCCAGAGATTTAGGCTGCAAATGCGTTTCGTATTACCGCGACGGTTCGCGCGACGGACAGGTTTTGACTTCGATGAAAGCTGCAGAGAAAAAAGAAGAAGTAACGGAACCGGTCGAGCAGATTGTTGTTGAAGAGTGCAACGAATTGACGACGCTGCAAACCGTTCCTGCCGAGACGAAACCGCAAACGCAGCAGGCGGAGAAAATCGCCCGCCCGCGCGAATTGCAAGGTTCGACGTGGCGCATCCCGTTCGACGGGCGCAATCTTTATGTGACGGTCAATCACGACGGTCAAAATGTTCTCGAAGTTTTTGCGACCGGAACGATCAGCGAAGGTGTCGGACTGCTCGCCTCGAAAATGCTGCGCGGCGGATTTGATGCCAAAGAAGTCGCCCGCAGTTTGAACAAAGTGACGGGAACGCACGCCGTCTGGTTTAACGAACGTCTTTTGACATCGCCCGAACAAGCGATTGCCGAATGTCTTTTGTTAATTGACCGGCGTTTGAAAAATCTGCCCGCGTCCGAACGACAAATGAGCAAGGTGGCGGTCGAAATTTCGGCGGCGGCGACAACGGTCGAAACGAAACCGCAAATGTCCGCGCTGATCGGCGAATGTCCCGAATGCAAAGGTCAACTCGAACACGCCTCCGGCTGTGACTTCTGTCGTGATTGTGGTTACTCAAAATGTAAATAATAAATAGTAATGAGTGGAGAGCGGAGAGTAGAGAATAAACTATCTACTCTCCTTTTTTCTTTTGCCTTTGGATTTTTGCTCTCCGCTTCTTCACTCTCCTCATTATTGAGCGGGCTTTTTTACTTATAAAACTTGACCTAAACAGGCTCAAGTGGTATTTCTTAAAGCAGTTTATTTACATCTACAATTTTAAAAACACATTTGGAGACAGAGATGGAGAAGTTAAACCGCGTCCTTTTCGCTTTGAGTTTAGGACTAATTTTGGCGACGATCAACCCTAATTTTGCGAACGAAAACGCGCCGAAGCGTGAAAAAAGAGCAAAAGAAAAAGTCGAGATAAATGTTGTTCCCTGGGGACCGACGCAGGAGACGATTGACGCGGCAAAACTGCGCGTCGAACGCAGCGCGGCTGTCCAAAAGGAACTCCGCGGAACGCGCTATCGTCTTTTGGAATTCAATTATATTGAAAACGAAAACAAATCTCGTCCGGCGCAAGTTCCGACTCGTTTTCGGGCAGTTTTTTACGATTATACGAACGACCGAACGCTCGTGGCGGAGAGCGATTTTGCCGCAACCGAAGCCGTTACCATGCGCGAGGAGTTTTATCAGCCGGTTCCGAACGATGAAGAGTTCGACGAAGCATTGCGGATTTTAGGACGCGATGCTGGATTCGGCGCGGCTCTGCGAGGCGAACGCCTGCGGGCTTCCCGACCGATGCCGCCGACAACCGTGTTAGAAGGAACCAAAGAGCGTTTGATCAACATCGGTCTTGAAGGACTTAACGATTCCGCGCAAAACGAAATTGTCGGCGTGAGCATCAGCCGCGACAGTGTTATTCGCTATCCCGAACGCGCACCCGGAACGGCTCGCTCCGAACCGGATTCGTGCGGCATTCCGAGTTCTAACCAAGGCTCGACTTCGCGCGGAACTGCCGGACAATACCAACTAACTATTTCGCAAGGCGCGACGACGCTTTGGGAAATGCTCGTCATTCGTCCTTCCGCTTCTTCGGGAACGATGGCTTCCGGTATCGAAGTCCGCGATGTTAAATACAGGGGCAAATCTGTTCTCAAACGCGGACACGCTCCGGTTTTAAACGTCGAATATACGCCGGCTAACTGCGGACCTTACAGAGATTGGCAGTATAATGAAGGATTTTTTCAAGCCCCTGATGCGGGAGCGCGCGACCCGGCTGCGGGAATCAGAATTCTCGCCGACGGACAAGTCGCCACGACAGCTTTGGAAACCGGCAACGACACGGGAAATTTTCGTGGCGTGGCAATCTACAAGCAAGACGATGAAACCGTGATGGTTTCGGAGATGAATGCCGGCTGGTATCGCTATATTATGGAATGGCGATTTGCCAATGACGGTACGATTCGTCCGCGCTACGGTTTCGGCGCGACCAACAACTCGTGCGTTTGTTTGGTTCACAACCACCACGTTTACTGGCGTTTGGATTTCGACATTGTCAGCCCGACGAACAAAGTTTTCCAAGTCGAACGCGGACGTAAATTTTTGCAGCCGATTACGAACGAATTGACCAGACTTAAAAGTCTGCAGACTAACCGCAGCATTTTAGTTCAAAATTCGTCCAGCGACGAAGCATACATGCTCGTCCCGAACAAAACGGACGGCGCGGCTGATAATTACGGGCGCAGCGATTTTTGGGTTCTAAAGTATAAGAGCGTAACGGGCGGAAACAACTTCCAAAATGAGATTGACGACGGTTGGAATTCAATCGGCGGGCAATGCACGGCGACCGGCGGCAGTTGCATCAACATCACTCCGTTTTTGAATAACGAATCGTTGGTTAATGAAGATGTTGTGGTTTGGTATGGAGCGCACTTTGTCCATTCGGACGGAGCCAATCTGCTTGAGCCTAACCGCAGCCCGACGATTCTTTCCGGCTCGCATGTAATCGGTCCCGACATTCGTCCTGTTCGCTGGTAAATTTATCTTGTAACCGACAAAAAAGACGAGCCTTTACCTGCTCGTCTTTTTTGTCGGTTAAATTTAACGGCAAATTTATTTTTCAAAGCAGGCGTATTAGAATTTGCCAAATCAGGCTTTGTGCTTTGGCAAACGATTGAAAAAGTGAGAAGATCGTTAGCTTATGTCACATGAGCAAAGTTTGACCGAAAGACTCTTTAACGGTGAACCGCGAGCCGTCGCCCGTGCGATTACAAAGGTTGAAAGCGGCGCAAACGGCGCGGCTGATTTGATGAAGGCGGTTTTTCCGAAAACAGGCAAGGCTTTAATCATCGGCATCACCGGCTCGCCCGGTGCGGGCAAATCCTCGCTTGTTGACAAGCTTGCTTTGTATTACCGCAGTCAAGGCAATAAAATCGGAATCATTTGCGTTGACCCGTCAAGCCCGTTTTCGGGCGGGGCGATTTTGGGCGATAGAATCCGAATGCAAACGCTCGGACTCGACAAAAACGTATTCATCCGCTCGATGGCGACGCGCGGCAATCTCGGCGGACTCGCGCGCGCCACTGTTGATGCCGTCGCCATTTTGGACGCGGCTGGATTTGAAAAAATCATCGTCGAAACCGTCGGTGTTGGACAAGACGAAGTTGAAATCGTTAAAGCGGCAGACGTTTCCGTCGTCGTTTTAGTTCCCGGAATGGGCGACGATATTCAGGCGATAAAAGCCGGCATTATGGAAATCGGCGATGTCTTCGTCATTAACAAAGCCGACCGCGAAGGCGTTCTCCGCACCGAAAAGGAACTCGAAGCACTTTTATCGCTGGCGCATCGTCCTGATTTCTGGAATTCGCCGATTGTCAAAACCGTGGCGACGGAAAATAGAGGCATCGAAGATTTATCGCTTGCCATCGAAAGTTACAATGATTTTCAGAAAAAAGGCGAATCGAGTTTGGTAAGAAAACAGGCGATTGCGCGTTGGCGGCTTCTGGAACTTCTACGGGAAACTTTGTTAGCGAGAACTTTAAACGCTAACGGCACAAACGAAAAATTGGATAAATTGGCGTTGGAAGTAGCCGAGAAGAAGCGCGATCCTTACTCGGCAGTTGAAGACATATTAAATTCGATATGAAAATCAGTCATCTCGGTATTGCCACGAAAGGAATTGACGAAGCGTTAAAGTTTTGGCAGGACGCGCTCGGTTTGGAGAACATCCACGCCGAAGAAGTCGCCGAACAAAAAGTTCGTGTGGCGATGCTGCCGATTGGCGAGACGCGCATTGAATTACTGGAAGCGACGAGCGAAGATTCGCCGATTGCAAAATTTATCGAAAAACGCGGCGGCGGAATTCATCATATCGCGGTCGAGGTTGAAAATATCGAAGAGAGTTTAGCGAAACTAAAAGCGGAAGGAGCGCGTTTAATAGACGAGCAGCCGCGCGTCGGAGCCGAAGGATGTCTTATCGCATTTGTCCATCCGTCTTCAACGGGCGGAGTTTTATTGGAACTGATACAGGAAAATAAATAAAGATTGTTTCATCATTCATCGGTTTACTGCTTCATTAAAAACGATGCAATGTGACAATGACAGGATAAAACAATATTTTAATCGAGATTATTAGAAGAGAGGATTTAATAAATTGAGTAATTTAACCAAAGGTGTGGCGGTCATCGCCGTAATTTTAGCCATCGGTGCCGGTCTGGTGGTTTGGAAAACGACAGTCGGCGGTCATCACGGCGACGAATCTTTGAACCGTTTGACCAAACAAGATATGGCGTTTCTGCTGGCGGATGCCAATCCGATGCAGCTTCAGCAATTGTCATCAAACCCGGAAGCGAAAAAGAAAATTGCTGAAAACATTCGGCAGCTTTTAGCGGTCGCCGGACAAGCCAGAAAAGAAGGTTTAGCTAACGACGAGAACGTCAAACGCGAACTCGAAAGCACGCGCTCGATTGTCACTGCCAGCCTTTACGATAAACACATCAACAAAGACAAAGGTCAGATGCCGCCGTTCAGCTTTATTACCGAAGAACAGGTGAAACAGTTTTGGGGCGAAGAACCGGCAGCCCAGCCGACCGGGGTTCAAGGCTTTTTACAAAAAATTGGTCTGGGCGACGACAAAGCGCGTCGTCAAATGGAGTTTCAGCAATTTCTCGACACTAAAATCGAACTCGCCAAAGAAACCGGTCGTTTTCCGCAAGACAAAACGCTGACCGAAGAAGAAACCAAACAGGCGCGGGACGATTACGCGAAGATCAAGATTTACGAAGCAGAAGCCAACGCCAAGCGAAAAGAATTGGGTGAAGAATTTAATCGCAACCTGGAATTGCAGATTAAACTTCAGCAAGCGCAATTTTTAGCCAGCCGTTACGCAAACAAAACATTAGTCGAAAAAGTTAAGGTCACTGATGAAGATGTCAAACAGTATATCGCCGCGCATCCCGAATACAGCACGACGGATAAGAAAGCGATGGCGGAACAGATTTTGAGCCGCGCCAAAACGGGCGAAGATTTTGCGAAGTTAGCCGATGAATTAAGTCAAGACCCGGGAACCAAAGGCAAAGGCGGACTTTATGAAGGCGTTACCAAAGGCAAAATGGTTCCGGCTTTTGAACAAGCGGCACTCGGTTTGGAACCCGGACAAATCGCGGAAAACCTCGTCGAAACGCCTTACGGTTATCACATTATCAAACTCGAAAAGAAAGGCGCGGGAGCCGACCCGAGCGGTCAACCGGCGGAAACTTACGATGTGCGTCATATTCTGATTACGACGACGATGAAAGACCCGAGCAACCCGATGGGGCGCGAAATGCCGATCAACGAAACAGTCAAAGGCATCCTCGAAGAAGAAAAACAAAAGAAAGTTTTGGACGAAATCGTGGCGAACAATCCGGTCGAAGTCCCGGAGGATTTCGAGATTCCGACGCCTTCGGAAGAAGAGATGAAGCAAATGCAGCAACAGATGATGCAGCAGCAAATGCCGATGCAGATGCCCGAAGGAATGGAAGACGAAGAGCCGACCGCCGAACAGCCTCAACCAAAACCCGCGCCGAAAAAGAAGTAAAATTTTAATCGGCTAATGAAAATGGAAAACGGAAGATGATAAAATATTTTCCGTTTTCCATTTTTACTTTTCCGTTATGCTGCTTGGCGATTACCGCATCGAAATTGTTCCCGACACCGAATTCAGACTCGACGGCGGCGCGATGTTCGGCGTTGTTCCGCGCGTTCTCTGGGAAAAGGTTTGCCCGCCCGATGAGTTTAATCGAATCAGATTGAATACGAATTGTTTGTTCGTCGAAACCGCGTCGGAGAAAATTCTCATCGAAAGCGGCATCGGCGAAAAATGGACGGAGAAACAATTGCAAATGTATGGCATTTTTCGCACGAAAACTTTTGCCGAAAGCCTTTTAGAGAGAACAGGTTATCAGCCGAAAGACATTTCAATTGTCGTCAACACTCATCTTCATTTCGACCACGCGGGCGGCAAATACGATTTTGCAAGATAAATTACGAATTACGAACGACGCATTACGAGAAGGCGAAAAACCGGCGGCAATCCCGCAATTTCCTAATGCCCGATATTTTGTTTCCGAATCCGAATTTAATCATGCCGAAAATCCTTCGCTACGCGACCGCGCCAGCTACCTACCGGAAAATTGGCAACCGCTTTTAAAATCGGGACAAATTGAATTAAAACCCGATGGATATAATGTCGTCGAAGGATTGACGATGAAACAAATGCGTGGACATATAGCGGTTTTCATAATTATGCGACTTCATAACCACAGTGCTTGAACCAACCCCGACAGTCGTTTCCAGTTATCAATTTCAAGCCCTCGGCAACGGCACGGTCAAGTTCTTCGCTCGTTCGCGCTTTGGCTTTTCTCAAGTAGGTTTTCAACTTCGACCACATTTGCTCAATCGGCGAAAAGTCGGGCGAATACGGCGGCAGCCAAATCACTTTTGCTCCGCAACTCTCGGCGATTT
>Ga0208736_1000313_pt1 | contig 14615 bp, 15 predicted proteins | sample AntDryMetagUQ255_FD_188090 | JGI IMG/M metagenome (GOLD analysis project Ga0208736, IMG submission 188090) | Polar desert microbial communities from Antarctic Dry Valleys - UQ255 (SPAdes) | ecosystem: Environmental > Terrestrial > Soil > Desert | place: Antarctic Dry Valleys | collected 2008-12-31 | reverse complement strand
TCTTCATGTTTTATGCTATTAAAAATAATTGTTCTGTTGTGGTCATTAAAAAGTTTTAAATAAGATGGTAGTCTCAAATCCATATCAATCACCAAACGAACGGGGCTTTTCCCAGGCCATAACCTTGTGGTCAGTTGCGGATCATCGATCAAAGCAGTATTCGTTCCAACCAAAATGGCCATTTCCTCACTCCTCCATTTATGTACTATACGATTTGTATATTCATTACTGATGGCTAACCGGCTGTTATCCTTTGCTATTTTACTATCACTTGCTTGTGCCCATTTTAAAATAATATAAGGCCTGTGTAATGTGTGAAAAGTGAAGAAGCGTTTGTTCAATTCTCTGCATTCATTTTCCAGTATGCCGGTTGTTACATCCGTGCCAGCAGACAGCAATTTTTCAATACCTCTTCCGGCTACTTCTTCAAATGGATCGAAGCATCCAATTACTACTTTGGCAATTTTTTTATCAATGATAAGATTAGCACAGGGAGGTGTTTTTCCATAATGAGTACAAGGTTCTAACGAAACATATAATGTAGATTCAGAAATTAAATGAACATCATTTTGTTCAACAGCACTTATGCAGTTAACTTCTGCATGAGCCTGTCCATATTTTTGATGAAAGCCTTCCCCAATAATCCTGTTCTTATGCACCAGAACGGCTCCCACCATCGGATTTGGTGCAGCTCCACTCCTTCCCAATTCGGCCAATGTCAAACACTTGTGCATATATAATTCGTCAACACTCATAGTAAAGCCATTGCGCCAAAAATAGCCAACATAAACTAAGTTTGTTCCATGAAGATGAATGAAGCAGAAAACTGGATTCGCCAACAATTGATACTTATGTACGATGAACGTGAGGCTACCTCATTAGCTTCTATGGTTATGGAAAACGTTACAGGGCTTACCAGAATTGACAGGCTTACAAAAAAAGATGAGCCATTGGTTGTTCAGCAATTACATCATCTTACAGAGGTAGTACAACGGTTAGGACAACACGAACCCATACAATATGTGTTGGGCGAATGTTTTTTTCATGGATTAAAATTGTATGTAAATAATCATGTACTAATCCCAAGGCCGGAAACTGAAGAATTGGTGGAGTGGATTATAAACGACGTAAAGACTTCTGGCAAAAATGTATTTCAACGCAAAGAAGGTGAAGCAGATGAAACTACACAGCTAAAAATTTTGGATGTTGGAACAGGAAGTGGGTGCATTGCATTAGCCTTGAAAAAAGCAATGCCAAAAGCGGAGGTTTGGGGTTGTGACGTTAGTGACGAAGCCTTGAACGTAGCCCGGAGGAATGGTGCTCAACTGGATATCCGCGTAGATTTTCAAGGCATAAATTTTTTGGATGAATCGCAGCAAAGATCATTACCTACTGTAGATATTATAGTCAGCAATCCACCCTATGTTCCTGAAAAGGACAAGGCAACGATGCGACCGAATGTTTTAGCGCATGAACCTCACACTGCTTTATTTGTGCCTGATGATGATGCACTGATTTTCTACAAGACCTTAGCACTTTTTGGCCATAAAAGGTTATATGAAAACGGATGCATCTATATAGAGATTAGTGAAAATGCCGCAAAGGAAACAGTCCGGATTTTTAAAGAAGCAGGTTACAATAATGTAGAAATAAAAAAAGATATGCAGGGGAAAGACAGGATGATAAAAGCCCACCTAAAAGCCCATCCCGACCTTCCCGGTAAGAAGGCCATCTAATCACAGACCCTTATAGAATAAATGTCATTACCCTGCGAAATCACTAAAACGAGAGGAAATTTTATACAAAGTTTTGGTCTATAAAAAACCCAATGTGTGTTAAGAACTTCAGGAAAGATGGATGGGGCCCTCCTACTGTGCATTCCTATTGACTGCTAAAACCGTACGGGCATTGAGTTCCCTTGCAATACGCATAACCTCCACTACCGACTCAAGAGGCACTGCTTTATCGGCGTTAATAACAATGGTAGATTGTTGGGAAGTATCTTTTTGTACAAATGGAATCAAAGCCGCTTTCATAGCAGAATCGCCATGTACCATATTGGTGCCTACGTAATAATTAATGTTATTGGGATTATTTTTATCGATACCTATAGAAACCACTACATTTTGTTTTGATTTGGTATCGCTTTTTGCTTTCGGCTGCGTGAGTTTAATAACGTTTGGATTAGCCAGGGTTGCAGCAATTAAAAAGAACAACAAAAGAATGAATAAGATATCATTCAATGGTCCGGTGTGTACTTCAGTATGAGCCCTTAATTTTCTTCTGATGTTCATTGAATTCGTTGGTTGTTGTTCGTTGAACGTTGATCGTTCTGATTTCTTACTGCTTACTGCTTACTAATTTCCGCCTACTGCCTACTACTTACTTCGTCGGCTCCTGCAAAATGTCTAAAAATTCTGCGCTGGATGCCTCCATTTTATTGGCTGTTTTATCTACCTGGGTAACTAAATAACTGTGCGCAATATAAGCCAGCAAACCAATGATCAAACCGGCTGCGGAAGTGATCATCTTTGTGTAAATACCATTGGCCATGGATTGTATGGTAAACTCACCTGTTGATGCCAAACGATAAAACAATTGGAACATACCAACAATGGTTCCAAGGAAACCAAACATAGGTGCAATCCCGGCCACTAAAGAAAGCAGCGAAAGATTTTTTTCCATGTTATACAACTCCAGCTTTCCTACGTTCTCCATGCTTTTTTCTATACTGTCAATGGGTTTGCCAATCCGTTGAATGCCTTTGTCAATAATACGCGCCACCGGGTGATTGGTATTTTTTGCAAAACTGCGGGCCGCACTTACATTACCATTTGTTACATGATCGCGAATGATGTTCATGAAATTATTATCAATCCGTGAGGCCTTACGAATAGCGATGGAACGCTCTACAAAAAAATATATAGTTAACAAAAAAAGCAAGGCTAACGGCAACATGAGTAAGCCACCCATGGTAAGCAATTCGCCCAAACTTATTTGCCCGTCCTGGTTTACATCTGTTTGTGAAATATTGCTTGCTAATTGCGTTGCTGTATCAACAATCTGTAAGAAATTGATCATAATAACTTTTCTTCTTTAAAACCGCAAATGTAAGGTAACGTGTTGAATAACGTTTGGCGGCTATTAATATTGTTTTTAGCAATATCTGCAAACAAAAATGCCACTCACGGCGTGACATTGCATTTAATTTTTAACAGAAATAATAAAGCCTTTTTTCTATTTGCTTTCTATGACCACAAAAGATCATTCACCTATAATAATTTACCTTATCTGGGTGCATTCCTGTTTTTATCTTCATGGTTAAATTCCATTCCAGCGGGCTTCATCATCAAGGCCTGGATTTGTTTCATTGTTTTTTCCATTCCGTCGGGGCTGCCATCTAAAAAGATGACATTTCCTTTTCCATATTCTGCGAAATTTTTAACGGCTTCCGTCCACATGCTGAATAAAATTACATTCGTGTCAAGGTTGGCTTGCTTCATTTGTTCGGCTGCTTCTGACATTCCTTTTGCTACTTCCTGACGGAACATGGCTACACCCATTCCACGAAGACGGGCGGCCTCTCTTTCTGCTTCTGCCGCAATTTTTATAGCATTTCCTTCTGCTTCTGCATTTTTTGTTTTTGTAATTAATAAAGCCTGTCCTTCATTCTCCGCTGCAGCTTTTAAGTTATTTGAAGCAACAACCTTACTCATAGAATCCATAATGACTTTATCAAACGTAATATCGTTGATCTGAAGATCCTGCAAATGATAGCCCCATTTTTCAAGCGTATTATCAATCTGGTCTTTTACATAATCTACGATTTCTTTTCGCTGCCCTAAAATTTCTGCCTGCCTTTTTGTAGCAACGAAGGCACGTATAGAACCCTCAATTGTCCTGGTAAGAGCTTGCATCAAATCTCTATCGGAGATAAATACAAAGGCTACTCTTTTAATGGTTTCTTCATCATGGTTTTGCACAGAATACAACAACATGCTTTTGAAATATACATTCGCCTGGTCAATGGTTACTGCCTGGAATTCCATTTCCACGGAGCGATTTTGAACTGATATTTTTTTTAATACCTGCTCTAAAAAAGGGATCTTAAAATTAAGGCCGGGCCTGGCCGCACGACGGTATTTACCGAACATGGTTACTACTCCTACAAACCCCTGGTTGACGGTAAACAATCCACTAAAGGCAATAAGAATAAGAAGTATATATAACCAATAATTTTGCAAAAATTCTATGATACTCATAAATTCAGTTTTGAAATTTCTGTAAGTTATCTAATGTTAAATCAATCCCGTATATAAATAAATATTTCAACACGCCTGTTCCTTTGTTTACCATCTTTGGTCCTGTTATCTGCAACAGGATATTCACTTCCTAAACCCCGGCTAATAACATTCATTTTACTGGATTGTTGCAAAAAGGCGGCAACAGAATTAGCACGCCGCCAGGAAAGCCCCGTATTAAAATCATCATTACCAGTTCCATCGGTATGACCATTGACGATAATAGAATCCACCTTGTAGTTATTGATTTTTTTTGTAAAACTATCCAGCAATTTAATCGCCTGCCGGTTTAGTACAAAACTGTTGGAGGCAAATAATACATCGGGAACAGTCAATGTATCAATATGCAAAGTTTTAGTGATAGTAGGTTTAATGGCAACGGGTTGCTTGCTCCGGTTGAGCTGAATAACTTTTGCAAGAAATTCATGCCGCTCATCCTGCATATAAATTCCCTCTTTCCTTTCCTGCCAATCCTTGCAAAGTATTTCATTGCGATCGGTTGGCGTTAATGACACGTTATCAAATAACACAAAGAAATTATTCTCTCTTTCAATACCGGTGAATCCTGCAATCCCTCGTTTACTAAAATTTCCCAATGTGATAAATGCCTCTGTTCCATTTGCTGTATAATTTATAATAACTCTCTGCCAGTTTGTATCCAATACTATTTTCTGTAAACTATTTTTAAAATAAACTGAAGGAATTATTTTCTGATAAACCTGTTTCTCAAACAAAAAATCATACGAGGAAAAATAAATGCCAACGCTATCTAAAATTGTATGCCGTGATTTTACATAACACTGAAAGCGATAAGACTTTCCTTTTTGTAATCCGCAAAGCAACCGGCTTCTGACAAATGTTCTATAAAATGGCTTATTGGAATAACCGGCTATAAGGGCAACATAATGCGTTCCTTCGTATGCATTGCTTTTATCTTTAAAATAATAAGTAAAAGAAGGCACTGTGTATATCCATCCTTCCGGTGCACAGTTTACCTGGTATTCTGAACAAATATTTTCTTCCTCAAAACCTTCGTTCACCAACAGGTTTTGCGAGGCTGCAAAAAATGGAAGAATAAAAACTATCAATAACAGTCGCATTCTTAATAAGATATTTAAAGGAAATATGAGAAGTTTAAAAACCACTTTGCACTTTTTGCCTCACCCCCACGCAGCAAGCTGCATGACCGTCCGCCTTAGGCGGATGGCGGGGTTAGTTTTTTTCGACATTTTACGATTGACATGACACTAAAACCTGCCATATTTTATAACCATCAATTTATAGTCGCATTCATTAATAAGACAATTACGGAATTGATGTTGTTGCAGCTATCTGCGCCTTTTCCTCCCATATTGTAGCAAGGTGCACAATTGTTTCCACTGCTTTATTCATATCCTGCACACTAATAAATTCCAGCATCGAATGAATGGCCTGCATACCCGTAAATAAATTTGGGCAAGGCAAACCCATAAACGATAGACGGCTGCCATCAGTTCCTCCCCGAATGCTTTCCATTTTTAATATCAATCCACTTCTGCTGATTGCCTCTTTGGCATTTTGTATTACCTGAGGATATTGATCGAGCACTTCTTTCATATTACGATACTGCTCCTTAATTTTAAACTCAAAATGTGCGGCTGGATAATCTTTCAAAACTAATTCTACTATGCTCTTAAGCATATCTTCCTTAGTTTTCAATTCGACTGTTACAAAATCCCGGATAAGAAAATCAATGATACATTTTTCAGCAATACCTTCAACCCTGGTGGGATGTATAAATCCTTGTTTTTGATCTGTAGTTTCAGGTGATAGTTCATTCTTTGGCAGTTTTGCTAAAATTTCTCCTGCAATTTTTAGAGCATTAACCAATTTATTTTTTCCATGACCCGGATGAGTGATCACCCCATAAATAATAACCTGCACACCATCTGCACTAAAGGTTTCATCTTCCAAAGAGCCAGCATCACCACCATCCAATGTGTAACCAAAATCAGCACCCAATTTTTGCATATCCACTTTTTCTACTCCCTTTCCTACTTCTTCGTCGGTTGTAAATAAAATTTTAATAGTACCATGTTTAATTTCCGGATGCTGTATTAAATAATTCGCCGCATCCATTATTTCTGCTATGCCTGATTTATCATCAGAGCCTAATAGTGTTTTTCCACTCGCTGTGATAATATCATGGCCTATCAATTTTTCTAAGTAGGGAAAATCAGCCTTGCGAAGGACCTGGCCTCTATCATCAGGGAGCACAATATCCTGTCCATTATAATGCAGGTGCAAAATGGGTTTAACACCAGTACCGCTTGCATCCGGTGCTGTATCTACATGGCTGCAAAAACAAATAACCGTCACTTGCTTATCCGAGTTAGAAGGTATGGTGGCATATACATAACCCCATTCATCCATGTGGGCATCGCTAACACCAATTTCTTTTAATTCAGTTACTAAAATACCTGATAGGTCTTTTTGCTTTTCTGTACTGGGTTGAGTAAGAGAAAGCGGATCGCTTTGCGTATCTATTTGTACATAACGCATAAAACGCTCCGCTGCCGTAAAATGATAATTTGAAAACATTAGACAAATGTAAAGCACAGGTATCCCTGCAAACTATTATCTAAACCAGGGTTAATCAATTTGATCTTTTTTATTCTTTAATTTATACAATAGCACCACTTCATCATTTAAAATAATATGCAGCCAACCTAACTTACCTGGTGGTACAGGATAAATGCAACTGATTTTATTACCTACAATTTTATTAGATGATGCCGGAATCACTGTTGTAGTAGTATCAAACAATAATCCTGACGAATCAAAACTAACTGATGGAGATGCGACCAGGTATTTATCAGTATTTGTTGTTTCAATTTCAATTAACAGGCTATCACCGGCTGTTACTTCTATCAATCCTTTTAAAGGTTTATAAGAAAGAATTTTAGATTTGACAAAAGCATGCGTTTTAAAAGGAGCCCGTTCAAATTCTTTAAATGTCGGAGGATCGGTTAACAAAGTCCATCTTATGTCTTCAGGAAAATGATCCTTAATAAAATTTACGGGCGGAGTCAAAAAATAATAATCATTATAGTGCTGTACAAATTCATCGGAACTATACGTAAAATAACCACTTGCCCAAGTGGCATCAAGCAGGTACCAACTGCTGTCAATACGAACTGCATTCCAGGTATGATTTGATTTAAACCTGTCGCCTACCTTGCTAAACCCGGTACGGGCATAGCCTGTAATAATTTCCGATTGTATGCCTGAAAAATCGCATAAAGTTTTAAAAAGCCTTGCATAACCATCGCAAACTGCTACTCTATCCCGCAGTACATTTTCAGCAACTCTTTCACTTAAAGGTTTTAAGGGCCCGCTATCTTCTATTTCATCTGGTCTAAATTGTTTCATTTTAGCATCACGCCTGGCAGGGCTGACTTTAGAGCGGTAAGAAATATTTTCTGTGATCCATTTAAATATGGCTCTTGTTTTCTCCAGTTCAGTACTATAGGAAGCAGTAAGCTTTTTTGCTAATTCTTGAGGTGGTGTAGGGCGAATGGATTGAATGGCCCAATCTCCAAAAATATTTTTACGACCTTGAGAAAAAGAGGAATTTGTAAAAAAAATAATAAATAAAAATGCCAATAGCTTCATTATTTCTCTATGTAAAATTGAATCACCTAATTTCCGACTTATTATTCAAATTGATTATACTTTAACAAAAGTCAAAATTTTTGTGATGAAAATAATTTGCAACAGAGCAATTCCTTTCTGATTTGTCATGGCGCAATTGTTGAATAGGATAAATAATAATCAAGAAACCTTTTTTTTAAGGAACTTTATCTTTAAACCAACAAAAAAAAACATGAAAAATTTTGCTAAGATCGCCTGGTACAAAACTTTGATAATGATAGCCATTTTCAGTTTTGTACAAACTCTAAGCCTGGCGCAAGATAGTTCAAGCTCCAGTTCCAGTTCAACAACAACCACCACCACAGAAAATGTTGACAACTGGTATGCTTCCCCATGGGTTTGGGTTGTAGGTGCTGCCCTATTTATTTTATTATTGATTGCCCTTTTAAGAGGTAATAGTAGCCGGACTACAACAACTGACACAGGTCATACTGATAAAGTAACTGTTACGAAATCTGTACGTACTGATACAGATGTTGACAGAGATACCGTATAATTCTTTTTGTTTTGATAAGTAGCTGTGGAATACCTGCAGCTATTTTTTTATGCCCAAAAGAAAGCCACTATAAACATTTATAGTGGCCAGACGTTCCTCACGTCTCAGATATTTTGATGGAGCAACCCGGTTAGGCGATACTAACCGAAGGTTTCCATGAATGATCTGTAGATTGCATGAATACCTCCTTTTCTTTGGTGAGCAATAAAAATACTACAAATATTAGTATATGGTGATTACTGTTACAAAAAAATTTTATCATCTTGTTTTTTATCAGTTTGTTAGCAAACATTAATCAGTAAAAATTATAAAAAAACTCCATGTTGAAAAATAATCACGTGTCATGTTTCGTTAATCAGGAATAGATATTGTATTGTTTTTTTAATGCTATTAGAGTAGATTTAATTGCAATAACCGTACATGACAGAACAAGCTTTTTACCAGGCCGTTAATGAAAGGGCAAATGAAGTAGCAATAAATCCATTGCTTTTAATTTCTGGTATTGAAGGATTATATACTTTTCGGGAAGTTGAATTAAGTAATATCAACTACGCATTTTTAGACAGTTTAATACTAACGATTTTCGCTTTACGGGTAGGTGAAGAATTTCACTCTATTGCCGAAGAAAGGCTATCCAATACAAATGAAAAGCTCATGCAAGCCGCAGCCGTTGAGCTAACCCCTCTGAGTAAGGAAGAAATTGAAAAATCCTCCAATACCTACTTACAATCATTTGCACACTTACTTAATGGTAAATCAACGATAAGGGGTTATCATATAAAAGCACTTGAAGTAGCCGCTTTAGAAATAAAAAAAGCGCAATTGATTTTCAAAAACAATAGCATTAGTTCTATAGTAATGACGATTTGTAAACATGACATAAATGGACATTTGGGTTTAGCCTCTCTTTTTAACCATTAAGCTCATTTCCGCTTTGGGCGAAAAGTATCAGTTTTAAAGCAATAAATTTCCTTTTAGCCTGTCCAGCAAAAGCGGTAGCCTTGAATAAAAGTAGTTTGGAGCATCGTCCGTTAATCCGGCACATCGATTGCAATTACTAATTAGCCACTTATGCTGAAAAAAAAATACATAGATGCAGGAATAAAAAGCGAAACCGGGATGAAAACCCAACTGGATAAAGAATCTACATCCCCTGATACTTTTTTTGATTTGCAGGAAATAGAGATGGCTCTCTTAATAGAAAAAAAGCAAGCTCAGGATTATAATCGTTATTGCAGTTTATCGATAGCGGGATTTTATGTATCCCTATTACTTTTTGTTTGGTATATTATAGCTGACAGTTGATGGTAGAAATTTTTAACTACTCTTTTGATTCTCATAATTTCAGATGCCTAATTCCAGGTTCATGAGCTCACATGTTCACAAATTGTGTCGTTTATTAATCCAAATACTTAATACAAATTTCTAATTCCTTCTCCTAATTCTACACCGCAATAAGGCTGCATCCTCTTATATCACTGTTATCCAAACGGCCTAAAACTTCAAAACTTTTATCAGGATATAGTCTACCCACATCGTCGGTTGCAATAAAACTGCAGGAATAAATATTAGCCAGGTCAATTACATTTATTAAACCTGTTTTGGGAATAGCCGTTTGAATAATTAACTGTTTTGGATCATCTTCCTCCCGTAAAATTATTTGTAGCCATTGAGGAGTAGAAAATATGCCATCCTTTATTGCATATGCCTGGGATAACAATTCAGTCATACCGTATTCTGAATGAATGTTTGCAAGCTTAAATGCTTTTTTTAAAATATCATGTACCTCACTTCTTGTTAATTCTTCTTTTCTACCTTTCATACCACCGGTTTCCATCACTATCGTATGCTGAAGCGGTTGTGGATATAAAGCTGCAAAGTCTAATAAAGCATAGGTAACGCCCAATAAAATTGTTTTTTGCTTTTGTGCTTCAAGTTTTTGCAATGCGTTATGAAGATTTTCAAAATCGTTTAAATAAAATCCATTCATAGGATGATCACTCCGATGCATTAATTCCTTAATCATAAATATTAAAGAAGATGAAGCTCTCTCCAGGTAGGAGGGCAAAAGGGCAAGAAAACAGTAATGATTAGCCGGGCCGTAAAAATGCTCAAAGGCAGCTAAACAAGATCTATTATAAATAGAAACATCCTTCAGATAATGTCGACTGGCTACTGAACCTGTTGTGCCACTACTTTCAAAAACAAGGTTTTCTTCAAAAGCAGTTGTTTTAACTGCATGAGATTTAAAAAAGGAAATAGGTAAAAAAGGAATTTGAGCCAGTCTGTTAATTTCCTGCGGATAATCGCATACCATTTCAACAAATTTCCTGTAAACAACGTTCTGTTCAATTTGGTTTTGGTAGATGTTTAATGCCTGCTCTTCAAATGATTCTTTAGAAATTTCTGTTATTTTTTCTAAGTATGATGTTAACATGTCAATAGTGGATACAAAGTTTTAAATTTGTTTATTACATTACGTTAGTATGAAATCTATTCTATCAATATCTGTTTTATTTATCATTGTACTGGCCTGTAGCAAAGATAAATTTCAAACAAAACCGCAGATCAAAATTGTCTCTGTTACTGATAAACACATCCCTTTTAATGGCGGTATAGATGTAACACTAGAATTTACAGATAAAGAGGGAGATGTAAATGATTCACTATTTGTCGTCCGGGAGAGAATAAATCGCAGAGGCCCCCTTGTTCGCTCACCATTACCATATAAAATACCTATTTTCCCTAATACATCTAAAGGAGAATTTTTTGTTAGCCTCGATTATAGGACATTAACTTTAAACCTGCCTCCTATTAGAATTATTGGCAGTAACCCGGCAAGAAATGAGCCTGACACCATGAATTTAAAATTTATTGCCAAAGATAAAGCTGGTAACAAAAGTGATACTGTCACTGTAGATAACGTAATTATAACCCGGTAATACAGTCATAAAAATTAGCATAATTCTTAAAAAGACAGCAAATTTTTTTCTTTTTAGTAGCCTGTATAATACGATTATTCTATTCATTCCCGGTTTGCTATTAGCATTCCCTTACTATCCTTCAAAAAAACAATTCTCAGATTATCATTATTATTTTGTTCTGGACGGTTTAATGATGTTATCTGGCTTGATGCTACTCTTATACCAGTTTTGGCTAAGTTTGCAGGCTAAATTAAATTAATGGCAAAAGCTATAAAAAAGAAGGCTGCTTCAAATAAATCAATACTTACTCCTGATTCATTACAGTTTTTAAGTAATTATATAAATAATCCCTCACCTGTTGGTTTTGAATCTGCCGGGCAACTTTTATGGCTTGAATATATTAAACCGTATGTAGATGAAACTTTTACGGATCCTTATGGCACAGCCGTAGGTGTTATTAATCCCGGACAAAAATTTAAGGTAGTTTTAGAAGCACATGCTGATGAAATCAGTTGGTTTGTGAACTATATTAATGCTGAAGGGTTGATGTATCTAAAAAGAAATGGTGGTGTTGATCACCAGATTGCACCCGGACAAAGAGTTATTATTCATGGAAAAAAAGGCACTGTAAAAGCAGTGTTTGGCTGGCCTGCCATCCATACACGCATCGGCACAGCAGATAAAGAACCTGTCGCAAAAGTGGAGAATCTTTTTTTGGATTGTGGTGCACGAAGCAAAAAGGAAATAGAAGATCTTGGAATACATGTTGGTTGTGTAGTTACATATACTGATGGTTTTGAGGAGTTGTCTTATGACTATTTTATTGGTCGTGCTATGGATAACAGAATTGGTGGTTTTATGATAGCTGAAGTAGCCCGCCTGCTTACACAAAACAAAAAGACTTTGCCTTATAGCCTTTACGTGGTTAACGCGGTGCAGGAAGAAATTGGTTTACGCGGGGCAGAAATGATTGCACGGCGAATAAAGCCTGATGCAGCAATCATTACAGACGTGACACATGATACATCTACTCCCATGATCAACAAATTTGTAGAAGGTGAAACAAGTTGCGGCAAAGGGCCTTCCTTATCATATGGCCCGGCTGTGCATAATAAGTTGCTGCAAATGGTAGAAGAGGTAGCAAAAAAAAATAACATCCCTGTACAATTAAGAGCCGTTTCCCGCAATACAGGCACGGATACTGATTCGTTTGCTTATGCTAATGATGGTTGCCCTTCCATTTTGATTTCTATTCCTTTGCGCTACATGCATACTACCGTAGAAATGTTGCACAAAACTGATATTGAAGAAACAATCAGGCTGATGTATCAAACGGTACTAACTTTATCTCCTCAAACTAACTTAAGCTATTTTTAGTGCAGGACTTATTAGTTTATATTGACCCGGGAAGCGGAAGCTTTTTAGTACAGGCTATTATTGCAGGTGCGTTAGGAATTGCTTTTTTCTTCAAAAATATTGTTGCTTACTTGAGACATTTTTTTTCTGGTTTTTTTCGTAAAAAGGATGAAAAGCCCTGATGCCCACTCTAAGTCAGCGCCATCCTGCTTCTTACAGAGATCCCTCAGGATTTATTTTTAAGCTTGAGGGAATAGTTTACCGGCAAATCAATCAGGTTTTTAGAAAAGATTTTGATGATTTTATTTCAAGTGGATTGTATGATGAATTAGTAAAACAACAATTGCTGATTCCGCATCATATTATAAATAAAAATTTAACCGGAGATATAGACTGGTACAGTACTATACAACCTGAATTTATCCCGTTCATTTCTTATCCTTATGAATGGTGTTTTGATATGCTAAAAGATGCGGCACTGCTTACTTTACGCATCACAAAAATTTCCATGCAATACGGTATGATATTAAAAGATGCTTCACCGTATAATATACAATGGCATAAAGGAAAATTGATTTTTATTGACACGCTTTCCTTTGAAAGATATGATGAAACAAAACCCTGGGTTGCTTACAGGCAATTTTGCGAAAATTTCGTTGCTCCGCTGGCATTAATGAATTATTTACAGGTCCCTTTACAATCTTTACTACTCAGCAATCCTGAAGGCGTGCCCTTAGCGATTGCTAAAAAAATGTTACCATGGAAAAGCAGGCTTAATATGCACCTCTATTTGCACTTACACTTACATGAAAACTATTTAAACAAAAAACCTGTAGCTATATCAACCCCTGTATTTTCAAAGCAAAAGCTGGCAAACATTTTAAAAAGCTTAGAAGCCTTAATCAATCCATTTGAATTAAAGTATAAAGGTGTTTGGGCTAATTATTATGATGAAGCCGAACAACGAGTGGATTATATGACAACAAAGAAAAAAATTATTGAAAACTGGATCAATGCCCCGGGCAAGATCAACACGGCTATTGATGCCGGTGCAAATGACGGAGCATTTTCAGATTTGTTAAACCAAAAAGGCATTTTTACAATAAGTGCAGATTTCGACCATCACGCTATCAATCAACTTTACAAAAAAGCAAAAACGGATTTAAGTGAATTGGCTTATCCGGTAATAATTGATTTTGCAAATCCGTCCCCAGCTATAGGTTTAAACAATCAAGAGAGAAGTAGTTTCATTGACCGTATTCAAACCGATTTGGTTTTAGCGCTGGCCTTCATCCATCACCTGGCGATAGGAAAAAATATTCCATTTGAAGATATTGCTCAATTACTCTTAAGCCTCGGAAAAAAACTCATTGTTGAATTTGTTGGTAAGCAGGATGAAAAAATACAATACATGCTTCAACAGAAAAAAGATATTTATAATTGGTACAGCGAAGAAAACTTCAAAAATGCATTTGAAAAATATTATAAGATCATGTTGGTTGAAACCATTTCTTCTCACAGGACGCTATACCTAATGATGCCGCATGAAAGTTAAAATTCATAAGCCCCGGTTTGGTAAAGAATATTTTATTTTTTTATTACCGGTTTTTTTTATTGTTCATGCCTATGTTGCCAACTTTCCACTAATATCTATCAAAGATTTAGTTAGTGTTTTAGCCTGGAATTTGTTGGCAACCTTATTAACAAGCCTGTTTTTTTTCTTCATTTTCAAAGATTGGCGCAAAGCAGCTATCTATGCCTTTAGCTTATTATGTTTTCAGTTTTGCTTTGGAATTGTACATGATACTTTGAAAAAAATGGCAAATGATTTCTTTATTGTTAAGT
>Ga0208736_1000312_pt1 | contig 14619 bp, 12 predicted proteins | sample AntDryMetagUQ255_FD_188090 | JGI IMG/M metagenome (GOLD analysis project Ga0208736, IMG submission 188090) | Polar desert microbial communities from Antarctic Dry Valleys - UQ255 (SPAdes) | ecosystem: Environmental > Terrestrial > Soil > Desert | place: Antarctic Dry Valleys | collected 2008-12-31 | reverse complement strand
CTTAGGACCCGCACGGCGCCGCGTGCGCTCAGCCAGCGATCAGCGCCGCGGGGCCGAGCACGTGCTCGAGCTCGGCGCGCAGCGTCGGCGTCGGCGCGACCCGAAACGACGGGCCGAGCCTCAGCGTGCGCGGGTCGCCCGCGGTCATCTGCACCTCGAGCACGACCTCGGACTCACCGGGGAAGTTCGCCAGCAGGTGCTTGAGGTCGTCGATCACCGACGCCGGAAGCGCCGCAGCGTCGAGTCGCACGTGCAGCGGCAGCGGGCCGATCAAGCGCGTCGCGGCGGTCGCCTTCGCGCGCTCGACCTCCTCCGCGGACGGCGCGAACGGCTCGGCCGACTGCACGACGAGGCAGGTCTTGTCGGCGTCCTTGTGGTCGACGCGGCCGCGCACGACGACCACCGAGTCGACGCCGAGCGCCCCCTCGTACTCCGCCAGCGCCTTGCCGAAGACGAGGATCTCGACCGAGGCCTCGAGGTCGTCGAGCGTCGCGAACATCATGTGCTCGCCGTTTCGGGTGCGGATCTTCTTGGCGGCGGTGATGATCCCGCCGGCGCTGACCCAATCCTTGTCCTTGCGCTCGCAGAGCTCCGCCAGCGGGCAGTCGACGGCTTCGCGCAGTGCCTCGCGCACCTGCTTGAGCGGGTGGGCGCTGATGAACAGGCCGATCGACTCCTTCTCGATCGCCAACAGCTCGGGCTGCTCGTACTCCTCGTCGGGGATCGGCGGGTGCTCGGGCGCGGCGAACGCCTCCGCGGCGCCGTTGCCGTTGGATGAGCCGAAGTCAAGCGAGTCGAAGATCGAGCCCTGCCCGATCTCCAGATCCTGCTGCGCCTTCTGCCCGGCCCCCTGCGCCTGCTCGAGCACGCTCAGCATGCCCTTGCGCGACTTGCCCGTCGAACCGAACGCGCCGCACTTGATCAGCGCCTCGATCGCCTTCTTGTTGACCGAGCGCGAGTCGACGCGGGCGCAGAAGTCCCACAGCGAGTGAAACGGGCCGCCCTCCTCGCGCGCCGACTTGATCGCCTCGACGGCCGCGTAGCCGACGCACTTCACGGCGTCCAGGCCGAAGCGGATGTTGCCGTCCGAGACGACGAAGTCGTGATCGGAGACGTTGACGTCGGGCGGCAGGATCTCGATGCCCATCTGCTCGGCCTGCGCTGCGAAGAACGGGACCTTGTCCTTCGTCGACATGACGGAGCTGATCAGCGCCGCCATGTACTCCGCGGGGTGGTTGGCCTTCAGCCAGGCGGTGCGGTAGGCGATCAGCGCGTAGCACGCGGCGTGCGAGCGGTTGAAGGAGTAGTCGGCGGCCTTGACGTTCGTCGCCCACAGCTGCTCGATGACCTGATCGCGCGTACCCGACGCGCGACAGCCCGCGCGGAACTCGGGCTCGAGCTTGGCCATCGCCTCGCGGTTCTTCTTGCCGATCGCCTTGCGCAGGTCGTCCGCCTTGGCGCCCGAGAAGCCGGCGAGCTGCTTGGCGATCTGCATCGACTGCTCCTGGTAGAGGATCACCCCCTTCGTCGACTCGGTGATCGTTCGCAGCCGCTCGTCGGGGTAGACGACGGAGTCGGGGTCGCGCTTGCCCCGCGCGTAGGCCGGGATCTGGTCCATCGCCCCCGGCCGGTACAAGGCGACGAGCGCGACGAGGTCGTCGAACTCCGTCGGGCGCACCTTGCGCAGCGCGCTCTGCATCCCCTCGGACTCGAACTGGAAGACGCCGATCGAGTCTCCGGAGGTCAGCATCTCGTAGGAGCGCTCGTCGTCGAGCGCCAGCGCCCCCATGTCGGGCCGTGAGCCCGTCGAGCGCTCGATGATGTCCAGTGCGTCCTCGATGACGTCGAGGTTGCGCAGGCCGAGGAAGTCCATCTTCAGCAGGCCGAGCTTCTCGACGGGCTTCATCGAGAACTGCGTGACGATCTTGAAGATCCGGTTGCCGTCGGCGTCGACCTGGTTGGAGTCGGCGAGCTGCAGCGGCACGATGTCGGTCAGCGGGCCCTCGGCGATGACGACGGCGGCGGCGTGGATCGAGGAGTTGCGCACGATCCCCTCGAGGCCCTGCGCGACGTCGACGATCTGCTTGGCGATCGGGTCGGAGTCATAGGCCAGGCGAAGCGGCTCGCCCGCCTTCAGGCAGTCCTCGAAGGACGGCGAGCGGCCCATGATCGGGTCGGGGATGAGCTTCGCGAGGCGGTCGCCGACGCCGTAGTCGTGCTCGAGCACCCGCGCGGCGTCGCGCGTCGCGGCACGCGGGAACATCTTGCCGAAGGTCACGATCTGGGCAACCGACTCGCGGCCGTACTTCTCGACGACGTAGCGCATGACCTGCTCGCGCCCGCGCACGGAGAAGTCGATGTCGATGTCCGGCATCGACACGCGCTCGGGGTTCAGGAAGCGCTCGAAGAGCAGGTCGTAGCGCAGCGGGTCGACGTCGGTGATCGACAGGCAGTAGGCGACGATCGACCCGGCCGCCGAGCCGCGCCCCGGGCCGACCGCGATGCCGTGCTCCTTGGCGTAGCGGATGAAGTCCCAGACGATCAAGAAGTAGGCGTCGAACCCCATGCGGGTGATGACGCCGAGCTCCATCTCCATGCGCTCCAGCGCCTCCGCCGGCGGCGGGTCGCCGTAGCGGCGCGCGAGACCCTCGAGGACGCGTGCCCGCAGGTACGCGTCCTCGGGCTCGCCGGTGGGCGTCGGGTAGGAGGGGATCAGCTGCCGGCCGAGCTCGATCTGGACGTCGCAGCGCTGCGCGATCTCGAGCGTCGAGGCGATCGCCTCGGGCCACTGCTCGAATGCCTGCGCCATCTCCTCGTTGGACTTCAGGAAGAACTCGTTCGTGTCGAACGTGAGCTTCGGCGCCTTCAGCGTCGACTTCGTCTGCACGCACAGCAGCGCCGTGTGGTGGTGGTAGTCCTCCTTGCGCAGGTAGTGCACGTCGGCGGTCCCGACGAGCGGCCGCCCGAGCTCGCGCGCGATCCGCACGATCTTCTCGTTGGCCTTGTCCTGCGGCGCGAGGCCGTTGCGCTGGATCTCGAGGTAGACGTCGTCGGGCCCGAAGACCTGCAGCAGGTCGTCGAGGTGCGCGCGCGCCTCGTCGTCGCGGTCGTCGACGAGGCGCTGGCAGAAGCGCGACGCGAGGCAGCCCGTGAGCGCGATGATGCCCTCGCTGTAGCGGTCCAGCACGCCCAGGTCGACGGTCGGCTTGCCACGGTTCAGGCCCGTCAAAAAGCCGGCGCTGGAGAGCTTGACGAGGTTGCGGTAGCCGGTGTTCGACGCCGCCAGCAGCGTGAGGTGGTTGTGCTCGTGGCGCCCGCGCGCGGTGTGGTCGTCGGCGAAGTAGATCTCGCAGCCCATGATCGGCGTGACGCCGTGCTTGCGGGCGGCGAGGTAGTGCTCGACCGCGCCGTTCATGACCCCGTGGTCGGTCAGCCCGAGCGCCGGCTGGCCGAACTCCGCCGCACGCTTGGCGAGGGCTTCGATCTTGCATGCCCCGTCGAGCAGCGAGTACTCCGAATGGACGTGCAGATGAGCGCAGGCGGAAACGGTCACGGGCCCTGACAATAGGTGCCGGGGCGGCGGAAGCTCGCCGCCGCGCGGCGACGTTGCCGCACGTTGCGGGGCCCGCCGCCCAGCACCCTTCCGGGCGCGCCGCTAGTCGTGATCGGTGCGGTTCGCGACGACCGCGAGGACGCCCACCGCACCCGCCACGATCAGCATCGACGTGACCTTGCGCGAGGGCATGAGGCTGCTGATGCGGCGGTTGAGGTACCAGCGGGCACCCTTCCAGACGGCGAAGCCGAGGAGCTTGTATCGCATGCCGGCGATGCTACCCGGCCGCGGCGCACGGCACGCGGCGAGCGGCGATCACTGCGCGTTGCGAGCGCGCAGCTGATGGGCCATGCGCGACTGCAGCGACCACAGCTCGATGAAGCCGGGCGAGGCCTGCTGGGAGAACAGGCCGCCGGATTCGGTGAACGATGCCAGCGCCTGGTCGTAGACGGCGTTGGGCGAGTTGCGCGTGACAACGCGCGCCGAGCCCTTGTAGAGCTTGACGCCGATCGTTCCGGTCACCTGCTGGTTGACGCGCTCCATGAACGCGTCGAGGTCGCCGCGCAGCGGCTCCCACCACAGGCCGGCGTAGACGAGATACGCCCATTGCCTCTCGAGGCCGGGCTTGAACTGGTTCTGGTGGATCGTGCCGACGAGCTTCTCGAGCTCCTGGTGGGCGAGCAGCACGATCGCCGCCGCGGGCACCTCGTAGATGTCGCGCACCTTCAGGCCGACGATGCGGTCCTCGATGTGGTCGACGATCCCGACGCCGTGACGACAGCCGATCTCGGCGACGCGGGTGAGAAGGTCGACGAGCCCGAGCTGCTCGCCGTCGAGCGCGATGGGCACGCCCTGCTCGAAGCCCACCTGGACGACCTGCGGCTCGTCGGGCGCCCGCTCGGGCGGCGTGACGAGCTGGAAGACGTCGTCGTCGGGCGCGTGGTCGAGGTCCTCGATCCAGCGGCCCTCCGAGGAGCGCCCCCAGAGGTTGTCGTCGATCGAGTAGGGCGTGACCTCGGTGCCGCCCTTCAGCGGGATCCCGTGCGTGCGGGCGTACTCGATCTCCTCCTCGCGGCCCATCTGCCAGCCGCGGACGGGCGCGATCACCTTGAGGTCGGGCGCGAGCGTCGCGATCGTGGCCTCGATGCGAACCTGGTCGTTGCCCTTGCCGGTGCAGCCGTGCGCGATCGTGTCGCAACCCGTCCTGCGCGCGACGTCGACCGCGAGCTTGGCGATCAGCGGCCGGCCGAGGGCTGTGAACAGCGGATAGCCGCCGCCGTAGAGCGCGTTGGCCTTGATCGCGGGCAGGACGAAGTCGCGGGCGAACTCCTCGCGCGCGTCGATCGTGTGGCACTCGACGGCCCCGATCTGACGAGCCTTGCGCTCGACGGCCTCGTAGTCCTCGCCGGGCTGGCCGAGGTTGACGGTCAACGTGACGACGTCGGCCTCGTACTCGTCGGCGATCCACTTCAGCATGACGCTCGTGTCCAGGCCGCCGGAGTACAGCAGCAGCACGCGCCCGACCTCGCTCGGATCGGCCTCGTAGGAGGCGGTGCGGGTGTGTGGTGTCTGGTTGGTCGTCTCGGCCATATGCGATGCAAGCCTACGAGCCCGCCGACGCGAGCGCCGTTCTCAGCCGCGCGAGCGCCTCGTCGGCGTCGTCGCCGGTGATCGTCAGCGGCGGCAGCAGGCGAAACGTCGCCGGGCCGGTCGCGTTGAGGACGAGCCGTTGCGCCAGCAGCGCGCGCCGCACGAGCTCGGGCGCTCCCCCCGCCGCGAGGTCGCACGCGAGCATCAGCCCGCGGCCGCGGACCGCGCTGACGCCGGGCAGCCGGGCGAGCTCGTCGAGCAGCCGTTCGCCGAGCGCGCGCACGCGCGCGAGCAGATCGCGATCCTCGACGACGTCGAGCACCGCCAGCGCGGCGGCGCACGCGACCGGGCCGCCGGCGAACGTCGAGCCGTGGTCGCCGGGCTCGAGCACGTCGGCGTAGCGCGGGCCGCAGATCAGCGCGCCGATCGGCAGGCCGCCGCCGAGCGCCTTCGCGGAGGTGAGCATGTCCGGCACGACGCCGGCGTCCTCGTAGGCCCACAGCGTGCCGGTGCGCCCGAGGCCGCACTGCACCTCGTCGTAGATCAGCGCCGCCTCGTGCTCGTCGCATGCGGCGCGCGCGGCGTGCAGCAGCTCGTCGTCGAGCACCCAGACGCCGCTCTCGCCCTGGATCGGCTCGAGGATCACGGCCGCCGTGCGGTCGTCGACCGCGGCGTCGATCGCCGCGGCGGTCGGCGCAACGGCATGAAAGCCCGGCACGAGCGGTGCGAACGGCGCCTGCTTGGACTCCTGCGGCGTCGCCGACAGCGAGCCGTAGGTGCGGCCGTGGAAGCCGCGGTGCACGGAGATGATCGTGCCGCCCTGCTTGGCCTTGCGCGCGACCTTCAGCGCCGCCTCGTTGGCCTCCGTGCCGGAGTTGGCGAAGTGCACCTTGCCGCCGAGCGAGCTTGCCGCCAGCCGCTGGGCGAGCCGCATGCCCGGCTGCGTGTAGAAGAGGTTGCCGACGTGGATCAGCCGCGCGGCCTGCGCGCTGATCGCCGCGACCACCGCCGGATGGCCGTGTCCGAGTGACGTCACGGCGAGCCCCGACTGGAAGTCCAGGTACTCCACGCCGTCGGCGTCCCACAGCCGCGCGCCCTCGCCGCGCACGAACTGCACCGGGGCACGCGCGTAGGCGGGCACCACGTGCTCGCGCTCGAGCGCCTGCAGCTGCTCGAGGCTCATGGCGCGCCGCCCGTGTCAGCGGCCGCCATCATGCCGCCGGCGTGATCTTCGTGCCCGAGCCGGCGTCTGTGAACAGCTCGAGCAGCAGCGAGTGCGCGACGCGCCCGTCGACGATGTGCGCGGCCCGCACGCCGCCGTGGATCGAGTCGACGCAGGCCTTGAGCTTGGGCCGCATGCCGCCGCCGATCGTGGCCAGCGCCTCCTCGACCTCGTTGGCGCGCGCCGCGGTGATGACCGACGCCGGGTCGGCGGGATCGCGCAGCCAGCCCGCGACATCGGTCAGGAACATGACCTTGTAGGCGTTCAGCTCGCGTGCGATCGCGCCGGCGGCCTCGTCGGCGTTGACGTTGTAGGAGTTGCCCTCGCGGTCGGCGCCAACCGACGCGATCACCGGGATGTAGTCCAGCGCGATGTGCTCGAGCACGCCGACGTCGACCTTCTCGATGTGACCGACGAAGCCGATGTCCTGGCCTGAGGGGGCGGCCTGGCGGCGCACGCGAAACAGCGAGCCGTCGTCGCCGCAGAGCCCGACCGCGGGCTGGCCGTGGCGGTTGAGGCGCAGCACGATGTCCTTGTTGACCTTGCCGACGAGCACCATCTTCGCGACCTCGACGGTGGCCTCGTCGGAGACGCGCAGGCCCGAGACGAACTCGACCGGCATCTGCAGGCGCTTCATGTAGGCGGTGATGTCCGGGCCGCCGCCGTGGACGACGACGGGGTTCATCCCGACGTACTTCAGCAGCACGATGTCGCGTGCGAAGTCGTCGACGAGGCCGGGGTCGGTCATCGCCGCGCCGCCGTACTTGATGACGACGGTACGGCCATGGAACTCCCGGATGTAGGGAAGCGCTTCGAGAAGGGTGCCGACGTCTCTCATGTCGTGTACTCCGCGTTGATCGTCACGTACTCGTGCGACAGGTCCGAGAAGAAGACCTCCGCCTCGGCTCCATCGCCTGCAAGGCCCACCTCGTACTCGATCTCGGCTCCCGTGGCGGCCGCCTGCAGCGCCTGCTCGTCGTATGCCACGGCGGCGCCGTCGCGGCAGACGGCGATCCCCTCGATCGTGATGTCGAGCGCGAGCGGCGCGCCGTACGGCACGGCCTTGCCGACGGACTGCGCGATGCGCCCCCAGTTCGGATCGGCCCCGTGCAGCGCCGCCTTCACCAGCGGCGAGTTGGCGACCTCGCGCGCGCAGCGCTCGGCGGTCGGCTGGTCGCCGCCGCGCACGACGACGCGGCCGGTCCGCCCGGCGCCCTCGCCGTCGCGCACGATCATCAGCGCGAGCATCCGCAACAGCGCGTCGAGCGCCTCGCCGAGGCGCAGCTCGTCGGCGGACTCGGGGGCCACCTCGACGCCGCTTGCTCCCGAGCACATGAGGATCGCCGTGTCGTTCGTCGACAGCTGACCGTCGACGGAGATGCGGTCGAACGAGCGCTTGACGCAGACGCCGAGCAGCAGGTCGGCCGTCTCGGGGGCGAGCGCGGCATCGGTCTGCACGAAGCACAGCATCGTCGCGAAGGCCGGCTCGATCATGCCCGCGCCCTTGGCCTGCGCGCTGAGTCGCACGCTGCCCGACGGCAGGTCGACGCTCAGCGACGCGCGCTTTGCGAACGCGTCGGTCGTCATGATCGCCTCCGTCAGCTCGACGTCGCCGCCGCGGTGCAGTGCCGCAGCGGCCTGCTCGATGCCGGCCGTCACGCGCTCTGCGTCGAGCGCCACGCCGATGACGCCCGTCGAGGCGACGGCCACGCGGTCGGCGTCCACGCCCGCCGCGGCGCCGGCCGCCTGCTGCATCGCGATCGCGACCTCCAGGCCCGCGTCCCCCGTGGCCGCGTTGGCGTTGCCCGAGTTCGCGGCGACGACGCGCAGCGCGTGCAGGCGGGTGCGGTCGCGGGTCGCGAGCACCGGTGCGGCGAGCACGCCGGAGCGTGTGAAGCGCGCGGCGCTGACGCCGTCCTCGGCGTCGCACACGAGCAGGCCGACGTCGAGCACGCCCGGGGTCTTGATCGCGGCGGCGGCGGCGCCGGCGCGAAAGCCCGCCGGCAGGCCCTCGCCGGCGTCATGCACATGCTCGGGGCACGGCACCCAGCGCGACGCGAAGAAGCTCATGGCTCGATTCCCAGCGTCTCGGGCAGGCCGTGCATGAGGTTGAGGTTCTGCACGGCCTGTGACGCGGCGCCCTTCCAGAGGTTGTCGATCGCCGCGAAGACGAGCACCTTGCCCGTGCGTGCGTCGGCACGGGCGCAGATCGAGCAGACGTTGCTGTCGCGCACGTCGCGCACGCCCGGCGGCCGCGCGACGACCTCGACGAACGGCCGTCCGGCGGCCCACTCGGCGTACGCCTCGTCGACGCGATCCTGGCTCCACGGCTCGCTCGTCGTGACGTAGCAGGAGACCAGCTCGCCCTGGTCAAGCGGCATGAGGTGCGCGGTGAAGGTCGTCGTGACGGGCGCGCCGAAGGCCGCGAGCTCCTGGTCGATCTCGGGCATGTGACGGTGCGTGCCGACGCCGTAGGGCACGACGTTCTCGTCGATCGAAACGAAGTGCGTCAGCGCGCTCGGCGTGCGACCCGCGCCCGACACGCCGGACTTCGCGTCGACGACGACGTCGACGACGGTGCCCGAACGTGCGAGCGGCGCGAGCGCGAGCAGCGTCGCCGTCGGATAGCAGCCCGGGTTCGCGACGAGGTCGGCCGCTGCGATCTCGTCGCCGTAGACCTCGGGCAGCCCGTAGACGCCGGAGCCGAAGAGCTCGGGCGCGCCGTGCTCGCCGTACCAGCGCTCGTACGTCGGCCGGTCGCGCAGGCGGAAGTCGGCGCTGAGGTCCACGACGCGCGCGCCGCAGCCGCGCAGTGCCGCGACGACCGGCGCGGCGGCGCCGTGCGGGTAGGCGACGATCGCGGCGCCGGCGTCGCCGTGGCGGTGCAGGTCGAGCTGCTCGAGGACCGCGTCGACGCGATGCTGGGGATAGAGCTCGCTCAGCGGCCGGCCGACGTCGCTGCGGCTCGTCACGGCCGACAGCTCGAAGGCGGGGTGGCGATCGACGAGCCGCGCCGCGAGCGCTCCCGCGTAGCCCGACCCGCCTGCGACGAGCACGCGCGTGTCAGCCACGTAGCTCACCTCCGAGGTCCTTCGCCAGGCGCGCGACGATCTTCTCGCGCACGGGCGCGACGTCGGCGTCTGTCAGCGTGCGGTCGCGTGCGCGGAACGTCAGCGCGATCGCCAGCGACGTGCGGCCGGCGGCGATCTGCGCGCCGCGGTAGACGTCGAAGACCTCGGCGCGCGCGAGCAGCTTGCCCCCGGCTGCTCGAACGGTCTCGAGCACCGCCGCCGCCGGCACGCCGGCATCGACGACGATCGCGACGTCCTCGCGCAGCTCGGGAAACGACGTCAGGTCCTCGTAGCGCGCGATGGCGCCGACGCCTGCGATCACCGCATCGAGATCGATCTCGAAGGCGGCGACGCTCGCCAGGTCCCAGGCGCCGGCGACGAGCGGGTGCACGTCGCCCACCCAGCCGACGACCGTCTCCCCCAGCCGCAGCTGCGCGCTGCGGGCGGGGTGCAGGAACGGCTGGGGCGCGGACGCGAACGAGGCGCCCGTCGCGTGCAGCGCGCGCAGCAGCGCCTCGAGGTAGCCCTTCGCCGCGAAGACGTCGCCGGGCACGAGGGCGCCGAGCGCGCGGTGCTCGTCGGGCAGTCGCTCGCCCGTCGCGAGGTAGACCGCGCCGGACTCGAAGATCGCGGGAACGCCCTGCCCGCGCGCGGCGTTGTGAGCCGCGGCGTCCAGCAGCGAGCCGAGCAGCGTCGTGCGCAGCACGGACTGCTCGGCGCTCATCGGGTTCTCGATCACGACGTGGCGACGGCGCGGGTCGTCCGCGGGCAGGCGCAGCCGCTCGTCGCGCTCGGGTGCCTGAAAGCTCCAGCCGACGACCTCCAGCAGGCCGCGGCCCGCGAGCACGTCCTCGGCGCGGCGGCGCAGGCGCTGGGCTGCGGTCAGCACGCCGACGGCGCCGCGGCGGCTGGGCAGCGTCGCCGGAAGCTGGTCGTCCATGCCGTGCAGCCGCGCGACCTCCTCGATCAGGTCCGCCTCGCGCGTCACGTCGTTGCGGCGCCAATGCGGGACGGTCACGTCGAGTCCGTCGGGACGCTCGGCTGTCTCGAAGCCGAGGCGCCCGAGGTGCAGCGCGCTCTGCGAGCGGGTGATGCTCACCCCGAGCAGCCCGCCGACGCGCTGGTCGCGCAGGCGGATCACCGGACGCTTCGCGTGTACGAGTCCACGCTCGCCGACGTCGATCGTTCCCGGCACGAGGCTCGCGCCGGTCAGCTCGAGCATCAGCCTGGTTGCGACGATCTGGGCCTCGAGTGCCGCCTCGGGCGACAGGCCCTTCTCGAAGCGCCCGCTTGCCTCGCTGCGCAGGCCGAGCTTCAGCGACGTGTCGTGGATGTTCGGCCCGTCCCAGCTTGCGACCTCCATCAGCACGCGCGTCGTGTCGGCCTGCACCTCCGAGCGCGTGCCGCCCATGACGCCGGCGATCGAGGTCGGCCCGTCGGCGTCGGCGATCAGGCAGACGCCGGTGTCGAGCACGCGCGTCTGGCCGTCGAGCGTGACGATCCGCTCGCCGTCGCGCGCGCGGCGCACGACGAGCCGGTCGCCTGCGATGCGGTCGCGGTCGAAGGCATGCAGCGGCTGGCCGGTCAGCAGCATCGCGTAGTTCGTGATGTCGACGACGTTGTTGATCGGGCGCTGCCCGGCGGCCGACAGGCGCGCCTTCAGCCACAGCGGCGAGGGTCCGATCGAGACGTTCTCGAAGGCGCGCGCGGTGAAGCGCGGGCACAGGTCGGGCGCTTGCACGACGACCGCTACGCCGACATCGCCGCCAAAGGACCCCGGGTCCTGCTCCCACGGCGCGGGTGCCAGCGAGGCCCCCGTGGCCGCATGGATCTCGCGCGCGACGCCGTAGGCTCCGAGGCAGTCGGGCCGGTTGGGCGTGATCTCGAGCTCGAGCACCTCGGTCGCGATCGGCAGCACGCCGTCCAGCGGTTGACCGGGCTCGAGGCTCCCGTCGCCGAGCACGATCGTCTCGTCGTGCTCGGTGCTGATCGCGAGCTCGTCCTCGGCCAGGATCATCCCGTCGGAGCAGACGCCACGCAGCTTGGCCTTCTTCAGCTTCGTGCCATCGGGCATGATCGCACCGGGGCGCGCGATGGCGACCGTCTGACCGGCGGCCACGTTAGGCGCCCCGCAGACGATCTGCGTCTGCATGTCGTCGCCGATCTGCACGCGGCAGACGGTCAGGCGATCGGCGTCGGGATGGGCTTCGGCCGCGATCACGCGCCCGACGACGAAGGCGTCGAGGTTGCCGACGCCGTGCTGGTGGATGCGATCGACCTCGGTCCCGGTCATCGCCAGGCGCTCGCCGAGCCCGCGCGCGTCAAGGCCGGGATCGCAGAGCTCGCGCAGCCACTCCAGGCCGATCCTCATGCGAACTGCTCCAGGAAGCGCACGTCGTTGTCGTAGAACAGGCGCAGGTCGGGGACGGCGTGCTTGAGCATCGCGATCCGCTCGATGCCCATGCCGAAGGCGAAGCCCTGCACGCGCTCGGGGTCATAGCCGTGCTCGGCCACGTGGGCGAAGACGTTCGGGTCGACCATCCCCGAGCCGAGGATCTCCAGCCACTCGGTCCCCTTGCAGACCGGGCAGCGCGAGCCGTCGCGCAGGTGGCCGCGCCTGCAGTTGAAGCACGACACGTCGACCTCGACGGACGGCTCGGTGAAGGGGAAGAAGTGCGGGCGCAGGCGCACGTCGCGATCGGGCCCGAAGATCGCGCGGGCGAAGGCCAGCAGCGTGCCCTTGAGGTCGGCGAGCGTGATGTCCTCGTCGACCGCGAGCCCCTCGATCTGATGAAACTGCGGCGTGTGCGTGGCATCTGAGTCCGGGCGGTAGACGCGGCCGGGGACGATGACGTACAGCGGCGGCGGCTGGGCCTCCATCGCACGGATCTGCATCGGCGACGTGTGCGTCCGCAGGACCACGTCGCGGCCCACGTAGAACGTGTCCGCGCGCCCGCGCGCCGGATGCGTGGCGGCGTGGTTGAGCGCGTCGAAGTTGTAGTAGACCGTCTCGACCTCGGGCCCCTCCTCGATGCGGAAGCCGAGGCCGAGGAAGACGTCCTCGATCTCGCGCCGCGTCGCCGACAGCAGGTGCAGCCCGCCGACCGCTTGCGCAGGCGTGCCGGGCAGCGTGACGTCGACGGCGTCGCTGACCAGCCGCTGCTCGAGCTCGCCGCCGGCGAGCTGCTCGCTGCGCTGAGCGATCAGCGCCTCGAGCGCCTGGCGCGCCTGGTTGGCCGCCTTGCCGGTCGGCCCGCGCTCGGCAGGCGGCAGCGCCGCGATCCCGCGCAGCACGTTGGGCAGCTCGGCCTTGCGCCCGAGGTAGCGCACGCGCAACTCCTCGAGCTCGCCGCTGGAGCTCACGCAGGCGATCGCCGACTCGGCCTCGGCGCGCAGCTCTGCGATGCGATCGATCATGCGCGCGCCATCCTCGCGCAGCCTGAGAGGCGGGGGTGGGTCATGTCCGTGAGCCTCAAGTTCACCAACCCGACACACCCCCCCGGCTGAGCTCGTACAGCGCGACCGTCGCCGCCATCGCGGCGTTCAGCGACTCGGTCGCGATCGGGATGTGCGCCACGCGGTCGCATGCGGCGACGACGTCGGGCGCGAGCCCCTCGCGCTCGGCGCCGATCAGCAGCGTCGTCTCGCCACCGGCCGGGCCGGCCAGCGCGTCGCCGCCGCGCGCCACGAGCGCCACGCGCTCGCCCGGCAGGTCCGCGACGCTCGCCGCCTGAGCGACCGCCACGGCGAAGATCGCGCCCATCGACGCGCGCACCGCCTTCGGGCCGAAGGGGTCGGCACAGCCGGGGCCGATGACGACCGACGACGCCCGGAAGGCCAGCGCGGAGCGCACGATCGCGCCGACGTTGCCGGGGTCTCCGACGCCCCACAACGCGACGCACAGCGGCCCGGCCGGCGCGCCCCAGCGCGCGGAGTAGATCCCGATCGTGCGCGCGCCCGAGGCAAGGCCGCTGACGCCGTCCAGCAGCTGCGGCTCGACCTGCTCGCCGTCCAGGCCGCTGCCGGCGGCCGCGAGCAGGTGCACCGGCGCCCAGCCGGCGTCGCGCGCGGCCGACACGAGATCCTCGCCCTCCGCGACGAAGCGCCCGCTCTCGTCACGCTCGCGACGGCGCGCGAGCCTGCGGATCTCCTTGAGCTTCTCGTTGTGGTTGCTGGTGATGATCATGAAATGAAAAAGGGCGCCGTCCTGAAGAGGAAGCGGCGCCCGTGAGGTGGATTGCTGTCGGCCGGTGAGTCAGGCAGCCGACGCCTCGCGGGCGGCGTCGACGAATCGGGAGAACGTCTCGGGATCGCGCACGGCGATGTCGGCGAGCACCTTGCGGTCGAGCTCGATGCCGGCCAGTCCGAGGCCGTGGATGAAGGTGCCGTAGGTCATGCCGTTCTGACGGGCGGCGGCGTTGATGCGCGTGATCCACAGCCGCCGGAAGTCGCGCTTGCGGTTGCGCCGGTCGCGGTACGCGTACGCGTCCGCCTTCATCAGCGCTTCCTTGGCCCGCTTGTAGTTCGAGTTCGCCTCGCCGCGGAAGCCCTTCGTCCGCTCGAGGGTCGCGCGGCGCTTCTTGCGCGCGTGGACTGAGCGCTTGACGCGGGTCATCTGCCCTTCGTCCCCAGCAGCTTCTTGACGCGCGGAGCGTCGTGCTCGTTGAGGATCAACGGGCGGCTCATCGCGGTCTTCTTCTTCGGCGACTTCTTCTCGAGGATGTGGCTCGAGAACGGATGCCGCGCCTTGACCTTGCCGTTGGCGGTCAGCTTAAAGCGCTTCTTGGCGCCGGAATGTGTCTTCATCTTGGGCATAGCGAGCGCGTCAGTATGGCAGACGGCGACGGATTCCCGGCCCTCGGGGCCGGGCGCGGCGGCCCGGCCGCCGCTCAGACGGAGGGTGCCTGCGTGTCGCTGGAGTCCGCGACGGCGGCGCCGTCGGCGCTGCCGTTGGACTCCGCCGCGCTCGCCTCGCTCGCCTCGAGCTCGCCGCTGAGGACGGCCTTCGAGGGGCCGAGCATCATCGTCATGTTGCGACCGTCCTGCAGCGGGCGCTGCTCGACGATCGCGAGCTCGGCCAGCTCCTCGGCCAGGCGGTCGAGGATCATCACGCCGCGCTCGGGGTGCGTGACCTCGCGCCCGCGGAACATGATCGTGATCTTGACCTTGTCCTTGTGGCGCAG
>Ga0208736_1000310_pt1 | contig 14631 bp, 10 predicted proteins | sample AntDryMetagUQ255_FD_188090 | JGI IMG/M metagenome (GOLD analysis project Ga0208736, IMG submission 188090) | Polar desert microbial communities from Antarctic Dry Valleys - UQ255 (SPAdes) | ecosystem: Environmental > Terrestrial > Soil > Desert | place: Antarctic Dry Valleys | collected 2008-12-31 | reverse complement strand
TACCTTATCACCCAATAATGCCAGCAATACAATTGGTAAATGAATATAGCTGCTAAACATTACCCTTCTCGCTGCCTTCACACTATTTTCATTGTACAAGCGTATGCACTGCACCAATAAAAAAATATTTGTCAATGTTACAATCAACAAACTGGTCAGGCCGCTCATTTTTATAAAAAAAGGCAAAGCACAGACCGGTATTAGCAACAATGAATATATAATCGTTTGCAAAGCTGTAAATTTTGTTGGGCCTTTTTCACTTGGCAACAATTTAAATCCGGCATTGGTGTAATCAGTATGTGCTACCCAGGCAATTGCCCAAAAATGCGGGAACTGCCATAAAAACTGAATAGCAAATAATACCCAGCCACCCAGCGAAAATTCATCTGCTCCCGCCACCCACCCAATAAGACAGGGGAAAGCACCAGGCACAGCTCCTACTAATACAGCTATTGCATTTACTTTTTTCAGCGGCGTGTAAACAAATGCATACAGAAACAAACTAAATAACGCTAACCCGGCAGCTTGCGGGTTAAAAAAATAGCCCAGGATAAATGCACCGACAGAACCGCAAATAATGGCAAACGCCCAACCCTCCGTTTCCGACATTCTACCTGAAGCTATTGGTCTTTTAGCTGTCCGCTTCATTAGCGCATCGGTGTCTTTTTCTACTACCTGGTTAATAGCATTGGCGCTGCCGGTTACCAGCATGCCACCACAAAAAAGCAGGAAGATCATCCACCAGTTATATTCCACTTTCGGAGCCAGCAAATAACTCACTACACTGGAAAAGACCACCATTATACTTAATGATGGTTTAACCAATTGCAAATAATCTTTTAGCTTATTACTTTGTGCCCTTGTGGTTGCCACATGCCCGGCCATATTGGTTTTATCGCTTAATACTGTTTGCAAAACGCTTTATTTCAAATAACTTTTAATTAAAAAATTTTTTTGTAGGGATTTGACAATGGCAAATCTTTACGTATTTTTTTAGGATTTGCCAATGGCAAATCCCTACTAATGTTTCGATTCTTTGGCGCCTACCGGTTCGGTTTGCGGAATAAATTCTCTCCCATCTTTTGCATAATCATACGACCAGCGGTGCACTTCCGGAATTTCTCCGGGCCAGTTACCATGTCCCGGATTAATAGGTGTTGTCCACTCTAATGTGGTTGATCCCCATGGATTAGCTGTCCGCACCTTTCTTCCTTTAAAGATGGAATAGAAAAAATTAAACACAAACATCAACTGAGCTGCAAACACTATAATCGAAACGATCGTGATCATTTTATTCAGTTCCGTGAACTGGTTGAATGATGACCACAAACGGAAATCCAAATATCTGCGTGGGACACCAGCAAAACCCTGGTAATGCATGGGCCAGAAAATTAAATACGCTCCGGCAATAGTCACCCAAAAATGAATATATCCTAAAGTATTATTTAAATAACGGCCAAACATTTTCGGGAACCAATGATACACACCGGCAAACATGCCAAAGAAAGCCGATACTCCCATTACAATATGAAAATGTGCTACAACAAAATAAGTGTCGTGTAAATGAATATCAATAGTTGAGTTGCCTAAGAAAATACCCGTTAAACCCCCGGAAATAAATAAACTAACAAAACCAATGGCAAACATCATCCCCGGCGTAAAATGTATATTCCCACGCCATAAAGTAGTTATCCAGTTAAATACCTTAATGGCGGATGGAATGGCAATCAACAAGGTAAGCAAAACAAAGAAGGCTCCTAACAAAGGGTTCAGCCCCGTTACAAACATATGATGTGCCCATACCAGGAAGGCAAGAACAGTAATGGCAAATAAAGAACCAACCATGGCCATATAACCAAAAATGGGTTTACGGGCATTGACGCTCATTACTTCCGACACTAATCCCATTGCAGGTAAAATGATAATGTACACTTCCGGGTGACCTAAGAACCAGAATAAATGTTGATATAAAATAGCGCTGCCACCTTCGTTAGGTAAAATTTGTCCGGCAACAACTATATCACTTAAATAAAAACTTGTTCCGAGGTTGCGGTCAAACAATAAAAGAATAAAACCTGATAACAAAACAGGGAACGATAATACACCAAGTATTGCTGTAAAGAAAATGGCCCACATGGTCAGTGGCATACGTGTCATGCTCATGCCCTTGGTTCGCATGTTCAAAATCGTAGTTATATAATTTAATCCACCAAGCAGGGATGATACCACAAACAAAGCCATACTCGTTATCCAGAGATCCATGCCTATTTTAGAACCTTCCGAAGCCAGTCCTAATGCACTCAATGGCGGGTAGACAGTCCATCCACCGCTGGCAGGGCCGGTTTGTACAAATAATGAAGAGAACATTACTACGCTGGCCATAAAGAAAAACCAGTAAGAAAGCATGTTCAAAAAAGGAGAGGCCATATCACGGGCGCCTATCTGTAATGGAATTAATAAGTTTGCAAATGTTCCGCTTAAACCTCCTGTCAATACAAAGAAAACCAACACCGTACCGTGCATGGTAATCAGCGCATAATAAAATTCAGGCTGTATCTGGCCTCCTTGCGCCCAACGCCCAAAAAAAGTTTCGAGGATGGAAAAAGATTCATCGGGGTAAGCTAATTGCAAACGAAATAATACTGAAAATAATCCACCTACTATGGCCCAGGTCATCCCCGTAATAAGGAATTGTTTTGCGATGGTTTTATGATCCTGGCTAAAAATATATTTGGTAATAAAGCTTTGTTTATGATGATGGTCGTGACCATTACCATTATGCTCCACGTGCGTCTCATGTATGACAGGAACATCAGTGCTGTGAATGGTTGGATCTATTTCTTGCATATCTTATCTCTTTTTAGAAACTATGTTTCTATTTAATTCATTAGTTTTCCAGTAGCCTTATTAGCTGCCGTGGAATCAGTCGTTTTCGCGGGTGCAACAGCGGGTTGTGTAGTTCCATCACCCATTGCAACTGAATACTGAGTCGGCTTAGTTGCCAACCAGGCATTAAATTCTGCCTGTGATTCCACAATAACAACACCTCTCATGGTAAAATGGCCTTTGCCACACATTTGGTCGCAGGAAATTTCATAATTAAAATCCTGTCCATATTTTTCTTTCATTTGGCGAGTGGTGTATTTTGGCGTAAACCACATAGTAGTTGGAATGCCTGGCACTGCATCCATCTTTAACCGAAAATGCGCCAGCCCCACATCATGAATAACATCTTTAGCGTTAATGATTAATTTTACCGGCTTATTGACTACGATGTGCATTTCTAACGTTGTATATTTATCATCATGGTTGGCTGGATCACTCCATATTTGACCTAGTGGATTGCCTTCTGCTTCATTTACTTCTTTAAAATATTTTTTTCCTAATTCCCCATCTTTGCCCGGATAACGAAATTCCCAGTTAAATTGTTTTCCTGTTATTTCAACGACCATAGCGTTTTTTGGCGCCTCACCAGTGATCTGGAACCAATAATAAAGTCCAAAGCCAACTAACACCGTTAATACAATGGCAGGAATCACCGTCCATATTACTTCCAGCCTATTATTGTGTGGATAGTAAAAGGGTTTTCTTTTGTCACTATCCTGGTATTTATAAGCAAACCAAAAAAGTAAAATTTGAGTGATCAGAAAAACAATGCCCGTAATGATAATAGTGATATATAGCATAGTGTCTATTCGTTCGCCGTGGTTAGAAGCGGCTTCACCTAATATCTTGCCTTTAAGTTTTTCATTGCAATACCACACACCAAATAACCCGGCTATTAAAAATGCAAGCATTAAAAATGCATTAACTCGATTATTCTCTTTTCGTGTTTTTTCTTCACCACGCAAAATAGCTACATACTCACTTGCTTTTGCAATTTGAAACACAACTATAAATCCTAAAATCAGCGCTATAATGATCCAGGTGGTTGACATATTCTAAAACAATTTCTAATTCTTTAAAAAAATTCAATCAACTAATTCCTAATTTCTAAATTCATTATCCGGTTTTGCCACTGGCAAAACCCTACTCATAAACAAACAATATTTTTATTCCTGACTTTGTACTTCTAACTTCCTCCCCTACGTATGATGAATAATACTTTCTTTTAAAAACGGATGATTACGTGCCAACAGCGGTGCTTTTGCCAAAGCCCGTGCTGTAACAAACATGATCAATCCCACAAACCCTAATCCTATACCCATATCTGCTAACATAAAAGGAACATGCTCTGTTGAAATAGCCGGAAACACCATTTGATAAAAATCCAGCCAGTGCCCAAAAAGTATCAATACAGCCATCATGGTAATAGTTCCGTAATTCCGTTTTGATCCACGCTTCATCAATATTAAAATTGGGGCTAAAAAGTTTATAATCAGGTTCAGAAAAAATATGCCCCTATACACACCTTGCAACCGTGGTTCAAAATAAACTGTTTCTTCCGGAATATTAGCGTACCAGATCAACATAAACTGCGAGAACCATAGATATGTCCAGAAAATAGAAAAGGCAAACATAAATTTCCCAAGATCATGGAGATGTTCTTTGTTGGTATAAGGCAGGTAGCCATTATTTTTCATATACACAACATAAATAGTAATAAGTGCAACGCCTGCTACAAAAGAAGAGGCAAATGTGTACCAACTGTACATGGTAGAATACCAATGCGCATCGATACTCATTAACCAAAACCAGGGAATAGAAGACATTACAGTTAATGCAAATAATACCAGGTAAACAGCCGCCCAAACTGTATTATTCCAAATATATTTTTTCCCTTCTTCCACAGTTAATTCTCTATTATCAATGCTCCTGGAGAGGCGGCGCATTTTTCTACCAAGCAACCACCAGCCGCCAATTGTAATAACAGTCCATACGGTGAAAAATGTTTTATTTAAAAAACCCTTTTTGGCATTTAATACTTCATCATGCCTTACATGTTCTTCATCTGTCCAATGGTAAAGTGCATGGTCCCCTCCAAATACGAGTACCATTAATATTACAAATGTGATAAGTCCAATAACCGGCACGCAGGCAGAAATAGCTTCCGTTACTCTTCTAAAAGAAAGCTGCCAGCCGCCCCATGCAAGGGTGGTAGCACAAATAAAAAACATGGCCGCATTTACTACTAACAGAAAATATACACTGTTTTGTAAAAGAGATGCCCAGAACCGGGCCCGCTCATGCTGTGCTTCTTCGGTATGACCACTTGTAGCTCCGTGGGTAATAAATAAAATTATAATTGACAAAATACCAATGGCCATTAACGCCAGCGATACTGTGTTATATCTTTTTGGAATAGTATATTGATCCTTAATTTCCATTGAGCTTATTTTATATATACTTGTCTTGTCAACTATAAAATGTCGCATTTTTTTGACTCACCTCACGCAGCAAGCTGCGTAAGCCCTCTCTGCAATGGAGAGAGGGGAGCCATCCGCCTAAGGCGGATAGCGGGATAAATTTTTTCTGACGTTTCACGATTGACATAACACTGTCTAATTAGTTGTTGTTTTTGTTGAATCAGTAATTGCCGCCGGTGATTTATTTGTACTATCCGTTGCTGTGCCGCCTGTTGCTGTACCCCCTTGCTTGCTTCTTATATATTTAATAATCCACCAGCGTTGTTCAGGTTTTACCTGCGATGCATAACTTCCCATTGCAATTCCTTTTCCATATGTTATTACATGGTACATCTGACCATCGGATAATGCTTTTGTATAGTCATCTTTTAAATTGCGGGGGGCAGAGGGATATGGCCCATCTCCACCTTTCCATAAAGGTCCGTTCCCATCTAACGCAGTACCATGGCATATGCCACAATTAATCAAATAAATTCTTTCCGCCTCTTTCATCTGGATGGGGTTTAAAGCGAGGCTATCCATTGGGTTGCGATATGCAGCCGCTTGTGCATAGCCACTATCGCCGGCTGCAATAGGAAAAACAGATCCATCTCCGCGAGCCATCGTACCTTGTACTGAGTTACCGTTAAAATAAATGCCCCTGCTTTTTAAGTCATGATCTTCTGACATATTGTTATAACCATATGCTTCATAAGCACGGCTATAATACATATCAGGCATATATGCACGTCCGGGATTTTCTCCCTTACCTCCGCAACTTATAATACCCGCACCCGTCGCTAATATACCCGCTACTATAAATAATTTCTTCATCCGACTATATTTTAAACAACAGCCTCTACCTTGCTATCATATAATTTTTGTTGCTTGTCATAACGACCAAGCCACCAACCTGTTTCTTTGTATTGAACCGTTACATTTTGTGCGCCTACATTTTGTAAAAAAGAAATCACTTCGTTTTCGTCTGTTTTATCGCTGCACTCAATAGCCATTACAAATGTGTCGTCTGTAGAACGAAGATTAAAATGATCTTTCTTTACGAATGGAGCCATTTGACAGAGGTAACAAAAAGTAAGCACCATGCCTACTGAAGAAAATAAAACTGTTAACTCAAACATGATAGGAATCCACGCAGGTAATGCAAAAAATGGTTTACCTCCAATATTCATGGGCCAGTCTGTAGTTAAAGTCCAGGTGATAAAGGAAAAAGCTGTGACTAAACCCGCCATTCCATAAACAAAACCGGCGGTATGCAAACTGGTGTCGCGTAAGCCCATGGCCGTATCCAGCCCATGTATAGCCATAGGTGTATAAACATCATGTATTTTATATCCATTTTTACGTGCCTGTTTTACAGCCGGAAAGAGTACCTGCTCATCGTAAAAATCACCTACAACAAATTTTTTTATCATAATGACCCCCATTCCGCCTCAGGCGGAGAGTTTTCAAATAGTTCTAAAAATTAAAAGCATTTATATTACCAATTTTATTCACTGCTTCTGTCCAAAATCATTTTAAGTCCAGACTGCAATCATTATCATCTACCATCTATCATCCGTCAACTAATCAATGCTCATTCCGGTGTGCAAACTCTTCCACTTTTTCACGTTCTGCCACATCCATTTTTTCTTTATAATTTTCGCCGCTTTTTTTCAGTATATGTTTGATCTCGGCTAAAGCAATAACCGGGAAAAATTTAGAAAACAAAAAATAACAGGTAAAGAACAAACCAAAAGTACCCAGGTAAAAACCAACCTCCCAGATAGTAGGTGAGTAGTAAGTACTCCATGAAGAAGGCAAATAATCCCGATAGACAGAAGTAACAATGATCACAAAACGCTCGAACCACATACCGATATTTATCAGGATCGACATAAAGAAAGTAACGACAATGCTACGACGCATTTTACGAAACCAAAATATCTGCGGCGATAATACGTTACAACCCATCATGATCCAATAGCTCCAGCCATAAGGGCTTGAAAGATTTAAACGGTTTTCAAAGAAAGCAAATTCTTCATATTTTACATGTGAATACCAAGCCATGAACAGTTCAGTTAAATAGGCAATTCCTACAATAGAACCTGTAAGTACAATTACTTTATTCATTACATCAATATGCTCAATGGTGATGTATTCCTGGAGGTTTAAAACTTTCCTGGTTACCAATAACAAGGTTTGGACCATAGCAAAACCCGAAAAGATAGCGCCCGCTACAAAATAAGGAGGAAATATGGTTGTATGCCAACCGGGTATAACTGAAGTGGCGAAGTCAAATGATACAATTGTATGTACGGAAAGAACAAGCGGAGTTGACAAACCGGCTAATACTAATGATAAGCTTTCATGCCGTTGCCAATGCTTGGTAGAGCCTGTCCACCCAAAAGCCGCAACACCATAAAACATTTTGCGCCATTTTAAACGGGCTCTATCACGAAGCGTAGCAAGATCAGGCAATAAACCACTGTACCAGAATAACAAAGACACGGTAAAATAAGTAGAGATGGCAAACACGTCCCAAAGCAGGGGAGAATTAAAATTTATCCATAAAGGACCACGTGTATTAGGATACGGTAAGGTAAAAAATGCATTCCATACACGACCCATGTGCCAGATAGGAAACTGGCCGGCACAAATTACCGCAAAGATGGTCATGGCTTCTGCTGCCCGGTTTACGCCTGTTCTCCAACCCTGGCGGAATAATAATAAGATAGCAGAGATCAGTGTACCGGCATGGCCAATACCAATCCACCATACGAAATTGGTGATATCCCAACCCCAACCTACTGTTTTATTCAGGTTCCATTGGCCGGTACCAAACCATACCTCGCGGGTAACAGAGATAATTCCAAAAAGTAAAAATAGAGCTGAAACTGAAAATCCAATCCACCAGCCCATAGTAGGCTTTGCTTCCACCGGGCGGCAAATATCTTCTGTCACCTGGTGATAGTCCTTGTTACCTGCTACCAGTGGTGGTCTTACCTGCGATTCATACTTAAGTAATGCCATATTTTAAAGCTATGAGCTTCGAGCTATGAGCTTCGAGCTTAATTATTATATTGTCAACTTTTGTTCTTTGGCAACGGTTCTTGTTATAGAAATTCAACTATCATTTGTCATCTATCATCTATCAACTTCTAATGCGGGTCTGAAGGTTTCATTTCACCAGCTGGTGATCCGGTCTTTTCACTTTGACCTGCATGCTCCGCACCACCCTCTTCCTTAGAAATTATTTCTTCAGTGTTCCTGATCTTAGCTAAATAATTAATATTTGGCAACGTATGAATTTGTTCAATTACATAAAAAGTACGTTGCGGATTTTGCTGCCGCATTTGGCTAATGCCGCTTGTGTTGTCATTCACATTACCGAATACAATAGCATTGGTGGGACAAGCTTGTTGGCAGGCAGATTCTACATCACCGTCTTTAAACTGCCTGTCTTCCATTTTAGCCTTTAATTTACTTTCCTGTAAACGTTGTACGCAGAAGGTACATTTTTCCATCACACCGCGGCTGCGCACTGTTACATCAGGGTTAAGCACCATACGGGTAAGGTCATCATTCATTTGATAAACAACAGGATCTAATTTTCCTTTACCACTCGAAGGGCCAAGAAGTCCATGGGTGCTGGCGCCGGTATAATCTCCCCAGTTAAAACGGCGCACTTTATAGGGACAGTTATTAGCGCAATATCTTGTACCAATACACCGGTTATACGCCATTTGATTAATACCTTCAGAACTGTGCATGGTTGCTGCAACAGGGCAAACGTTTTCGCAAGGTGCATTATCGCAGTGCTGGCAAAGCATGGGTTGAAAAACGACTGCTTTCAGGTCATCGGGGTTTTCTTCGTCACTGACAAAATAACGGTCAATACGCAGCCAGTGCATATCGTGGTAACGCAATACTTCGCTTTTACCTACAACCGGTACATTGTTTTCTGCATGGCAGGCCACTACGCAGGCCCCACAACCAATACAGGAGTTCATGTCAATTGACATACCCCATTTTAATCCCGGCTTGGGATGATTGTCGGGCTGATATAGCGTTGATTGATCACCTTGGAAATCTCCGTCTTTAGGCGCATAGGCTTTTGCTAATTCCTGCCTGAATTCAAGGAATTCGTTAGGATTCTTTTTAAAAGAAGCCATTGTTGTTTCTCTAACTACTTCAAAACGGTTTTCATAAGAACCGTGTATCTGTGTTTGAGCCACTTTTTCTTTACCAAACGTTGTATCAGAAACCGTTACATCATTATAATAATCAACTGTGGTTCCATTAAAACGTGCAAACCCAAAAACATTTTGGCCAACTTTGTTTGAAGCCCTTCCATAAGCTTCGTTGCGGCCATAACCAACTGCTACGGCAATTGTATCTGGATGCATACCCGGTATTACTAAAACCGGCAATGAAATTTCTTTATTGTTGGCGGTTAATTTAATAACCGGCTTGTCCATATAATATTCGTAATCTGTATCCAGTTCAATTCCCAATTCTTTTGCCTTGGCTAATGAGATCATAGCGAAATTATCCCAGGTAGATTTTGAAACCGGGTCCGGCAACTCCAACAACCAGGGATTACCGGATTGTTTACCGCTACCCATAGACACATTTTGGTATAAAACAATTTCATTTTTTGCATTCTTGCGGGTAGCACCTAATTGAGTTATAGCCCCTGACAGCCCGTTATTATTGATGGTTGACGGTTGACGGTTGACGGTTGACGGTTGGGCGTTTACTACTGAAGTGTTGATAGTTACGGTATCAGTTGTAAATCCATCATTTGCACTGTAGCTAACGGTATTGCTTTTATTTCCATTTTCTACCACACCATCCTGCAACGCTTTGTCAAAGGCAGCTTGTCCACCTAATTTGCCTGTCCAATATTGACGAAACCAGGTAGCATGATCGGTATTGTCACCGCTCCATTTTAATAAAGAAGTTTGAAAAGGACGAGTCTTAAATAATGGATTGATGGTTGGCTGAATAAAAGAAAGATAGCCTTGCCTTGATTCGGCATCGCCCCAGCTTTCTAAATAATGCGGAGCAGGAATGAGAAAATTGCACAGCCCGGTAGTTTCATCCATTTTTTCGTTGAAAGAAACAGTAAGCTTTACTTTTTTTAACCCGTTGACAAAAGCAGTGGAATTAAAATAATCATATACAGGGTTAGCGCCATAGATTAATAAAGCACCTATTTGCCCTGCATTCATGCCGGCTACCAAATCTGCCATGTCTTTATCAATCCCTTGTTTAGAATTAACCGGAGCACCCCAGTTAATAGTGGAACCATATGCACTAATAGCGCTGTTAATAGCATTTACTACTGTTTGAACGTTAGGGTCGTTACTACCACAAACCACCAAAGCCGCTCCGCTGTTGGCTTTAAGATCAGTAGCAATTTTTTGAATACCCTGGCGAAGTTTTGCATCTGCGATATTTACTGCAGGTGTCGTTCCACCCAAAGCAGACAAGAGAGCCATCGCCACCATCCCCGTTTCTGACGGTCTGTGTGTGAAGCGTTCATCGGCATTACTACCGGTCATGCTTAGATAGCTTTCCAATTGGTAGTGCTTGTTCATTGTTGGATTTGCCTCATTTATCTTACGACCTTGAACATACTGACGGCTAAATTCAACCGGGCTTAACCATGTGCCTAAAAAATCTGCACCGATACTTACTATAACTTTTGCCCTATCAAAACTATAAGAAGGAAGACTTTTTTTTCCAAAACCTGCTTCATTTGCTAATAACATACCGCTAAAAGAAACCGCATCATATTGTACATGCCGGCTACCGGGGTATCGTCCTAAAAAATCAGCAATTATTTGTTTGGTGGAAGGAGAAACAATTGTCTCTGTTAGCAATACAACCGGCGCCCCGCCTAAACCTGCGAGGGCATTACCTATCATTGTATCTAACTGTTCAAAGGTTGGGATCTCGTCAAATTTATTTCCGTTCCTGCGTTTTGGATGTGTAATGCGATGCGTATCATATAAATCTAAAACAGAGGCCTGGACTCTTGCGGAAGTACCGCCTTTAGTTAAAGAGGAAAGATCATTTCCTTCGATTTTAATAGGACGGCCGTCTCTTACTTTAGCAAGTACAGGAACGACTTCTCCATCCTGCACAAAAGTGGTAGCGTAATATTTTGCTACGCCGGGGGTAATATTTTCAGGCTTGTTTATATAAGGAATGGCTTTACGCACCGGCACTTCGCAACTGGCGGCGAGTGTAGCCGCAGCAGTGCTAAAGCCAAGATATTTTAAAAAATCCCGGCGTGGTGTTTTTGCATCTAACAACCCTTTATCTTCCAAATCTTCAAAAGGCAATTCTTCTTTGAATTCATCTTTTGCCTCTTTTTGAAAGCGTTCGTTGTTATTCAGCTCTGCGAAACTTTGCCAATACTTGTTACTCATAATGTGCTGATTCGATATTTGCTAAATGCTCATAATTTGCTAATTCGATAATATGCTAATTAATAGACTCTTTATTATGTGCCGATACTTCATTAGCACATCAGCACATTAGCACATTAACTAATTATCATCGGCTAATTTTAATAGTGACATTTTTGACACTCAAGTCCACCAATATCTTTTACGGTTACGCTATCCATTTTACCATTCTTAATATCGTTATGAAACTTCTCGTAAATACTATAAAACTTATTGCCGGTGCTGTCTTTTCCATTATAAAAATTCACTTTTGTTTCGCGGTGGCAGTTGATACACCAGCCCATACTTAACTCTGCTTTTTGTTCTACTACATCCATTTCCTGTATGTTTCCATGGCAGGTTTGACAGGCTACATTTCCCGCATTTACATGCTGTGCATGGTTAAAATAAACATGGTCGGGAAGGTTATGAATTTTTATCCATTCAACAGGTTTTGCTTTAGCCGGATCCCATACAGCTCCAGGGCCGGGTGTAAAGCCTGCAAAATCATGTAGCTTTTTTATTTCGGCTGTCCCGTCTATTTTATTACCCTCTTCATCAAAAAGCTCCGGACCTTTTTCGTAAGTAGTCACTGCTTTATGGCAGTTCATACAAATATTCAGAGAGGGGATGGCTGCATGTTTGCTTTCCCATGCACTTCCATGGCAGTATAAACAACTGATCTGGTTTATGCCTGCATGTACTTTATGCGAATAATAAATAGGTTGCGTAGGTTTATACCCTTGCTGGCGGCCCAGGCCAATTGCGCCTTTGCCTACAAAATAACCTCCTATAATAAAAAATAGTATACCCGCCAGGGCTATGTAAACCTTATTACGCCAAAAGGGAACCTGCTCTGGACGCAGAATGCCTTCTTTATCATCTGATAATTTTTTCAGGTTATTATTTACCTGCATTAAGATCAGGGTGATAAGAGCAAGTATTAAAGAGATAACACCAAAAATGACAGCATTTCTATTTGAAGATTCTTCGTTGGCTGCAGATGGATTACCTTCTTTATCACCTGCCGCTTTCTCGCCACCTCCACCAGGGCCTGGAGCTGTAATGACATAATCAGCAATGGCATCTATTTGTTCATTCGTAAGTGCAGGAAATGCCTGCATAATAGAGCCATATTGCTGTTGTAATCCTTTGGTGTAGGGATCTCCTGCCATGTACTTGGCTGGATTCTTAACCCATTTGTACAATTCTTCCCGGTCAGCCCATGGCCCACGGTCTTGGAAACCTCTTAAAGGTGGACCATTTATTACCTTATCTAAAGCATGACAACTCTGGCAATTTTGTTGAAAAAGTTGTTTACCCTCCTGTGCATTGATAGTAAAAAAGGTTATAAAAAAAAGACCAAGCAATACCAGTTTTTGCGCTAACGCCTTTTTAAAAATCATAGATGCTGGAATCAAATATGTGGAAAATTCCTAAGTCGGCTGCAAAAATATGACAGGAATGTTACAATTTGTTACAACCGCTAACTTTTTTTTAACACGCCACAGGACTGTTTTTCAGCCTGTTTGATTATTTATTTATAACTATTCTCTACAGCTAAATCAATTCTTTTCTTGAAAAGTAAATTGAGAATTCTTATTATTAAAAACCTCTTTTCAATCACTATTCAAATACTATTAATTTCGCCGCACATTCATTTAATCCATGACTCGGCATGTTTAAAAAATTACAGGATAAATGGAAAGTTAGCAGCTGGCGATTGCTATTAATTCTGATCACTTTTGCTGTCGGTGGCAGCCTTACAGGATATGTGGGAAAAAAGATCATGAGCTTCACTGGTATTGATGCGGCTGGCATTTACATACCTGTATATATAATTGTAGTTACATTGATCTGGCCTGTAATGGTCATAGTGGTAAGCGTATTCACGGGACAATTTGTTTTTTTTAAAGAGTATTTAAAAAAGATGGGAAGAAGGATGGGAGGAAGAAAAAACAGATGAGCAAGGAACAAGGAATAAAGAACATGAAACAAAGGGCAATGATCAACGATCAACTATCAATGTTCAACTCCCAACAAGAAAAAAACAAGGAACAACTAACAACGAGAACCCAGAAACGAGAAACGGGTACTAACAAGAAACGCTTAGCCATTTTCGCTTCAGGCACTGGTTCAAATACGCAACAGATCATTAATCATTTTACGTCACCTTCATCGGTTGCAACTGTTACGTTGATCGTTTGTAATAAACCGGGTGCAGGTGTTTTACAGATTGGAGAGAAAGAAGGTATCGACAATTTATTGATTGACCGGGAACGCTTTTTTAATGGCGATGCTTACCTGCCGGTTTTGCAGGAAGCAAAAATTGATCTTATTGTACTAGCAGGTTTTTTGTGGAAAATTCCATTACTATTGATACATTTTTTTCCTGAACGCATAATTAATATTCATCCTGCTTTATTACCGAAATATGGCGGTGTGGGCATGTATGGCAATAAGTTACACGAAGCAGTGATCAACGCAGAAGAAACAAAATCCGGTATCACTATTCATTATGTAGACGAGCATTATGATGAGGGTGATATTATTTTCCAGGCAACCTGCGATGTGCTGCCAGGTGATACACCGGAAGTGTTAGCTCAGCGAATTCATCAGTTAGAACATCAACATTATCCAATGGTGATTGAAAAAATTATCAGGAATTTTTAATGCTAGCTAACTTCAAATTATCAACTTCATCCCTTACAAATATAATTTCTAATACACTAGTTATATCTTCTGCGCCAGGGGCATACGCAGCAGCATAAGTAAGCACAACAGTCGTTCTTCATAATGTATAACCCCTTTTACAGTTCTCAGCATTT
>Ga0208736_1000309_pt1 | contig 14647 bp, 17 predicted proteins | sample AntDryMetagUQ255_FD_188090 | JGI IMG/M metagenome (GOLD analysis project Ga0208736, IMG submission 188090) | Polar desert microbial communities from Antarctic Dry Valleys - UQ255 (SPAdes) | ecosystem: Environmental > Terrestrial > Soil > Desert | place: Antarctic Dry Valleys | collected 2008-12-31 | reverse complement strand
GCGATCGGCGCTTTGGCGCTCGGGACTTTCCTCGTCATCGGCTTTGCCATCCACAACACGACGGAGGGTCTGGCGATCGTCGCCCCGATGGCCGAGCGCCCGCCATCGCTCGGCCGGCTCGTGGCGCTCGGGCTGATTGCGGGAACGCCCGCCATCGTGGGGGCGTGGATCGGGGCGGCGGCCTTCAACCCCAGCGTCGCCGCCTTCCTGATAGGCGCGGGCGCCGGAGCGATCGTCCAGGTCATCCAGCAGCTCATCCCCTCGATCCGGGACCGCGGCGGCCGCGCCCTGTACCCGGCGAGCGTGGGCGGGATGGCGGCGGGGGTCGCGATCCTCTATGTCACCGGGCTCCTGGTGGGCGGGTAGGACGGAACTGATGGCCGGCGCGGCAGCCCACCACGGCCAGCGACGTGACGATCGCCCACAGACCGAGACGGTCGAGGACTACGCCAAGGCGATCTACTCCCTCGAGCAGCGCGGCGATGGACCCGTTGCGACCAGCGCGCTCGCCGAGCGCCTCGGTGTGACGGCGGGGTCCGCGTCGAGCATGGTGAAGAGGCTGGCTGCGCGCGGACTCGTCGAGCACGCTCCCTACGGGGGAACGAGCCTCACGGAGAGCGGTCGCGGCGTGGCGCTCGAGGTGCTCCGCCACCACCGCCTGCTCGAGCGCTATCTGAGCGAGGAGCTCGGCGTTCCGTGGGATCGAGTCCACGAGGAGGCCGAGGTCCTCGAGCACGTCCTCTCCGAAGAGCTCGAGGAGCGCATCGCCGCAAAGCTCGGCCACCCGGCGCAAGACCCGCACGGCGACCCGATCCCGACCCGTGAGGGGGAGGTTCCGGAGACTGAGACGCTGTCGCTCGCCGAGCTCCAGCCCGGCGATCGGGCGACGATCGTGAGGGTGTCCGACTCGGCCCGCGATTCTCCGCTACCTGGCCGAGCGCGACCTCCGTCCGGGCGTCGAGATCCGCGTCGAGGACAAGCAGCCGTTCGGCGGGCCGTTGTTCGTGCGCGTCGGGGACCGCCGGCACGTGCTGGGCAGCGCGCTTGCCCGGTCGATGCGGGTGACGAGCGAGGGGTGACCGGCGGAGCCGCAACCGAAGCGGACGAGGCGACGGTCCTCAGAGCTGTTCCAAGTCGAGTCCATTCAGAAGGTCTTCGGCCGACGCCGGACGCCGAATGCGCGGCATGCGCTCCTCGGCCCGTCGATCGGGCTCGCCCTGGCGGCGGCCGCCGTCACCGGGTGCGGCGGGAAGATGGAAGAGGGGGGCGCGCGGTGACCGTGCCACCGGGACGGTCAGTCGAGATCGTGGGTGAGGACTTCTCCTTCGATCCCAAGACCGTGCTCGTCGAGGGGGGGAAAGCGGGTGGGAGAGTCCGCGTGGAGATACGGCTCCGGAATCAAGGCGCCCTCGCGCACAACCTGAAGGTCTTTGAGGGCGACCGGGAGGTCGGAGGGACGCCCGCGTTTCAAGGCGCGATGACCCGGTCGACCAAGCTGTCGCTTGAGCCCGGCGCCTACCGTTTCGTCTGCACCGTCGGTGACCACGCCGAACGAGGGATGACGGGCCGGTTCACGGTCAGATGAGCAGCGAACGACTCGACGGGCCGGGCGCATCCCTCCCCCCGTGGGGTGGCTCAGGTCTCACGCGCGCGATCCGAGGCGACGAGGGCTCGCAGGCTGGCGAAGTCCTCGGCGCACGCCGGGCAGCCTCGTAGGTGGGCGCTGAAACCCGGCACCTCGGCGTCGGGGTCGGCGTGCGTCAGAGTCAGCTCGACGCAGCGATCGAGCTCGGCGAAGCAAGCCTCACAGGTGATCTCCAGCTCGCGCGGGCCCAGCAGACGGCGGACGAGCGTGTCGTCGTTGGGAATGCGGCCCATCGTTTCGTCTGTACTCATCATCCTCCCCCTCCTTGGGCGTCCCCAGGCGCCAGACCCTTACGCGCGAGCTCGGCCCGCAGCTTTCGCCGCGCGTCGTGAAGCATCTTGTAGACGGCCCCGCGGGTCGTGCCCTCGCGCTCGGCGAGCACGTCGATCGGGACCTCGTTCAGGGCGGCGGCCACCAAGACCTCGCGTTGGCGCGGAGTCAGAGCGGTCTCGATGGCCTCGCGGATCTCGGTCATCAGCTCAGCGCGCTCGACCACGAGCGATGGCGAGCCGTCGGTCTTCTTCTCGAGCCGCGTCCAGGTCTCCCCCTCGACCGGGATCTCGCGCCCCTGCCAGGCGCGGCGCCGCAGGCTGACCGCCGCCTCGAGCAGCGCGAACTTATACGCCCACGTGGTGAAGCGGCTGTCCCCGCGGAAGTCATCCAGCTTGGCCAGGACGGCCAGCAAGGCGTCGTCGGCGCTTTGCTGGGCGATGTCCTCGAACTCGTCGCCGCGGAGGTGGGGGAGCGCCACCCGCCTGCGGCTGACCTCGAAGCGCGCGGCACGCACGAGGAGCGCGTGCAGGCGGGCGATCGCCGCTTCGCGGACATGCCCCTCGGCCCTCAGTTGCTCGAGCCAGCGCAGAGACTCGTGGTCGAGCGGGCCGGGCCCCCGGGATGGCTTGAGGGCAGGCGACCGGCGCGGCGTGACCTCCAGCCAGAGACGCTAACACGGCCGCAGAGAGCCGGATGTTCCGCGACAGGAGAGCGGGGCTGACGACCGGTGAGGGTCACGCCGGCCGACGGCTCGGGCAAGCAGAGTTTTGGCTGGGAGACGCGCGATCAGCCTGGGCGGTCGGGTTGCGCTCGCCGCCGAGCGGAGGTAAGAAACGCGGAGGCGCGAGCGCTAAGGCATCAGAGACCCTCGGCCGCCGCGCCGACTCCGGCGCGCCGCTAGCCATCGACGAAAGGATCCTCGTGTCCACCTTCTCTCCAGCCCGCCTCTACGCGCTCGGCGTGGGCGGGGTGCTCGTCGTCGCCGGAATCGTCGGCTTCCTCTACAACGGGAGCTTCTCGGTCGATCCAGTCGAGCGCGACGCGGTATTCGGCATTCTCGAGGTCAACGGCTGGCACAACGTCGTGCATCTCGCGACGGGCGGCCTCGGCCTGGCGCTCGCCGGGGTCGCGGCCCGGGCCTACGCCCTGACCCTCGGGGCCGTTTACACGCTCGTCTTCGTCCTCCCTGATCGTCGGCGATGGTGGGAACCTCCTCGGTCTGATCCCGATCAACACCGAGGACAACGTCCTGCACCTGCTCCTCGGGCTGCTCGGCCTGGCGGCCGGACTCCTGTCACCGCGCGTGGGTGCCCGTCAGCCGGCGCGAGCCTAACCGTATGTAGGAGATCGCGGCCAGCGGCTTCGTGCCGGTCCCGGATAGCCAGCCGCCTTTGCGGAGGTGGACGCCATCAGCTCATCCTGGCACGGTCAAGGGCTGCGCGAATCCACTCCTCGGGCGGGATGGGCGACGCTCCCTCTTGGGTCCGATAGAGGCGGCATTTCAGGCCGAAGTCAGAGCGCTCGTCGCCACCGGGCTCAACGTCGGATCCGTTCACCCGAACCGTTGGCGACCCGAGAAAGCCCTCGGCCTCTGCCTCCTCGAGGGAGCCGACCTCTCGCAGTCTCATTCGATCGCGAGCCCCCACCTCATCGAGCAGCTCGCCGAGGCGCGGCAGCAGCGCCTCGTGACTCGGGCAGCCGTTGAAGTACAGAAGCTCGACCGTCATGACCTCTGGCCGGCTGCCGAGGAGTCGCATCAGAAGCGCCTGGGCTCGGACCGGAGGGCGACACTTGACGGGCACCCTCGGCGGCGGCGATGCATCAAGAGCATCGCGATGAGGAGCGCAACGGCAAGAGCAGGAGCGCCGATGACAATGCTGCCGAGCGCCACGCTGCCCAGGGCACCGACGAGGAGAGGGAGGCCGGCGCAGCACACGACGGCTAGCACCGTCCCCGCGACGGCCAGCAGCGACCCCGCGAGGGTGTTGACCGCAGGTCGCATCAGCGTGCGTCGTCGAGAGTCCCGCAGGCTCTGACGTGCTCGGCGTTGTCGCCCAGAAGGGAGCGGGCGAGATCAATAGCGGCCGTCACTCTGTCGTCGACCAGGCGGTAACGCACGCTCCGGTGCTCGCGCTCACCGATAACGAACCCGCACCAGCGTAAGCATGCGAGGTGGTTAGAGACCTTGGGTTGAGGGAGTCCGAGGCGCTCGACAATTTCTCCCACCGGCAGCTCCTCCTGCTCCAAGAGCCCGAGGATGCGAAGGCGCGTCGGGTCCCCGAAGGCGCGGAAGTACTTGGCCAGAAGCTCAGTCTCCGTAGGAGCTTGTGAGAGCTGGAAGGGGGCATCGACCACTGTCATATTCGCGACCTAAGATATCAGCTCAGATGAATATCACCGGTTCGGGCCGTGTGCGCGCCGCTCGAGCGTGTGGACCGGGGTGAGCGCGGCGCTCATCGGCCAGACCTCGTATGGTCGCCCGGGCAGCGACTGAGAGGAGGAGGCGCATGTCGATCGATCTCGACGCCTATCGGGAGCAAAGTCGCGAGACCTGGGCGCAGATGGCCCTGGGCTGGGAGCACCGGCGCGAGTGGCTGATGGGGCTCACCGGCCGGGTCAACGACTGGCTCGTGGACAAGGCGGACCCCCAGCCGGGCCAGACCATCCTCGACATCGCCGCCGGGACGGGCGATCTCGGGTTCAACGTGGCCGAGCGCGTGGGCGCAGATGGCCGCGTGATCTCGACCGACTTCGCGCCCGAGATGGTCGATCTCGCCCGCCGCCTTGGCGAGGCGCGGGGTTTGACCAACGTCGAGCACCGCGTGCTCGACGCCGAGCTCATGGACCTCGACGACGACACGGTGGACGGCGTGGTCTCCCGCTGGGGCTACATGCTCATGGCCGACCCCGCCGCGGCGCTCAAGGAGACGAGGCGGGTCCTGCGCGGGGGCGGCCCGCTGGCCTTCGCCGTCTGGACGACCCCCGACCGCAACCCCTGGGCGGCCGTGCCCGGGATGACGCTGGTCCAGCGGGGTCACATGCCTCCGCCCGAGCCGGGGGCGCCGGGGATGTTCGCCATGGGAGAGCGCGGCCGCATCCGCGAGCTTGTCGCCGGGGCTGGCTTCGGGGAGCCCTACCTGGAGGAGATCGCGTTCGAGTTCCGCTACGCGGACTTCGACGACCTGTGGGACGCGCTCGTCAGCCTCGCGGGCCAGCTCGCGCGCGTGGTCAACGCGCTGTCCGAGGACGAGCGGGAGGCGACTCGCGCCGCCATCATGCAGAACGTCGCGCCCTACCGGAACGAGGACGGTTCCTACATCGCCCCCGCGGCGACGTGGGGCGTGCTCGTGCGCTGATTAGTGCGGGGTGGGTCCGTTCAGAGCGATACCCTCAGCCTCACCGTTACCTCCCGAAGCCGGAATGAAGCTCGACAAGCTGGGGGTCGCTGGTTCGAGCCCAGCACGGCCCATGGAGCCCCGAGCCCAGCCCCGCCCCGTGCTCGCCCTGCTCTACGACATCCACGGCAACCTGCCCGCCCTGGAAACCGTGCTGGCCGACGCCGAGCGCGCCGGAGTCGAGCGCTACCTGCTCGGCGGCGACTTCACCCTCTTTGGTCCCTGGCCGGCCGAGACCCTCGAGCGTCTGGACGCGCTCCCCGACGCCCGGTGGATCCGGGGAAACGGGGAGCGCTGGACGGCCGCGCCGTCAGAGGCACCTGACGCCGAGCTCGTGCAGGGCGCGATCCGCGCGTGCGCCGAGGAGCTCGGAGCCCAGCGCGTGGCCCAGCTCGCCGAGCTTCCCGAACAGACCGTGATCGACGGCACCCGCTTCTGCCACGGCTCACCGGTCTCCGACGTGCGGAGCTTCTTCCCCGAGCCCGCCGACGACGAGGAGGAGCTGCTCGCGGGGATCGACGAGGCGCGGCTCGTGTTCGGGCACACCCATCTTGCGTTCGCGCGGACCTCGGCCATACACGGACGAGAGCTCGAACTGGTCAATCCGGGCAGCGTGGGGATGCCGTTCGACGGCGATCCGCGGGCCGCGTATGCGCTCATCCCGCCCGCAGACGGCGAGGTCGAGCACCGCCGGGTGGAGTACGACCATCGGGCAGCAGCGGCCGTGGTCCGCGAGTTCGGAGGCTGGGCCGAGACGGTGGCGCGTCGCATCGAGGCGGCGCGCGCCGACGTCGAGTGAGCTGCGTGTCGAGGGAACTCCGCCGACGATTGGGAATGCGACCGTGGTCGGCGCCCGGGCCAGAACCCTGCGGAATCCGACCGCGTGAAGCCCCGCCAGCGCATTTTCTGTCCTGGGGCGGCCACTGGTAGCTTTGCCCGATAGTCACCACCGGCACGAGGCATACACAGCAGATCTTCAGGCATCGAGACCACAACCCGCCCACTCTCGACGCGGTCGGGTTCGAGGTCTGAGGCGCGGAGGACGGTAATGGCCCGTTTCGGCAGCCCCGCTGGCAAGGACCCCGGCTTCTTCCGGCTCTTCGAAGAGGCGGGGTCCAATGCGCTGCGCGGCGCCGAGCTGCTCGAGCGGCTCATGAGCTCGTGGCCCGAGGACAACGGCCTGGGGCGCGAGATCCTGATCGCCGAGCAGGAGGGCGACCGGATCACCCACGACCTCATCCACCTGCTCAACACCTCGCGCGGGCGCCCCCCGATCGAGCGCGCGGACGTGCACGGGCTCGCCACCGCCCTCGACGACGTGGTCGACCTGACCGAGGAGGTCGCCGACTACATGGCCCTCTACGGGATCGAGGCGCCGATGTCCCAGGCCGAGCAGCTCGCCGGAATCCTCCACGCGGCCTGTCGAAACCTCGCCGAGGCGCTCGGTCTTCTCGCCGACGTCGACAGCCTCAGCCCCTACCTGGTCGAGGTCAACCGGCTCGAGAACGAGGGCGACCGGATCGTTCGCGAGGCGCTCGCCGCGCTGTTCGCCGGCGGGATCGACCCGATCCTCATCATCCGCTGGAAGGACGTGTTCGAGCGCCTCGAGGAGGCGATCGACGCCTGCGAGACGGTCGCGCACATCCTCGAGGGGATCGCCGTCAAGCGGAGGTAGGGTTGCGCGCCGGATCGGGCAGTACGTGATGGACTCCCGGATGGCCTGAGCGCCGCGCTTCGGGCGGGGCCGCCAGGCGCGCTCAGGTGGGCGCCACGAGCTCCACCAGCCGGTCGAGCTCCTCCTCGCTCGACCACGCGCCCACCGAGGCCCGCACGAGCCCGAGACCCGGCAGCTCGCGCACCACGAAGCCGGCGCCCGCCAGGCGCTCGACCTCGGCCGCGGAGTCGCCCGACTCCCAGGCGACGAGTGTGGAGGCCCCGCGCGACACGACGCGCACGCCGCGCTCGGCGAGGCGGGCCGAGAGCTCGGCGGCGAGCGCCGGGCCGCGCTCGAGCACGGCGTTCCAGCCGGCCTCGGCCAGGGTCTCGACCGCCGCGAGCGCCGCCGCCGCCTGCGACCGGGCCACCACCCCGAGGTCGAAGCGCGCGGCACCCGGCTTGAAGGCGAGATCGCTCGGGCGGCCGGGGTCGGCGAGCGAGACGAAGCTCGGCCAGGTGGGGATCATCGCCTCGCAATGGTCGGAGCGGACGTAGAGGTAGCCGCTGCCGTCGGGCCCGCAGAGCCACTTCTGGCCGGCCGCCGCGTAGAAGTCGCAGCCGAGGGTGCGCACGTTGAAGGGGACTGCGCCGAGGCCCTGAGCGCCGTCGAGCAGGACGCGCGCCCCGACCGCGCGTGCGGCCTCGCCCAGCGCGGCGCCGTTGACGATCGCACCCGAGACCCAGGAGACGTGCGAGCAGGCGACGAGGCTCGTGTCCTCGCGGACCTCCTCGGCCAGGCGGGTGAAGGGCACCGCGCGTACGGCGAAATTGCGGCGAGCGCGCGCGGCGGCCAGCGGCGCGAGCAGCCCGGGGTGCTCCTCGTCGGAGGTCAGGACCTCGCCGCCGGGCCCGAGCTCGAGCGCGCCGAGGACGACGTTGATGCCGTCGGTGGTCGAGCGGGTCAGCGCGACCTCGTCCGGCTGGCAGCCGAGCAGCGGGGCCACCGAGGAGCGAAGGCGCTCCACGAGTGCGAAGATCGCCTCGAAGTGGGTCGCCGTCCCGCGTCCGCCGCTCAGCTCGGCCTCGAGCTCGCGCGCGGCGGCGTCGACCGAGCGGCGGGGGACGGGCCCCTGCGTGCCGGCGTTCAGGTAGGCCTTCGAGGCGAGCACCGGAAACTCGTCGCGGAGGTCCTCGATCCCGGCCACGCGTTGATGTTAGGGCGGGGGTAAGGTGCCGTGGGTGATCGTCGAGCGCTCCATGCACCCCCAGTGGCTCTCGAACGCCTACCTCGTCGCCGACCGCCCGGGCGGCAACGCCGTGATCATCGACTCGGGCGGGCCCTCCGCGGCGCTGCTGGCCGAGATCGAGCGCCACGAAGTCACCCCCACCCATCTCCTGCTCACCCACCACCACGGCGACCACGTGGCCGAGAACCACGTCTACAAGGAGCGCTTCGGGGTCGAGATCCTCGCCCATCCGCTCGAGGCCGAGCGGCTGCTCGACGTCGACCGCGCCTTCGAGCCGGGCGAGCTGCTGAGCGTGGGCGAGCTGCGCATCGACGCCCTGCACACGCCCGGCCACACCGACGGGATGGTCGCCTACCGGGTGAGCGACGAGCACCTCTTCACCGGCGACACCCTGTTCAAAGGGTCGGTGGGGGGCGTGCGCGCCTTCGGCTCGACCACCTTCGACGACCTGCAGCGCTCGATCATGCAGGTGCTGATGAAGCTGCCCCCCGAGACTCTGGTGCACCCCGGTCACTCCGACCCCACGACGATCGGCGCCGAGTGGGAGGACAACGCGTTCATCCGCCTCTGGCGCGGTCTCGGCGAGGAGGGGACCGAACCCTGTCGCGTCGGCGAGGAGGGGGCCACGCTCATCCTCTGGGGCCTGGACTACGACGGCGGCCACAAGGCCTGGGTGCGCTGGGAGGAGACCGGCCGCGACGACATCGTGGCGGGCAGCGCGGTCGAGCGGGAGGATGCGGCGGAGAATTCTCCGACAGTCCCGGTCGCCGATCGCACCCGCGGGCGCGGCTCGATCTAGACAGCCGGTCCGCCGCGGCGCCGGAGCGTGATCGCCCCGGCACCGCGGCCGCCGAGCCGGAGGAGCTACCCGGGTCCGCAGACCGGCCAGGAGCTCGACCCGGTGCGCGCGTAGAGCGTGGCCGCGCGGCGGTCCTGCTCGCCCTCGGAGGCGGCCGCCGGATCGCCCGACCCGCCCACTCCGGCCCAGGTCTCGCGACTGAACTGGTACTTGCCGCGGTAGGTGCCGCCGCCGGCGACGGCGCTCGGGTCGCCGCCCGACTCGCAGTTGGCGATGGCCTCGAGCGCCGGCGACGCACCGCCGCCGCGCTCGGCCCGCCGTTCACGGCGCCTGGCCTCGGACTTGCGCTCGTCTCGCCGCACGCGGCGCTCGATCACCTGATCGACCGCCCGGAAGCGAACGATCTCGGTCTCGACCTCCGACGGCGACGGCAACGGGGTGCGATCTCGGTCTTCGGCCGCAAGTGCGACCGTCACGGGCCCGCCGATGGCGGCCAGGCCCAGCATGGAAGCAAGTAGCTTCCTCATCCGTACTACCTCCTGCTCGGGTACGAGTCCGTTCCTCCCGAGCGCCTCTCGAGGACGGCTCACCGTCGTCGCGCGACGACGGCGCCCTCGGTTCAGAGACGCGATGGCCCCAGGCGTTGGCGCGCGCTGGAGTGCGCACCCAGGCCGGAGGCCTCTACTTCCAAAGGGGGACGCTAGGGACGCACCCGAGTCGTCCCCGTGAGCCACGTCACATTGCAACGAACCGCCCAAGCGGCCTCGAACGGACCCGTGAGGCACAGATCAGGCGTCGGCGGCGCGCCCTAACCTTGGCCCTCGCCGATGAAGGTCACGCTCCCCGACGGCACCCCCCTCGAGCTCGCCGACGGCGCCACCGGCGCCGATGCCGCGCGTGCGGTGGGGGAGGGCCTGGCCCGCGCCGCGCTCGCGGTCAAGCCGCGCGCGCCGGGCAAGGGCGGAGACGGGCTCGACGGGCTGCGCGATCTGTCCGCACCGCTCACGGACGGCGTCATGCTCGAGGTCGTCACCCCGCGCCACGAGGACGCGCTCGAGCTCATCCGCCACGACGCCGCGCACGTGCTCGCCACCGCGGTGGTCGAGCTCTATCCGGGCACGAAGGTCTCGATCGGCCCGCCGATCGCCGACGGCTTCTACTACGACTTCGAGTTCCCCGAGGGCGTCAAGGTCTCAGAGGCCGACCTCGAGCGCATCGAGGCGCACATGCGCGAGCACGTCAAGGCCGACGAGCCCTTCGAGCGCACCGACCTCACCGTCGACGAGGCCCTGGCCCGCTTTCGCGCCGAGGAGCAGGGTTACAAGGTCGAGCTGATCGAGGACCTCGTTCGCGACCAGGGCGTCGAGACCGTCTCGCTCTACCGCAACGGCCCGTTCACCGACCTCTGTCGCGGACCGCACGGGCCGAGCACGAAGCGGATCAAGGCCTTCCGGCTGCTGTCGGTCGCGGGCGCGTACTGGCGCGGGGACTCGAGCCGCCCGATGCTCACTCGCATCTACGGGACCGCCTTCCACTCGAAGGAGGACCTCGACGCTCACCTGACCCGGCTCGAGGAGGCGCGCGCCCGCGACCACCGCAAGCTCGGGCGCGAGCTCGATCTGTTCTTGTTCTCGGAGGTCTCACCCGGCTCGCCGTTCTGGCAGCCGCGCGGCATGACCCTGTTGAACGAGCTCATGGCGCTGTGGCGAACCGAGAACCGCCGCCGCGGCTACCAGGAGGTCCAGACCCCGATCCTCTACGACGCGGAGCTCTGGCGCCAGTCGGGCCACTGGGACAAGTTCCGCGAGAACATGTACTTCACCGACGTCGAGGGGCGCCAGATGGGCTTAAAGCCCATGAACTGTCCGGCCCACATCCAGATCTACAAGGCCGACCGCCGCTCCTACCGCGACCTGCCGCTGCGGCTCTCGGAGGCCGGCCTCGTCCACCGTCACGAGCCGAGCGGGACGCTGCACGGCCTCCTACGCGTGCGCCACATCACCCAGGACGACGCCCACATCTTCTGCGCCCCCGACGACGTCGAGCGCGAGGTCATCGCCTGCCTCGATTTCGGCTTCTTCCTCTACGACCTGTTCGGCTTCGAGCCGCGGCTCGAGCTCTCGACCCGGCCCGAGCGCCGCATCGGCACGGATGAGATGTGGGACGCCGCCGAGGGCGCGCTCGAGGGCGCCCTGCGCGCGCGGGGCCTCGACTTCGACCTCAACGCCGGCGACGGCGCCTTCTACGGGCCGAAGATCGATCTCCACATGACCGACTCGATCGGCCGCTCGTGGCAGCTCGGCACCGTCCAGCTCGACCACTCGATGCCCGAGCGCTTCGAGCTCGCCTACACCGGTGCCGACAACTCCGAGCACCCGCCGGTGATGATCCACCGCGCGCTGCTCGGCTCCTTCGAGCGCTTCGTCGGGATCCTCATCGAGCACTACGCGGGCGAGTTCCCGCTCTGGCTCGCGCCGGTCCAGGCCCTGATCCTCCCGATCGCCGACCGCCACGTCGAGTACGCGCGCCGAGTCGCGGCCGAGCTCGGCGGCGCGGGCGTGCGCGGCGAGGTCGACGAGCGCGCCGAGTCGGTCGGGCGCAAGATCCGCGACGCCGAGCTGGGCAAGGTGCCCTACATGCTCATCGTCGGCGATCAGGAGGAGGCCGAGGAGGCCGTGTCGGTGCGCCGGCGCGGGCAGGGCGACGTCGGCCGCGAGGCGGTCGCCGAGCTGGCCCGCCGCGCGCGCCGCGAGATCGAGGCGCGGGGCACGCCGGCCTAGCGGCGGCGGAGCGGCCTTCGCGCGCCGCTGACAGCGTCGTCCCGGGCTCTTGCCAACGCCGCGGCCCTCGCTATACTGCCCCGCGAATGAAGGCCACTCAGACCACGCGCCGCTCCCGCTGAGGAGCCCGTGCCCTTCTCCGCCTCGCCCGTCTCGCCTCTCGCCTTTGCCCTCTAGCTCGAGCGTCGCCGCGTAGTGCCGATTCCGCGTAGGTTCGATCGGCGCCCGCCCGAGCGGGATCAGACCCGGGTCAACGAGCGCATCGGCGTGCCGCAGGTGCGGCTGATCGCCGAGGACGGATCGCAGGTCGGGATAGTCGAGCGCGACGAGGCGCTCCAGTACGCCCGCGACCGTGATCTCGACCTCGTCGAGGTGGCGGCCGAGGCCCGGCCCCCGGTGTGCCGAGTACTCGATTACTCGAAGTACAAGTACGAGCAGGAGCAGAAGGCCAAGGCCGCCCGGCGTCACCAGAAGTCGATCACCATCCGCGAGATCAAGTTGCGCCCGAAGATCGCGACCAACGACTACGAGACCAAGAAGGGTCACGTCGAGCGCTTTCTGCGCCACCAGGACAAGGTCAAGGTCACGATCATGTTCCGCGGGCGCGAGACGACGCACCCCGAGCGGGGCGAGCGCCTGCTCATGTTGCTTGCCGATGAGCTGTCGGATCTCGGCGTGATCGAGCAGCGGCCGAACCTCGACGGCCGCAACATGACGATGATGCTCGGCCCGCTGCCGCCGAAGCAGGACGGCGGAACCGACGGCGACGGCGACGCTCAGCCCGCGGAGGGCGCTGCAAGCGAGACGCGCGCCGACAGCGACGCGTCCGCGGCCCCGGAGCCGGCCGCCGCCGCGGCCCCGGTCGGCGCCGAGGCCGAGGAGCCGGCTACCGCCGAGGCCGAAGAGCCGGACACCGGGCCCGACGCCGAGGAGCCGGCCGTCGCCGAGCGCCCGGCACCCGCGGCGAGCTAGCCACCCCGACGCATCCCGCGGCCGCGGCTGCCGGTTGAGGCCCATGGCCAGGTCCACGCTTCTGCTTCAATAGGGCGCTCTCATGCCCAAGATGAAGTCCCACTCCGGCGCCAAGAAGCGCTTCAAGGTCACCTCCAGCGGGAAGCTCCGCGGCCGGCACGCCATGACGAGCCACATCCGCGTCAAGAAGAACGCCAAGCGCCAGCGGCGGCTCTCCCAGGACCTCGTGGTCTCCAAGGACGATGCGCCGCGGGTCAGGAAGCTGCTCGGCCGATGAGCCGCGTCAAGCGCTCCGTCGCCGCGCGCAAGAAGCGCCGCGCCACGCTCGAGCGCGCCAAGGGCTACCGCGGCGACGCGCACAAGAGCTACCGCAAGGCCAAGGAGGCCCTGCTCAAGGCCGACACCTACGCCTACCGCGACCGGCGCAACCGCAAGCGCGACTTCCGTCGCCTGTGGATCACCCGCATCAACGCCGCCGCGCGTCAGCAGGGCCTGACCTACGGCCAGTTCATGCACGGCCTCAAGCTGGCCGAGGTCGAGGTCGACCGCAAGATGCTCGCGGACATCGCCGTCCGCGATCCCGAGACCTTCCGAGCCTTCGTCGAGCGCTCCCGCGAGGCAGCGGCTGCCTGACCGCTCGGTACGGCAGACGGCTCGGACCTCGGGGGCGCCGCAAGGGCGCCCTTTTTCGTTCTGGAGGACACACCATGATCACCTCACCCGACAACGACAAGCTGAAGCTGATCCGGCGGCTCGCCGATCGCCGGCACAGGCGGCGCACGGACCTGTTCGTGGCCGAGGGAGAGGACCTGGTCGCGGCGGCGGCGGCGGCCGGCCACGAGCCCGAGTTCGTGCTCGTCTCCGGGCTCGGCGTCGAGCCACGGCTGCTCGCCGAGGTCAGCACGCTCGGGTCGGGCTCGCGCATGATCGGGGTCTACCGCCAGCGCTTCTCCGCGCCCGGTGGCGCGCTCTCCGTCTACCTGCACGGGGTCTCGGACCCCGGCAACGTCGGCGCGATCGTGCGCTCGGCCCACGCCCTGTGCGACGGGCCGGTGGTGCTCGGTCCGGGCTGCGCCGACCCCTACGGGCCCAAGGCGGTGCGCGCCAGCATGGGCTCGATCTTCGCCCGGCCCCCGGCGCGGGCCGAGGTGGGGGAGCTCTCCGGGACCCTGCTCGCCCTCGAGCGCGGGGCCACGCGGTCGCTCGACGACCTTGCGGGGAAGGACCTCGAGCCGCCGGTCGTCGTCTGCCTCGGGGCCGAGCGCGACGGGCTGCCCAGTGCGGTCCTCGAGCGAGCCGCGGCGCGCGCCGAGATCCGGCTGCGCCCGGACGGCCCCGACTCCCTCAACGTGGCCATGGCCGCGACGGTCGCCCTGTACGCGCTCGGCGGGCGGGAGGCCTCCGCCGCCACGACTAGGATGGCCGCTCATGGCTGAGCCCGCCGCCAAGCGCCGCCTCGAGGAGCTGGGCGACGAGGCGGAGGCCGCGGTGAGGGGCGCCGACGCGAGTCCGGAGCTCGAGGATCTGCGCGTCCGCTACCTCGGGCGGAAGTCCGAGCTGACGGCGACGCTGCGCTCGATCCGCGAGCTGCCGCCCGAGGAGCGCGGCCCCGTGGGACAGGCCGCCAACTCGGTGCGCGTGCGGCTGGAGGAGCTGATCGCCGAGCGCGGCGCCGCGCTCGAGGAGGCCGAGCTCGACCGGCGCCTCACCCAAGATCGAATCGACGTCACGCTGCCCGGCGACCCGCCGCTCCCTGCCGGTCACCTGCACCTGGTCACCCAGATCCGCCGCGAGCTCGAGGACGTCTTCGTCGGGCTGGGCTTCGAGGTCCTCGAGGGCCCCGAGGTCGAGTACGAGTACTACAACTTCACCGCCCTCAA
>Ga0208736_1000308_pt1 | contig 14662 bp, 7 predicted proteins | sample AntDryMetagUQ255_FD_188090 | JGI IMG/M metagenome (GOLD analysis project Ga0208736, IMG submission 188090) | Polar desert microbial communities from Antarctic Dry Valleys - UQ255 (SPAdes) | ecosystem: Environmental > Terrestrial > Soil > Desert | place: Antarctic Dry Valleys | collected 2008-12-31 | reverse complement strand
CTCTTGCACAGCATCGCCTACGTAAGGGATCTCCTACACGATTCCTCCTTCAGCGTTCGTGACACACGGTTCCGACCACAAGTCTGCGTGAGACAACGCCAAGCGTTAGTCGCCGTCGTGGTCAGCGGCGCGCCGCCCGGGCGCACGGCGGAGGGCCGCGCCAGGCACTGGAGCCCCGAGTACCAGCGCGGCTCGGGCGTCCCCGCGGATCTCACGTGCCGCGCGGGGCTGCGCCGGTTGGGTACTTGCAGCCGCGAGCGAGCGCCGAGCGCGCTGCAACGACCACCTGCGCAGAGCAGCAGCGACTAACACGAGCACGGTTGCAACCGGGTCGCCCGGGCCCCGCGTTCGGCACCCCGGCGGCGACTGCGCATGGATTCCCTGGAACCAGGCGACTTCTAGCTTCTCGCGCGCGATCGTCAGCGCCCGCGGTCAGCCGCACTCGGGCTGCGGGACGCAAGCGGCGACTAACGCAAACTGTTGGATTCCGCAGACTTGTGGTCGGAACCCCGAACCCTGGACGTGATCGTGCCGACCTCCGCCAAACGGCCCGACCGGCTGCGGTTATCCGCGTGCAGCGTAGTCTCGCGGATCGGCCGAGCCGCGGCCTCGTGTGGCGTGCACTCAGGCCGGGCGCGCGGCGCCGTCGCGCTCGCGGTCGTCCGGCCGCAGACCCGCCGCGATCCGGTCGAGGCCTTCGGCGAGGATCTCGCGCGACGTCGCGAACGAGACGCGCAGGTGACCGGCCGCTCCGGGACCGAAGAACGCGCTCGAGCCTGGGACGACCGCGACGTCGTGGCGCTCGAGCAGGCGGCCGGCAAGATCGTCCTGGTCGATGCCCAGTCGCGACACGTCGGCGAATGCGACGAAGGTCCCCTCGGGCACGGCGCAACGCACGTTCGGGATCGCCGTGAGGCCGGCGACGGTCTGGTCGCGCCGGCGCCGCAGGTGGGCGACGAACCGCGCGAGCCAGCCGTCGCCGAGCTCGTAGGCGCAGGCGCCCGCGACCTGGGAGATCGTGCTCGCGCCGTAGGCGGTGTCCTCGGCATGGGCGAGCGTCATGATCCTCCGGCGCTGGACCGCGTCGGGCGCGGCGAGTAGCCCGAGGCGCATGCCGGCGAGCCCGTAGGACTTCGAGAACCCGAAGACGGTGAAGGTGCGCCCCGCGACGTCGGGGTGAAGCGCCGCCATGCTGACGTGCGAGTGCGGTGCGTAGACGATGTCCGACCAGACCTCGTCGGACAGGATCCAGAGGTCGTGGCGCAATGCCACGTCCGCGATCGCCTCGAGTTCGTCGCGCCGCAGGACACGACCGAGCGGGTTGTGGGGGTTGCACAGCGAGATCAGCCGCGTGCGCGGGGTGACGAGCGCCTCGAGCTGCGTTGCGTCGTAGCGGCCCCCGGGGGTCGGCCAGCGCCGCACGACGCCGCCGGCCGCACGGACCGAGCGATCGAGCAGGAAGTCGACGGGGTCGGGGATGATCGCCTCGTCGCCGGCGACCGGCAGCGCGAGCCGGGCGACGAGGAACAGCGCCGAGGCGGCGCCGTCGGTGGGAAACAGCGTGTCCGGGTCACATGGCAGCCCGTGGCGGTGGCGCAGCGTGTCGGTCGCGACGCGCCGCAGCTCGGGCAGGCCCTCGGCCGGTCCGTAGGACAGGTAGCCGGCGGCGAGGTGGCGCTGGAGCGCGTCGATGATCTCGGCGCAGACCGGGAAGTCCGGGTCCGCGGCGGTCAGCGGATGACGCCCGCCGGCTGCACCGCCCACCGGTGGTTGTACGCGCGCCGGCGCAGCGTCGCGAGGTCGACGGCGTGGTGGGCGAACAGCGGGTCGTCGTCTGCGTCGCCGGCGAGCTCCGTGGCCTCGGGGCCGCGGTCGGCGCGGACGTAGGGGAGGACGAACTCGGGCGCGTCACCGACGAAGTGCGCCAGGATGCGCCGGCCGCCGTCGACATAGACCGTCACGTCGCGGCGGCGACGCTCGCAGAAGCTCGCGAGCGCCTGCGCGAGCCGATCGCGGTGCGCGCCGGCGGCGGTGATCGCCTCGGCGAGCACGACGCCATCCACGAGCGCGGCGCCCACGCCCTGGCTGCTGAACGGCAGCAGGGGATGGGCTGCGTCACCGACCAGCACCGCGTTGCTCGCGAACAGATTGGGCGCGATGTCATCGTCGACGGGCCGCCACAGATGCGCGGTCGACGCGTCGACGCCGTCCAGGAAGGCCTTCACCGGCTCCGGCACCTCGCCGAGCAGCGCGGTGGTGAAGTCCAGCAGGCAGGTTCCCGTGCCGTTCGCGGGCACGCCGTAGCGTCGCGTGTCGAACTGCAGGAAGCCGATGACGTGGTCCGCGCGCGGTGAGAGCAGCCCGAACGCCAGACCGCGGTTCGGAAGCACCGTCTTGAGGAACGTCGCTCCGAGACGGTTCGCAAGCTCGGGTAGGCAGCTCGACATCACGATCTCGAACACGCGGCTGCGCGGATGCGACAGGCCCGGGTTCAGCGCCGGGCACAGCACCGAGCGCGAGCCCGCCGCCCCGATGAACAGGTCGGCGTCGCCGCTGCTCAGCCGCGGGCCGCCCGCGAATTCCATCGAGCGCACCCGTCGCTGCCCGCCGGGCAGAGACGGATCGACCTCGATGCCGGTGCAGTGCCGGCCGTGCTCGACGACGCCGCCGGGCAGCCGGGCCTGCAGCGCGTCCACGAGACCGCGGCGCGTGACGCAGTACAGGCCATCCGTCTGCTCGGACCGCACGACGCGGCCGCGCTCGTCCTGGAAGACCGCACGGGTCAGCGCCCGATGGCGCGACAGGCAGCCGTCGGCGCCCAGCACGCGCAGCGCGGCGACGCCGTTGGGCATGAGGATCATGCCGTGCCCCGGTCGCGCCCGCAGCTGTGCCGCCGTGTCGCGTTCGTAGACGACGACATCGTCGCTGGCGCTGTGCCGCAACGCGACCGCGGCGGCCAGTCCGGCAATGCCACCGCCGAGGATGCGGACCCTCACGCCCGTGGCCTGCCACGTCGGCGCACGACCACGCGCCTGACGGCGTTCGTGTCAGCTCCCGACCAATCAGCACATCGCATGGCTACACCCCCACCGCGAGCCGGCGCCTCGAACGACGAGGTGCAGTGTCGGTCAAGCCTAGTCGGCGACCGAGACCGGCACGAGGACTGTGCGCGATCACACTGATCGCGCGTGGGCGAAACCTTCGTCACGGCCGGGCCGACGCCGCGGCTCGGCGACGGTCCGGTACAGCGCCAGGATCTCGACCTGCGCCCCGCGTGCGCGCAGCGCCTCGGCAGCACGTCGCGCGCGTGCTCGGCGCGGGCGACGAGCGCGCGGCGCACGGGCCTGCCGTCGAGCGCCTGGACGAGCGACTCGGCCACCACCCGCGGCGGCACGATGTCGGCCGCGCTGCCGCCGGCGCGCAGCGCCTGCGCCGTGCCGGGCTCGATCGCGGCGATCGCCGGGCCGCGCAGGTCGCGCGCGTCACGGCAGCACTCGAGCAGCCGGCGCGCGCCGTTGAGGCTCGTCACGCACAGCAGGTCGAACTCGCCGACATCGGGCAGCGTCGCCTCGAGCGGCTCGATGCGAAGCGTGGGGCCGCTCGACCACGCGCGCTCCGAGGGCGCGCAGGCGGCCCACGAGCGCGCTGGCCTGGGCACGCGCTCGCGTGACCGCGACGGTGCGGCCGGCGAGCGGTCCGGCCCGAAACCAGGCAAGCTCGTCGTGCAGCGCCGCCACGGGGCCGACGACGGTGATCGCAGGTGCCCGCACCCCCGCCTGCACCGCCCGGGCGGCGACGTCGCCGAGCGTCCCGCTGACCGTGCGCTGGTCGGCGAACGTGCCGCGCTGCACGACCGCGACGGGCTCGCTCGCGGGGCGCCCGTCCGCGACCAGCCGCTCGGCGATGTATTCGAGTCGGCGCACGCCCATGTAGAAGACGAGCGTGCCCGGAAAGGCGGCGAGCGCCGGCCAGTCGATCTGCGTCTCCTCCTTGTCAGGGCGCCCATGCGCTCATATTCGTGTTCGAGCGCGCGTTCATCCCACTGCGCCGCCGGCACTGGGTCTCCGGTCGAGTTGTGGGTGACGTAGCTGCCTGATCGCCGCGAAGTGCCTGCTCGCGGTCGTGTTCGTCATCGATAAGAAGTCTGCGGACGTTGCGCAGATCGCAGCGACGCGCAGTCGCCCCCGGGCGCAAGGCTGCTGGTTGTCGAGAACAGCGGCCCCGCAAGGAGGGCGACATGCGCGTCACCACGGCATTCAACAGGCTGCTCCGTCTGCCCGGGCATCGGTCATCGATGAGTGACGTCGCAGTCGCGCCGTCATCGTGGCCGCGCAGCGCGTCGCGGCATGCCGGCGGGCTCAGGCCGCAGCCGTCTCCGCGCGCTCGCGCAGCGTGACCGCCTCCGGGTGGGAGCACAGCGCGTGCCGCCCCGGACAGCTTTCGCACAGCTCGCGGTGCGGCTCGGCCGTCACGGGGTACTCGCCGGCGAGCATGCCGCCGGCAAGCCGCAGCAGCTCCTCCTCCAGGACGTCGGCGTCGGCAGCCTCGAAGCGCGCCGCGACCGGCTCCTGTGGGCGCTCGAGGAACGCGTGGGCGACGTCGACGCGCGCCGCGCCGTCACGCAGCGCGGCCAGCGCATAGACGCGGCGCTGCACGTCATAGCGCTGCTCGACGAGTTGCGCGAGGTCGGTGTCGGAGTCCAACCCATCGGTCTTGTAGTCGACCACGAGGCGCGCGCCGCCGCGCTCGGTCGCGACGACGTCGACGACACCGTGCAGCAGCGTGTTCCCGAGCGCGACCGCGAAGGCGTGCTCGCGCTCGACGCTGCGGGCACGAGCCAGCCTGGCTGCCAGCGGCGACTGCGCAAAGGCGTCGGTGAGGCGTTCGACGTCGGCGGTCTCGGCCTCGGTGAGCGCAATGCCCCAGGCCGCCGCGACGGCGGCGACGCGCCCGGCAGCTGGGCCCGGGTGCTCGAGCAGCGCATGGACGAGCGAGCCGCGGGTGCGCGGGTCGAGCGTCGGCGCGAAGCCGGCCGCGGCGACCCGTATCACCGGCTCCTCGCGCAGGCGCAGCACCTTCGTGAGGTAGAAGCGGTAGCCGCAGCTCTTCCACGCGGCGAGCGAGGAGTACGACAGCGTGCGAACGGCAGGCGCCGGGGTGGGCTCCGGCGGTGCGGGTGGATGCGCCGGCTGTGGCGGGGCGACCGGCAGGCGCGCGCCGGCCGGGGCGAGCAACGCCGCGCGCAGCACGACGCCCGCCGTGTCGGGGCGGTTCAGCGAGCAACGCAGCGTCGCGGTGCTCGCACCGTCGCTCCAGGAGATGTCGCGCACGGGCTCTTCGGAGGTAGGCAGGCGCCCGAGGTCTCCGTCGAGCAGCGCCGGCACGAGCCACGTCAGCGGGGCCGCACCCGGCCCCTCCCTCGGCCATGGCTGCAGCGCTGCGCCGCCGCTGAGGATCAGCCGCTCGCATGCGCGCGTCAGCGCGACGTACAGCACGCGCTCCTCCTCGCGGGCCGCGCGCTGACGCGCGCGGTCGAGCAGGGACTCGAAGGCGAGCGCCTTCTCGCTGGTCCCGTCGAGGCCGACGAGCCGCAGCCCGATCTCGTCGCCGTCGACGAGCAGGTCCTCGTCGTCGCCGGGCCGGCGACGACCGAGGTCGGCGACGCAGACCGTCTCGAACTCCAGGCCCTTGGCGGCGTGGATCGACATCAGCCGCACCGCCTTGACGTCGCCGAGCTCGACCGGCGCGTCGGTCTCGCGCGCGTCAGCCTCGAGCTCGGCGGTCGCCAGGTCCGCGAGCCCGCGGACGTCGCGACCGTGATCGCGCTCGTAGACCGCCGCCAGGCGCTGCAGCTTGTGGACGTTGGCGAGGCGGCGCGCGCCGCCCGACAGCGACAGCACGTGCAGGTCGTAGCCCGTCGCCTCGACGACGCGTCGCAGCAGCTCGTCGAGGCCCAGGCGCGGGGCGAGCGCGCGCTCCGCGGCGAAGCGCGCGGCGAACGCCTGCAGGCGCCGAAGGTCAAACTTTTCCAGGCACCGCGCGAGCTCGCCGTCGGCGGCGGCCGCGCCACTCGCGCAGGCGCGCTCGATCGCCTGCCAGGCGTGGCCGCGGCCCGCCGCGGCGACGTGCGCGAGCGCATCGGAGCTCAGGCCGACGAGCGGCGAGGCCAGCACGCCGTAGAGCGCCGTCTCGTCGCGCGGGTTGGCGAGCGCGGCGAGCCATGCGCAGAGGTCGCGAACGACCTGGCGGCCCCAGTAGCCGCGCCCGCCGACCGACAGCGTCAGCAGCCCCTGATCCTCGAGCGCGCGCTCGTAGAGCGGCAGGTCGCCGAGCGCGCGCAGCAGCACGACGATCTCCTCGGGCTTCGCGTCGCCGGCGTCGACGAGGTCGCGCAGGCGCTGGGCGAGCAGCCGCGCCTCGGCGTGGCGCCAGGCCGCGCCCTGCGGCAGGTCGCCGAGGTCGATCGCGTCCTCGCCCTCGCCGTCCCAGCCGGCCTGGTCGGTGAGCAGCAGCTCGACGAGCGGCGCAGGCGCGTCAACGTGCTCGCGGCCTTCGCGCAGCGCGACGAAGTCCGGTCCCAGGCGCGGTGCGAAGGCGGCGTTGATCGTCTCGAGGATCTGACCGCGGCTGCGGAAGTTCGTCGCCAGCGTCGCGACGCGGCCGGCGATCGCGAGCGTCGCGCGGCGCGCGCGGAAGACGTCGACGTCAGCATGGCGAAAGCCGTAGATCGACTGCTGCTCGTCGCCGACGACGAACAGGTCGTCGCGGTCGAGCGCGCGAAACAGCGCGAGCTGTCGCGGGTTGCAATCCTGGAACTCGTCGACCATGACGCGGTCGAAGCGCTCGGCGTAAGAGCGCCGCAGCGCGGGCTCGGCCGCCAGCAGGTCGCGCGCGAACAGCTCGAGGTCGTCGAAGTCCAGGCCCGCGCGGTCGCGCTTGACGTCGGCATAGGCCGTCGCATAGCGCCCGAGCAGGTCGTCGAGCACGACCACCGCGGCGGCCGAGGCACGATCGCGGCAGGCCCGCGTGTAGGCCTCCAGCGCGCGCAGGTAGCTCAGGCAGGTCTCGGTCTTCAGCGCGTTGGCCGCGCCGCCGAAGCTCAGCCCGCAGAGGCTCTGGGCGGACGCCGGGCCCGGCTGCGCGCGCAACAGCTCGACGCAGCGCTGCACCTTCGCGAGCGCCTCGCCGACGCGCTTGCCGGCGCCCGCGCCGGCAAGCTCCGCCGCGGCCGTCGACGCGGCCGCCGCGAGCGGTGCCAGCAGCGCCTGCGGGTCGGCGACCGCGGGCGCCTGCGGCAGCACGGGACGCGTCTGACCGCCGCTGCGCAGCTCGTCGTGGACGCGCGCGATCATCCTGCGCAGGCGATCGGTGTCGTAGGCGGCGACGAGGTCCAGCGCCGCGGCGCCGCGCTCGCCGTCGAGCATCTCCCCCAGGGCGCGGTCCCACGCCTGATCACGCAGCGTGCGCGCGGCCGCCTCGTCGAGCACCGTGAACAGGGGATCCAGGCCCGCGGCGATCGCATGCGCGCGCAGCACCCGCGCGCAGAAGCCGTGGATCGTCGACACCCAGGCCGTCTCGGTCTCGCGCGCCTCGTCGCGGTGGCCGAGCTCGACGAAGCGCTCGCGCACGCGCGCTCGCAGCTCGCCCGCGGCGCGCTCGGTGAACGTGATCGCGAGGATCCGCGGCGGCCGCACGCCGTCCTCGAGCACGGAGCGCACGAAGCGCTCGACGAGCACCGAGGTCTTGCCGCTGCCGGCGTTGGCCTCCAGCAGCAGCGAGCCGTCGCGCGCGCGGATCGCGGCGGACTGCTCTGCGGTGAACGGGCGCCCGCCCGGTCCGACGAGGACGCTCATGCCGCGGCGCAGCGGCAGATCGTGGGATACGCGCAGCCCGAGCCGTTGTAGCCACAGCTGTGCGGTCGCGGCTGCAGCGCACCGCTGCGCAGCTCTCCGACCGCGCCCAGCACATCCTGCACGACGCCGCCGACGATCGCGTCGAAGTCCTCACGCGGGTGGCGGTCGGTGGCGACGACGTCCAGGTCGGGATCGGCGCCGGCGAGCATGAGCCCGCGCGGGCGCTGGTCCTTGCCGCCGAGCGGCTGGTACAGGCCGCCGATCGGGTCGAGGCCGAGCACGTCGCGGGCAGCGAGGATGTAGAGCGCGACCTGGTACTTGCGCTCCCTGCGCCAGCACGCGGACTCCTTGACGTTGCGGCCCTTGTAGTCGTAGACGATCGCCTCGCCGCCGGGCCCCGTGTCGATGCGGTCGATGCGCCCGCCGATCCGCACGCCGCCGGCCAGCTCGAGCGCCGGATGCCCGTCGCCGGCGCCTCCGAAGACGACCTCGAGCGCCGCCGGCTCGAGCTCGGAGCCGTCGTCTGCGGCGTGCTCGAGGTAGCGCAGCAGGTCGGCGCGCAGACGGTGCACGAGCGCGCGCTGGCGGCTGGGGTCACGCGACATCTGAAGCCGCGGGCGGCGACGCAGGTCGTCGAGCGCGGCGATCGCGAGCTCGCGAGCCAGCGGCAGGGCGGCACGGTCCACGCGGGTGCTGTGCGCCTGCTCGCGCAGCCCCGCGACGGTCCGTTCGAGCACGGCGTGGGCGAGCTGGCCGCGCAGCATGAGCTCCGGGTCCGGCGTCAGGCCCTCGGGATCGAGGCGGCGCTCGACGAACCACTTCACCGGACAGCCGGCCCACAGCTCGATCGCCGACGCCGACCACGTCGCGCGCTCGCGCAGTCCGCCGAGCAGCGCCTCGTCGGCGAGCGCCGCGATCGGCGCCTCGCGGTGGCGCGGGCCGTCCGCGGCCGCCGCGCGCAGGCGCGCGCGCTGCGTCGGCGCCGCCCCGGCCGGCCAGCCGACCTCTCCGAGCGTGCGCATCCGCCGCCGCTGCCAGAGGCCCGGCCCGAAGAGGTCGCGCACGTCGGACACGAAGAACGACGCCACCGCCGGCTCGCCGTCGTCGCCGGACTCGTGCCAGCACAGGTACAGGCGCTCCTGCGGTCGCGAGACCGTCGCGTAGAAGAGATAGCGCTCGGCGCCGAGGTCGTCGCGGCGGCGCAGGACCAGCCCGGAGGCCGCGGCGATCTCGCCGCGCTCGGCGTCGCCGAAGAACGGCTCGGCGCCGGGCACCGCCGGAAACGTCCCCTCCTGCAGCCCGCAGAGCAGCAGCGCGCGCACGCGGCGCGCACGCAACGCCAGCGGCTGCGTGACGGTCACGCAGCCGGGCGCGGGCCGGCCGGGGCTGCGGACCTCGAGCTCCTCCAGCAGCGCGGCGAGCTGCGCCGGGCTCGGCGCGAGCGAGCGGTCGGCGGCGACGATCGCCGCGATCTCGTCCAGCGCACGGCGCCCGGCGACGAGCACGTCGGCGTCCTGCGCGGCGGGCCCGGTCAGCACCTCGGCCGCGCGCCGCCGCGGCGCCGCGAAGAGCGCCGCCAGCTCGTCGCCGAGGCTCGCCAGCAGCTCGCCGGCGCCGCGGCCGTGCGCCTCGCGCACGCGGTCGATCGCATCCAGCGCCCAGTGCTCGGCCTCCCACAGCGACCGCGCCGCCGCCGCGCTGCGCGCTCCCTCCTGGCGAGCCCGCGCCTCGAGCGCGTCGGCGAGCTCCGGCCGGCGCAGCAGGCCCGGCGTGCGCAGCCACGCGAGCAGGTCGTCGGCGCCCCCGTTCAGCAGCGCGCAGCGCAGCAGCGCCACGAGGCCGCGCCCGAGCGCGGTATGACCGAAGGCCGTGTGGCGGTCGATCGCGATCGGCACCCCGAGCGCGCCGAAGACCTCGACCAGCAGCGGGGCGACCGGCCGCGGGTCGCGCAGCACGACGGCGATCTCGCCCGCCTCGTAGCCCTCTTCGCCGATCAGGCGCGCGACCTCCGCCGCGACGAGCTCGAGCTCCGCGCGCTCGCCGCCGCCCTGCAGCAGCGTGACCGCGTCGCCCGGATCGACGGGCAGCGGATCGAACAGCCGCTCGGCCGCCGGCGACTCGAAGAGCCTCCGCTCCAGGTGATGCAGGGCGTCGCGCGCCGCAGGCGCGTAGTGCTCGGCGCGGGCTTGCAGCGCGCGATGCTCGACGCCGTCGTGGCGCAGCTCCTCGAACGTCGTCGCGCGGCCCGAGAACGCCAGCCGCCCAGGCTCGTAGGCGAGCGACAGCACGACGTGCGCGGCGCTCGCCGCGAGCGTCTGCACGGCGTCGCGCTGCAGCGCCGAGAGGTCGTCGAAGCCGTAGAAGAAGACCGGCGTCTGACCCCAGGCGGCGGGGTCCTCGCGCAGGGCGTCCAGCGCCGCGGCTGCGAAGAGCGGCTCGTCGAGCCGGCCGAGGCGTGCGAGCAGGCGCCGGTAGGCGGCATAGAGGCCGGCGACCTCCTCGCCGTAGGCGCTGCGGCCGGCGTCCTGCGCGGCCCAGGCGCGCAGCGCCTGCGTCAGGCGTTGCGGGGTGACCCGCGCCTCCTCGAGCTCGTCGACGAGGCGCAGCAGCGCGCGGGCGAAGCCGCCGGTCGCAGACGAGGCCGCGAGCGCGTGCAGCGGCGTCGCCGCGACGGCGCCCGCCGCGACGCGCTCGCGAGCCAGCGCGCGCAGCGGCCGCCCGCGCACGCCGCCGCGAGCCGCCGCCTCCTCGACGAGCCAGTCGAAGCGCACGACCCGCGCGCCGAAGACGATCCCGCCGGCCGCGAGCTCGCCGCGATAGCGCTCGACGTCGGCGAGCGTCGGCACGACGAGGATCGGCTCCTCGCCGCGCCCCAGCGCGGCGCGGTAGCCGTCGAGCACGACGCGCGCCTTCTCGGCGTTGGCGGGACCGGTGACGAGCTTCAGGGGCACGCCAGCATGGTGGCGGGTGCACCCGACGTCATCGTTCGCGTCCGAACCGCCCGCGGTGCCTCCGGCCCGGCCTCAGGGCACCGCGGGAGGCGGCAGCGGAACGGGCCCCGGCCGCGGCGGACCGGTCTGCGCAGGCGCCGGGAAGGGTGCGAACGCGAGCGGCGCGAGGGTGTCCAGGCGGCTCGTCCCGAAGCCCTCGAAGGACAGCGTATGCAGCCGCTCGCCGATCACCAGCGAGCGTCCGATCGGCGGCGCGAAGCCCTCGAGGTCCGGCGCTGCGGGATGCGCGACGCGCCCCGCTTCGGCAAGGCTCGCCGCCCCGACGCGGAAGCCGACCACGCCCTGGAAGGTCTGCCGTCCGTCGGAGCGTCCGTAGGAGGACAGCGGGATCACCGCGAGGCCCGTCGGGTTCCAGAAGAGGAAGGCGTGGGGGTCGAACTCGGCCTGCGACGACGAGCCGAGGCCCAGCGACGCCTGCGCGCGGCGCTGCGGCCTGCGCAGGTCCGAGACGTCGAACAGCGACAGCTGCGTGCCGAGCGTGCGGCCCTGCGCGCTGGCATCCTGGCCGACGCCGAGCAGCAGGTCGTCGGAGACCGGGTGCAGGTAGGCCGAGTAGCCGAGGATCTTCAGCTCGCCGAGCACCTTGGGGTTGGCCTTGTCGGAGAGGTCGAGCGTGTACAGCGGGTCGACCTGGCGGAACGTCACGACGAAGCCCTTGTCGCCGACGAAGCGCACGGCGTAGATCCGCTCGCCCCGGCCGAGCCCGTCGACGCGCCCGAGCGGCGCGAGCCCCGTCGCGCCGAGCACCGTGACGAAGCTCTCGCTGTCTCGCGTCTGCGTGCCCTCGAACCACTGCGGCTCCTCCGTCGAGGCGACACGCAGTGCGCCGTCGTGCTCTGACAGCGAGTACTGGTTGAGCACGTAGCCCGTGACCGCGCCCGATGCCGCGTACGAGGTCTGACCCTGCTGCGACGCGTCGAAGCGGTGGATCTCCGTGCGCATCGACTGCGGCAGCGCGCTCCCGCTCTCGAGCGCGCGGACGTAGCGCTGGCTGGCGACGTAGAGGCTCGTCGGCGAGCCGTAGACGGTCTGCGCGCCGGCCATGATCGCGTCGCGGTCGACGTCGAACAGACCCTTGTCGAGATCGATGCTCAGGACCGTCAGCAGGTCCAGGCCCGAGAACTGGCGCGGGTGGCGGACCGATCCGCAGTCCACGACCGAGCGGCGGATCGTGCGGTTGGTGACCCTGCTGCGCAGCGTCGTGCGCGGGACGAAGCTGCGCACCGCGGTCCGCGAGATCGCACGCGGCGCGACGGGGTCGGGCGAGGAGGCCACGACGACGCGCGCCGTGGCGCCGGTCAGCCGGGCGTCGACGAGCGAGCCGTCGAGCTGCATCGTGCGCCGCACGGCCATCGCCCGGGGGTTGCTGACGTCGACCTCGGTCAGCACGACCGTGGCGCCCGTAAACGCGACCGGCGACCGAAAGCTGGCACTCGCCGAGCCGCCGGAGGACGCGGTCATGACGAGCACGCGGTCGCCGCGGATCAGCAGCTGGTGACCGAAGCCGTCGAGCTCGAGCGTCCCGACCAGCACGGGCGCGTCACCGCTTGCGTCGAGCGCATGCAGCCGGCCGTTGGCGATCGCGAACACGCGCCGGCCGTCCGTCTTGACGATATCCGGCTCGTCGACGCCGGCCTCCTGCACGTTCGTCGACGAGAACGACGGCGCAGCTCTCCCCGGGGACCCCGCTACCGCGGGGGGTGGCGCCGGAACGCCGGCCTGCCCCGGCGTGCTCAACGCCGCGTCCTCCCGCGCCACCGGACCCGGCGCGGAGAGGACCTGCGTCTCGAAGGCGCCGGCGCGGGTCGGAACGCCGGTGCGCCCGCCGGTGCGCCGCGCGTTGCGCCGCGCGTAGCTCAGCAGCGCCGGGCACGAGCTGAACGCCGGCAGCGCGGAGGGCCGGCTCTTGCGCGCCGTCGAGGCGGGCGCGGGCGCCGGCAGCAGGAGCACCGCCGCGAGCACCGTCACGAGCACGGCGAGGCGCGGCCGCACCCCGCCGTCGGAGGCTGTGTCGGTCCTGCGCACCGTCGCGGTCATCGGTTCCTCCATCGTGAGCTCATGAAGACACTACGGCCGGCGCGCCAACCTGTCACGCGCCGCCTGCTCAGACATCACAACGCGGCGCCCTTGCGAATGTTGCAGGTTGCGCACAGAACCTGCAGGTTCTCGACCGTGCCGGCGCCGCCGAGGCTGAATGGGATGACGTGGTCGTATTGGATGTCGAAGTCCGAGCCGCACTCGACGCAGCGCCCGCCGTCGCGCTCGAAGACCGCGCGGCGGATCTCGGGTGCGATCCGCTCGCGCCGCGGCGCCGCCCGGGCGTCGTCGCGCGCGAGTGTCGCGCGGGCGCGCTGCAACCTGCGCTGCCCCTGGCGCTCGCGCTCGCGGACCAGCGCCAGCACGTCGTCTTCGTCTAGCCCGTGCTCCTCGGAGTAGAAGCGCCCCTCGAACATCCAGGTGCAGCGCCGGCCGTCGCGCACGATCGCCACCGGCCGCTCGCGCTGCGCCGCGAGCACGGCCCGCACCCGTCGCGTCGACCAGCTCGGCTCGTGGACCGTCGTCCCGTGCTGCAGGCGCCAGCGTCGGCCCAGCAGCGTTCGCCGTTGGGCGACGAGGGCGCCGTTGCGGATCTCGCGCAGCATGCACGTCTCCTACCGGCGCCGCCGGACGCGATGCACGCGTCCGTGCGCCGTCGGGTCCCGGCAGCGCCCTCAGGCCGGGGGGATGATCCCGGCCCGGGCGGCCTCGCGGAGGACCCTGCGCGCGTCGGCGAAGGCCGAGAACCTCGACCCCAGCAGCACGACCCCGATCCGCCGCGAGCCGCGCTGCACGATCGCGACGAGGCAATGGCCGGCGCGATTGGTGAAGCCGGTCTTCAGGCCGACCACGCCCGGGTAGCGCTGGCGCAGGAGGCGGTTGGTCGAGCGCAGCGTGACCTTCTTGCCGGCGCCCGTCCAGACGCGGGCGAAGGTCCGGCGCACGATCCGGCGCAGCCGCGGCTCGGCCATCGCGCGCACGGCGAGCGCCGCGATGTCGGCCGGGCACGAGCGGTTGCCCGGGTCGAGGCCGTGCGGATCGACGAAGCGCGTGCACGTCAGCCCGAGCAGCTGCGCGCGGCGGTTCATGAGCTGCACCCACGCGCGCTCGGAGCCCGCGCCGCCGATCGCGAGCGCCACCGCGGCGTCGTTGCCCGAGGCGATCATCAGCCCCTGCAGCAGCACCTCGGCACGGACCCGGCGCCCAGCGCGCAGCCCGCCCATGTGCGTGCCGCCGACCTGGTCGGGCGCCGCGGTCAGCGCGACGAGGCTGCGCCTGCCGAAGCGCTCGATCGCCAGCAGGCCGGTCATGAGCTTCGTGAGGCTCGCGATCGAGCGCACGCGGGTGGCGCCGCGGCGCCACAGGACGCGGCCGTCCTCGAGGTCGAAGGCGAGGCCCGCGGCGGGCGCCGGCTGCAGGCGCAGCGCGGGCAGCAGCGCCGGCTGCGCGAGATCTGCACGCGCCGCGCCCGGCGGTTCGGGCAGCGGGCCCACCTCGGTCTGCACCGGCGGGCGCTCGATCGCCGGCGTCGTCAGGCGCTCGACGCCGCTGCGCGCAACCGCGCCTCGCGACGCGTCGTCGCCGACGGCGACGACGAGGTAGCCGAACACGATCGCCGTGACGAACAGGAGCGCGAGGGCCGCCGCGAGGACTCCCGGGAAGCGCCTCCTGCGGTGCCGGCCGCCCTGCGTCAGCACCGCGCCCCTCTACGCCGCGGCTTCGGCCGCCTGCTTGGCGGCGGCGGAGACGGGCGCGGCCGGC
>Ga0208736_1000306_pt1 | contig 14709 bp, 7 predicted proteins | sample AntDryMetagUQ255_FD_188090 | JGI IMG/M metagenome (GOLD analysis project Ga0208736, IMG submission 188090) | Polar desert microbial communities from Antarctic Dry Valleys - UQ255 (SPAdes) | ecosystem: Environmental > Terrestrial > Soil > Desert | place: Antarctic Dry Valleys | collected 2008-12-31 | reverse complement strand
GCGGTTCTAATTGTCCGGTGAACGGCGAAAAACCGTTGTAATTGAAATTATCGTTGTAGCCGATGTAAAAAGCTGTTCCCGGGTTCGGATTATAACCGGCGAGAATCTGCCCGCTGACGTTCGAGCCGAGCGAATCGTAATCAACTCGTGTTCGCAAAAATGTAAAGCGCGAGAATTGATAAGTCGAACGCAAAGTGACGATATTCGTATCGAAAGCGATGCGATTGTTGTCGCTGCGCGTCAAGCGGCTTTTCGTATATTCAAGCGAAAGCCGCAGCGGGTTGATCGGTTTATAATCGCCGCCGACTTGAACATCAAATTGCCAGCCTTTGCCCGGATCGAGAGCGGGCGGCTGCGGGAAATTCGGAAACGGAACGACGGTCGGGTTAGCCTGATACGAATACAAAAGCTGAATATATTCGTTGTATTCTGGACTGTTTAAGTAATTCTGAAACGCCGGACTCGTTCGCGGATACCGACTGCCCGCCCCGAAATCGAAATCGAAGGCGTTAAAAATTGAGCCGACAAAACCGTAAACGGAAAGCTGTTTGTTGACGGTTTTGTTAAAATTAAAGCTAAAATAAGGCTGTGTCGCCGAGCGCGTCGGCGCGCCGAAAAACGCGCCCGATTGCCTGGAATTGCGACGTGCGCCGAATTCTTCTTCGTATATTTTTTCAAAACCCACGCCGGCTTCGCCGCCGATAAACAAATTGCCCTGCAAAGATAAACCGAAGCCGTTGGCGATTAAACCGCCCTGCGTTCGACCTTTCCAATCAATCCGGTATCTGGCAAACTGCCGCCAATTGGCGCGAATGATGGTTGCTTTTGGCTTCGATGTGGTGCTGAATCGGTTGAAAAAGAAAAACGTATTGGTATTTGTCCGCGGCGTAAATCCGGCGTCGGCGCGGTAATCGCTCGAACGACCGGAAATCTCGACAAACCAGCCGCGCTTGTCGGTCGTGTGATCGAGGTTAAAATGATACCCGATGCCGTTTCCCGTTCGATACTGGCTGCGGTTTTCGTCGGCGTTATAGAAGAATTTTCTTGAATGCGTTCCCAAAATCTGAAACCTCATTACGGTTTTCGGATTTAGTTTGAATGTTCCGTCAAAACCGCCGACGAAATTGCGATTTTTCGGAAAAACCCGCGCCGTCCCGAAAAATCCGACGTTATTTTGACCGCCGATGTCGTGTTTGAGCCGAACAACTCCGAAATAAGCGTTCTTGTCCACAAATTCGCCGATGCGACGGCTGATCAGCGGGTCGTTGCGCTCGTCCGGGGAATAGTTTCCCGGCGCGTTGTCCGACGCCAGCAATACGCCGAAAGAGTTTTTGCCGATTTTACCGGTTAATTTGGTCGCCAAATCAGGATCAACAATCGTCCGCGAATAAAACGGCGACAGCGGCGAATCGAAAATTTCCTTGCCTTCGAGAAAAAACGGTCGCTTTTCCTGAAAGAAAATCGGAAAACGCTGATTTGCCGTGACGACCGGCGCGTCGGCTTCGATTTCGGCGAAATCAGGATTAATCGCCGCGTCCAAAGTAACATTCGGCGATACAGTGTATTTCAGATTAACGCCGAGTTCCGGTTTTATCGGGTCGTTGACGAACCTGCCGAAATCTCGGACTCCAATCGGATAAAATATCGGATCAAAGCCGTTGTTGTTCACCGTCGAAATCGCTAAAGTGCGTTTGCGCGAACCGGTTTCCGACAGCGTAATACTCGGCGCGACTTCCAAAGTGCGCTCATATTTTATTTCGTTTAATCCCATGAGTTTGCCGTGTTTGATCAAGACACCGGAAATATTGCGGTCGTCGGGCAGCCATTGATTGAATTCGTCGTTGAAGCGGTCAATGTTTCGCGCGGCGTTAAAGCCCCAGAGCTTTCCTTCGCCCGCCGTGTAGCGCAGAGATTTGAAAGGAATTTTGACTTCGACCGACCAGCCCCAATCTTCAATCACGCCTTTGGATTCCATCACGATGTCCACGGAGAAATCCGCGCCCTGTCCTTCGGTGAAAATTCCGTCCTGTTGAATTCCATACGGGTTAAAACCGAGAATGTAAGCGCGGCGTTGATCGTTGTAGGTATCGAGCCAGACGCGCACGTTGTCTTCGCCGAAAACATTATCGCGCTGCGCGACGGTCGCGCGGATTTTATCTTTTTCGTCGTAACATTTGAAAGCGATATAAAGATGTTTCTCGTCGTAGCCGATCATAACTTCGGTCGCTTTGGATGGCGCGACGTTATCGCCCGGACTCGTTTGATAAAAATCTTTTAGGACTTGCGCGGATTTCCACGCTTCGTCGTCAAGCCGCCCGTCAATCACCGGCGGCACGATAAAAGTTGCGACTTTAACCGGCTGTTTTTTCTCCGGCGGCAGACTAAATTTTTCGCCGCTCGCGGCATTTTTTCGTGAGTTATTCGCGCTGGTAGATTTTGTGCCGGTAAATTCAGATGCGCTCGCTTCCGCTGAACTTAAATTCTGCGCCTGGATACAAGTCGTAAAAATTAAAACGAATAAAAGAGCGCATAGTTTTTTCATCACTTTACCTGTTATTAAGAAAATTAAATTGTCGAAATTTGGCAACAAAGATTAGGAATTTTTCAGCCTTGACTAAAACGTGGATGCGTTCAGAAGGTTTCAAGAAAAAAGGCGCGAAAGTGTAAATTAAACTTTTGCGCCTTTTTTTAAGGTTAATAGATTGTCATATTACGCGCGTTGCGAACGACGATTTTTCCCTCGCCAACATTCATTCGATAAGTTTTGCCGCCTTTGCCGACGCGCCACAATTTCGGTTTGGCATCATCACGAACCAGATTCACGCCGTCGTTTTCAATTTCGGTGTTCGATTCCAAAATCGCATCGGTGTTTTCAGGCAGCGTCAAAACGATTGTTCCGTTGGTTGCCAGCGCGTTGAAAGTTTGAAAATCACCCTCCAGATTCATTACGCCGTCGCCGGTTTTGCCGTCGAACGCACCGCGAAAACCGATGACGCGAATTCTACCGTCCGTTGTTCCGACCGTTAATTTTCCGTCCGCGTCGCGCACGTTAATCGCTTCGTCCACGCCCTGCAAATCAATTTCGCCGGACACGCCTTCGAGCCGGATTTCGCCGGATGTCGTGATTTTCAAATCGGATTTTTTCGGCACGAAAATCTCGATGCGGACGCGATTCATTTCATTGAAAACGTCCGCGTTTTGTTCAGCGTTGCCGACGTTCAAAACCTTGATGTCCACGTCCGAACCGTTTTGTGTCGCTTTCAAATCGAGCGGTGTTTGAACGCGGCTTTTCGAGAGACGCGTCACCGTATATTGAACTTCCGGCTTGTCCCAGCCGCGCACGAAAACAGCGCAGTTTTTCGCTTCGACTTTAACTTTTGGAGTTCCTTTAACCGCGAACGAATCGCTTTTCTTTTCGATAACGGGCGAGCCGACCGTCCAATATCTTTCCGACATTCGCGCCAAATTTTCGCTCTGTTTGACTGCCTCTCTGATTTGCGCCTGCAGTTCCTCCGAATTTATAAGTTGAACTTGTTTAAGAGCTTCAGCATAAGTTTTTTCGAGCTCCGGCGTAATTTTAATCAGCTCTTTTTCCGCCTCTTTTAATGATTGTTCGATTGATCGGTTCATTGCTTCATTATCAATTTCACCGACTACCGGCGGCTTGGGAGCTTTCGGAGCTTTTGGCGGCTTCGGGACTTTCGGCGGTCTGGCGCGTGAATTATCTTCGCCATCTTCCCAATCTTCCTGCTCGGTTTCCTTTTTTGAGTTGAGCAGATTCGTCGCCGGGTTTATATTTTTGCCGTCGTTTTTACGTTTGATTGACAACGCGCCGTTGACGCTGTTGAGACGGATCTGCACGTCGCCGCTACCGACTTTGCCGTATAAATCGCGCCCGACGTATTCGCCTTTGCGAACTGGCAAACCGAAATCGTTGCTGATGCTGCCGTTGACCGTATCGGCTTTAATTGTCGCGTTGGCATCCGACGGAATCATCAAGTCAACCGAGCCGTTTACCGTTTCGAGCGAAATTCTGCCGCCCGTCTGCAATTGGTCGAAATTGGCAATGACCGTGCCGTTGACGGTTGATAAATTCGCCGTGCCGCGCAAGTTCGTCGCTCTGACTTCGCCGTTGACAGCGGAGGCTTTCGTCATATTAGCGGCGTTTGAGATGCTCACCGAACCGTTGACGGTTTCGATTTCGTTTAAGACGGCGGCGCGCGGCACGGTCAGGCGGTATTCGACCTGCAGTTTGCCGTAGCTTGGACGCTCGCTGATCGCGCGGAGCGTCCGGGCGACGTAATCGGTTTCGATGCTGAACGCGTCTTGCCGCGCGTCAATTTTAACGTTGACTTCCGCCAAATTTTCTCTCGTGTCGGCGGTTTTGACGTATTCGACCTTAACCTCGTTCCGATCCCAGGTTCCGATCACAATCGAACCGTTAACATTTGAAACGCTCACTCTGCCGTTAGCATTGAGCGGATAAGTCTGCTCGAATCTTTCGGTTTCGTCAACGGCGATTACATTCGTGATTTTAGAATCCGTGTAATTATTGCTTGTCGTAATCGGTAAGCTGCCTTCCGATGAAAGCATCAATCCGGCGAAAACTATTGTATATAACCAAGACATATTTGAAATTCTCCTCGCGTTAGGAATTCATCCCTTTTCTAACAGGAGAACACCGCAACAAAAAAGTTTATGACAAAAATTTTTACATTTTTTAATGCCCCGTCATTTTCGCTGTATGTTAAACTATCGCCAGGTCAAATAATTCTTCCATACTTGAATTCGATTTCAACACAAACAAATACAACAGGTTACTCGTATAAAACATCTCACTAATTTACTTTGAATCATTGATTTGGTAGTTTTATAAATTTGATTAAGGCTATTATATGGAGAAAGAATGAACTTAAAACGAACCCGTTTACATATTTTGCACCAGCCGAAAAACCTGGGCAAAGAAGCGACGACCGGTGTTTCTCTCCACTGTCATACCGAACATTCCAAGGAAATGCTGGATTTTGTTCCGCATTACGCCGACAAACTTCCCGTTATTTCTTATTTTTGGAACAACGAACGCAAAAAACACATTAAAAATCGCGGTAAAGACATTGAATTTAACGGTGCATATTGGTCGCCGCCGATGACCGCCGAGGAAGTTTACACAATTGAAAAATCGCAGATTAATGAAGCCGGACTCGAAGCTATCACTTCGATTACCGACCACGACGGCATTGACGGCAATCTGCAAATTAATGAACATACGCCAAATGAACTAGCTCCGATTTCGATGGAGTGGACGGTGCCGTTCGAGATTGGATTTTTCCACGTCGGTGTTCATAATCTGCCGAAAGATCATGCCGTCGAGCTGACAAAAACTTTACTCGATTTCACTTTTAATAAAGAAGATCATCGAACAGAAAAGCTGAACGAAATGTTTGCGATGCTCCACGCTTTGCCTGAAGTTCTGGTCATTCTTAATCATCCGCTGTGGGATATTGAAATCGTCGGCAAGGAAAAACACGCGCTTCTGCTAAAGAACTTTTTGAAAGAACACGGACGCTGGATTCACGCGCTCGAAATCAACGGTTTTCGCAAATGGTCGGAAAACAAAGCCGTCATCGAAATGGCTGAAGCCCTGGATTTGCCGATTGTCACGGGCGGCGACCGGCACGGATGTAAACCGAACACGGTCATCAATCTGACGAACAGCAGAACTTTCGCAGAATTCGTTGAAGAAATCCGTGTGGACAAACGCAGCGAAGTCGTCTTGATGCCCGAATATAAAGAGCCGCTTCATTCGCGTCAATTGCAGTCGTTCGGCGAGATTCTGAAACATTATCCTGAATTTTCCGCAGATCGCCGCCGATGGTTCGACCGCGTTTATTACGATTACGACGGACTCGGACTTCGCAAACTTTCGGTGCATTGGGAATTCGGCGGACCGCTCTGGCTGCAATGGGCAACGTGGACGCTCGGCGTTTCGGGCAATCCGCGTCTGCGCCCGCTTTTCCGTCGCGCGATGAAACCCGAAGACCGCGTGCCGCAAGACGTTTCGCAAACGAAATTTGAGATTCCCGATTTGCAGGAAATCGTCAACAGTTTAACGGCGGAACAAATGAAAGTGAGTTAATTAACCGAGTTCAAAATTTAAGGTTCAAAGTTCAAAGTTGATTTTTAGATTTTGAACTTTGAACCTTAAACTTTGAACTTTAAACTTTTTTGTGAATAAAATTCTGCGGGTCGCATTTTTCCCCGATTCATTTTTGGAAGTTAACGGCGTAGCAATGACCAGTCGTAGATTAGTCGGATACGCCAAACAAAACGGCTATCCTTTTTTGTGCGTCCACGCCGGAAAGAAAACCGCAAACACGCAAGACGGAAGCGTCACTTACCTGTCGCTCAAACGCTCGCCCGCGGCTATTAAGATGGACGAGGATTTGGCTTACGACCCGCTTTTTCAACGCCACGCAAATCGCGTCATCCGGGAAATTGTCAAATTTCGCCCCGACGTTTTGCACATCACGGGATTAAATGATGTCAGCATCGTCGGCGCGTATCTGGCTTGGAAGCTGCAAATTCCTTCGGTCGGCTCGTGGCACACGAATCTGCACGAATTCGCCGCTCACCGTCTCGCCCGAATGTTCAGTTTTCTACCCGTTTCGGCGGTTTCCACATTAAGCGAATTTGCCGAACGAAAAATTTTCGACGGCGCGATTCTCTATTACAAAATGCCGCAAGTTATCCTCGCGCCGAATCAGGAATTGATTGACATTCTGGCTAAAAAGAATAACCGCAAAGTCTTTTTGATGAGTCGCGGCGTGGACACCGAAGAGTTTTCGCCTGCTAACCAAACTATTAACGACGGCATTTTTCGCATTGGTTTCGTCGGCAGACTTCGCGCCGAAAAAAACGTGCGAATGCTGGCGGACTTGGAGAAAAAGATTCTTGCCGCCGGAAAAACAAACTTTAGATTTTTAATCGTCGGCGAAGGCAACGAACGCGAATGGCTGGAGAAGAATCTGCAGCGAGCGGACTTCACCGGCTTCCTCGACGGCAAGCGTTTAGCCGAAGCGTATGCTAATATGGACGTTTTCGTTTTCCCGTCTGAAAGCGACACTTTCGGTAATGTTATTCAGGAAGCAAACGCTTCGGGCGTTCCGGCAATCGTCACCGATCAAGGCGGACCGAAATTTATTGTGCGCGACAACGAAACCGGCTTCGTCGCCAAGAATTTTGACGATTTTGTAAAATTTTCTTTGGTGCTGATGAACGACGCGGAGAAGTTGAAAGAGATGAAAATCGCGGCGCGGGAATTTGCCAAATCGCGTTCGTGGGACGCGGTTTTTGAATCGGTTTATCGGGCTTACGCGGAAGCTTGTGCAATCGCGGCGGAAAAGACAGCAAATGACTAATTCAGAACATATCCATCGCTCGATTACCGAAGCCGACGATTTGGAAGAAATTCGTGACGGGCAAATCTCGGTCGGCGATATCTTCCGCAGTCTCGCCACGCATCCGGCGCAGATTATCACGCGTTGGAATTGGAAAGCCGCGCTGCTCGGCGCGCTGCTGCGGGCATCTTTTTACGTCGGGGTTTATAAAGCGAGCAAGGAAAATTGGCGGGCGGCATTAGCGGCGGCGGCGGTCGAATTTACTTTTCGATTTGTCACTTCCGGCGCGTCCGGCGCGCTCGTCCAATCATTTCGCCGCGCCACACCGGTTTGGCTGGCGACTTTAATAGTCACCATTTCGCTGCCGACCATCAGCCATTCAATCGAATACTTTACGCATTACGCGCAGGAGCGTTATTTCAGCGCGCTCGTTCCGGCTTCAACAAATAACTCCAGGCAGATTGCCTTTGCGGTGTCGGTTTTGTTTTCGGTTCTCTCGGCGATGTTCAATTTATTCATTATGCGTCACGGCGTTTTATTAGTCGGCGCGGGACAAGAATCGAAATCTCTCTGGAGCGACATCAAACGGTTCCCGCTGCTCATCGTCGAGTTCCTTTCATTTTTGCCGATCGAAATTATCAACTACGTCAAAACCAGAAATTATTTCCCGGCAATCGGCATCTTTCTTGGGTTCGGTTTGATGGTCGGAACTATCTTAGGAGTGTTTCGCGGCAAATGGTCGTGGGCATGGACGACCGCGCTCGGCGCGTGGGCGATTTTTTTCGTTTTTACGTCGTTCGTCGCCGTCGTTATGTACTTCATCAACCGGCGGAATAAATGACGGTTCAACCAAACGCCAACGTTTCTTTTTATGAACGATATTCCGCGAGTAGCGTTATTCGCCGACACTTTTCACGAAACTAACGGCGCGGCAAACTTTCTGCGCCGATTGGTCAATTTCGCCAAAGAAAACAATTACGAATTTCTCTGTGTTCGTTCGGGCGAGCATACTCGTCATTACCGGGAAGGCAGCATTTCTTTTCTCGATCTAAAACGCGGACGAGCTTCGATTCCGATGGACGGCGCGCTTAAATTCGACCCGCTTTTGTGGAAACATAAAAAACTCGTTCGTGAAATTTTAGAAAAATTTCAACCGAACATTATTCACGTCACCGGAATGAACGACATCAGTCAATTCGGATATTTTTTCGCTCACTTCAAACGAATTCCGGCAGTCGCCACCTGGCACACGAACGCTCACGAATATGCCGCCAAACGGTTGATGAGCGCGATTCCGTTCGTTCCTGAAAATGCCCGGCAAAAGATTGGCAAAACGGTTGAAAATATAGTTTTCAAAGGCTTGATGAAAGTTTATTTCCTGGCGCAAATGCAGATTGCGCCGAACGAAGAATTGGTCGCTGACATTCAACGATTAACCAGCCGCCCCACATTTCTCCTCGGTCGCGGAGTTGACACGGAATTTTTTTCCCCGAAAAAGCGACAACGCGACACAAACGAAATTATTCTCGGATTTGTCGGCAGGCTGCGCCCGGAAAAAAACGTCCGGTTTCTCGGCTGCATCGAAGCGGCATTGCGCGAAGCGAAAATCGGAAATTTCAAATTTTCCATCATCGGCGAAGGCAGCGAAAGAAATTGGCTGGAAAATAATTTGCGAAACGCCCGATTAACGGGCGAAATCTTTGGTGAGAATTTGGCGCGGGCTTACGCGAATATGGATTTGTTCGTTTTCCCTTCGCCGACCGACGCTTTCGGCAACGTCGTTTTGGAAGCGATGTCGTCAGGCGTTCCGGCAGTAGTGATGAGCGAAGGCGGACCAAAGTTTTTAATCGAACACGGCGTGAACGGTTTCATCGCCAAAGATGAAAAGGATTTTGTCAAAATCGTTCTCAGTCTCGTTAAAAATCCGCAGCGGTTGTCGGCTCTCGGCGAGGCGGCACACTGCTCGGCGCGGAGACATTGTTGGAACCGCGTGTTTGAAAAGCTGTTCGAGTATTATAAAATGGGAGCGGGCTTTAGCAAGGGCATCCGCGCTTAGTTAATTTACAGTTAAAGGATGCTGAATTTGTTGAGAAATAAAACTTAAATTTTTCATTACTTGCGGATTTTTTAACGCTAAATTAAAACTGTCCTACGCAACTAGAATTATTAATCAGTGCCAATCAAATCTGTCCATATTACAAATTACTATCACAAAAATTCCGGCGGCATCAGCACGTCTTTTAATAACTTGATGGCTGCCGCCGAACGTCACCGGCGTTTCGTTCGATTGATTGTGCCGGGCGAAACGAAGACGGTCGAAGACGTAAACGAGTTCGCCAAAATTTACTACGTTCCCGCGAGACAATCGCCGATTTTCGACAAACGCTACCGCGTGATGATGCCCTGGGATTATATGCCGGGCGATTCGATTATTCGCCGAATTCTGCTTGCCGAGATGCCGGATATGGTCGAAGTGACTGACAAATATACGCTCTCGATGTTGGGAGCGATGATTCGCGTCGGAAAATTCAAACAACTCGGCAGACCGATGCTCGTGCATTTTTCGTGCGAGCGAATGGACGACAATATCGGTTCGTTTCTGACAAGCGGCGACATCGGTAAATGGATTGCGCGGCGCGTGATGGGCAATTACAATTTCCCGCTATTTGATTTTCACATTGCCAATTCGCCCTACACGGCGCGGGAGTTTTACCAATCGGTCGAAAAATCGGAAAACCCGAGGCGTTCCGATTGGTTTTTCAATTGGTGCTGGCGCGTCTTCAAAGCTCCGCGCGTTCCGTTTGAAGAACGCATCGCCGTCTGTCCGCGCGGCGTGAACGTCGAGCAGTTCTCGCCTGAGAGAAAATCCGACGCGGTAAAACGCGAAATGAGAGACCGCGCCGGCATTCCTGAAAACTCCACGGTTCTGCTTTACGCCGGACGAATTTCGCCGGAAAAAAATATTAAACTGTTGCCGGAAATGATGGAAATTCTGGCGAAAGATTCGGAGAAAGATTATCGCCTTTTGGTGGCGGGCGCGGGACCGCAAGCCGATTGGCTGCGGGAAGAAACCGCCAAACGAATTCCGAATAAAATCGTTCAGCTCGGACATCTCGACAAAGAAACGCTGTCGGATTATTACGCCAACGCGGATGTTTTCGTCCATCCGAATCCGCGCGAACCGTTCGGCATCGCGCCGCTCGAAGCGATGGCTTCCGGCACGCCGACGCTCGCGCCGAACGCGGGCGGTTTGCTCGCCTACGCGACCAACGACAACGCCTGGCTGGTCGCGCCGACGGCGACGGATTTCGCTAACGCCGTTCGTGAAATTGTCGGCGACGAAGAAGCAAGAAACCGAAAAGTCGAACGGGCGTTTGAAGCCGTCAAACAAAATACCCGCGAGATTTCAACCGACCGACTGCTTTCGACTTACGATAGAATGTATGAAGATTTTCAAAGGCGAAATGAATTATTTACCAATAGAGAGAAAGCGAAAGAATTTGATTTTGTCAGAGAATTGTTGTTAGAAAAATAAATGCTCGAATTAGTTTTAGCCAATTTAAAAACCCGACCGTTCCGCACGTTAATCAGTATCGTCGGCGTGGCACTCGGCGTGATTTTGATTTTGCTTTTCACGGGGTTGGCGCGCGGAATGTCGGAAAGTATGGTGAAACGGGCGGCGAACTGGAAAGCGGAAATTATTTTCACCCGTCCCGGCGCGATGGATCCGACGAGTTCAAACGCTTCGGTTTCGACGACCTACGCTCAGAGACTTTTAGAAATCGAAGGCGTACAAGCGACGGTTCCGGTAATCCGCTATATCACGCCTGACCGAACCGGACGTTGGGGGCTTCGCCAACTTGATGGCGTTGAATGGAATTCGTTTGCCGCGATGAACGATATGCGTATTGTCGCGGGACGCGCGCCGAACGCCGTTGACGAAATTATTTTAGACGAACGGCAAATGGCTGACGATAAATTGAATGTCGGCGACACGATGGAGCTTTTCGGCGACCGAAAATATAAAATCGTCGGCGTGTTCTCGCCGCCCTCCGGCGCACGAATCAAAATGTCGCTTGCCGCAATGCAGGACGCGCTCGAAACCGACAAATGCAGTTACATCCTCGTTAAAATCAAAGACGACGCAAATCTGGATGAAACTGCTGCCCGGATCAATCAAACGCTTCCCGGCAATAAAATAACTCTAACCCGAGATTTTGTAATTGACGCGCAAGATCGTGTTCCCGGACTGAAAACTTTTCTGCGCGTGCTGGTCGGACTCGGCGCGTTCGTCTCGACAATTTTCGTTCTGCTCTCGATGTATACGACGATTACCGAACGCCGCAAAGAAATCGGCATTTTGAAATCTTTGGGCGCGTCGAAATCCTTCATCATCAGCGTCATCGAAGGCGAAGCGTTTTTCATCGGCGTTCTGGGAATTACGCTCGGGTTCGCCGCTTCGTTTCTCACGTCTTATATTATCCAATCGAGTTTCGACATCCAGTTTGAGTTCAGCAACTATTGGGCTGCCGTCGCCGCTTTAATCGCAATTGCCGGAAGTCTCGTCGGCGCGCTTTACCCGGCGTGGCGTGCTTCCGGCATTGATCCGGTGGAAGTGATGATGAACGAGTAATTTCTCAACGCGGAGGCAAATAAAAAAAGCCCGCCCGTTTGTTTCATAATCCATTTTTATGAACATCAACCAAATAGTTATATAAATTTAACGCTGATTTAATACTAAACGATTGACATTATTCGTTTTGTCAATCGGGAATATATTTTGCCTGAATATATTATAGTAATTACCAATCTTCGCTTTACTACGTTCAAAACTAAATTTAAACCTAAAAGGAGAGCTTTATGAATAAGAAGTTTCAATCACTATTATTTGCAGCACTGATGATTTTAAGCGGTGTCGGTGTCGTATTCGCGCAAACGACGACCGCATCAATTTCGGGAACGGTGACGGACGAAAGGCAAGCCGTCGTTCCCGCCGCGACCGTGACGGCGCGAAATACTGATACGGGTTTGTCCCGCACCAATCAAACGGACGGCGAAGGTCGGTACAATTTCGTCAACCTCCCAATCGGCGCGTATGAAGTAACGGTCGAAGCAGCAAACTTTTCCAAATATATTCAAACCGGAATCACACTGCTCGTCAATCAAAACGCCGTCGTTGATGTCGGACTAAAAGCCGGCGGCGTTCAGGAAGTCGTCACGGTGACGGAAAACGCTTCCCTGTTAAATACAACCACGTCTGAAGTCAGCACACGCTTTGACGAGCGGCGTTTATCAGAACTGCCGATTGCCACCAACCGCAATGTTTATAATGTTTTGTTATCAGTTCCGGGCGTGAGCCAATTGGGAAGCGGGCAAACCGGCTTTGCCAACGGCATTAGTTTTTCGTCGAACGGCGGTCGTCTGCGGTCGAACAATTTTATGATTGACGGGCAGGATATTAACGACCCGTCTGTCGCAGGCGGACAGATTCAGCTTAATAACCCGGACGCGATTCAGGAAGTTCGGATTATCACCAACCAATTTCTGGCGGAATACGGACGCAACAGCGGTTCGGTCGTCAACTTTGTCGGCAAATCGGGAACGAACGAATTTCACGGTTCGGCTTTCGTCTTTCACAACAACGAAAACCTAAACGCTTGCAGCAATCTTAACCGAAGCGCCGGTTTCTGCAACCAAAACGCGGTTATCGAAGAAAGAAAACGCGCGCCGTTTCGCAAGGAATTTCAATCCGGTTTTACCTTCGGCGGTCCACTGACTTTTTTGAAATTCGGCGAAGGCGGTCCGACCTTTTTCAAAGCCAAAGACCGCACGTTTTTCTTCGGCGATTATCAACGCTGGACTGACCGCGCGCTTGGTTCGGGCTTTACGCTGAGCGGCGCGCCGACTGCCGCCGGACGCGCCGTTTTGCAGCAATTTGCCAATCGCCCGCAAGTTGCGGCGCTTTTGAATTTTGTTCAAGCCGGAACTCCTAATGGAACATCGGCAACCTTCACCGCCGGTGGACAAACTTTCATCGTTCCACTCGGTAATCTAACCGGTTCGTCGTCGTTTGTCTTTAATGACAATCAAGGCTCGGTGAGAATTGACCATCGAATCAGCGACAAAAACCTTTTGTATGGACGTTACAGAGCTAACACCACAACGCAATCTGGCACCGGACAAGTTACGCCAGCCGGATTGACAAATATTGTCGAAACAAAAACGCAAGCCGCGACCGTCGTTTTGAACAGTATTTTAACCAGCAAGTTGTCGAACGAAGCGCGCGTCGCGTGGACGCGATTCGATTCATCTACCAACGCCCAAGACCCGTCTTCCGAGACAATTCCTTCGATTGAAATTTCGGGTTTGGGACTGAACGGATTTAATGGCGCAACGAATCGCACTGCAATCGGTTTAGCGGTCAATTTACCGCAGTTCCGCATCAACGATACTTATCAAATTCAAGATTCGATGTCTTACACGACCGGCAATCACAACTTTAAATTCGGTATTGACGCTCGCCGCACTGATGTCAAAAGTTTCTTTTTCCCGACCGTGAGAGGTCGGTTGCAATACAGTTCTCCAACTCCGGCAGCCGGTCAACCCGTTTCGATTCAAAATTTTATTGACGACGTGGCGCAAACGGCAACCATCAATCTTCCGCTGCGCGGCGGCGATGTCGTCGGCTTTTATCGCTGGTATGAATTTTATGCCTACGCGCAGGATGAATGGCGCATTAAGCCGAATTTCACTTTGACCCTTGGCGCGAGATATGAATATCCGGGTGATTCGTTCAGTTATTTGAAAGAATTGAATCAACGAATTTTGTCGGCAAACGGCAATAATCCGGCTTTTCAATTCAACCCGGTGCCGAAAGTTGATAAAAACAATATAATGCCGCGCATCGGCTTTAACTGGAGCCCACGGATGAGTGGCGATGGCATTCTCGGATTTTTAACCGGCGGCGATAAACTCGTCATTCGCGGCGGGTATTCGCGCACATATGATGCGAACTTTATCAACATCAATTTGAACGTCTTTAGCTCGTTCCCGTTTGTGGCGGCGCAGAACGTCTCGACAACAAACGCATTCGTTAATTTGCGAAATACGACCGTGCCGAATGTGGCGCAGCCGAATCGTCTTGTGAGAACCGTAGTTTCCGAGGATTTCCGCTCGCCGGCAACCGATCAATTTTCGCTCGAAATGCAGCGCGAGCTAACCAGCGATTCGGTCATCAAAGTCGGTTTTATCCGAACGCGCGGAACCGGACTTTTCCAAACGGTTGACGGCAATCCGTGTCGTCCGGGTCTGC
>Ga0208736_1000304_pt1 | contig 14775 bp, 11 predicted proteins | sample AntDryMetagUQ255_FD_188090 | JGI IMG/M metagenome (GOLD analysis project Ga0208736, IMG submission 188090) | Polar desert microbial communities from Antarctic Dry Valleys - UQ255 (SPAdes) | ecosystem: Environmental > Terrestrial > Soil > Desert | place: Antarctic Dry Valleys | collected 2008-12-31 | reverse complement strand
TCCGCTACTGTTGTCCATTTCAATTGGTTATAATCTGCAAAATGTTTTACTGTTATTTGGGAAAGCTTAACTGGCAGCGGAATACCCCCTGAAGCCCCTACTTTATAAATAGTATTAGTAGACTGTGAAACTGCATAAAGATCTCCGTTTTCTGCTTCGCCAAAACTTACAATAATGTTTTGCAATCCGCTCTGAGAAGTAGTTATCCAGTTGCTACCTGAAGGCCTTGTTAAATAAATGGTACCAGAATACACATCTGTTGAAATAAAGTAACCTCTAAAACCTGCATATTCTTCACCACGATAAACAAACCCCGCAGTTACTGCACTCGGTGGAGATGCACCTCCATTCGGATTGTCGTACTCGAACACGGGAAATACATTATCTGCAGGTGTACAATCTGGTACACCGGGAGTAGAAATCAATCCTTCATAGCACCGCCATCCATAATTAACATGCCCTGTGCTGCCCGCGGGTCGATAGTTTACTTCTTCTTTAGCACCTTGTCCCACATCACCTATCCACATATCACCGGTTAGCTTATCAAAGCTCCAGCGAAAGGGATTACGCAGCCCCAGTGCCCAAATTCTGTCATCCACTGCTCCATCTGTTATATATGGATTGTCAGCAGGCACATCATAATTGCCGTAGGTAATACTGGTATTATTAATATCAATGCGAAGCATTTTTCCTAATAAAGAGGCCCCGTTTTGTGCAAGATTATCCGGGTCATTACCGCTACCGCCATCGCCTGTTCCGAAATATAAATAGCCGTCTGTACCAAAGTTAAGATCACCACCATTGTGGTTGGTTCTACCTGCTGGTTTTGGTATACTTATAATCGGTGTAGCAGTTGTTGCGGCTACATTAGGGTCCGCACTTACCTGGTAACGTGCAACGTTAACAGAAGTAATATTAGTACCGCTATTATAAGTATTATAATAAACAAAAAAATAGCCGTTAGTTGTATAAGCCGGGTGAAACACCATGCTTAATAAACCTCGCTCGTCACCGGTAAAAATGATAATTGAACTAATATCAAGAAAAGGTGCCGCAAGCAATGTGCTTCCATTCCACACCCTGATTAAGCCGTTTTGTTGAACTATAAATAAACGACCCGAGCCATCTTTTGCGTCTACAACATCTACCGGCGCTGTTAAACCTGTGATCTTTGATGTATAGCTGATTGTTGGTTGAGCATGAATGGGAGCAACAAACAAACTGATAGAAAAAATTATGAACAAGCTGGTACAAATAAACAGAAAGATTTTTCTCATAAGTATGGAATTGAAAAATATTTGTCACAAATTCAGTGCCCGATAACAAATAATAAATCTTTTTTTTGCATATGTCTTCATTGCATTTTACACTTATACAAGCCAATCTTTTTTGGGAAGATAAAGAAGCCAATCTTCAATTATTAGAAGATAAGATTAACCGTATAAAAGAAAATACACAGGTAGTGATATTGCCTGAAATGTTCAGCACAGGCTTTAGTATGAAGCCGGAGGAATTAGCAGAAAATATGGATGGGAAAACCATGGATTGGATGAAGAAGATAGCGAACGAAAAAAAAATAATTATTACCGGCAGCCTGATAATTGAAGAAGAAGGGAAGTATTATAACCGCCTCATCTGGATGTTACCTAATGGGCAATACGGCCACTACGATAAACGTCATTTATTTGCTTACGCCGAAGAAGATAAACACTACACACCAGGCAACCTGCGTTTTATCGCCTCGGTAAATGGGTGGAAAATAAACCTGATGGTTTGCTACGATCTCCGTTTTCCTGTATGGGCAAGGCAACAATCTTCATTGCAGCAAAGCGAACTAGCTCCATCCGCCTCAGGCGGAGAGGCTGGGAGGGGACTTGAATATGATGTATTAATTTATGTAGCCAATTGGCCGGAACGAAGAAGCATTGCCTGGAAAACTTTATTGGTGGCAAGAGCAATAGAAAATCAGTGTTATGTAATTGGTGTAAATCGTGTAGGTATGGATGGACATGATATTCATCATAGTGGCAACAGTATGGTGGTAGATCCATTAGGAGAAATTCTTTATCATAAAGCAGATGACGAAGATGTATTTACCATTTGCCTTGAAAAAGAACACCTGGAAAAAATTAGAGAGAAGCTTCCATTTTGGCGTGATGCTGATAAGTTTTTTATTAATGAGCAATAAAGAAAGTGAGATGTTGTCATTGTGAAACGTGCCACGGTTAAAAGTATTTTAGTGATCGCAAAGATGACTAAACCGTGGCACGCCTCAGCGCAACTTTTAGTTCTTTGAAGCCTGCATCTTTATCAATTCAACTGCTTTTTCCGTTTTGTAGTCGATGTTTTTACGAATAGCATCCACTGTAGGAAAAACTTTAATTTCAGGCTGCACACCATAACCTTTTTGTTCATCTTTATCAATCACCAATTTAAATAAGGGCAGACGAAAACGCACCTTTGTAACAGGCAGCGTTACATCGGGGATCAGCCAGGCATTATTGCCATAAGCACCGCCCCCGGTTTCCTCCCCCACTATAAATACATTTTTTTGTTCTCTTACTGCCTGTACAAATAAAGTTGATGCAGAAAAACTATTTCCTCCGGTCAGAATATAAACATTTCCATTATAATGATTCTTTGATTTGGGTTTATAATACTTGCCTTCATAGTAGTTGAAATGATAAAATCCATCTTTTTCCTTCTTCGTCATAAAAAACATAAACAGGCTACTCCAAAAATGATTTTTTTGATATTGTCCATAGCGGCTGGTCTTTTTCAATGCGTACAAGGAATCGGCAATTTTAAAACGATGATCAGAAATATACCTGGTTAAAAGGTTGGAGTTTGTTACACTCCCACCGCCATTGGCCCGCAAATCAATCACCAGGTTAGGTATGTTATTTTTCTCCAGTTTTTTAAAAGATCGATTAAAAAAATATTGCAACCTGCCACTCTTTACAAAAGTATTTACATCCATGAATGCAGTTTGTAACGCTGTGTCAATACGCATGCTCCTCGCAGTTAAAAGCTGCAATTTTTTTCGTTCCTTCCGCGGTAATTTTTTTCGTTCCCGGGACATTTCTCCAATTCTTTCAGTAGAATCTCTTGCAGGTTTCAAAATGGTAGCGATGCTGCTTTTGTTTACCCCGGCAGAATCTATATAGTTGATCCTGAGGGACGGACGATAGCCGAAAACAGATAAATATAAATTGCCAAAACTACCCCTGTTGCTTAGTGCTTGATATTTGTGAGTAAGATTATAGCCATCTGTAGATAAATATTTAAATAAAGAATCAACGATCTGCTGAATAGGTCTATCGTCAATAGCTGTTAAAATAGAACCTCTTTTAATAAAAGAATCTTTACGATTTAAATTAAAAGTTATAATAGCTGTGTCTTTCCAAAATTTCATAAGCAAAGGAAATTGCGGGTTATTAAGGCTGTCTTTTTGGTCTCTATACTTTGCATATTGCTTAGAGGACCTAACAGCAGTGTGCCCGCACCCAAGTTTTGAAATAACATAACTTAATACATTACGGAAGCCTGATTCAGTTGATGAATCGCTAAGCATGGCACGACCCTTTTCAAAATAAAGATCCATTGTGTCTTTGGAAGTATACCAATACAAACCGGGATGTAGTTCTTCCAGTATGTCTTGAAATAATGTATAATCAGATTGTAGTTCCTGCGGAGAATATTTTTTAGCCGGCGTAAAATTTTTGCTAACGCCACAGCCTGTAATAAAAATGATAAAACTAAATACAATAAGATTTTTCATAGTCAGATTCACATCATTTAAAAGCATTCCAACCCTGTGCGGTGATGGGATGTTTACCTCCTCCTTTTGTAAAGATATGTGCCCCGGCTTCTTCATCTGTAATATAACCTATTACACTTATATTTTCGGTTGTCGTTATTTTATCATAATCATCCTGGCTTACCGTAAATAACAATTCATAATCTTCTCCGCCGCTTAAAGCACAAGCCGTTGGATCTAAATTAAATTTAAAAGCAGCCTGTTTGGTATTCTCCGCAAACGGGATTTTCTCTTCGTACAAAACGCAGCCTACCTTGCTTTGTTTACAAATATGTAAGATTTCAGAGCTTAGGCCATCACTTACATCAATCATTGCTGTTGGCGTTATTTTATTTTCAGCTAAAAAATCAATAATGTCTTTTCTTGCTTCCGGTTTTAAAATGCGTTGAATAACATATTTTTCACCTTCAAGGTCCGGTTGAATTTTTGGATTTTCTAAATAAATTTTCTTTTCTCTTTCTAACAATGTTAATCCTAAATAAGCCGCACCAAGATCACCACTTACGCAAAGCAGATCGCCTTTTTGAGCCCCACTTCTTTTTACATATTCATCCGGCGTTACTTCGCCGATAGCTGTACATGAAATGATGAATCCTTTTTCTGATGAAGCCGTATCACCCCCGACAAGGTCAACATGATAATGGGCGCAAGCTGCATGCACACCTTCATAAAATTCTTCAAGGGCTTCAAGACTAAAACGATTACTAAAAGCAAGGCCTAACACAATATGAGTTGGTTGTGCATTCATAGCATAGATATCACTTAGGTTTACTACTACGCTTTTATAACCTAAATGTTTAAGGGGAGTGTACATTAAATCAAAATGCACACCTTCAATCAGCAGGTCATTTGTAATAACAGTCTGTTTTCCAAAATGGTCAATTACAGCCGCATCGTCACCAACACCTATAATAGTGGAAGCATTATATATCTCAACATTTTTTGTCAGGTGCTCTATCAAGCCAAATTCCCCGAGGGAAGAAATTTCTGTTCGCAAATTCATTCGGTTTAGATTTTTGAGTTCTCTTTTCAAACTCATTTTTATCCATGCTTAAAATTAACCTGCAATCGCCAATCTAAAATTCTCCTTTAATCCACCTCAACAACTCATCATGCATAATTCCATTACTTGCAATTATACCGGGTTGATACGGAGAATAAATATCCCCTTTCAGGTTGGTAACTTTTCCTCCCGCTTCTTCCACTAATAAAAAACCGGCAGCGCTATCCCAGGCCTCAAGCTTGTGTTCATAAAATCCATCAAAACGTCCACAGGCAACCCAACAAAGATCAATAGCTGCTGAGCCAAGACGACGTACAGGAATTCCTTTTCTTATGAAACGTTCAAAAATTTGCAAAGGCCCGTTGGGTTCATCTAAATAGGTGTAAGGAAAACCAGTAACCAAACAAGCATTAATAACTTTTTCTTTTTTGCTGACAGCTATTGGCCGTTCATTTAATGTAGCGCCGCGCCCCCTTTCTGCTACAAATAATTCATTAATGTATGGATTATAAACGGCACCCAAAACCATTTTGCCATTATGTTCAATACCGATTGATATGCAACAAATAGGAATACGATGAGCAAAATTTACTGTACCATCAATGGGGTCAATGATCCATTTGTATTGCGAATCCTGCACGAGGTCTCCACACTCCTCACTTAAAATATGGTGGTCGGGATACGATCTCTTAATAATATCGATGATCACTTTTTCTGATGCATGGTCCACTTCTGTTACCAGATTATTAATGCCCTCTTTATTAGAAATTTTAAAATCAAGGTCAGTGAAACGTCGCATTTCAGCGGCGGCAGCGTGTATAGCCTGTAGTAGTGTGCTCTTAAGCATGCGTAAAGATAATCGTTGATGCCCCTCTTCGTTTAATAAAACGAAGTATTGCTATAACTCTTTGTGGGCTTGTGTTTAAGCCCCTCTCCGTAATAACTTATAATCCAGCCCCCTTCTACTTTGGAGAAGGTGCCCGCCTCAGGCGGGCGGATGAGGCAGGGGTTGGGGTGAGGCGAAGAGGACTGGCAATTGCTTACAGCTATTTGGTGGACAACAATTCTTTAAAAATGAGGCTCTCTGTCGTGACGGGTATGGAAGCTTTATTCTCCCCAAATAAATCCGCGAGTGGCTTTGTACGATATTTCTTAGGTTTGTTCGTTTTGATTAAACCTGCTTTTTGAATTGATTGTATCAATCATCATAGTAAACTATAATGTCAAGTACTTTTTAGAGCAATGCCTTTTTTCTGTGCAGAAATCTATAGCAGGCGTAGCATCAGAAATAATAGTAGTTGATAATAATTCTATTGATGATAGTGTCTCCTATTTGCAGCCTCTCTTTCCACAAGTATTTTTTATTATTAGCAAAAAAAATGAAGGTTTTGCAAAAGCTTGTAATAAGGGTCTTCGTGAAGCAAAAGGGCAATACATACTTTTTTTAAATCCGGATACCATTCTTGCGGAAGATGTAATACAAAGAACTGTCATGTTTTTTACTCAACATGCTGATGCAGGTGCTTTAGGTGTTAGAATGATAGATGGCGGCGGAAACTTTTTAAAAGAATCTAAACGTTCTTTTCCTTCACCATTCACATCGATGTATAAACTGGTTGGTTTTGCCCGTATGTTTCCCCGTTCTAAATTTTTTAGCCGTTATCACCTTGGGCATTTAAATGAAAGAGAAAATTATGAAGTAGACGTTTTGGCGGGTGCCTTTATGATGATAAAAAAAGAAGTGCTGGATACAATAGGTCCATTCGATGAAACCTTTTTTATGTATGGAGAAGATGTGGATCTTAGTTACCGCATTCAACAGGCAGGATTTAAAAACTATTATGTTGCTGAAACAGCCATTATTCATTTTAAAGGTGAAAGCACAAAAAAGGGTACGTTGAATTATGTGCGGATGTTTTATAACGCTATGCGCATTTTTGTACGAAAGCATTACGGTGGTACAAAGGCCGGTATATTTAATATCTCCATACAATTTGCTATTTGGGTAAGAGCGGTTTTAGCAATGATGGCAAAATTGATTAAATGGATAGGATTGCCTTCTATTGATGCTGCACTGATCTTATTATCTTTTTTCTTTGTGAAGGAAATTTGGGTCCGGTATGTTAAAACAGATATTACATATCCCGGCCAACTATTAGTTGTTGCTTTTCCTGCTTTTACTATTGTGTACTTAATAGTTGGTTATTATACGGGTTTATACAATAAATATTATCGTAAAACCGATCTGTTGCGCTCTGCCCTTATTGCTACCCTCGTGTTATTAGCTGGTTATGCATTGTTACCTGAAAAGTTTCGTTTTTCACGTGGGATTCTTTCTTTCGGTGCGTTGTTAGCTTTTTTGATGATCAGTCTATCAAGATGGATAATGCTTAGAATGCACCTGTTACAAAAGACTGTCGAAAAAAAAGAAAAGCCGTATATTATCATTGTTGGTACAACAGCAGAATTTGCTGAAGTAAGCCAGCTTCTTAAAAAAAATGAACTTAGTACAAAAATATTGGGTAGGGTTAGTGTAGATAATGATAAACAAAATGCCCTTGGACACATTGTTAATTTGCAGGAAGCTGCAAACGCTTTGAACGCTAATGAAATTATTTTTTGTGCCGGGAGTTTGACCTATACTGTCATTATTGAAACAATACTAACTACTAAAAAAGATTTACGTTTACGTTTTCATGCTGCAGGCAGCAACAGCATTGTGGGCAGTGATTCCAGCGCTACCAGCGGGGAAGTAATTTCCTCAGATCAACAGTTTAATTTATCTGATGCGAGGTATCGCCGGGTAAAAAGATTAATTGATTTTGTAATGGCAATTTTATTTTTGATAAGTTTCCCCGTTCATTTATTCTTGAATAAAAAGCCTGGTTATTTTTTAGCTAATTGCCTGCAGGTGCTGGCAGGAAAAAAAACCTGGATTGGATATATTAATCAAAATGAAACGTTGCCTTCACTGCGTTTAAGTGTGCTTTCGCCCAGTGGTACAATTAAAACCCTTACGCAGTCGTTACCTCCGGATAGTAAAACTTTGATAGATTTTTGGTATGCAAAAAAATACGAGCCATTAAGAGATATTTTATTGATACTTAAAAATTATGGTAAGCTTGGCAGTTCATAAGCACAATGCAAAAACACAGTGAGTAACTTTAACGCATAAAAATTTTATTAAAAACTAATGGCCCGGATCATTGATTTTAAAATACCGAAAGCAATTGCATCGGCCTTACGCTTGCCCGAAAATGATCCACGTCGGCAACAATTGCGTGTGTTGAAAAATTTATTAAAGAAAGCAAGGTTTACTGCATTTGGACAATACTATCGTTTTGATGAAATTTTGTTAAGCAAGCATATTGATAAAAGCTTCCAGGAATTAGTACCGGTACATGACTACAATAAAATTTATGAAGACTGGTGGAAGCAAACTTTGGAAGGTGTGCCCGATGTGGCCTGGCCGGGAAAGATTATGTACTATGCACTAAGCTCCGGAACCTCAGAATCAGCAAGCAAATATATCCCGGTAACAAAAGAAATACTTCGCAGCAACCGCATCAATTATTTGCGGCAATTAATGACGCTGATAAGTTATGAAAATTTACCACGCAATGCAGTAACGAAAGGTTTTTTAATGCTGGGCGGGGCTACTGATATGCAAAAAGGAAAAGCAGGTTGGTATGCAGGCGATCTTAGCGGTATCTTAATGAAGAACAGGCCTTTTTGGTTTCAAACTTTTTATAAACCGGGCGGCCGGATTGCTGCTATAAAAGACTGGAATCAAAAGCTGGTAGAGATAGTTGAAAATGCACCCAACTGGGACATCGGTTATATTGTCGGCGTGCCAGCCTGGTGCCAGATGTGCATGGAAATGATAGTAGAACATTACCAGGTAAAAAGCATCCACGACATCTGGCCTAACCTTGGTTTTTTTGTGCACGGCGGTGTAGCTTTCGAACCATATAAAAAAGGGTTTGAAAAATTGTTAGCAAAACCTATCGTTTATATTGAAAACTATTTATCAAGTGAGGGATTTATCGGCTATAAAGACCGTGAGCATGCAAAGGGCATGAAGCTTATTTTGAACAACAACATTTTTATGGAGTTTGTGCCATTTGATGATCACAATTTTGATTCTGATGGAAAAATGATTGAAAGCCCCCGGGCATTAATGATCCATGAGGTGGAAGAAGGAAAGGATTATGCATTGCTTATGAGTACCAACGCTGGCGCCTGGCGTTATTTGCTCGGCGATACACTTCGCTTTGTTGATCTCGAAAGAAATGAAGTAGTAATAACCGGCAGGACAAGACATTTTTTAAGCTTAGTAGGCGAACATCTTAGTGTGGAAAATATGAACAAGGCTGTTCAAATGGTAAGCGAAGAATTGAACATTTCCATTCCCGAATTCACCGTCATTGGATTTCCATATCAAAACTTTTTTGCTCATAAATGGTTTGTGGCCTGCGATGACCAGGTAGATGCAGGTGTATTAGTAAAGAAAATTGATCAATATTTATGTGAAATAAATGATGATTATGCCGTAGAAAGAATGGCTGCATTAAAAGAGATCTTTTTAGAAAAATTACCGGAAGATGTGTTTATGAAGTTCATGAAGAAAAAAGGCAAGTTAGGCAGCCAGCACAAATTTCCAAGAGTGTTAAAAGGAAAAATGTTGCAGGATTGGAATGAGTTTTTGAAGGAACTCCAGGTGAAATTTAATAAGACTTAAAGCAATTGCCCCCATCCCCTAAAGGGAAGTATCAGTTAAGTCTTTTAAACTCTCCGCCTCAGGCGGAATGGGAGCAAATTTATTATGACCGATGCATTACTAAAAGGAATTATTTTAGGATTACTATTAAGCATTGCTGTTGGCCCCATACTTTTTACTATCATTAAACAAAGCGTTAACAATGGCATAAAAGGGGGATTGGCATTTGTTGCAGGCGTTTCACTTAGTGACGTTGCATTGGCAGTAGCTTCTAATTTTTTTACGGAATTATTTACCACTCTTATAGAAAGAAAAGAATTAGTTGGCATTGTAGGGAGTTTATTTCTTATCAGTGTCGGCGTTTACTTTTTATTTTTTAAAAAAGTTGCAGTGAATGAGGAAGGGAAGCAATTAATGAAGTTTAGAAAACGTGATTATCTGAAGCTTTCCATCGCCGGTTTTTTCATGAATATTTTAAACCCGCTGATCATTGGTTTCTGGCTTACTACTTCAACTTCTTTTGCTGATCATACCATAAGGCAACGTTTTTTTATTTTTTCTATTGCTTTGGTACTTGTGCTTTTTTCAGATATCATGAAAGTATTGCTGGCAAATAAAATTCGTAAACGCCTGACGTTAAAAAACATTCTTTTACTTAATCGCCTTAATGGAATTATTTTAATAGGATTTGGTGTGGCTTTACTTTGGGGATTATTGATTTACAATAGTAAAATTTTGCAATAGTAATGAAGGGGACCGGTGCACGGATATGGAAGTGGGGAAAACGAATTCTTATTTTCATTTTTTTATCTCAACTTTTTTATATTATTATTTTAAAATGGATAAACCCGCCCATTACAATAACCCAGTTAAGCAGTTGGTTGAGTGGTGATGGATTAAAAAGAGATTATGTAAACAGTGATAAACTTTCTTACAACATAAAGCTGGCGGTTATTGCATCAGAAGATCAAATTTACCCGGTCCATAGCGGCTTTGACTGGAAAAGCATTGACAAGGCTTTAAAGCATAACGAAAAAAAACCTAAGAGAGTAAAAGGAGCCAGTACCATCAGTCAGCAGGTAGCTAAAAATGTTTTCTTATGGCAGGGTCGAAGCTGGATACGTAAAGGATTAGAGGTTTATTTTACTAAAATGATCGAATGGATTTGGGGAAAAAAAAGAATACTTGATGTGTATGTAAATGTGATTGAAATGGGTAAAGGTATTTACGGTGCCCAGGCTGCTGCTAAAACATATTTTAAAAAAGATGCCGCCAAACTCACACGCAAAGAAGCAGCAATGATCGCTTCTGCCTTGCCCAATCCCAAACGCTATACGGTAAAGCCTTTGTCGCGTTATGTAGCGTATAGAAATGAATGGGTGTTGCATCAAATGAAGTTTTTAGAAAAGGACAAGGATGTGCAAGCATTAGTGAAATAGTTAGATGCGCATTCAAATTTTTGCCGGTTAAAAACCTTTGCCAATAAGGGCTCTAAGCCCACTCTCTTTTGGAGAGGGGGTTGGGGATGAGGTCTATAGCAGAAATGGCTGCCTCTAATCTTTCCGCATGGCTGCCGGAAATTTCTACCCATTCCGAACCACTGTTAACCAAGAGATCCTTATACATTTTATATAATTTCTTTCTAAAGACTAAATCAGGATATTCACGCAATTCATCCGGAACCCAGGGCAAGTCAATATTGCACAAGAAATATAAATCGTATTGCCGTTCAGCAATTTGTTTTAAAATCCATGTATGACAAGCTTCAAAAGCCACTTCGCACCAAACCTTCATCACATACATATTTGTATCTATAAAATACAGATCATTTTTTGCTTCGGAAAGCAAAGCGTCTTCTAACTCCAGTTGTCCCATCGCAATTTTTAGCAGGTCATCATAAGTATAATCCATGCCGTTCTGCAGCAAATATTCACGGGCAAACTCAGGACACCAAATCGTTTTATAATGTGCAGCTAATTGTTCGCAGAGTGTGCTTTTGCCTGTTGATTCCGGTCCTATAATAACAATTTTTTTCATAATGCTGGTTACTTAACTTTTTTTACCACGTAGCTATCTATGTGTGTATTTCTATGTTCCTATCTCTCTAATGTGATAAAAGAACGATTATTTTTTTCTGCTTTTTGTTTCCATTCTTTCAAACCAAAAAATGCCAGTATCAGCAACACAAAATAATACACACTTGTAAATACAAGGCCCTTTACAAAATACAATGGTATAGATGCAATGTTCGTGACTATCCACCAGCCCCAGCTCTCCACCTTTTTTTTTGCCATTAGCCACATGCCTGTGAAAGCTGCAGCAGAAGCAAACCCATCACCCAAGGGAATAGCTCCATCGGCAAATACTTCTTTTAAATAAACAAGTGAAAAATATATCACCAAATACAAACCAAGGAAAAACAAAATTTGCATGCGCCATTCCTTTTTAGATGAAAAGCTTATACGCACGATAGGATGGTGTTCCTTATCTTTTCTTGTCCATAACCACCAGCCATAGATACTCATAATAGTATAGTATAGTTGCACAGTGGCTTCACCAATCAAATGATACTTAAAACTTAAGTAGAAATAAATGATAACACTTACCAACCCAACCGGGTAAACCAGGATGTTTTCTTTTTTTGAAAACCATACACTGGCAATGCCGGTAAATACGGCAATGTACTCAAGAAATGTTGTCTGTTTTAACCCCAAAAAAAACTGTTGGAAAACATCTTGCATATTGAATTTAGTAGTCTACTAAATAAGGAATTTCTTTAAGCAAAATTTGTTCAAATTCGGGATCGGAAGGCATTGGGAGTTGGGCACTAATGATTTTTCCCTTTGGGTCAATTAACATAAACCTTGGTATAAACTCAAGATTATAAGCTGCCAATTCACCCTTTGAATTATTCACCCATAATTGTAAAACCCTTTCGTTGCGGCCTGCCGATTCGGACTTCCAGGCATTTTTATTTTCATCTACTGACAGGCTTACGAAAGCAATAGCTTCACTGGTATATTGCTCCGCATATCGGTTAAAATACGGCGCTTCTTTTTTGCAGGGCGCACACCATGTCGCCCACACATCTACAACAACATACCGTCCTTTTAGCATGGCTAATGAAAATTTATTGTTATTCAAGGTTTCCGCCGAAATAGCGGGTGCAGGTTTACCGCGTTGCAAATTTTGCAATGTCGTATTCTTTTGCAAAACCAGGGTTCTTAAATGCGTGCTGGAAATCAGGGGAATGAAATTGGTTATTAACCGGCTCCGCCGGCTACTGTCATTAATTTGTGAAAGAGCAGTCACCATATTTTTATAGACTAATACATCTTTTACTTTGCCGTTTGGTATGTTAGAAATGGTGGTAAAATAAGCGCTGTCGCCGGGTGGGGACTTGCTTTTATAGTAAGCACCTAAAAATGTCATGTATGAATTATCACTAAGCAAAGTACTGTCGTTGGTGCTTACAGCTTCCCGTAATTTTTTAACCGTCTGCGGGTAAGCTAAAGTATCATTGGGATAATAGACCGAGAACACACGTGGGTATTGCACATCAAGCAGGTCAAGCATTTGTACTGCCAATAATTTTTTTCGCATTTGTAAAAAATCATTTGAAGGCTTTACATTATTCACTGTTTTAAAATCATCCAGATCCGCTTCTGCCTTTTTCCATTCTTTCAAAATTAAATTGGCATACGCTTTAGGTTTATACTTGTAGCTTTCATTTTTTAAAAGCCACATGTTATTATTATTTGCACGTGAAGGGTTTTGTAAGAATTCATTTTCTGCCACACGGTTCCCGGTAATATTTTTTGTTGATTTTCTTTGGTCGAGCGTCCAGTCAATGTATAAGCTATCACCTTTGCCAAAATAAACAGGTACTGCACTTTTGCCTGCACGTAAATTATAAATACTGGTCGCTATATTTTTATCAATGACAAAATGAAATTTGCTATTTACGACAGGTATGTTTAGTAAGGTATCATCATCTGCCGTGTTATACAAAGCCACTGAATTGATTTTACTATTGCCTTTTATAGTGCCTGCCAATACAGTTTTATTATACCGGCTGTGTTGTACCGGCCTGTTAATAAACCAAAAAAGAAAAGCAAATAAAGCGAGCGCAATTAATGGAGCTGCCAATCTTTTTACTGGTTTAAAATAAGCCGGAATAATTTTTTTATAGATATAAAGGAGAAAGCCTAAAAAAAGAAATAGCATCATCCAGGCTATACTCATTTTTTCATGTGGTAATAAATGTGTGGGTGCCTGGGTAAAAAGGTTAACTGTTAATGTAGGCGCCGAATAAGGCCACCAGGTGATTACACCAAGTGCGGCTGTAATGCTACCGGTGATGGTAGCAATTAAACCTACAATAAATGGTGCAATAAAATTAGAAATGGCAATAGACATAATGTACTGCACCGCAATTAGCGCAAAACTCGATAACCAAATTTTACCAACGAGGGCAAATAGCCGGCTCCAATCAAGTACACTTGATTTATACACATCTGACGGAGTAACAACAGATATTATATACACACCAATGATAGAAAATAACAAAACAAATAATAAACAAAGAAGCGAAATAAACATGGCCATTGCCCATTTAGAAAAATAGAGGGTCCACTTAGGCATAGGTTGGGTTTCTATTAATTTCCAGGCATCGGCTTTATGCTCAAACTGAGCCAGTTTTGCAATTACAAGCACTAAAAACAATGGGAAAAAAAAGGGGGCAAAGCTAGACAGGCACGCAGTAATAAATCCCATCCAGGGTTTTTCAGGCCCACCACCTAAATCATCATCCGGAAAAACTAATTTCGCAATCGTTCGCAGCAACGGAATAAAAAGCGAAGCACCGAGGCAAAGCCAGGTTAAACCAGATGCTTTTGTTTTAATAAACTCCGCTTTCAAGGCCCTGGAAAATAAATTGATAGACATAAATTAGTTTTTGGTCATTTGTACAAACCATTCTTCGAGGCCGCCCGAAGGTTGAATACTAATTACCGGTACACCGGCATTTACCAGTTTCGTGTTAAGTTCGCTTACTTCCGATAATTCATTTATTGGAGCAATTAATTCACCATCTTTATTCCAATGTAGATTAGGGAATTTTTCTGAGATTGTATTTTTCCATTGGTTCGAATCACTGATCTTAAATTTTACAGTTTTGCCTTCAGCCGATTGCCTCAGGCTATTCATATCTCCCTGGAATTGCAAAACACC
>Ga0208736_1000301_pt1 | contig 14888 bp, 10 predicted proteins | sample AntDryMetagUQ255_FD_188090 | JGI IMG/M metagenome (GOLD analysis project Ga0208736, IMG submission 188090) | Polar desert microbial communities from Antarctic Dry Valleys - UQ255 (SPAdes) | ecosystem: Environmental > Terrestrial > Soil > Desert | place: Antarctic Dry Valleys | collected 2008-12-31 | reverse complement strand
GAGCACCTCCGGCGTCGCCTCGCCCCCGTGGGCGGCGATGCAGCCGACGAAACCACCGGCGAACGAGTCGCCCGCGCCCGTCGGGTCGGCGACGAAGTCCACCGGGAAGGCCGGGATCCAGAACGAGTCGTCGTTCGTGACGAGGGCCGCGCCGTACTTGCCGAGCTTGACGACCATCGAGCTCGGGCCGTGCTCCATGATCTTGCGCGCGCCGGCGACGACCTCGCGCTCGCCGGTGAAGAGCTCGACCTCGGAGTCGTTGAGGATCACGCAGTCGACCTCGGCGATCGCGGCGACCAGCGCGTCCCTGGCGATGTTGATCCACAGGTCCATCGAGTCGAGCGCCACGAAGCGCGCCGACTCGCACTGCCGGCGGACGTTGAGCTGCAGCTCGGGCAGGATGTTCGCGAGAAACAGCACGTCGGACCCGCGCGAGGCGTCCGACAGCTTCGGGTCGAACGTCTCGAAGACGTTGAGGTCGGTGACGAGCGTCTCGCGCGAGTTCATGTTCTCGCCGTAGACGCCGCTCCAGAAGAACGTCTTGCCGCCCTCGACGTGCTCGACGTCGTCGGTGTTGACGTTGCGGCCGTGCAGGACGGCGTACTCCGCCTCGCCGAAGTCGTCGCCGACGGGGCCGACCACGCGCACCTCGTCGAAGAACGAGGCGGCGAGGGCGAAGTGGACGGCGGCGCCGCCCAGCATGCGCTCGCGCCCGCCGTGCGGGGTCTGCACGGCGTCATAGGCGATGGATCCGACGACGGTGACACTCATGGGCTCGACCCTAGCTTCTCGACCGACCGGAGGGCATGCCGGGGTACACCGCCGCCCCTGTCCTGCAGGTCGTCAGGGCGGGCTGGGGGCGGGCGCAGGCGGCGGCGTGACGGCCGGCGGCGGGGCGGCGTCGGCGGGCGGCAGCGGGTCCTCGCTGTCGCCGTCGAGGCAGTCGGGGTCCTCACCGTCGAGGAGGCCGTCGGCGTCGATGTCGATCCCGTCGTCGCAGTCGTCGGCCGCCGCCGGGTCCGAGTCGACCGGCGCGGCGAGCGTGAACAACGCGGTGGCCGAGCGTGGCCGGTCCATCGTCAGCGAGCACCTGCGCGGGCTGCCGCAGGACCCCGTCCAGCTGACGAACCTCGAGCCCGCCGCCGGACGTGCGATCAGCGTCACCGACGTCCCCTCCTCGACGCGCGAGCGGCACTCGTCGCTGCAGTCGCGCGACGTGCCGTCGACGTCGATCATGCCGCTGCCGTCGCCTGCCGTGGCGACGGTGAGCGTCACTTCCGCCACCACGATGTCCGGCGGCGGCGTCGTGGACGTCTCGGTCGTCGTCGGCGCGGCCTGCGCCCCGGAACCGGATGAGCCGCCGCCGACGATCACGACGACCAGGCCCAGGAAGGCGCACGCGGCGGCGAACGCCGCCAGCAGCGGCAGCGTGCTGTTGTAGGGGAAGCCTCGCTTCTCCACGCCGCGAGCGTCGCAGATCGAACTTCGCCAGACAAACCCCTGCGGGTGCGCGCGGCTATCCTCGCCGCCCCATGCGCGCGATCCAGATGTCCGAGTACGGCGGGCCGGAGGTGCTGCGCCTCGTCGAGCTGCCGATCCCCGAGCCGGGCACCGGCGAGGTGCTCGTGCGGACGACGTGCATCGGGCTGAACTTCGCCGACACCCACCGTCGAACCGGGACCTACCTCGCCGCCGACGAGCTGCCGCTCGTGCCGGGCACGGAGGTCGCGGGCGTGCGCGAGGACACCGGCGAGCGCGTCGTCGCGCTCTGCGGCGAGGGTGGCTACGCGGAGTTCGCGACCGCTCCGGCCAACCTCACCTTCGCGATCCCCGACCATGTCCAGGACGCGACGGCGCTGGCGCTGGCGCTGCAGGGCCTGACCGCGTGGCACCTCTATCGCACCTGCGGGCGCGTGGCCCCGGGTGAGAGCGTCGTCGTGCACGCCGCCGCCGGCGGCGTCGGCTCGCTCGCCGTCCAGCTCGGCCGGCCGCTCGGCGCGGGGCGGGTGATCGCCACGGCGTCGACTGCGGCCAAGCGCGAGCTCGCGCTCGAGCTCGGCGCCGACGCGGCCATCGACGGCGCGCCGCAGGACCTCGCCGAGCGGCTCGTCGAGGCGAACCTCGGCAGGCCCGTCGACGTCGTCTTCGAGATGGCCGGCGGCGAGGTCTTCGAGCGCTCGCTGCAGGCGGTCGCGCCATTCGGGCGGCTCGTTACCTATGGCATCGCGTCGGGCGAGCCGAACACCGTGCGCAGCGGTGATCTCATGCGCGGCTCGCGGTCGGTCGTCGGCTTCTGGCTGATGCACTGCCTCGGGCGCCCGGCGATGGTCGACGAAGCGCTGGCCGACCTCTTCGCGCGCGTCGCGCGCGGCGAGCTGCGAGTCGTCGCCGGCCCCGCGTATCCGCTTGCGCAGGCCGCGCAGGCACAGCTCGACCTGGCGCAGCGGCGGACGACCGGCAAGGTCACGCTCGATCCGGCAGGCTAGCTCCGGGAGGTCAAACCTATCCATCCGGCCGCAGAACCTGGTCAGCGGGTGCCGGCCCGTCCGGAAATACTCCCCTGCACTGGGGTCATGACCCCATTGACGCGATATGACGAGCATGGCCTCCTTCTTCAGCCGCCCGCGAGCCGCCCGCGCGACGGCGGACACGCCGCGCCGCTGGATGGAGTCCGATGACGCCATGGCCTTGTGGGAGCAGTACGACCGCAGCGGCGACGAGCGCCTGCGCGGCCGTCTCGTGCTGACGTACGCGCCGCTCGTGAAGTTCATCGTCTACCGCAAGATCGGCGAGCTGCCGGGCAGCTGCGAGGTCGACGACCTCGTCTCGGCGGGCCTCGAGGCGCTGATCAAGGCGATCGACCGCTACGACCCGCAGAAGGGCGCGACGCTCGAGCAGTTCGCGTGGACGCGGATTCACGGCGCGGTCATCGACGAGCTGCGCCGCAGCGACTGGGCGCCGCGCTCCCTGCGCCGCTGGGAGCGCGACGTGCACCGCGTGCGCGGCGAGTTCTGCGCGATCCACGGCCGGGCGCCGTCGGATGACGAGCTCGCCGACGCGATGCACGTCACGACGACCGAGCTGCGCGATCGCAATCGCGAGCTGATCGTGTCCGACGTGACGTCGCTGAACTCGCTCGTGCTGGCCGCGGACGGGTCGAGGGTGCAACGCGTCGACGTGCTGGCGTCCGACGACACCGCCAACCCGTTCCGCGAGTCCGCCAGGCACGAGGCCAAGGCGCACTTCCGCCACGCCTTCGCGGCGCTCGGCCGGCGCGAGCGCGAGGTGGCGGTGCTGCTGTACGTCAAGAACCTCACGCTGCGCGAGATCGGCGAGGTGCTCGGGGTCTCCGAGAGCCGCGTCTGCCAGATCCACGGCGAGCTCAAGCGCACGCTGCGCAGCGCGCTGGCCAGCCACGAGGAGCTCATCACCCACGTCGCCTGACGGCGACCGGAGCGCCGCGGGTCAGCCCTTGCGCGACGCGGCGCCGGCACGCACGCGCGACTCGGCGTAGTCGACGAGCTGGCGGGCACCGCCCGTGCGCCGCCCGGCGCGGCTCGGCAGTGCCGCAAGCGCGGGACGCACGGCGCCGTCGCGCGCCCGCAGCGAGGCTCGCAGCGGGCTGCGCGGGTTCGCGAGCGTCGATCCGACGGCGTCGAGCCACCGGCCCTCCAGCGCCAGCGCCCGTCGCAGGCGCTCTGCGTGGCCGCCTCCGCTGTCGCGGACCTCGAGCGCGAGCGATCGCGTGGTGGCCATCGCCTCGCGGGTTCGGGACAGGGCGCGGTTGGTTCCGGAGTCCTTCAGGCGGGCGAGCTGCGTGCGCACGCCCTGATCGGCTCTGATGAGCTGCACGCTCATGTAGCTCGCGTCGGCGCGAGCAAGCTGCGTCGCCGGCCGGCGGACGGTGGTCAGCGCCACGACCGCGATCACGAGCGAGAGGATCGCCGCGAAGACGACGAGACGGCCGCGATGGCGCCTGCCGGCCCACCGCGCCTCGGCGGGCTCGGCGGCGGCCTTGTCGGCGGCGGCGATCGCGGCGGCCGCGGCGATGAGCTCTGCGCGCCTGGCGGCGGGCGTGGCGTGACGCCCCGGCCTCGGCGGGCGGGCTTCGCGGCGGCGCGCGCGCTCCTTGATGTCGGCCTTGCGCTCGCGTGCCGTGCGGGTCCGGCCGCGGCGTGTCTCACGGCTGGACGCCGCCCGGGCGCCGTGCCGCGTAGACGCAGCACGGGCGGCGGGCTCGACGGGCGTGTCCGCCCCGGGCTCGGCTTCGTCCGGCTCGGCTGGGACGGGCACGTCCGAAACCGCGGGTGCGTCCGCTGCCTCAGCCTCGGCCTCGGCCTCGGGGACGGGAGCGTCCGCACCGTCGACCTCTGCGCCGTCGCCCTCCGGCCGGCGTGCTGTCATGTCGCTCGCGCTCATCAGACGGTTTCCGGGCTCCTCATCGCGTGCCCCATCCTCCCCCATCCGTGCCCCCTGCGCTGCCGGCCGGCCGTCACGCGCCGACGCCGCTTGACTCCAGCGCACGGCGTACCCGCTTCGCGGAGATCTGACCCCGCACCCCGAGGCCCTGCGCGAAGTGGCTGACGCGCAGCTCCTGCAGCATCCACGCCACCTCGCTCAGCGCGGGCGGCGGGCTTCCCGCGCACGCCTCGCGCCGGCGGCGCAGGTCGGCCTCGAGCTCGTGCAGCACGCCCATCCGGTCGCGGTCGACCGCCGGCGCGTCGGGCAGGCGATCCAGGCGCCGCTCGGCCGCCCGCAGGTAGCGCGTGACGTCGGCCAGCCGCGCGGCGCCGGTCGCCGCCAGGAAGCCCGGATAGACGAGCCCGCCGATCTGCGCGGCGACGTCCAGCCGCGCCGCTCGCAATGCCTCGTCGGGCTGTGAGCCGTCCAGGCGCAGGCGCACGTCGCGCGCGGCGTCGAGGATCTCGACGGCCTGGCCGGCGATCCGCGCAGTCGACTCGACGAGACCGCCCGCCACATGCTCGCGCAGCGCCTTCCACCCGGGCTCACCCCAGGCAGGCCCACCGGCCGCGGCGATCAGCTCGTCGAGCGCCGCGACGACGGCGTCGTCGAGCAGCGCGCCCGCCCCGCCATGCGGCGCGCCGGCGAGCGTCAGCGCGGCGGCGCGGCCGAGCCCCCGCTGGACCGCCCGCACAGGCGACGCAACCGTCAGCGCGAGCAGCCGTCGCGTGCCCGCGTGCATTGCGGCGGCCTGCGCCTGCGGCGTCTCGAGCGCCCGCACGCCGACGGCGGCGCCCTCGTCGACGAGCGCCGGATAGACCCGCAGGCCGCTGCCGGGAGGCGACAGCGTCCGCGGCAGCTCGTCGATCGTCCAGTCGCGCAGCCCCGAGCGGTCGATGTCCACCGTCGCGGCGGCCAGCTCGGCGCGCACGCGGGGACGGGCGGCCGCGCGCAGCAGCTCGAGATCCTCGCCGCGGGCGACCACCTGCCCGCCGGCGTCCTGCACCTCGAAGGACATCCGCAGGTGCGCGGGCAGGCGCTCGCGATCGAAGTCGGCGGGCGCGACGCGCACGCCGCGCAGGCGCTCGATCTCGCGCGTGATCGCGTCGACGAGCCGCCCGTGGCGCGGACGCAGCCCCTCGACGACCTCGGCCGCCAGCTCGGGGATCGGCACGAGCGCACGCCGCAGCTCCTTGGGCAGCGAGCGGATCAGCGCGACGACGAGCTCCGTGCGCAGCCCCGGTACGAGCCAGTCGAAGCCGTCCGCGCGCACCTGCGAGAGCGCGTGCAGCGGCACGTGCGCCGTAACCCCATCGTGCTCGGCGCCCGGCTCGAAGCGGTAGCTCAGCGCCAGGGTCAGCCCGCCCTGGCGCCACGAGTCGGGTCGTGCGCGCGGGTCGAGCAGATCCTCCGCGTGCGGGCCGACGAGCAGGTCGCGGGGGAAGCTCAGCAGGTCGGGATCGCTGCGGCGCGCATGCTTCCACCAGCGGTCGAAGTGCGCGACCGAGACGACGTCCGCGGGTATCCGAGCGTCGTAGAAGTCGAAGATCGCCTCGTCGCCGGCGAGGATGTCACGGCGGCGCGCGCGGTGCTCGAGCTGCTCGAGCTCCGCGAGCACCGCGGCATTCGCCGCGACGAATGCATGACTGGTCGCCCAGTCGCCCTCGACGAGCGCCCGTCGGATGAACAGCTCGCGCGACAGCGGCGCGTCGATCGCGCCGTAGGCGATCCTGCGCCCGGCCACGACCGGCAGGCCGTAGAGCGTCGCGCGCTCGGTCGCAACGACCGAGCCGCGCCTGCGCTCCCAGTGCGGCGCCTCGTAAGTGTGCTTCAGCAGATGGCCGGCGAGCGGCTCGATCCACGCGGGCTGGATCTGGGCGGCCGTGCGTCCCCACAGCCGCGTGGTCTCCATCAGCTCGGCGACCATCACCCAGGCGGGGCCCCGCCGCGGGTCCTCATCCGCCTTCGATGACGACGCGAAGGTGGCGAGCACCGATCCCGGCGAGATCGCGAAGCGCGCGCCGCGCGCGCCCTCGTACTCGCGGCGCCCCGCGTGGTAGAGCCCCACGTGCGACAGCAGGCCCGCAAGCACCGCGACGTGGACCGCCTCGGGCTCGGCCGGCTGCTGGTTGATCGTGACCCCTGCCGAGCGAGCGGCCCGTCGCAGCTGGCTCGCGAGATCCTGCCACTCGCGAACGCGCAGGTAGTGCAGGTACTCCGTCCTGCAACGCTTGCGAAACTGGTTGCCCGACAGCTCGCGCTGCTGCTCGCGCAGGTGGCGCCAGAGGTTCAGCAGCGAGACGAAGTCCGACCGCTCGTCCTTGAAGCGGGCGTGCTGCTGGTCGGCCACCTTCGATGAGGACCCAGCGGCACGCTCCTCGAGCGGGCGCACGCGGGGATCCTGGATCGACAACGCGGCGGCGATCACGATCACCTCGTCGGCGCATCCGAGGCGGTCGGCCTCGAGCACCATCCGGCCCAGGCGCGGGTCGACCGGCAGCCCCGCGAGGCGGCGGCCGAGCGGCGTGAGGCGCGCCCGCGGGTCCGCGGCAGAGGGATCGAGCGCGCCGAGCTCGTGCAGCAGCGCGACCGCGTCGCGCACCTGGCGGCGGTCGGGCGGATCGAGGAACGGGAAGTCCTCGACGGCTCCGAGCCCGAGCGCCTCCATCTGCAGCATCACCGACGCGAGGCTCGTGCGCAGGATCTCGGGGTCGGTGTAGGCCGGCCTCGCCGCGTGGTCGGCCTCGGAGTACAGGCGGATGCAGATGCCGTCGGACTGGCGGCCGCAGCGCCCCTTGCGCTGGTCGGCCGACGCCTGCGAGATCGCCTCGATCGGCAGCCGCTGGACCTTCAGCCGCGAGCTGTAGCGGCTGATCCGGGCACTGCCGGGATCGACGACCGAGCCGATCCCGGGCACGGTCAGCGAGGTCTCGGCGACGTTCGTCGCGAGCACGACGCGGCGCTTGTCGTGCGGCCGGAAGACGCGCTGCTGCTCGGCCGGCGACAGCCGCGCGTACAGCGGCAGCACCTCGATCCGGGAGGGCAGGCGCCCCTGCAGCGCCTCGGCGGTGTCGCGGATCTCGCGCTCGCCGCTGAGAAAGACGAGCACGTCGCCGGGCCCGTCGCGCAGCAGCTCCTCGACGGCGTCGCCGATGGCGTCGACGGGGTCGCGGTCGGGTCCGGCCGCCGCCTCCTCGTCGCCCTCGGCGGTCTCGTCCGCGGGTGCGCCCGACAGCGGCCGGTAGCGCACCTCGACCGGGTACGTGCGACCCGACACCTCGACCACCGGCGCGCCGCCGAAGTGGCTGCTGAAGCGCTGCGGGTCGATCGTCGCCGACGTGATGACGAGCTTGAGGTCGGGGCGCTGGGGCAGCAGGCGGTGCAGGTAGCCCAGCAGGAAGTCGATGTTCAGGCTGCGCTCGTGCGCCTCGTCGACGATGATCGTGTCGTAGCGGCGCAGCAGCCGGTCGCGCCCGATCTCGGCCAGCAGCAGGCCGTCGGTGACGAGCCGGACGAGCGTGTCCTCGCTCGAGCGGTCCGAGAAGCGGATCGCGTAGCCGACGGCCGCACCGAGCTGCACGCCGAGCTCGTCCGCGATCCGCTCGGCGACGGTGCGCGCGGCGATCCGGCGCGGCTGCGTGTGAGCGATCGCGCCGCGGATCCCGCGCCCGAGCTGCAGGCAGATCTTCGGCAGCTGGGTCGTCTTGCCCGACCCGGTCTCGCCGGCGACGATCACGACCTGGTTGCCTGCGATCGCGGCGAGCAGGTCGTCGCGGCGGGCGCTGACCGGCAGCTGCGGCGGATAGGTGATCGCCGGCAGCGCCGCGCGGCGCCTGGCAACCGTCGCCTCGCAGCCGGCGATCTCGCTCAGCAGCGCCCGGCCCTCGCCGAAGCCGGCGAGCTCCGAGCCGTGCTGGCCACCGTCCTCGGCGAGGCTCCGTCGCACGCGATCGAGCCGGCGGCGCAGTCGGTGCTCGTCGCGCAGCGTCAGCCGGGTCAGGCGCTCGCGCAGCGCATCCAGCGGCGCGGACCCATCGCCCTGGCGGCCAGGCTCGGCGCAGGCCGCCGGCTGCGCGTCGGATGAGGACCCGGCCATGACGACGAGGATAGGAGCACGACGGCGATGGCGGACGCGTCGGGGGCGGTCAGCGGCGCCCGCGGCGCGCGTCCGGCGTGGCCTCGAAGCGGCGACGGTCGCGCTTGGTGGGGCGCCCGCCGGGGGCGGCCTGCGGCGGCCCCGCGAGCCGCCTGTCGGTGGCCCGGCGCTCACCCTCCGCTGCGCTCTCGGCGGTCTCCTCGTACAGCAGCCGGGCCTCGGCGGCCGGCCCGCGTCGCGCCGCCACGCCGAGCACGACGACCGTGCGGCGCGTGTGCCCGACCGTGATCTGGACGTGGTCGCCGGACGCGACCTCCCTGCTGGGCTTCACGCGCTGGCCGCCGACCTGCACGCGGCCGCCCTTGACCGCGTCGGCGGCCAGCGAGCGCGTCTTCATGAAGCGCGCCGCCCACAGCCACTTGTCGATCCGCAGGCGCTCGGGCTCGTCCACGGGCCCATCATCGCGCCTCGCCTATGCGCTGCGGGCGCGGAACAGCGTCACGAACAGCAGGCCGAGCCCGAAGATCACGGCGAGCAGGCCGAACAGGCCGCCGACGATCGGGATCAGCGCGAGCAGGCGCAGGATCAACAGGCCGACGATGAAGGCCGGGATCCGCGAGTTCTTGAGGATCAGGCGGCCGATGGCGAAGGCCGCCGTCGCGTAGGCGATCGCGTACAACGGAAACAGGGCGAGCAGCAGCCCGATCCCGAACGGGAGCCCGAGGATCGAGATGCACGCAACGACGGCGAGGATCGGCAGCACGATGATCGCCAGCAGGCCGACGCCGATCGAGGCGCCCCACCTGGCCTTGCGCGTCCTGGCGATGGCATCGCCGGCGCGCGGGGCGAGCAGCAGCAGCAGCAGGCCGAGCACGAGCAGCGACAGCGTGACCGCCAGCCAGAACCCGAGCGCGAAGGCGCCGCCGACGCCGGCGATCTCGCCGCCGTCGAACTTGTTCGTCTCCCCGGAGACCTTGGCGCCGTCCGAGACGACGGGCTTGTCGTCGAAGTAGACGAGGTCCCCGCCGATGCGCGCGCGCCGGCCGAGCATCGCGGTGCCGGAGATCGTCACGACGTCGCCGCGGACGTTGCCGCGGATCGTCACGTCGCCATCGACGACGATGATGTCGCCGCGCACGGTTCCCCGCACCACCACGTCACCGTCGAGGACGACGACGTCCTGCGCCGTCTCGTCGCGATCGATCAGCACCGGGCCGCTGAGGACGATCCGGTCGTCGGGCTCGTCCGCCGCGAACGCCGGGCCGGCCGACAGCAGCGTGAACAGTAGGACCAGCGCGACGAGGCGGCGTTTCATGGGGCGCGAGCCTACCCGCGCCGACAGCCTCCATGGAGATCATCCGTTGCGAGGTCCAGCGCTCGTGACGGCGTCAATCGCGACAGCACCGCGCCGTCGGCATCGCAGAGCGCCACCGCGACGCGCTCGCGGGTCGCAACGAGGGCGAAGCGCACCTCGCGGCCGCTCTCGTAGAGCTCGCGAGCGACCGCGGACGCCTTCGTCAAGGCCCCCAGCGCCTCGGGCTCGGGCGCGCCGGCGGTCTCGATCAGTCGAAGGTCGCGCGGCGGCATGCTGGGCTCCTGGGAGATTCGCCGACGGGCGGCCGGCGAGCGTTGGTCCGTTGACGCAGTCGTCGGCCTCCGGCCGAGGATCTTGAGCGCCGGCAACGAACGGCCGAGGTCAGCCGGCGTCGGCGAGCTGGCGCTGGCCGAGCGACGCGAACAGCCGCCGCACCGCGGCGACCTCCTCGCGTGGGCAGGACCGGCGCACGAGCGAGCGCACCGCTGCCTCGGCGAAGCGCTCGAGCGCGAGGTGGCGCTCCAGCAGCGAGGCGCCGCCGTGGGCGGCATCGCGCATCAGCGCGCTCGTGGCCTGGTGCAGCATCTCGAAGTTCGCCGTCTCGGCTGCGGAGGAGAGCGCCCCGATCCAGTGCTCGGCAGCCGCCATGCCCTGCGGATCGACGAAGTACCCGGACCGCAGGTCGCCGTAGAGCCCGCGCCAGCTCAACTCGGCGAGTGCGCTGCCATGACGCTCGGCGAGCTCGGCCAGACCGGGCAGCGCTCGGCGCGGGGGGTCTGCGGGGGTGATCGCCGGGTGCCCGCGCTCTGCGAGCAGGCGGCGCACCTCCGTGGCGGCGAAGCGGCGGTGGCCGCCCGCGGTGCGGGTCGCGCCGAGCCGGCCGTCGTCGGCCCAACGGCGCGCGGTCGTCGTCGAGATCCCCAGCGCCTGCGCCGCCTGGCCGAGGCTCAGCAGCGCCGCCGGCGCGGCGGAGCCCGGGGCGGCGCTCGCGTGCGCCGGGGCGCGCGGCGGCAGTCCGTCCGCGACGCCGGCCGGTGCTGGGGCAGTCGCCGCCAGCAGCCGCGACCAGACACCCCCCGAGCGCACGAGATCGAGCGTCGCGTCGGCCGACAGGGCCGGTGCGAACAGCTCGCCCTGCGCGCGGTCCAGGCCCAGCGAGCGCAGCAGCGCCAGCCCCTGCTCCGTCTCGACCTTGGCGGCCGTCATCGGCAGCCCGAGCGATCTCCCGATCGCGATCATCGCTTCGAACAGCCGCGCGTCGCGTGGGGACACCGAAGCCGGCGTGCCGTCCCGTTTGCGGTGGGCCCCGGCGAACCCGCCGGCCGGCCCCTCGCCGAGCTCCGTGAGAAACGACGAGTCGACCTTCAGCGAGTGAAACGACAGCCGGCGCAACGCGGCCAGCGACGAGTAGCCGGTGCCGAAGCCGTCCAGGGCGATGCGCACGCCGACGCCGCGCAGGTCGTCGAGCTGCGTCATCGCGACATGGCCCTCGCCGGTGAACATCGTCTCGGCGATCTCCAGCACGAGCCGGTCGGCTGCCAGGCCGCTGCCCGCGAGCGCGCGCGAGACGGTGCCCGCGAGCTCGGGGGCGGCGAAGTGCCGCGCCGAGACGTTGACGTGCACCGCCGGTGCGCGGCGATCGGGGTCGCCGGCCAGCGCGCGGTCCCAGCGGGCCAGCTCATGGCAGGCGATCGACAGGATCTCGGCGCCGAGCGGGACCGCGAGGCCCGCCGCATCTGCGGCGGCGAGGAACTGGGCGGGCGCGAGCAGCCCGTGGTGGGGATGCTGCCAGCGCACGTACGCCTCGACGGCGGCGATCGCCCCGCTGCCGAGGTCGACGATCGGCTGGTAGTGCAGGCGCAGCTCGCCGTCGCTCAGCGCGCGGCGCAGGCCCTGCTCGATCTCGGCGGCATGCAGCAGCCGGCGGCGCATGCCGTGCGTCGCGAGCTCCGCGCGCGCACCGCCGCGCTCGCGCGCCCGCGTCGCTGCGACCGTGGCGGCCCGCAGGAGCTCTGACACCGTTGCGGCGCCGCCCTCCGTCAGGACGACGCCGATGCTCGCCGTCAGCGACAGCTCGCGCCCGCCGGCGAGCATCGGCTCGCTCAGCGCGGCGCTGATGCGCTCGGCGATCGCCAGCGCCTCGGCCTGCGACGCCACGCCCGGGACGAGCACGCCGAAGTCGTCGCCCGCCAGGCGCGCGGCCGTTGCGTCCGCGGGCAGCACGCGTGCCAGCCGGGCGCCGACGCCGACGAGGACCTCGTCGCCGGTGCGATAGCCGAAGCCGTCGTTGAGCTTGGCGAAGCCGTCGAGGTCGACGAACAGCACGCCGGCGGCACCCTGCTTGCGGCGCGCGCTGTCCAGCGCCTGCCCGACGCGGTTCTCGAACAGCGGCCGGTTGGCGAGGCCGGTCAGCGGGTCCTGCAGGGCGAGGCGAGCGATCTCGTCGTCGGCGCGCAGGCGCGCGAGGGCGGTGCCGACGACGTTGGCGATCGCCTGCGCGAAGCCCTCGTCCTCAGGGCCGATCGCGCTCTCGCCGGCGGCGGCCAGCGCGAGCATGCCGGTCGTGGTGCCGCGATGGCCCTCCAGCGCCACGCACAGCACGCAGCCCATCCCGTCGACGAGCAGCGGGTCGCCGGCGAGTGCCGGGCCCGACTGCAGCAGCGAGCCGCGAGCGTCGATCGTGCGCAGCAGCATCTGCGCCTGCGCCTCGCCCGCCGGCTCGCCGTGGCCCGCGAGCGCACCCAGTCCGATCGCTGCTTCGCGGCGCAGGCCGCCGCCGGCCTCGGCGACGAGCGCGACGCCGCGGTCGGCCCCGAGCGCCTCCAGCAGGGTCGACAGCGCGGCGCTGCAGAGGTCCGCCGGATCGAGTCCGGCGAGCGCGTTCTGGCCCAGCGCGACGACGAGCGCCTGGCGCTCGATCCGCTGGGCGCGCTCCTGCTCGACGAGCTTGTGGTCGGTGATGTCGCGGACGAAGCCCGTATAGGTCGCGCTCGAGCCGCTCATGCGCGTGATCGCAAGCTCGGCGGGAAACGTCGAGCCGTCGGCACGCTGGGCCTCGAGCTCGGTGCGCGTGTCGAGGATGCGGCCGGCGCCGCCGTCCAGCAGGCGCCGCAGCCCGCGCCGGTGCGCCTCGCGAGCGGCGGGCGGGACGATCAGCTCTGCCATGTCGGCGCCCAGCACGTCGGCGCGCGCGTAGCCGAACATCCGCTCGGCGGCGGGGTTGAACTCGAGCACCGCGCCGTGCGCGTCGATCGAGATGATCGCGTCCAGGGACGCGCGAAGAACGGTGGCATCGATCTGCGCGGACGGGACGATCGCGAGATCCATGGCCACAGATGATCATCGACCTCGATCGCACGGCGCATGAGTACGAAGAACGGCTGAGTTTCGGCCCGCGGCTCCAAGCGTGCCACGATCGGTTCATGCCCGCGGCCCCGCCGACCCTCGCCGATCCCGCCGATCCGCTCGGAAAGCTCCAGCGCGGCCTCGGCTCGGGCTATCTGTGGGCGCTGGATGCCGACCGCACGGTCTCCCACGCGCTGCTCGTGCACTGCGTCTTCAACGATCCGCGCTGGGATCGCCAGCTCGACGACCGCGACGACTACCACGCCACCCTGGCGCTCGACATCGCGCTCGATCTCGATCCGCTGGAGGGATGGCTGCGCGATCACGACGCGGAGGACCGCGAGACGGCGCACGACGTCCTCGCCGTGCTGGGACGGATGGCGATCAGAGGGCACGCGCAGGCGCGGCGCGTGCTGCGCGAGTACGTCTCCTACGGCGCGGCCTGGGTGCGGGCGGTCGAGGCGCTGGTCGGCGATGGCGAGACCGCACGCGGCGGGCCGCCGTGGCCCGAGGTCGTGGGCGGCCTGGACCGCGTGCTGCTGGAGCGCTTCGCCACGCACGACGCGCTCGCCGAGGCACTCTCGGGCGTCGACCCGCGCGAGCGCCCGTGGACGCTGTGGTCCGTCGAGAGCACCCAGATCGCCCGCGCGCTGGCGCTCGACCACGGCCACGCCGCGCCCGTCAGCCGGGCCTGGCGCCCGCGCGAGCGCCAGGTCAAGCCGCACGAGATGTACACCGTCGAGCTGCTGGCGATCACCGAGTCCTCGCGCTGGGCGCAGATCGCCGAGGAGCTCGCCACGCGCACGACGCCCTACGACGTCGAGCTGCTGCTCGCCGCCGCCAACGCACCGGACCTGCCGATGCGCCGCGCCGCGATCCTCGCGCTCGGCCATCAGGGCCGCCGCGAGGTACTGGCGATCGCCGAGGAGAACACCCACCAGGCGCAGCGCGGCAAGCTTCAGGGCGCGATCGCGCTGGCGCTCGAGGCGATGCCGCTGTCGCAGACGCGCGCGCTTGCGCACGACTGGCTGACCGCCGACGACTGGGCGCGGCGGCGCAAGGCCGCCGGGATGCTCGCCACCTGGGCCGAGGACGAGGATCTCGACCCCGCGCGCAGCGCGCTCGCGCGCGAGCTCGACCGCGGCCTCGACGGCGACGTCTACGTCGTCTGCTCGCTCGCCGAGGCGCTCGGGCGCTGTGCGCTGCACGGCCCGTTCGACGAGCTCTCGCGCGCGTATGAGGAGATTCCGTACTCCTACGGCCGGCGCTACGTCGTCTCCGCGCTGGCGGCGGCCGACCCCACCTTCGCCGGCGACGTCGCGGTCGAGTGCCTGTGGGACTGCGAGCGCGAGACGCGCCAGCTCGCGGCGCAGCTCGTCGACCGGCGCGTGCGGCTCGCCTCCCAGCGGCTGGCCGAGCTCGCCGCCGACGAGGCGCAGGCCGCGTCGGTGCGGCGGGCGAGCGCAGGCGGCTGAGCCCGCGCGCGCCGAGCGCCTAAGCTGGAGAGCCATGACAGCCTTTGCCGACCTCGGCCTCTCAGACAGCACGCTCGACGCACTACAGGACGTTGGATACGAACAGCCCAGCCCGATCCAGGAACAGGCGATCCCCCCGATGCTCGAGGGCCGGGACGTCATCGGCCAGGCCCAGACGGGCTCGGGCAAGACGGCC
>Ga0208736_1000300_pt1 | contig 14893 bp, 16 predicted proteins | sample AntDryMetagUQ255_FD_188090 | JGI IMG/M metagenome (GOLD analysis project Ga0208736, IMG submission 188090) | Polar desert microbial communities from Antarctic Dry Valleys - UQ255 (SPAdes) | ecosystem: Environmental > Terrestrial > Soil > Desert | place: Antarctic Dry Valleys | collected 2008-12-31 | reverse complement strand
TCACGGATTAATTCTTTAGCCGGCTGCAATAAATTTTTTATACTGTGTCTGACATGCTGGAGATGTTTGACACAGTATATGGCATAATATTTTATTCATTCTAATGTTATTTTATTTTTAATAATCAACTTTAAACAATGGAACAGAAAACAACAACAATTTTAGAAGGATACAGCGATATGGAAAAAGGCGCCTATTTAGCGGCTATTGCTTCTATTTCATCGGCAGATAGAAGTGCCAGCCCTGAGGAATTGGAATATCTTGAAGCATTAAGTGAATCGGCCAATATATCAGAAGAACAAAAAAATTTGATCAGGGAAGCTGCTAAGGATATTTCAGGAGAAGATTTGAATCGTTGTCTTGATGTGTTGAAAGGTAGTGAACTTCGTTTTTCTTTAGTTAGTGATCTGATCGCCTTTGCAGGAGCAGATCAAAATTATTCGTCAGAAGAAAAACAAAATGTAGAGAAAATTGCAAGTTACCTTGGCGTAAACCAGGAGCAGTATTCTGTATTGGATCAATTTACAAAAAAAGCAGTGAAGGAAGTCCCGTCACATGCTGAAGAATTGGAAAATGAAAAAACCTCACCAAAAAGTTTCTTAGATGGTTTAGGTTTTGGAGATAAATTGAAAAATGCGGGCATCAATTCTAATTCACTTTTAAAAGGTGCATTAGGAATAATGGGTCCTATTATTCTTGCGCAAATGTTTCGTGGCAGAAGACGGAGTGGTGGATTAGGTGGTAATTCCGGAGGTATGTTTGGAGGCAGTGGTGGTGGAATGTTAGGCGGTGGTGGCGGTGGCGGTCTTCTCGGCGGGCTTTTAGGAGGTGGTTTATTAGGTGGCCTGTTGGGTGGAGGCCGGGGATTTGGAGGTGCCGGTGGTTTACTTGGCCGTGTATTGGGTCGCAATCGTTTTTAATTAATTAAGAGTAATAATAAGCCTCCGTAAAAACGGGGGCTTTGTTTTGTAACATTGTGTATGCAATACGAAGAAACAGTAGCGAATGAATTGAAAACCTGGCAGCAAAAGATGTTAAGCAAGCCCACCATGCTTAATAAGCTTTCGAAAAGATTGCAGGTAAAAATGAATAGCTATATTCCTGAAAAAGTCCATAATGCCATTACCGTAGCCATTAAACAAATGATACGTGGTGTATTGTTTGGGGCAAAATATATAACGGCAGAAGCTTCTGCGGAAACTAATGACTTAAAACAAAAAGAAGAAAAAGTATTAAAGCGCATCAGTGCTTACAAGCATACTGCTGCTGCAGAAGGTGGTATTACAGGGGCAGGTGGCTTTTTATTGGCTCTTGCAGAATTCCCGATTTTACTTGGCATAAAATTGAAATTGCTTTTTGATATTGCCTCTCTGTATGGTTACTCTGTAAAAGATTATAAAGAAAGGATCTATATTTTGCACATTTTCCAATTGGCATTTAGCAGTCAGCAACACCGGAAAGAAGTTTATTTAAAAATGATTGATTGGAAATTAAAAAAACAAGATCTTCCTGATGATATTAATGAGTTTGACTGGAGGGGGTTGCAACAGGAGTATCGTGATTATATTGACCTCGCTAAAATGGCACAACTCATTCCAGGCATCGGTGCAGTTGTTGGCTATGTTGTAAACTTCAGGTTAGTAAAAAAATTAGGACTTACAGCTATGAATGCTTATCGCATGAGATGGTTTGAAGAAAAAAGAAATACACAAAAAATTACCACCGGGTGAAACATGAGAAGTAAGACGTGAAAGATTTTTTTAAGACCATGGGGAAATTGCAATGCTAAATATTCCAATGGTTCATTTTGGTATGCCGTATTCGTATTACACGGACTTCATTAGCGTTTTTGAAATCCTAAGGTTGCTGTAATCTACTATTGATAACGAGAAAGGTGATAATAATAAGTAGCAGGATAATGATAATAGTGATCCAAACCGTTGGGTCTGTTTTCAAACCCCATCTTTCTTTACGTTGCTTTCGCTTTTGTGTTTTCTTTTTAAGTTCCCGGTTTAATTGTTCAATGATTGCAGAAACTCCTTGCTGATCTTTTATTTTTTGCAATCCTTCCAGAGCATCTGTTTCAAAATTATTATCTATTACTTTTTTCTCAAGTTCATGTTGTTTTTCTGCAGATAATTTTCCCTGCAAGTATAATAACAATGTTTCCTGATCTATATCGGGATTAAGATTGGATAGTATGTCTTTTAAATTTTGATTCATCAGTTAGAAACATCGCTTTGTTTCATTTTTTTCTCTAATAATATTTTTAGATTTCGTTTACCGTTTTGTATATAACTTTTTACCTGTGATAGCTCAAAGCCAGTTTTTTCGCTTATTTGATGATAACTGAATTTTTGAAGATAAAACAAAATTACACATTGCTTTTGCTCCTCATTGAGTTCCTTAATAGATTCCTCCAATAACAAGTAAGTTTTTTCATTCTCCAATAATTCTGTTTTCTTTTCTTCAGGGGTAGCTATATATTGATCAAAAATTTCATTGGTTCTTTTAGTTTGTTTTCCACGAAGCTTCATGAGGCAATGGTTTTTAGCAACCATATACAACCACGATTTAAAATAATCGATCTTGTATTTAGTAACTTCTGTCAGCACTTTTAAAAATATTTGCTGTACACAATCTTTTGCCTCTTCTTCATTTTTTAAATATTTCATGCAAACACCTAACAGCAAAAGCGTATAACGTTCCAATAGGATACCCATCCATTCCTGGTTCTTATCTTCATAATAATGATCCAGCAATTCAGTATCGGAAATATGACTATAACTTCTGTGCTTCACAAAGGGAAAATAGGGAATTTCATTTGTACAATAATTTTTTTTTGAGTTTAAAATTCTCAATTCTCAATCCCTTATCTTGATGTACGATTATAAAAAATTGTGCTTCTTTAAAAATAATGAAAATGTACATTCTAATTTAAAATTTGAACCACAATAAGAGCATAAGGCACATAGAAAATACGCACATAGAAATTTAATTTCTATTCTATGTGAAACCCTATGTGTCTATGTTACTACGTGGTTCAATAATTTCACATAATGGCGAAGAATTCAAAAAATTTATAAATATTCATAAATGAAACATGCAATTTGTACGGTAGCCGCAGCGCCGATGCGAAAAGAGCCTTCTCATAAAACTGAAATGACCAACCAATTATTGTTTGGTGAAACGATGGAAATATTGGAAATAAGAGATGAATGGTTTCGTGTCAGATCAATGTATGATAATTATGAGGGATGGTTAACACACCACCTTATTGATGATGTTGAGAAAGACGTTGCGCGGGAGCCATTACAATTTGTTTGTTCTGATTTGATTAACTCTATTCAATATTTTGATCAATTGATAAACGCACCAATGGGAGCTGCGCTAACAGGATTTAAAACAGAATCAGGAACATTATGGGATGACCAATATTCTTTTGGTGGAATGTATAGAAGTTTTGAACAACCTTCAAGGGAAGAAGAACTATTGGAAACTGCAAAAAAATGGTTGAATGCGCCTTACTTGTGGGGTGGCAAAACCTTTATGGGTGTTGATTGCAGCGGTTTTGTGCAGACTGTCTTTAAAGTGCATGGTATAAGGATTGGCCGGGATGCCTGGCAACAGGCAAAGGAAGGCGAGGAAGTAGAACTCTCATCAATTAAAACAGGTGATATTGCTTTTTTTAATAATCCGGATGGCAAAATAATACATGTGGGTATTCTAATAAATGCAAGCGAAATTATTCATGCTTCAGGAAAAGTTAGGATTGATAAAATTGATGAGGAAGGAATTATAAATCTGCAGACAGGTAAAAGAACGCATCAATTGCATTCTATGAAAAGATTTTTTTAAAAAAACGTATGATCAATACATCCCACTTCAACATTTGAAACGCTGTATAAAAAAGTATAACAGCAAAAATTTTTCTTAATGCTTCTTTGTCAATCTTTAAAGCCAGACTACTTCCTAAAAAACCGCCTACAACAAAACCAATTGCCAGCAGGCCAATTATCTTAAAATCAATGGGCTCACCCATTTTTTTTGTATCATAATAATATTTTAAAAAAGCAACTATTACCACAGGAAATGTAAGCACACCCAGCGAGGTACCTTGCGCCTGGTGTTGTGAATAACTTAAAAAATAAACAAGTGCAGGAACTAAAATAATTCCGCCCCCGACGCCAACTAAGCCGCTTAGTATGCCTGCAAATAAACCAATAATGATGATGAGCAGTATTATTTGAGTGGTCATAACAGTTGTAGGTTTTGTTTGCATGATCAGGAAGTAAATTTTTGTTTGTACAAACCAATAGCTTCTTCAATTACTTTATAGGCTTCTTCTTTATTTTGAAAAATTTCTATTTGGACCTGCTTATTTTCCAGCACCTTGTATTGTTCAAAATAATTTCTTAGTTCAGTAATAAAATGTTTGGGCAATTCATTCACTTCTTTTAAATGATTGACAGATGGATCTTTTGCAGCCACGGCAATTATTTTATCATCCAATTCACCCGAATCTATCATTTGCATGTTACCAATTACACAGGCTTCTACCAAACACAGTGGTTGTATGGCTTGCGAGCAAAGGACTAAAATATCCAATGGATCTCCGTCATATCCCAGGGTTTGGGGGATAAAACCATAATTAACGGGATAATGAAAAGACGAATAAATTACACGATCCAGTTTTAGCAATCCTGTGTGCTTATCTATTTCATACTTGGTGCGGGAACCTTGCGGAATTTCTATCAGGGCATTCACGGTAGCAGGTATCTTGTCGCCAAAATGCGCACCATGCCAGGGATGTAATACATGCGTTGTTTTCATCAGTTGAAAAGTTTGAAACCTATATAAGTAGCAATTATACCGCCTGCAACACTTATCATTGTATAGGTAAAAAACAAAAGCCATTTATTTTCTATAAAAAGTTGAATGCTTTCATAGGAAAACGCTGAGAAGGTTGTAAAACCGCCACAAAAACCCGTCATCAATAATATACCACCGGCTTCAGATAAAATACTTTTTGATAGCAACCCCCATAAAATACCAATAAGCAAACAACCTGAGATATTTACCACTAAAGTGCCATAAGGGAAATGTGAAACATTTAATGTGCGCTGTAATAAATAGCGAAGTATGCTGCCACTAGCTCCACCCAAACCCACTAAAAGAATTGAGTTGCTCATGGGAAAGAATCTTTAGAGGCAAAAGAATATTTAAGATCAATCAACCATTGATTATTCAACCTGCTTACTTTTAAAGAATCATTTTTTTTCATATAAGAGTTGGAATAGTTAACAATAGTAGTGCTATCATCTACTTCTCTTACCTTATGAATATTAATAGACGCCTTGCGATAGCCTTTTTTATCCTCAGGGCTCATGCGGTTTTTAAAATTTCTTTCAAAGGCATCCAGGTATTGAATGTTGGTTGTATCAGCAATGATATAAGTTTGGGCTTTATTATAATCTCCTTCCAATGCTGATTGAATAAAGTTGCGTGCTGCATCTACATCATTTTCTGATGTTGTTCCATTCCCCTCATTATTACAAGCACAAAAAAATTGCAGGAACAAAAAGCCGGTAAATAATTTGCTTTTCATTCCTGCAAAGTAAGTAAACTTAGCTTACGCTTTAATGCCTGTCTGTGTACCGGTCAAATCTTTTTTGCGGTTGTGCATCCATTTGTTCCTGTTCTATTTTATGTTCTTTATCATAGGCTCGCAAAATAGCCTTCACTAACTTATGCCGCACTACATCTTCTTCATCCAATTCAATATATCCTATACCATCAACATTGCGTAATATCCTGCCTGCTTTTTCAAGACCGCTTCGTTGATTTCGCGGTAAATCAACCTGGGTAATATCACCCGTGATGATGGCTTTTGCATTTGCGCCAATACGGGTTAAAAACATTTTTAATTGCAGGTCTGTGGCATTTTGTGCTTCATCTAAAATAATAAAAGCATTATCCAGTGTGCGGCCACGCATATAAGCCAGCGGAGCAATTTCAATAGTACGGGTACTCATATAATAACCCAATTTATCGGCAGGTATCATATCATCCAATGCGTCGTATAAAGGGCGCAAATAAGGATCAATCTTTTCTTTTAGATCGCCGGGTAAAAAGCCAAGGTTTTCGCCGGCTTCTACTGCAGGACGCGTCAAAATAATTTTTTTTACCGCTTTATTTTTTAATGCTCTTACTGCCATAGCCACAGCGGTATAGGTTTTGCCGGTACCGGCTGGTCCTATAGCAAATACAACATCATTTTTTTCTGCAGACGTAACCATTCTTTTTTGATTGACAGTACGGGCTCTTACCGTTTTGCCATTCGGGCCAAAGACAAGGATGTCATTGGGATTTCTATCCACAAAATTGTCAACGGTTTCAGCATCATCACCGCCAAGTATCTGTTCAAAATAGTTTTCGCTCATGTGTCCGTTTCGTTCAAGGTATTGAACAATCAAATCAATTTTTTCTTTTGCTCCGTCAACCTGTTCCGGTGCGCCACTTAACTTTAACTGTGTGCCACGTGAGAGAATTTTTAAAAGAGGAAATTTCTTTTTTAAGATGTCTAATTTTCCATTATTTACTCCAAAGAATTCGATAGGGTTTACGGTTTCAAGGTTGATAATTGTATCTCTCAATCTTTTTTTATTTAGGTTTTCACAATCCCGGGTCGTCCGGTTTATCTACGGGTTTTTCCAGCTACAAGTGATAACATTAGTTGTTAAAGAAATGTAGTTACCTGAACACAATATAATAATTTAAAAATTATATTAAAAGTTATAATACAAGCTCAACGATTATTCTCCTAAGCTTTCCATAATTTCATGCCTCAACGATTTGGTATGAAAAAAATGTTTTTGTTCAGTTTAGTTTTTATTGCACTTTCAACACATGCACAGGAACTTGGTTATTACCTGCCCGACAGTGTTAAATACAACCCTGCTATCCCAAAACCTAAAGATATTATTTACCATGAAGTAGGTGAATGGCATATTACGCACGATCGTTTGGTAAATTATATGAAGAGTGTTGCTACGGCAGCTCCGGATCGTGTAAAGCTCGAAACAATGGGGCTTAGCTATGAAAACAGGCCACAAGTTCTATTGATCATCACCTCTCCAAAAAATCATCAGAATTTAGAGCAGATAAGGCAACAACATATTCAATTATCCGACCCTAACAAATCTGCTTCCTTGAATATCGAAAACATGCCGGCTGTGGTTTGGATCGGTCATTCTATTCATGGTAATGAACCAAGCGGGGCAAATGCAGCACTTTTAAGTGCGTATTATTTAGCTGCAGCGCAGGGACCACAAATTGAAGCATTATTAGAGAACGTTGTAATTCTTTTTGATCCATCTTTTAACCCGGATGGACTGCAGCGTTTTTCTACCTGGGTTAACCAGCACAAGAGTAAAAATTTAGTTACAGATGCTAATTCCAGGGAGTTTAATGAAGTGTGGCCTGGAGGAAGATTTAATCATTATTGGTTCGATTTAAACCGTGATTGGTTGCCCGCTGTGCACGTAGAAAGCCAGAACAGATTGAAATGGTTTCATTTATGGAAGCCAAATATTTTAACTGACCATCATGAACAAGGCAGCAATGCTACTTTCTTTTTTCAACCGGGCGTACCATCGCGTGTTAATCCATTAACACCAGAGAAAAACCAGGAGCTTACGACAAAAATGGGTAAATACCATGCTGCGTTTTTAGACCGTATCGGTTCTCTTTATTTTACAAAAGAGAATTATGATGATTTTTATTATGGAAAAGGTTCTACCTACCCGGATGTGAATGGAGCAATAGGAATTTTGTTTGAACAAGCCTCCAGCCGCGGGCATGCACAACAAACCGCTAATGGTATTTTGCGTTTTCCCTTCACTATAAAAAATCAGTTTACTACAGCATTGTCTACATTGGAAGCGGCCAAATCTTTGCGTAAAGAATTTCTTTCTTTTCAAAGAGATTTTTATAAAACCGTGCAAATCGCAGCAGGTGCAGCTTCCGTAAAGGCCTATGTTTTTGGCGATGAGAAAGACAAGGGTAAAACTGCAGAATTTATTACCATGTTACAGCGTCATCAAATTGATGTGTACGAATTGAACAACGCTATAAAAGCAGATGGTAATGAATTTAAAAGAGGGACTTCATTTGTTGTGCCAACTGCACAAACGCAACATCAATTAATACGTGCCATTTTTGAAAAAACGCTTACCTATAAAGACAGTTTATTTTATGACATCACTGCATGGACCATGCCCCTCGCCTTTGGTTTATCCTACGCTGAATTAAATGCAACCGGCTTTAATAATAATGTTCTCGGAAAAAAATACACTGAGACTGCAACCAAAATGGGTGGCGTGCAGGGCGGAGAAAGCAACTATGCTTATTTATTAGAATGGACAGAATTATATGCACCTGCTGCTTTGTATGAATTGCAAAATAGTGGCATCAGCACGAGGGTAGCTACAAATCAATTTTCTATGATGATTGATGGCAACAGTAAAAAGTTTAGTTATGGCACTATTATGATACCGGTGCAACAGCAAAATAATACCGGCGCGAAAATGTTTGAAACCATCAATAAAGTTGCTCAGAAATATGGACTGGCAATCCATTCTTTAAAAACGGGTTCGGTAACTTCTGGCAGTGATATTGGCAGTAGCCGATTTGCCGCATTAAGTAAACCGTCGGTAGCAATGATCACAGGAGCTGGTGTCAATCCATTAGATGCGGGAGAAGTATGGCATTTGCTTGATCAGCGTTTTAATATTCCTATTAGTCACTTAGAGCCTGCAACTTTTAATCGCGTAGATCTTAATAAATACAATACGCTTATTTTAGTTAGTGGAACTTACGCAGACCTGAATAAGGATAAACTAAAAACATGGGTGCAGGGTGGTGGCAATTTAATATTGATGGAGGAAGCGGTAACCTGGGCTGCACAGGCGGGTATTAGCAATGTGGTAATTAAAAAAACAAAAGGAGCAGCAGATAGTACACAAATGCTCACCTATGTTGACAAGGAACAAATTGAAGGAGCGCAAGGCATGCGTGGCGCTATCTTCAGGGCAGAGATCGATCTTTCGCATCCTTTAGCTTATGGTTACACTCAACCTTACGCCAGCCTTTTTAAAGCAAACAAAGTATATATGGAAAAAAGTAAAAATCCATTTGCTACACCGTTTTATTATAAAAATAATCCTTTGCAAAGCGGGTGGGTAAGTAAACAAAACCTTGATGTGGTAAAAAATTCTGCAGCCGTTATTGTTAGCGGATTAGGAAGTGGAAAAATTATTTCCATTGCAGATAATCCAAACTTTAGAGGTTTTTGGCTGGGAGGTAGTAAATTAATGATGAATGCTATCTTTTTTGGAAAGATCATTGACACTGGTTTTGCAGCAGAATAGAGGAATGGGGAATTGTGAGGGTGAGTGGTGAAGGTGAGACAGAAAGATTGCACCAATGAAGATTAATTATTAATGATTGATTCACCATTGATCATTGACCATTCACGATTGGCGTTTTGACTTTTAGATCTCACGTTCGACGTTTCATATTTGAGATTGGTGGTTCGTTTTTTGTATTAAACATTAAAATAAAAAATTATGAAAGAAAATACAGCAAACCAGGATAGAGATCATTATAATGATAATGAACAGCAAAATTCAAATATGCCCAATACGGAAAGAGAGAATGATACGCCTGCTTCAGGTTTAAAAAATAATGATGCCTGGACAACAGGTATAGAAGCCCACACACCGATGCAGGAGACTAATCCGCCAAGTTATATATCATCGGACAGCGTTGAGATAGAAAAGGAATCAACGTCTAAGGCTATTAATGACCCTGATGAATGGAAAACAGGCGGTGAGCACAGAGATCCTGATCAATGGAAAAAAGGCGATGAGCACAGTCCGGAAATGCATAAGACCGGACTTGATACCGATCAAAAAAATACTGACAATGAAAAAGAAAATAGTTTCTAATGTGTGTTTTACATCTCTAAGATGTCTACCCGTGTTACACTAATTCAAATGAATTACACGAAGGGGATAACAATACCACCAATTTAATTCGTGAAAATCCTGAAGCTTCGGGAAGAAATTCGCTTAATAAACAAAACCCAAATTCCGTATCTTGTACTAAATAAATTGAGCACTATGATTAAAATACAAATTATCGGAAATTTAGGAAAAGACTGTATTGTGAACACCGTTAACGGTAAGACTGTGATCAACTTTACAGTGGCGCATACTGAAAAATACAAGGACAGCGCTGGAACTCAACAGGAAAAAACTACCTGGGTTGACTGCGCCTATTGGACGGACCGCACAGCCATTGCACCATATCTTACCAAAGGCACGCAAGTTTACACCGAAGGCACACCCGAAGTACGCAGTTATCAGCGAAATGACGGCACCCCCGGCGCATCCCTTTCTATGCGGGTACGCGATGTGCAATTATTAGGTCGTAAAGGCGAAGGCAGTAGTATGGGTAATGCGAATGCAGATGTTCAAATGCCTTCTCGACAGGAATCTCCTGCTACTACACCAGCAGATGAAGCGTCTGATGATCTTCCTTTTTAAATAGTACTAATATTTTTGAAATGCTCCTGAGTTTTGGGAGCATTTTTGTTTCGATGCTTAAGTTTTGAAGCCGGCAATGGAATTACTATTGAACGTTCCTTGCCACGCTCGGTTCAGCAACTGTTTTTCATAGCATCGCCTATAGTGCTGTCAGGCTTCTTTTTCGTACTTCCTATTTTCTTCACCAACTCGAAATCCTTGTTCAGGCATTCTTTATCTTGCGGATATGAGTGTTTCTGTTTTTTCTTATGAATTATTGTTTACATTTTCAAAATCCATTTTCATAAAAATGGGTTGCTGCGAAGAAGATGCTGTGCTCGCTGCCAAAGTTTTATTATCAGCTGATCTTCGTGGCATTGATTCACATGGCATAGCCCGCTTAAATGGTTACGTTCGTCTTTGGGAAGCTAAAAGGGTGAATGCTTTTGCAAATATTAAAATAATACACGAAACACTCTCAACAGCTACCGTTGATGGCGATAGTGGTCTTGGTTTGGTGGTTGCTCCCAAGGCAATGCAAATAGCAATTGATAAAGCAAATAAAGTAGGAACGGGTTGGGTAAGTGTTCAAAACAGTAATCATTTTGGAATTGCAGGTTATCATGCAATGATGGCGCTGGAAAAGGATATGATTGGTATTGCCATGACCAACGCCAGTGCACTGGTGGCTCCGACTTTTTCACTCGAAAGATTATTAGGTACTAATCCTATTTGTGTAGCCATACCGGCGGGAAAGCAGCCTGCTTTTGTAGCTGATCTGGCCACTACAACTGCAGCCAATGGAAAACTGGAAATATTACAACGCAAAAATCAGCAAGCTCCCCTTGGATGGATACAGGATAAATATGGTGAGCCAACTTCTGATTCTCATGCATTAAAAGATGGCGGCGCTTTATTACCCTTAGGCGGCGACCGTAAACACGGAAGCCATAAGGGATATGCCTTAGGTGCTGTTGTAGATATTTTTTCGGCCATCTTAAGTGGCGCAAATTATGGTCCCTGGGTTCCTCCCTTTCCTGCGTATGTGCCTATGCCTGAAAACATGCCCGGCAAAGGCCTCGGACATTTTTTTGGAGCCATGCGGATCGATGCATTCCGGCCCGCAACAGATTTTAAAAAGCACATGGATCAATGGATTACAAGATTTCGTTCTTCCAAAACAATACAGGGTTGCGATAAAGTTTTAATTCCCGGAGACCCTGAAAGAGAAAGCGAAGAAGAAAGAAAAAAGAATGGCATCCCTTTATTAAGTGTGGTTGTGGATGATCTTGTTTCACTCTCTGAAAAGCTTGAGGTTTCTTTCATGGCTCAAAGCTCGTGACTCACTAGCTTATAGCTCATAGCTTATGGCTCGTACTTCATGCTCAAAGCTTATCGTTTCTATTCTCACATGGCTTTCTCGCATATATTTGCGGCATCCCAGGCCCTCCTTTAGGGGATGGGGTTAAGTTATGAAAATAATGAAGTTCGGAGGCACCAGTGTTGGTCAGCCGCAGCGCATGCATCATGTAGCTAATTTAATTACAGCAGATAATGAAGAAAAAATTGTCGTATTGAGTGCCGTATCGGGAACAACTAATGCTCTTATAGATATTTCTTTACACTTAAGCCGTGGAGACAAAACAGGAGCAAGGCAAAAAATAAATTCATTGGAAAATAGTTACCAGCAATTTATTAGTGAATTGGTGACATCTCCTTCTTCCAAAAATGCTGCAGAAGAAGTTTTAAGAGAACATTTTGAATTCCTCAATATCATTTTAAAAATATCTTACAGTGAAGCATTAAATAAAGACATATTAGCGCAAGGGGAATTGATATCTACCAAATTGTTTAGTGTTTATCTAACAGAGCAGGGCGTTGAGCATGTAGTGCTTCCTGCTATAGAATTCATGACCATTGATGTTGATGATGAACCGCAGATTGGAAATATCAAAGTAAGGCTCTTGCAAATGCTACAGCAATTCAGACATGAAAAATTATTTATTACACAAGGTTTTATTTGCCGCAATGCAAGAGGAGAGATAGATAATTTAAAACGTGGTGGAAGTGATTATAGTGCTTCATTAATTGCTGCTGCATTAGAGGCATCAAGTTGCGAAATATGGACTGACATCAGCGGCATGCATAATAATGACCCGAGATTAGTTGATCATACATTACCGGTTGAGCATTTAAGTTTTGATGAAGCAGCGGAACTGGCTTATTTCGGTGCTAAAATTTTACACCCCGCTTCTATATGGCCTGCGCAGCAATATAATATCCCCGTTCGGTTGTTAAATACCATGGAGCCACGGGCCAAGGGCACCCTTATTTCCGAAAATATTTCTTCCAAAGGAGTAAAAGCCGTTGCTGCAAAAGATGGAATAACAGCTATCAAAATAAAAAGCAGCCGAATGTTGCTTGCTTATGGATTTTTGCGAAAAGTGTTTGAAGTTTTTGAAAAATACCGGACACCAATCGATATGATCACTACTTCTGAAGTTGCTGTTTCTGTTACGATTGATAATGAAATGGCTTTAGACAAAATAATTAAAGAGCTGGAGGTTTTTGGTATTGTTGATGTCGATAAAGAACAGGCTATTATTTCAATTGTGGGTAATGAAATTGCATCGGATGCCAATACACTGAAAAAAATTTTTAATAGCCTGAGTAATATTGATGTGCGAATGGTTTCTTATGGAGGCAGTGCTCACAACATATCGTTGCTGGTAGCATCACACCAAAAAGAGCGTGTATTACAGCAGTTGAACATTGGTGTTTTTGGGTTGTAAAAATAGCACGGCCCCGCCCCATCCTAACCTTCCCCCATAGGGAAGGAACAGCGACCGCACAAAACCTACAATTCAACTATGCTTTTTAGAAACTAAAAGTCTTCAATATTAGAAAAGGTTAAGAGCTTTTGTTAGAGTTGAATATGTGGGCATGTGTTGATGCTAAGCCCCTCCCGGGAGGGTTTGGGGAGGCTGGGTTGTGCTGTAGCTAAGACGCTCCTTCGGAGAGGTTTGGGAAGGCCGGGTCTTTATATCACTATTAGCGAATCACCATAACTAAAAAAGCGATACTTATCCTTGATTGCTTTTTTATATGCCTCCATAGTAAGATCATAACCGGCGAAGGCACAGGTCATGATCAACAAACTTGTTTTTGGCAAATGGAAATTAGTAACCAACGCATCAGCAATATTAAAATTATACGGGGGATGAATAAAAGTATTTGTCCAGCCTTCAGAAGGCTTTAATAAACCTTGTGCTGTAAAAGAAGATTCTAAACCCCTCATGGTAGTGGTGCCAATAGAACAAATGCGATGATTTGTTTCCTTGGCTTTGTTTACGATCTTACAATAGGCTTCTTCAATGCGATAATATTCAGCATCCATTTTATGCTTGCTAAGGTCTTCCACCTCAATAGGGCGAAAGGTACCAAGGCCGGTATGCAGGGTTACTTCGGCAAAACGTATTCCTTTTATTTCGCAACGCTTAATCAATTCGCGGCTAAAATGCAAGCCTGCGGTAGGGGCTGCTACGGCGCCTTCATGCTTCGCATAAACGGTTTGATACCGTTCACGGTCTTCCTCATCGGGCTTTCGCTTGATATATTTTGGTAAAGGTGTTTCACCATGTTTTTCTAAAATCAATTTGAACTCATCATCCGTTCCCTCAAACAAAAACTTAATGGTTCGTCCACGGCTGGTAGTATTATCAATTACTTCAGCAACAAGGTCCTCTTCATCTCCAAAATATAGTTTATTACCAACGCGTATTTTACGTGCCGGATCAACTATTACATCCCACAAACGGTGTTCTTTATTTAATTCCCGTAAAAGGAATACTTCAATTTTAGCCCCTGTTTTTTCTTTACGTCCGTACATTCTTGCGGGAAAAACCTTGGTGTTATTCACAACAAAAACATCCTTGTCATCAAAATAATCAAGTATATCGCGAAAGTGTTTATTTTCAATCTGCCCGGTTTTACGGTGCACAACCATCATACGGGCATCTTCGCGACGTTTAGCAGGATTTTGAGCAATAAGATTTAAGGGAAGATCAAATCTGAATTGTGAAAGCTTCATGTACTATTACTTTGTGTTTATATGAGCTTAATGACACAAACCAAAGTAAAAAGATGCGGGTTGTATTCAGTATCCAAAACCGCGGTCTTACGGTACCGGGGAATGGTCACTTAGCTTTTTGAAGGCTGCAAAGGTAAGGGGAACGATCATAAATTCAGCGCCTGGAAATTAGAATTTTTTGTTAGCCGTTATTTTCCAATTAGAATGTAAGTAA
>Ga0208736_1000299_pt1 | contig 14902 bp, 12 predicted proteins | sample AntDryMetagUQ255_FD_188090 | JGI IMG/M metagenome (GOLD analysis project Ga0208736, IMG submission 188090) | Polar desert microbial communities from Antarctic Dry Valleys - UQ255 (SPAdes) | ecosystem: Environmental > Terrestrial > Soil > Desert | place: Antarctic Dry Valleys | collected 2008-12-31 | reverse complement strand
TTAGGTGAATCATACAATTTTATAACTGCTAGTTTTTCAATACAATTTTTTAAAAATTTTTTATTTTAAGCATGGCTGAAAATAAGGAAAGCAATAATGACCTAAGTTCCCCGCCTAAGGCGGGACAGGGGGCCGTGTATTATTGTTATGATGCCATTTGCGGTTGGTGCTACGGCTTTAGCCCCGTAATGAAAAAGATTGAAGAAGAATATAAAAATCAAATGTCTTTTGATGTGTTGTCCGGCGGTATGATCATGCCGGATAATGCGCAGCCCATTGCAATAATGGCTTCTTATATACTGGAAGAGCATAAAAACGTAGAGCAATTAACGGGAGTTAAATTTGGTGATGATTTTTTGTGGCACATTTTCAACCCGGAAAAAAGCGATTGGGTTTTGGATTCCGTAAAACCCGCGGTGGCACTTTGTATTTTTAAAGAGTATCATCCTGACCAAGCGATTGAAATGGCAAGCGACTTGCAATGTGCACTTAATTATGAAGGTCGTGATTTAACAGACGATGAAGCGTACAGACATTTGTTACCGAAATATAATATTCCATCAGAAGATTTTTATACAAAACTTAAAAGCGAAGAATATCTTGACAAAGCATATTATGAATTTGCGCTTGTAAAGCAGCTACAAGTAAATGGTTACCCAACAGTTTTAATGCAGGTAACCGATTCTAAATTTTATTTATTGGCCAGGGGTTATACAGATTATAATACTTTGAAAGAAAGAATTGAAAAAGTGTTGAAAGAAATTTCTTAAAACCTATTATTCATACCGCCGCTGCGGTTATTTGTACGTGCAGGCGCTGCACCGAAGTTGCGTAAATTATAAGTAAATGTCAGCATAAAATATTGTGTCAATACTTCATTACTGATATCCTGTATATAGGTTTCGGTAACATTCCTGGTAATGCTTTGGTTCTGTTTCAGCAAATCAAAAACACCAAGTTTTAATTCTCCTTTCCTGTCTTTTAAAAGCTTTTTACCTACACTCATATTCCATAAAAAATAATTTTGATTAAAGCCTTCGGTTAAACCATTGTAACGTTGATTGTTCAGATCATTCTGAAAGAACCAACCGGTTTTCGATAAGAGGTTTAATTGCAGGCTGGCAACCTGGCTAAAATAATCGTTGTTAAGCTGTAATTCTGTTTCGCTTCTTACCTTATTAAAATTAGCGGAATAAGACACAGTGAAATCTACATATTCACTTACATTACTCGCTATAACAGAACCCAGTGTATAGGTGTAATTTTTCGATAAGCTTTCAATATTATTTATAATACCAGGCTGTTTGTAAAAACTAACACCACCATTTAAATTGATATTTGATTTTATAAATTTCAGTGGAATGGCAAATGTTAAAAAAGATCGCAGGCTGGCATAGCCATCCAGGTTTACCGGCATGGTCAATTGCTGTCCGGGTTTTAAGAGAACTTTATTGCCAATGAGTGAATCTTTTGTTGGAGCAAAAGTGGCGTTGGTAATATAATTATTTGCTTTTTGTGCAAACACATTTCCCACTAATAAAATACCTTTCTGCGTATTGGTAAAAGTGTATTGCGTACTTAATATGTGCATGTATTGTTGTTCAAGGTCCGGGTTGCCCGCAGTAAAGAAAGGCGCATCAGTGGGGTCCACTACGTTTTGTAATTGCGTAACAGATGGCTGATTGGTATTGCTTCTGTAATTGAAACGAATATTGCTTTTTGGTGAAAGCTTATACCGTATCTGTGCATTTGGTAAAAAGTTTCGGAAGGTTTTATCAACTGTGAGTGTTTCGGGAAAGGTTTGATCGCTGTTTAAATTAGTTTGTTGATAATTTACGCCAAAGGATATTTGCCTGTCCCTGTTACCATACCTGTAGCTTGTTCCGGCATTATGTGCACGGGTTTTATTTTCAAATTTATTTGATAAGCTATCCAGGAAAAGCGAATATTTATTATCTGAAGGATTCATTCCAAAAGTTTCCTGGTCAGAGGTGCTTTTAGAAAAACTTGGGTTATAATTAAACTGTAATTGTGAATTTTCGCCCAATGGCTCCGTAAAAGCAAGGTTGGTTGAAATTTGATGACCACCATTTAATTGATCCGTAAACCGTTGCGTGGTTGTGTCGTTAATGCCGGATCTGTTATATTCAGTTTCCTCTGTGGTTACATAAGTATCGCCAACTCTTTTATTAGCTGATGTATTCAGATTGATAGAAAAAGTACGGCCTCTTTTTGGAAAAGAATGACGGTAAAGAATATTATTACTTACATTATTGCCGGATCGTGTGCTGTTGGTAGCATTATTCGTTTCCCTGATAATATCAGTCGGACTTCTAAAACTGGAAGTGCTAACCATCCTGTTAGTGGTATTATCCTGGAAACTCAGGTTGGGGGTAATTGTCAGTTGGTTAGATGAATCAATCCTGTATTCAAACCGCATATTGAACCGGTGATTATTGTTGCGGCTATTGGCTTGCGTACTTTGTGTATTATCAGGAATGCCTTCCAAAAAATATTCTGTATTAGATAACTGGTCTGTAGTGTTATTGGTATTGTTGAAAAAATAAGATCCGGAAACGGTTATCTTTTTTCCCCATAGATCGGAATAATTAATACCAAGCGCATTGGTTTTATTGATCCCGTTTTGCTGCCCTACCAAAAAATTAGAATTGTTTCCAAAGCTTCCCTGCCCACCACCGGGGTTACCGCCTCGTCCACCTCTTGGCCCGCCGCTACCCTGGCCTCCGCCTCTTGGTCCTCCACTGCCTCGTCCGCCCCTGTCGTTATTGCTGGTAACGCCCAATAGATCCTGTTGCGAAAAATTTTGCTGGTTAACATTATTAAAATTTCCTACCAGGGCGATCTTACGGTTCTCTTTTAAAAAAGTGGCATTACCGCCAGCGTGGTAGCGTTCATCTGTACCATAACCTGCATACACACGCCCAAACTGGCCATTCCGCATGTTGGCCTTTGTAATAATGTTGATGCCCTTTTGAGTATTACCGTCATCAAATCCTGTCGCCTGCGCCTGGTCGCTTAAGCGATCAAACACTTGTATCTTATCAATGATCTCTGCCGGCAGGTTTCGTAAAGCGGCTGTTGCATCATCACCAAATAATTCACGCCCGTCAATAGTTACTTTCTGTACATTTTCACCCTGCGCTTTTACTACACCGTTTTCAACAGTGATACCCGGCATTTTTCGCACAAGATCTTCTGCACTTGCATCGGGATTTACTTTATACTGGCTGGCATTTATCTGCACAGTATCGCCTTTTTGCTGCACAGGAGGTGTGGCGGCAGTAACCGTAACGCCGCTTAATTCTTTAGAAGTTTTTGGTACAGCAATGATACCCATATCAACATCAATCGAATCAATCATTACACTCCTTGTCAGCGTTTCAAAACCAATAGAACTAATAGTAATGCGAAAAGAGTCTTTCTGCAATTGATCAAACTGGAATCTTCCTGCAATATCTGTATAGGTGGTTGATGTAATGGAGCTATCCCCAATACTCTTTAACAGGACAGTGGCGCCTTGGATACCTGACTTCGTTTCAGCATCCTGTACACGTCCTGAAAGCGTAAAGCTTTGTGCTTGTGAATAAATAAAAAAGAAAAATGGAATACTGATAAGAACTAATTTTTTACTCATGGCCAATTTTTTTACTCACCCCCATGCAGCGTTGCTGCCTGACCCCTCTCTGCAAAGCAGAGAGGGGTGGCTCGTCGAAGACGGAGTCGGGGTGAGTAGTGCAAGGTTCAAAAAAATCATGCCTTAGCCTGATAATCAATGTTAATTAAGGCTAATAATTTCGGCTTATATTGCACGGCCAAAATTTAGAAGATGGAATACAACAGAATTGTAGCAGTAACCGGCCTCCCGAATTTATACGAATTATTGACCAGCAAAACAGACGGAGCCATTGTGCGTTCGCTTGAAGATAAAAGCTCCCGCTTTGTTTCTTCACGCATACACAACTTGTCACACCTTGAAAGCATTGAAGTGTTTACTACAGATGAAAATGTGAATCTGTCGGAAGTGTTTCATGCCATGAAAAACAGTGGCGATGCTTTGCCGGATGCAAAAGACAACAAGGCGCTAAGAACTTATTTCGAAAAAGTATATCCCACTATAGATTTTGAAAGAGTGTATGCCAGCGATTTAAAAAAAATGGTAAAGTGGTACGAAGTGCTGCAAAAAAATGATATCGACATAAAACTCACTGAACATCCGGCGGAAGTTGAAGAAACTGAAGAAGTTGAAAAAGTTGAAGATGATAAAGAAGTTGCGCAAATAGAAAAGGAAGTTCAAGAAACAAAAGAAATCAAGAAAGCTAAAACAAAAAAAACTGAAGCAAAAGCAGAGAAGCTTGAAACAGAAATGACTTCAGAAGAAGCGCCTGCAGCAGAAGCTCCCAAAAAACGTGGACGTAAGAAGAAGGAGTAGTAGTTGGTAGTTGATAGCAGATCATTTCCATCAATCATGATCCATGAACCAGGAACATGCTTACATCCAGCTTTCAACTTATTACTTTCAACACTAAATCCCGCATTCATAATTCATTATTGCTCATTGGCACACATTCAATAAACCATTACCAAAAACAATGAATTTTACATTTGTCATTCTGGAGCCGCAAGCGAAGAATATGGTTGAGCACCCATGCTTCGAGGTAAACCAGATGGTTCGTACCTGCCAATGACAAGTGAGAAGCGTTACACTCGCAGGCAGGCATGAAAATGTTAGCGTAAAACCTTAGCTGTCTTTTCATTCAACATTCAAAATTCAACACTCAAAATAATGCATCACACCGCTGACATACAAAAACTTCCACGCAAATTTTTACCTCAGGATTTTACTATCACCAACTGGGAAAACCTGCAACCCTATCTCGAAGAATTATTAAACCGACCCATCAACAGCAATCAGGATTTAGAAAAATGGCTGGCCGATATGAGCGAACTCGAAGCCGTTATCAGTGAAGATGCATCCTGGCGCCAGATACGAATGACCTGCGATACAGAAAACAAAGAACTGGAAAAGGCCTTTGAATTTTTTGTAATGGAAATCCAGCCAAAAATTCAACCGTATGCAGATAAGCTAAACCGCAAATTGGTTGAAAGCGAATACACAAAAGCATTAGACCAGCAACAATATTTTACCTACCTGCGAAATGTAAAAAAGAGTATTGATCTTTTTAGGGAAGAAAATATCCCGCTGCAGGCAGAAACCGCCGTGATGGCGCAACAGTATGGTGTTATCACCGGCAAAATGTCTGTAGAAATTGAAGGCAAAGAATATACCCTGCAACAGGCGGCCAAATTTTTAGAAAGTAGCAACCGCGGGTTAAGGGAAACTGTTTACCGCAAGATTGGCGACCGCCGGCTGCAGGATAAAGACCAACTCACCGAATTATTTAATGGCCTTGTACAAAAAAGAAATGCCATTGCAAAAAATGCAGGTTTTGAAAACTACCGCGATTACAAGTTTGCAGAACTCGGCCGCTTCGATTATACCAAAGAAGACTGCTTTCAATTTCACGAAGCAGTGAAGACAAATATTTTGCCATTGGTTGACTTTCTCTACGATAGAAAGCGACAAAAGCTTGGCCTGGATGCCCTGCGTCCATGGGATACGGAAGCGGAACCAGAAGGAATCAAGCCGTTGACTCCATTTCAAACCGGGGAAGAGATGGTCAATAAAACCATTGAATGTTTCCGTAGCATGAATCCTTTCTTTGCTGACTGCCTCGTAAAAATGAAAGAGATGGGAAGGCTCGACCTCGATAGTCGCAAAGGCAAGGCTCCCGGTGGTTATAATTGTCCACTTGCAGAAACTGGTGCACCATTTATTTTTATGAATGCAGCAGGGCAAATGCACGACCTCACCACCATGGTTCACGAAGGCGGCCACGCCATACATTCTTTTTTATCGCACCCGCTAACGCTCACGGGATTCAAGGAATATCCCATGGAAATTGCCGAAGTGGCCAGCATGGCAATGGAACTTATGAGCATGGATTACTGGGATGTATTCTTTGATAACAAAGAAGACCTTCACCGGGCAAAAGAACACCAGGTGGAAAGAGTGCTGACTATCTTCCCATGGATTGCTACCATCGACAAATTTCAACACTGGGTATATGAAAACCCTGCGCACACAACCGAAGAAAGAGCAGAGAACTGGCGCAGTATAGTTAATGAGTTTACTTCTATCGCCATGGATGTATCGGGCCTGGAAGAATACCGCCGCTGGACCTGGCAGCGACAGTTGCATTTATACGAAGTGCCTTTTTATTATATTGAATACGGCATCGCACAATTAGGCGCCATCGGTTTATGGAAGCAGTTTAAAGAAAACAAAGAGCAGGCCATCAACAATTATATGGCCGCACTGCAATTAGGCGGCACCCGCACCCTGCCGGAGTTGTATAAAGCAGCAGGACTAAAATTCAGTTTCTCCCCGGATTATATCAGTGAACTGATGTTGTTTGTACAGCAGGAAATGGAAAAGTTAACGAGCCCGCATAGTATTAGTTAAATAATTTATTTGCTAAGCTGCATTATTATTATTATTCAGCTTCGTTGTGTAAAAACTTTTTTAAGCCGAAAGCCTGTGGCATGAATTTTATTAATAGTAAGCGATAATAAAAAATATCGCTTAAACTAATTTAAAATCACTATCCATTAAACTTTAAGATTATGAAAAAAATGTTTGCTTTAGCAGCTATTGCAGCTTCCCTTATGGCTTGCAACGATGCAGATACGGATCGAACTTCCGTTGACACCGATACAACTATTACCACCACCACTACTTCCACTGCTACTACTACCTATACACCCGCTGAGGGAGATGTGTCCTACAGAGATGGAAAAGTGGTGGTATGGAGAAACAATGACTGGGTAGTATCCGATAAGGACGTAACACTTGACAATGGTGTTGTTGTGCGCAGGAATGGTGAAGTGAGAAGAGATAATGATGTGGTTGTTCTTAAAGATGGTGAAGTAGTGAACAGGACAGGAAAATTTTTCGATAAAGCGGGCAATGCTATTGAGGATGGCTGGGATGCCACAAAAAAAGGAGCAAAAAAGGCCGGTGAAGCTATTGAAAAAGGTGCTAAGAAAGTGGGAGAAGAAACAAAAGACGTGTTTAGGGATGATAAGAAAAAGGATACCTTATAGATAATAGTTAATCCTTTTTTCCAACCGACCCTTATTACTGGCATGAAGTAATCATGAACCCTGCGATTAAATTGCAGGGTTTTTTGTATTCGTCTTCCTAAAAGTATTGAGTTGTGTAACTCAGCTTTTTTCAACCATTTGATTGTAAGCTTCTGTGTATTGACAGGCAGGATAGTGGCTTTACCCGCATAAGGTGTACGTGAATAATTATTTTGGTTTGGCATTAAAAACCACTGCGGATCACCACGGTACATAGGCCTATGTTAATACATGATAAAACAAAACCAACATATTAGTACATTTAATTACCAAAGTAATCTTTATGAAATATATCGCTCTGCTCATTTTAATTCTCTGCTCAACGATTCTCTTTGCCCAAAAAAATGCATCCGTTTCTTTTGAAAAATGGATAAGCCTGAAAGGAGTGTTTTCTCCACTCATTTCCCCTGATGGGAGAACCATTGTATATGCTGTCGGTAGCACGGACTGGGCAAATAATTCTTACGATAATGAACTGTGGATGTCCCGCGATAGTGAAGCATCAGTGCAACTGACACGTACAAATAAAAACAGCACTTCTGGCGCACGGTTCACACCCGACAGCAGGTTTGTTAGCTTCCTGGCCGACCGGGGCGAAAAAACACAACTCTTTATTATTTCTGTATTTGGCGGCGAAGCCATGCAGGTAACCAAAGATGAAGATGGCATTAATGGTTACGAATGGCACCCCGATGGAAGCAAGATCGTATATGTAAAAGCGGAACAGGATAGCAAAAAAGATAAAACACTCAAAGAACGTTTTGGTGCATTTGGTGTGGAAGGTGAAGAATATAAACAAAACCATTTATGGCTGCTCAATTTTCATTATGATTCTATTGTCCTGGCAGGCCAGGTGCCATGCTATACCACAAAGGTTGATTCTACAAAAAAAGATTCCATAAAAAAAGAGGCAGCAACTAAAATAAAAGGACAGGAATGCTTTACGCTTCCCGTGGCAAAACGCCTGACCGAAGGTGATTTTACCGTAAGTGGTTTTGCATGGAACCCCGATGGAAAATCAATTGCCTTCAACCGCCAACGCAACCCATTGATCAATTCAGGCATTACCGCAGACATTGCTGCTATCGATGTTGCCACTAAAAAAATGACAATATTCATAAGCAATCCCACGGGAGATTTCTTTAGCCGGTGGAGCCCGGATGGTAAAGCATTTGTGTACAGCAGTTCGCTCAACGATTCAACAACTTTTTATTTTAAAAATAACCGCCTGTTCATTTACGATATTAGTTCGAAAACCAGTCGGGAGATTGCACAGGACATTGACGAAAACAAATTTGTTGTTGACTGGAATAAACAAGGATTATTTCTTGGCGCTTTTGAAAAGACAAAACAGAAAGTATATACCGTTGATACAAAAACAGGAAACACAAAATCAATTAATATCCCATTAGACCTCGTCGGTACTGCCTCATTCAGCAGGAACACAGAAAACATTGCTCTATCCGGAAGAAATTATGCAAACCTCAATGAAATTTATCTGTGGCGCTTAAACCAGCCATTGAAAAAGATCACCAACAATAGTGTACAGATCGCCAACTGGAATACACCGGTCAACGAAGTCATTTCATGGAAGAGTACGGACGGAGCCGTCATCGAAGGTGTGTTGCTAAAGCCAAAGAATTATGATGCAAAAAAGAAATACCCGTTGCTTATAGTTATTCATGGCGGTCCTACGGGAATCGACCTTCCTGATCCGGCATCAGGTTATGTATATCCTCTCATGCAATGGGTAGAAAAAGGTGCATTGGTATTGCGGGTCAATTACCGTGGTAGTGCGGGTTATGGCGAAAAGTTCCGGTCGCTGAACGTTCGCAACCTGGGTGTTGGCGACATGTGGGATGTGATGAGCGGCATAGACTACCTGAACAAAAAAGGAATGATCGACACAACAAAAATGGGTAGTATGGGTTGGAGCCAGGGTGGTTATATCTCTGCATTTTTGACTACCAATACAAATATGTTCAAAGCCATTTCTGTTGGTGCAGGCATATCGAATTGGGTTACTTATTATGTCAATACCGATATCACGCCGTTCACACGCCAATACCTGCAGGCAACTCCATGGAGTGATATGGACATTTATATGAAAACATCACCAATGACCAATATCAATAAAGCAACCACGCCAACCTTGATACAGCACGGCGAGTTTGACAGACGAGTACCCTTAGCGAATGCCTATGAGTTATACCGCGGACTGCAGGACAAGGGTGTGCCTTCAAAATTGATTGTATATAAAGGATTTGGACACGGCATTAATAAGCCGAAAGAAAGATTAGCTGCAGTATGGCATAACTGGCAGTGGTTTAATAAATATATATTCGGCGAATCAGAAGAACCAATGCCGGTGGACTAGCTAAAGTGAGATCATCTGCGCAGTAATTATCTATTACAATGGAAGGCTTCGGCAGGCTCAGCCTGACAGAACCCCCCTGTCACTTTGAGCTTGCCGAAAAGTTGCCGAAGCCTCATCCTGACATTCGTTTTAAAAGATGCCCTGATGCTATTATGGTGATTATAACAAACCCTTTAATTCACGCCAGACATTTTCTGCAAGCAATTTGTGTCCTTCTTCTGTTGGATGAATACCATCTTCCTGGTTTAATTTAAGTTCGCCCCCAACACCTTCTAAAATAAATGGAACCAATGTTATTAGGTTTTTATTGGCCAGCTCCGGGTAAATATCCCGAAACTCCTTCGCATATTGTTGTCCCATGCTGGGTGGCATCTGCATACCAGTAAGAACCAATTGTGCACCAGGATATTTTGCTTTCACTTTATTAATAATTGACTGCAGGCTTTTTTTTGTTTCCGAAGGAGGTATTCCTCTTAAACCATCGTTAGCACCCAGTTCAAGAACGAATACATCAACAGGCTGACGTAAGATCCAATCGATACGGCTATTGCCACCTGAAGAAGTTTCACCGCTCACCCCTGCATTGACCACCTTGTAAGGAAGGCCTAAAGAATCAATCTTTTTTTGAATAAGAGCTGGGAAGGCCTGGGATGGGCTCAGGCCATAGCCTGCAGTAAGACTATTTCCAAAAAAAATAATTGTTTTTGTTTTCACAGTTACTGCGCCATTGTTTGCTGCTTTTTTCGTGGCATTGTCTGCAGCTTTTTCATTGTTGCAACTGGCCATCAAAAAGCACAGAGCAATACTCCATGTAATTCCAAACACTTTCTTCATATCTAATATTCAATTTTTAATAACAACCCGCTGACAAATAAAACTAAACTATTCAGGTACTTTTATTATTACTGAAGCAAATGATGAACCACAGAGACACGGAGTACAGAGAGTAACACAGGGCATTTAACTCAGTGAACCATTGTGCTCTAATGTCTATGTGATTTTTAAAATTAATGTAATGTCAACCATACTTAATATACAGAACGTAAACAAAACCTATCAAAGTGCAGGCCGTACCCTGTCTGTGTTGGAAAACATCAATCTTTCAGTGAACGCCGGCGCCACTTTATCTATTGTGGGTCCATCAGGAAGTGGCAAGACTACTTTGCTGGGCCTTGCTGCAGGCTTAGACCGTGCGAGTTCGGGAACGGTGGAATTGAATGGCATAAAGCTGGAAAGTTTGAACGAAGACCAACGGGCAGCAGAACGTAATAAACATGTGGGTTTTATCTTTCAAAATTTTCAATTGCTTCCTACGCTTACTGCACTTGAAAATGTGATGGTTCCTCTTGAGTTGCGTGGTGAAAAAGGTGTAAAAGCGAAGGCTGTTGACCTTCTGCAAAAAGTTGGCCTTGCAGATCGCGGGCACCATTATCCTTCACAGTTGAGCGGTGGAGAACAACAAAGAGTTTCAGTAGCCCGTGCCTTTTCCAACAAGCCTCAGATTTTATTTGCCGATGAACCTACCGGCAACCTCGATGCAGAAACAAGTGAAAAAATAATTGAACTGATTTTTAATTTGAATACTGAATACGGAACTACATTGATTTTAGTTACCCATGATTTTGACCTGGCAAATAAAACAGGTCGCATTATAAAATTGAAAGGCGGCAGGATAGTATCTGATGAACCAACAGTGCAAAATGCGTACGCTATAGAAATGTAATAGCACATAAAATGATCAATAATGTTTTACAGCTAAATTACAAAGCCATGAAATGACAGAAAGCCTTTGCGATTGCCTGAGCCTTCGCATATGCCCAATTAAATGAGGAACCTTGAACCGAGCGTGGCAACAGACGTTAAATAGTAGCATGATAGCTTAGTAAAAAATAAAATAAAAACACGGTTGAAATTGACGAATAACGATGAAGGAAAAACAAATTTTAAATATTCCCTGGCTTCTTAAAATGGCATGGCGTGACAGCCGCCGAAACCGCTCCCGGTTAATGTTGTTTATCTCTTCGATTATACTGGGCATTGCCGCATTAGTTGCTATTTATTCTCTACGTGATAATATGCGGCAGGAGATAGATAAGCAGGCTGCTTCGTTGTTAGGTGCCGACCTGGAGATCAGCAGCAATAAACAACCCAGTGACAGCATTAGAAAATTGGCGTCAACATTAGGTGACCAACGATCTGAAGAACGCAGCTTTACCTCCATGATCTATTTCCCAAAAGGAGGCGGATCAAAGCTTGTGCAGGTGCGTGCCTTAAGTGGTGACTTTCCATACTATGGTGAGTTAGAAACCATTCCTGCAGCAGCCGGACGAAATTTCCGAAAAACACAATCAGCAGTGGTTGATCAAACGTTGCTATTACAGTTTGGTGCTACAACAGGTGATTCGGTAAGAGTTGGTAACTCCGGTTTTGTAATTGCAGGTAGTCTGCAAGGTGCACCGGGACAAACCAGCCTCTCCGCTTCTGTAGCACCAATCGTATATATTCCACTTTCATACCTGGAGGCCACAGAGCTTTCTCAAAAAGGAAGCCGCATCAGCTATAAATTTTATTTCAAATTTAATCGTGCAGTAAAAATAGATGACGTGGTAAAAAACATTGAGCCACAACTTGAAAAAGAAGGCTTAAATTATGAAACGGTTGAAAGCCAGAGACAAGATACTAACCGTTCATTAAGCGACCTGACGGAGTTCCTTGCCTTAATCAGTTTCATTGCTTTGTTGCTTGGTTGCATTGGAGTTGCCAGCGCCATCCACATTTATGTGAGGGAAAAAATTAACGGCATTGCTATCCTGCGTTGCCTTGGTGCACAAGGTGTGCAGGCCTTTATCATTTACCTGGTGCAGATTGTGGTTGTTGGTGCCATAGGGTCTGTTATCGGCGCTATTTTAGGAACCGTAATTCAGCAATTTTTACCGCTTCTTTTAAAAGACTTTTTACCGGTAGCTATAGATACGGCGCTATCCCCGAAGGCGATCGCACAAGGTATTTTATTAGGTATCGTTATCTCTTTTTTATTTGCTTTGCTACCTCTCGTTTCCATACGCAATGTCTCGCCTTTAAATACACTTCGCTTATCTGTGCAACCACTCTCCTCATTTAAAGATGTTGCCAGGTGGATTGTTTACGCAGCCATCCTGCTTTTTATTTTTGGGTTTAGCTGGTTGCAATTAGGAAGTTTAGGAAAGGCGGTTTTTTTCTCTGGCGGTGTGCTTGTTGCCTTTGGGGTTTTGTATGGCATAGCCTCGTTGCTCATGTGGTCTGTTCGAAAGTTCTTTCCTAATTCATGGCCTTATATAGGAAGGCAGGGTTTAGCTAATTTGTTCCGGCCCAATAACCAAACAACGATATTGATTGTGGCTATTGGTTTGGGTACCGCTTTTATTTGCATTTTGTTTTCTGTTCAATCTATTTTGCTGAACCGGGTGAACTTATCCGCGAGTGGTAACCAGCCCAATACTGTTTTGTTTGACATACAGCCGGCACAAAAAGAAAATGTACTGACACTTGCACGCCAACACGGATTACCTGTGGCCGGTGGATCGGTGCCAATTGTAAATATGAGGCTTGAGAGCATCAATAACATTACAGGTGAAACCCTGGAAAAGGATAGCACCATCGAGATGCAAAAATGGGTGTTCAGCAGGGAATACCGTGTTACATTTCGGGATACAATAAGCGCTTCTGAAAAAATTACTAAGGGTAAATGGGCGGGTTCGGTTGACCAGGCTTCGGGCACCGTATTCATTTCGCTGGAAGAACGTTTTGCAAAACGCAACAGCATTAATATTGGCGATACCATGACTTTTAATGTACAGGGTTCTCTTGTACCTACCGTTGTTGGTAGTATGCGTGAAGTCGACTGGAACCGGATACAGACAAATTTTCTTGTTGTTTTTCCATCAGGTGTTTTGGAAGACGCACCACAATTTCACGTATTACTTACACGTGTTCCTAACAAAGAAGCATCGGCACTTTTTCAGCAAAAATTAGTGCAACAATTTCCAAATGTTTCTATTATTGACCTGGGGTTGGTGCTGAGCGTACTTGACAAGATAATGGACAAAGTGGGTTTTGTTATTCGCTTCATGGCCGGCTTTAGTATTATCACCGGGCTGGTAGTATTAATTGCTTCAGTCCTTATAAGCAAGTACCAGCGCATACAGGAAAGTGTGTTATTGCGAACCCTTGGCGCCAGCCGTAAACAAATATTTTATATCACGGCCCTGGAATACTTTTTTCTTGGTGCACTCGCTGCAGCTACGGGTATTATTTTATCTGTTATTGGAAGCTGGCTTTTAGCAAAATATACTTTCGAAACTGAGTTTACTCCTCAATGGCTGCCGCTGGTTGTAGTATTTTTTTCAATCTCTTTTCTGACTGTGGTAATTGGTTTAGTCAACAGCCGCTCCGTGGTAAGCCGCCCGCCATTGGAGATTTTGAGAGAAGAGGTGTAAAGTTTATAATTGATGGTACTTGTGTAAATGATGTCGGTGGTGAATATCAGTTCTTTATGATGATTGGACCGGAAGGTAAAATATTTTGACTTAAATATTCATGCACCTTGGGCGAAAGTTTAGTGAGTTCTATGTATGTATTATTTAAGGCAGATAAAACAAAAATCGTGATTGTATATTTCGGAAAATTTTGTTGATGCTGTAAATTTTTGTCAAAGGTCAGTAAAGCATTGAAGTCTTCTTCCGACATAAGTTGCAGTAATTGACCATTTTTTATTCCATTCCAACCTTTGTCTCTAACGGTGTAAATTTCCTGGTCAGGGAAGTCTTTCTTTAATCTTTTAGGGAGATTTTCATCAAGCAGCAATCTCATAGAGTTGTGCGACATTTTTTGAAGTCAGAAGCTTGTTCGCAATTTCCAGTGTCGCAATAGCTTGTTCTTTAGTAACGGTTGGGAAGTCCTCTAAAAATTCCTCCAGCGATACATCAGCCTCTAAATGATCAAAAAGGGTCTCAATAGGAACACGAGTCCCCTTAAAGACAGGTTGCCCTCCTAAAATGTCCGGGTCAATGGTAATAAGGTCTTTTAATTCCATGTAATAAAGTTACAAAACATTGTCTCAGAATTGAGAACTGCTAGTGAAAGCTTGCTCCTAAGTAATCACTAAGAACTACAACTCAATTGTGAACACCCGGCTTTCTCCGTAGCCCATTCAGGCCGCTTCTTAAAAAATTCATCATGATTGGCTGAATAAGGTTCTTTCATGGCTTGCTGCAACTGTACAAACAGGCCATCATCGCCTTTCTCCAAATCCTCAATCGACTG
>Ga0208736_1000298_pt1 | contig 14946 bp, 13 predicted proteins | sample AntDryMetagUQ255_FD_188090 | JGI IMG/M metagenome (GOLD analysis project Ga0208736, IMG submission 188090) | Polar desert microbial communities from Antarctic Dry Valleys - UQ255 (SPAdes) | ecosystem: Environmental > Terrestrial > Soil > Desert | place: Antarctic Dry Valleys | collected 2008-12-31 | reverse complement strand
CGCCGGCGAGCAGGTTAGGGACCCCGGGCGGCAGGTGGTGAAGCATCCCGCCGGCGCGAGCGTCGAGAGCGGCGTCAGCTCCGACGGCTTGGCCACTAGCGTTGCTGGCGGCGAGCGCCGGCGCGAGCTTCCACGACAGCAGCAACAGCGGGTAGTTCCACGGGACGATCGCGCCGACCACGCCCATCGGCTGCTTGAGCACGAGCGAGAGCTGGGTCGACTCGATCGACGGGATCACGCGGCCCGCGAAGTTGCGCCCGATCTCCGCGTAGTAGTCGAAGGCCGCCGCCGTCCACCCGACCTCGTCGGCGTTCTCGATCCGCGGCTTGCCGCCCTACAGGGTCATGATCTCGGCCAGCTCGTCGGTGCGCGCGCGCAGGCGGACCGCGACCTTCCGCAACATCTCGCCGCGCTCGACCGCGGGCGTCGAGGCCCATCCTCTGGCCGCCTCTCAGGCGGCGGCGATGGCCGAGTCGACCTGCTCGGCCGAGGGCAGCGCCACCGTGGCGAGCGCCGCCCGGTGTAGGGGTTCTCGACCTCGAGTCCCGCGCCGGCGCCGGCGACGTGCTCGCCGCCGATGAGCAGACGGGCCTCCACTTGCGGGCTAGGCCTGCGTGGCGTCGGCCAGCTTGCCGCCGGAGGCCGCGAGCTCGGGCGGCACGGTCTCCGGGCGGCGGCGGAAGAACTCCGGGTTCCCGCCGATTCGCCAGGCCAGCATCAGCACGACGCCCAGGAGCAGGAACCCGAGACCGATGACCAGCGGGGGCGCTACGCCGAGCCAGGTCGCTCCCGTCTCCGAGTTGTCCTCGGCGTTGACGACGAACTCCCGGATCGCGACGACGAAGAGGCCCCCGAGCACGAGCGCCCCGATCAGCGGGGCGACCCCGATGAGCACGAGGTTCTTCGCCGATTTGAAGATCTCTCGGCGGTAGTAGATGACGCACGCGAAGCCGCTGAGCGAGTAGTAGAAGGCGATCAGGAGCGAGAGGGCGAGCAGGGTCTGCGCGAGGAAGCCCTCGAGCGCGCTGTTGAGCGCTACGTACCAGATGGTCGCCACCACTCCGACGGTGATCGTCGCGATATGGGGGGTGTGGCGACGCGGATGGACCCGCCCGAGCACTGCGGGCAGCGCATGCTGACGCGCCATCGAGAGCAGTGTGCGCGAGGCGGGAAGGATGGTGGTCTGAGTCGAGGCGACCGCCGAGAAGACGACGCCGAGCACTACGAGCTTGTCGAGCGGCGAGCCGAGCACTGCGGTCGCCGTGGTCGAGAGGATCGCCTCGTCCTCGAAGCTGGCCGTCGCGTCCGGCCCCAGGAAGCCGACCACGGCGATGGTCACGCTCAGGTAGGTCACGAGCAGGATCACCGTCGAGACGATCGCCGCCAGCCCCGCGGACCGGGTCGAGTTCTCGGTCTCCTCGGTCAGGTTGACGCAGCTCTCCCAGCCCCAGTACACGAACACGCTCACGAGCAGCCCGGCCACCAGGAACTCGTTGAACGAAGGGGCGGCGAAGGGGTTGAACCAGGAGATCGACGGTGTCGCCGACCCTCCGGGAGCGCCGCCGCCGAAGACCGCGACGATCGCCACTACCGAGAAGATCAGAAGCGCGAGGACCTGGACCACGATCATCACGTTCTGCACGCGCGCCGAGAGCTGCGTGCCGGCGACGGTGAGCGCGGTGAGGACGATGATGAGGGCCACCGCGAGGCCCATGACCGCGAACTTGGAGTCGGCGGCCGCGCTCCAGCCGACGAGCTCGAAGAAGTATCGCGCGCCGACATCGGCGAGCGAGCCGATCACGAGCAGTCCGGTGAGCGCGACCGCCCAGCCCCCGATCCAGCCGAGGTACGGACCCATGGCGCGGGTCACCCACGAGAAGGTCGTCCCGCAGTCGGGATCGACGCGGTTCATCCAGTAGAAGGCCGCCGCGATGAAGAACATCGGAACGAAGGCCACGAGCAGCGCCGCGGGGGCCACGAGCCCGAGCGCGGCCACGATCGAGCCGAGCACCGCGGCCAGCGAGTAGGCCGGCGCCGTCGAGGCGAGCCCGATGACCAGGCCCTCGCCGAAGCCGATCGCGTTCTGCGCCAGTCCCTTCTTGCCAGGCAGGCCCGACTCGTCGAGAGCGGCGGTCGGTTCGGGAGAGGCAGCGGCGCTGGTCATGGTCGCGTTGGCGGCGCAAAATACTCGGGCCGTTGGCAGCGCGCAAGGAAGGTCGTCACGGGGGCGATGCAGTACTGTGATCGCCGGTCCCGGCCCGGGCGGAGAGAGGAGGAGAGCCCAGATGGCGACCCGCATCGAGTTCGCCGACCCACCTCCGGCGGAGGGACCGCCGAGCGCCCTTCAGGAGCAGGCCAGGCGCCACCTGTGGATGCACTTCACGCGGATGGGCGCCTACGGCGAGCACGGCGAGGTGCCGATCATCGTTCGCGGCGAGGGCTGCTACGTCTACGACGAGAACGGCAAGCGCTACCTGGACGGGCTCTCGGCGCTCTTCTGCGTCAACGCGGGCCACGGGCGCGCCGAGCTCGGTGACGCCGCCGCCGCCCAGGCTCGTGAGCTCGCCTTTTACACGAACTGGAGCTACGCGCACCCGCGCGCCATCGAGCTGGCGACGCGGATCGCCTCGCTCGCGCCAGGCGACCTCAACCGCGTCTTCTTCACCTCGGGCGGCAGCGAGGCCGTCGAGTCGGCGCTCAAGCTCGCCCGCAACTACCACCGCCTGCGCGGCGAGGGTCAGCGGACCAAGTTCATCGCGCGCGACATCGCCTACCACGGAACCACGCTGGGGGCACTCGCCGCCACCGGCGTAACCGGGCTGCGTACGCCGTTCGAGCCGCTCACCCCGGGCGGTTGCCACGTGCCGAACACGAACCCGTACCGCCTTCCCGAGGGCCGCGACCCCCTGTACGCGGCCGAGGCGATCGAGCAGCGGATCCTCTTCGAGGCCCCGGAGACGGTCGCCGCCGTCATCCTCGAGCCGGTCCAGAACGCCGGCGGCTGCCTTCCCCCTCCCGAGGGCTACTTCCAGCGCGTGCGGGAGATCTGCGACCGCTACGGCGTCCTGCTGATCTCCGACGAGGTGATCTGCGCGTGGGGCCGTCTCGGTCACTGGTTCGGAGCCCAGCGCTTCGACTACATGCCGGACATGATCACCACGGCCAAGGGGATGACCTCGGCGTATGCGGCCATGGGCGCGCTGATCGTCACCGACCGCGTGGCCGAGCCCTTCATGGAGGGCACGGCCATGTTCGCCCACGGGCTCACCTTCGCCGGGCATCCGATGGGCGCTGCGATCGCCATGGCCAACCTCGACATCTTCGAGCGCGAGGGACTGATCGAGCACGTGCGGGACAAGGAGGGCGAGTTCCGCGGCATGCTCGAGGACCTGCGGGATCTCCCGATCGTCGGCGATGTGCGCGGCGCCGGGTTCTTCCAGGCGCTCGAGCTGGTCAAGGACAAGGAGACGAAGCAGAGCTTCTCCGACGAGGAGGGGGAGGAGCTGCTGCGGGGCTTCATCTCCGGGGAGCTCTACCGCCGCGGACTGATCTGCCGCGCCGACGACCGCGGCGATCCGGTCATCCAGCTCGCCCCCCCGCTGATCGCCGACACCGAGCAGTTCGAGGAGATCGAATCGATCCTGCGCGGAGTCCTGACCGAGGCCTCCGAGCGCATGCTGGGCTGAGGTGGCCCCGGGAGGGACGAGCGGTTGAAGGCGCTGCGGGTCGCCGTGCTCGGCGCCGGCGGGACGATCGCCCCGGCGATCGTGCGGGACCTGGCGGAATCGGAGGAAGTTTTGGCGCTGCGCCTGCTCGACCTCGACGCAGAGCGCGCGCGGCGGGTCGCGGAGGACCACGCGCCCGAGGCCGAGGTCCGTTCGGTCGAGCCGGGCGCGGATCTCGCCCGCGCCCTCGAGGGCTTCGATGTCGTGCTCAACACGGCGAGCTACCGGATCAACCTCGAGGTCATGCACGCGGCGCTCGCGGTCGGGGCGAACTACCTCGATCTCGGCGGCCTCTACTGGATGACGGCGCAGCAGCTCGAGCTCGACTCCCGCTTTCGCTCGGCGGGCCGGCTGGCCGTGCTAGGGATCGGCTCGAGCCCCGGCAAGACCAACCTTATGGCGCTGCGCGCCGCGCGCGAGCTCGGCGCCGACGGGCTCGACACCGTGCATGTGTCCGCGGCGGGACGTGACCTCGACCCGCCGGGCGGCTTCAGCCCGCCGTACGCGGTCCAGACCCTGGTCGACGAGATCACGCTCGCCCCCGTCGTCGTGCGCGACGGCGCCGCGACGGAGATCGAGCCGCTCAGTCCGGGCGGCATGGTGACCTTTCCCGAGCCGATCGGCCCGGCGAGCACGATCCACACGCTGCACTCGGAGCTGCTGACCTTCCCCGGCTCCTTCGCGGCGCGCGAGGTCAGCTTCCGGCTCTCGCTGGCGCCGGCGATCGAGGAGCGGGTGCGGGAACTGGCCGCAGGAACGCCGGAGGATGTCGCAGCGGCCACGCGGGAGGCCGTGTCCTCCTCGGCCCGGACGGTGAGCGCGCACGTCATCGAGGCCACGGTGGGCGAGCGCGCGGTCGAGGTCAGCGCGCTGACCGAGCCGCACGAGCGCTGGGGGCTCGGGGGCGGGATCGTCTCCACCGGGACGCCGGCGAGCGCGACGGTGCGGCTGCTCGCCCGGGGCCAGGTCAACCACGTCGGTGTGCTTCCGCCGGAGCGCTGCCTCGAGCCCGACCTGCTCTTCCGTGAGCTCGAGGCGCGCGGGCATCGCTTCGCGGTGGCCCCGGCCGCGGCCGCGGCGCGGCCATGAAGGTCGGCGTCCTTACCGAGATCAAGGTCGACGAGTACCGCGTCGGCCTGACGCCGGCGGGTGTCCGCGAGCTCGCCGAGCACGAGCACGAGGTGTTGATCGAGGCCGGAGCGGGCGAGGGCTCGGCCATCGCCGACGCCGAGTACGAGGCCCAGGGCGCGCGCGTCGTGGCCGATGCCGACGCCGTGTTCGACGAGGCCGAATTGATCGTCAAGGTCAAGGAGCCGCAGCCCGAGGAGGTAAGCCGGCTGCGACGCGAGCACACGCTGTTCACCTACCTGCACCTCGCCCCGGAGCCCGAGCTGACCGAGGGGCTCGTGGCCTCGGGGGCCACCTGCCTGGCCTACGAGACCGTCGAGGGGCCGAACGGACAGCTACCGCTGCTCGCGCCGATGAGCGAGGTGGCGGGGCGGATCGCCACCCAGGCCGGGGCCTTCATGCTAGAGCGCCCGCTCGGGGGGCGCGGGGTGCTGCTCGGCGGCGTCCCGGGGGTGGCCGCGGCCAATGTGGTGATCATCGGCGGGGGCGTGGTCGGGTTCAACGCCGCGACCGTGGCGATCGGCATGGCCGCCGACGTATTCGTGCTCGACAACCGCGTCGAGCGGTTGCGCGAGCTCGACCTCGCGCTCGGCGGGCGGGCCTCGACGGTGTTCTCCTCGACGCTCGCCATCGAGGAGCTGCTGCCCCGCGCCGACCTCGTCATCGGTGCGGTGCTCGTGCACGGCGCGCGCGCCCCGTGGGTCGTGCGCCGCGAGCAGCTCGGGCCGATGAAGGAGCGCGCGGTGCTGGTCGACGTCGCCATCGACCAGGGCGGCTGCTTCGAGACCTCGCGCCCTACCACGCACTCCGACCCGACGTACATGGAGGAGGGCGTGACCCACTACTGCGTGGCCAACATGCCGGGTGCGGTCCCAGTCACCTCGACGTGGGCGCTGACCAACGCGACCCTCCCCTACGTGCTTGCGCTGGCCGACCACGGCGTGGCCGAGGCGCTGGCGACGACCCCGGGGCTGGCGCCCGGGGTGAACGTGGCCGGCGGCCGGGTCACCCACCCCGCCGTGGCCGAGGCCCACGGGCTCGAGCTGACGGCGATCGATGACGTCTTGGGAGCAACAGCCTGAGAGGAGAGCGAACATGACCACGACCGTCCGCAATCTGGAGAACTTCGTCGGGGGCGAGTGGCTCGCGCCGAGCGCCGAGGGAGAGGACGTGGTCCTCGATCCCTCGACCGAGGGTGAGCTGGCGCGCGCGCCGCGATCCTCGCCCGGCGACGTCGACCGCGCGGTGGCGGCCGCGCGGGCCGCGCTGGGGCCCTGGTCGGCGCGGCCGCCCGGCGAGCGCGCGCTCGCGCTGCTGCGCCTGGCCGACACCGTCGAGGCCCACGCCGACGAGCTGGCCGCGATCGAGTCGGCCGACGCCGGCAAGCCGCTCGCCTCGGTTATCGAGGACGAGCTGCCCGCGGCCGCCGACCAGCTGCGCTTCTTCGCCGGGGCCGCGCGCTGCCTCGAGGGCAAGGCCGCCGGTGAGTACCTCGAGGGCTACACCTCGTTCGTGCGCCGCGAGGCGGTCGGCGTGGTCGCCCAGATCACCCCCTGGAACTACCCGCTGATGATGGCGATCTGGAAGATCGGGCCCGCGCTGGCCACCGGCAACACGATCGTCCTCAAGCCGGCCGAGACCACGCCGCTGTCCACGCTGCGGCTGGCCGAGCTCGCGGCCGAGCATCTGCCGCCCGGCGTGCTCAACGTCGTCCTCGGACCCGGCGACCCCACCGGCGAGGCGCTCGTGCACCACCACGACGTCGACATGATCGCGGTCACCGGCTCGATCGAGACCGGCAAGGGGATCGCCCGCGCGGCCGCCGACCAGGTCAAGCGCGTGCACCTCGAGCTCGGCGGCAAGGCCCCGGTGTTGGTCTTCGGCGACGCCGACCTCGAGGCCGCGCTCGAGACCGTGGCCGGCACCGGCTACTACAACGCCGGCCAGGACTGCACCGCGGCCACGCGCGTGCTCGCGGCCCGATCGGTCTACGACGACGTGCTCGGCGGCCTCGTCGACCAGGCCGCCGGCTTCGTGCCCGGCGACCTGCGCTCGCCCGAGACCACGCTCGGCCCGGTCAACTCGGCCCGACAGCGCGAGCGCGTCGAGGGCTTCCTCTCGCGTACCCCGAATCACGCGGCGATCGCCACCGGCGGCGGGCGCCCGGACCGGCCGGGCTACTTCCTCGAGCCCACCGTCGTCGGCGGCCTACACCAGGGCGATGAGATGGTCCAGCGCGAGATCTTCGGGCCGGTGATCACCGTCCAGCCCTTCGCCGACGAGGCCGATGCGATCGCCTGGGCGAACGGCACGCCCTACGGCCTCGCCTCCTCGGTCTGGACCCGCGACGTCGCGCGCGCCCACCGCGTCGCCGCCGCCCTGCGCTTCGGCTGCGTGTGGGTCAACGACCACATCCCGCTCGCCGCCGAGATGCCCCACGGCGGGTTCAAGCAGTCGGGCTATGGCAAGGACCTCTCGATGTACTCGCTCGAGGACTACACCGAGGTCAAGCACGTGATGGTCAGACTCGGGGAGTAGGGGCGGCCGGGCGGCCGGCGCCACCGTACAGGTCGCCCGTCAGATAGCGCTGAAGCGTCGGCCCGACGGCGGCGACCACGGTCTCGCGGTCGGCGGAGGCGAGCGGCTCGACCTCGAGCACGTACCGCGCGACGATCAGGCCGGCGACCTGTGACCCGGCCAGCACCGCGCGCAGCTGAGCCTCGGGGCCCGTCACGGCGGCGGCGAGCCGCCCGACCACGCCGCGCTCGATGAACTCGCGCAGCATCGCCGCGGCCGTATCGTGCGAGCTCGCCGACCGGATCACGATCAGCAGCGCGGCGCGTGCGTGCGGACCGTCCCACGCCTCGAGGGCCCCGCGGACGAGGCGCTCGCCGAGCCCCTCGAGGCCGCCGCCGAGCGCGCCGCCCACGATCTCCGCCGGGTTGAAAGGAAGCGCCATCGCCGCGGCGAAGAGGCCCTCCTTCGTACCGAAGAAATAGTGCACGAGCGCCGCATCGACCCCGGCATCGGCGGCGACGGCGCGCATGGTCGTCGCGCCGTAGCCGTGCTCGGAGAAGCGCGTGCGGGCCGCGCCCAGGATCTGCTCGCGCGTCCGCGAACCGCCGGCGCGCCGCCCCGGTCCGCTCCGGCGAGACTGGCCTCCGTCCGTCATCGCGCCGCTTTGCGACCCGTGCTTGCAGGGTTATTCATCGTGGGTTGAAATGTAGCGGCGCGGGGTGGTACGATTATTTCATCGCTCGATGAACTAACGCGAGGAGCGGCATGACGACCACCGTCCCCCAACCACAGACCGTCCGGCAGGAGACCACGAGCTGCTGCATCGCCGGGTGCGGCCCGGCCGGTGCGGTGCTCGGGCTGCTTCTCGCTCGAGCGGGAGTCGATGTCCTCGTGCTCGAGAAGCACGAGGACTTCTTCCGCGACTTCCGCGGCGACACGATCCACCCCTCGACCCTTCAGGTGATCGACGAGCTCGGCCTCGGCGAGCGCTTCGCGGCGGTTCCGCAGCAGCGGGTGTCACAGCTCGCGGCGCTGACCGACGAGGGCATGGTCACGGTCGCCGACTTCTCCAGTCTCCACGTCGCCCATCCGTACATCGCCTTGGTACCCCAGTGGGACTTCCTCGACTTCCTGACCGATGCCGCCGCCGAGCTCCCGAGCTTCGAGCTGAGAATGAGAGCCGAGGTCGTCGACGTGCTCGAGACGCGCGGACGTGTGTCGGGCGTGCGCTACCGCGCGGACGATGGCCTGCACGAGGTCGGGGCGACGCTGACGGTGGCCGCGGACGGCCGCGACTCCGCCGTGCGCCGAAGCGTCGGTCTCGAGCCGGTCCCCTACGGCGCGCCGATGGACGTCCTCTGGTTTCGCCTCTCGCGCGAGGAGACCGACCCCGACGAGACCTTCTTCCGGGTCAGCGCCGGGCATATCGTGGCCATGATCCAGCGTGGCGACTACTGGCAGGTCGGCTACGTCATCCCCAAGGGCGCCGAAGCAGCGCTCCGCCGGCGGGGGATCGAGACCCTGCGGGCATCTCTGGCCGATCTCATGCCGGTGTTCGCCGGGCGAACCGAGCGCGAGCCGGCAAGCTGGGACGAGGTGAAGACGCTCGAGGTGCAGGTGAACCGCCTACGCCGCTGGCACAGGCCGGGACTGCTGTGCCTCGGCGACGCGGCGCACGCCATGTCGCCCGTCGCCGGAGTGGGCATCAATCTGGCGGTGCAGGACGCCGTCGCCGCGGCGAACCTGCTCGCCGAGCCGCTCGTGCGGGGGACCCTGACCGAACGTGATCTCGCGCGGGTCGGTCGACGCCGATGGCTACCCACGATGGTCACCCAGGCCTTTCAGCGAGCCGTGCAGCGGCGCGTGCTCGAGCCGGTGCTGCGAGGAGGCGGAGGCGCCGCGCCGCGCGTCCTGCGATCGCTCGCCCGCATCCCGCTGCTACTGCGCATCCCTGCACGCCTGATCGGCTTGGGCGTGTTGGCGGAGCACGTCCGCGTCCGAGCGACCACGGCCGGCGCTCGCGGCGGTCGAGCGTGATCCGCGCGACCCGGCCCGTCACCTTGTAGGTGAGCGTCCGCGTACTCGGTCACGCCGACCGAGGCGGCTCGACTGCGTCGGGCCGGTCGATGGCGTCGAGGCGCCCGACGATCTCGCCCGCGTGGCGCACGAACGCCCGCGCATCGAACACCGCATCGAGGTCGAGGTCGGGCGCCGCGCCCGCGAGCAGCTCGCGGAAGGGCGTGCTCGTGTTCCATGCGAGTTGCGCGTTCTCCTGCACGATCCGGTAGCCCTCGTCGCGCGAGCGTCCCGACTCGACGAGCGCGAGCAGCGCGCGCTGTGAGTAGAGCGCCCCGTGCGTGGCCTCGAGGTTGTCCCGCATGCGCTCGGCCCGGACGGTCATGCCGCTGACCACGCGGGTGGCGAGCGACTGCGCGTAGTCGAGGGTGATCGTCGCGTCGGGGAGGACGACGCGCTCGACCGAGGAGTGCGAGATGTCGCGCTCGTGCCACAGCGCCACGTCCTCGATCCCGGCCTGCGCGTAGCCCCGCAGCAGCCGCGCCAGCCCGGTGATCCGCTCGGTGACGATCGGGTTGCGCTTGTGGGGCATGGCCGAAGAGCCCTTCTGTCCCTGCCGGAAGGGCTCCTCGACCTCGCGCACCTCGGTGCGCTGGAGGTGACGTACCTCCGTGGCGAAGCGCTCGAGCCCCGCGCCGGCGAGCGCGATCGCGCTCAGCAGCTCGGCGTGGCGGTCGCGGGCCACGACCTGGGTCGAGACGTCCTCGCGCGCCAGTCCCAGCCGGTCGAGCACCGTGGCCTCGACCCCGGGCCCGTTGGCCGAGTAGGTGCCGACCGCACCCGAGAGGGCGCCGACCGCCACTCCCGCGAACGCCCGCTCGAGGCGCTCGAGGTTGCGCTGGGCCTCGAAGGCGAAGCCCGCGAGCTTGACCCCGAAGGTCGTGGGCTCGGCCTGAACGCCGTGCGTGCGCCCGACGCAGAGCGTGTCCACGTGCTCGCGGGCCCGCTGGACGAGCGCGTCGCGGTAGGCGCGGGCGCCCGCGAGGCAGATCTCTCCGGCGGCGCGGAGCTGAAGCGCCAGAGCGGTGTCGAGCACGTCGGAGGAGGTCAGGCCGTGGTGGACCCACCTCCCCGGCTCGCCGACCGAGGAGGCGACTACGTCGACGAAGGCCGCCACGTCGTGGTCGGTGACCCGTTCGCGCTCGTGCACTGCCTCGACGGTGAAGGCGGCGCGGCCGCGGATCGCCTCCGCGTCCTCGCGCGGTACCTCGCCCCGGGCGGCGAGCGCGTCGATCACCGCGAGCTCGACCTCGAGCCACGTCGCGAACCTGCGCTCCTGTGACCAGACCGCGCCGATGTCCGGGCGCGTGTAGCGCTCGATCACGGGCGCGGGGCGCCGGCGCTCACGCGGCGATGATCCGCGCGGCGAGCACGGCGGCGTTGCGCGCGCCGTTCACCGCGACGCAGGCCACCGGCACCCCGGGCGGCATCTGGGCGATGGCGAGCAGGGCGTCGAGCCCGCCGGCCACCGAGCTCGAGCTCGTCAGCGGCACGCCGACCACGGGCAGGTCGGTGTGCGCGGCGACCACGCCGGGCAGGGCGGCGGCCAACCCCGCTCCGGCGATGATGACCCGCAGCCCGCGCATGCGGGCGTTGCGCGCGTACTCGGCGACCACGTCGGGATCGCGATGCGCGCTCATCACGCGCGTCTCGTGGCGAATGCCGTGCTCGTCGAGCTCGCGCCCGGCGGGCTCCATGGCCGGCATGTCGCTCTTAGAGCCCATGACGATCCCGACCCGCGGCGCGTCGACCTCGAGCTCGTCGAACTGACTCCGGACCTCGGTCTCGGTCACCACCTCCGGCGGGGCGGGGGCGCCACGCGGATCGGTCACGCCTGCACCCTCTCTGCCGCCTCGGCGGCGATGTCGCGCCGCAGCTGGCGGCCGTCGAACTCGATCCGGTCGGCGGCCGCGTAGGCTCGCTCGCGGGCCTCGGTGAGCGTCGCCCCGCTGGCGGTCACGTTGAGCACGCGGCCACCCGCGGTTACGAACCCGCCCCGCCCGTCGGTGGCCGTCCCCGCGTGGAGAACCTCGACACAAGGCTCGGACTCGGCCGCCTCGAGGCCGGAGATGCGGTCCCCCAGCGAGGACGACGCGGGGTAGGCGCCCGAGGCGAGCACGAGGGTGACCGCGGGCTCGGGCGACCACTCGATCTCCGTGCCCTCGAGTCCGCCCGGCCGGACGGCGCGCTCGAGCAGGTCGAGCAGGTCGGAGCGCAGTCGCGGAAGGACGCACTGGGTCTCAGGGTCGCCGAAGCGACAGTTGAACTCGAGCGTGCTCGGGCCGGCCTCGGTGAGCATGAGCCCGGCGTAGAGGACGCCGTGGTAGGGCGTACCGCGCCGGCGCAGCTCTTCGACCACCGGCTGATGGATCACGCTCACGAGCTCCTGCGCCTGCTCGGCATCGACCTCGGCCACCGGCGAGTAGCTGCCCATGCCGCCTGTGTTGGGTCCGCGGTCGCCGTCGCCGATCCGCTTGAAGTCGCGCGCGGGCGCCATGGCCACTGCGCGCTCGCCGTCGCAGAGCGCCAGCAGCGACAGCTCCCCGCCCTCGAGGAACTCCTCGAGCACGACGGTGGTCTCGCCGAAGCGGCGCTCGAGGAAGAAGCCGTCGAGGGCGGCGCGGGCCTCGGCCTCGTCCTCGCAGACGACCACGCCCTTGCCGGCGGCGAGCACGTCGGCCTTGAGGACGAGCGGATAGGTCGCGTCCACCAGCTCGACGAGCGCGGTCTCGAGGTCGCGAAGCACGACGTGGCCCGCAGTGGGAACGCCGGCGGCCTCCATGACCTCCTTGGCGTAGGCCTTCGAGCCCTCGATCCGCGCCGCCGCCGCAGACGGCCCGAAGGCGCGCACCCCCCCGTCGGCGAGCTGGTCGACGAGGCCGCCGACGAGCGGCGCCTCGGGCCCGACGACCACGAGGTCGCAGCCCTCCTCGCGTGCCGCCACCACAAGGCCCTCGACGTCACCGACGGACACGTCGAGGCAGCGAACGCCTTCGGCGGCGATCCCCGGGTTGCCGGGCGCGCAGACGATCTCGGGCGGCCGCTCAACTCGGCGCAGGGCGCGGACGAGCGCGTGCTCGCGCCCCCCGCCGCCGACTACGAGGACTCGCTCCACCTAGAGCGCCGACATGAAGTCGTCGATCGGGATCGCCGACATCGACTCGTAGCGCGCGGTGCCCCGGGAGCCGAGCTCGAGCGAGATCCGCGCCATCGTCACGTCGTCCGGCGCCTCGATCACGTTGACGAAGTCGAACTGGCCGAGGGTCGCCCACTGCGCCTTGACCTCGGCGCCGAGCTGCTCGATCTCGCGGTTCACCTCCTTGATCCGCTGCGGGTTGTTCTTGATCGTCTGCACTCCCTCGGGAGTGAGCCGGCTGAGCATGATGTAGGTCGGCATGGACGGTCCTTTCGCTAGCGGTCGAGGCCTCCGGCGCCCATTGTTGCGCGCTCGGCGGCGAGGCGGGCCGCGGTCGCGGGAAGCGCGCCGCGCGAGCGCCCCCGCGCCCGGACTCCGGCAGCGGACTCAATGATCTCGTCCGCGCTGCCGATTGGGAGGGGATGAACGTAGGGGATCTCACACTCGTCCGCGGCATGGACGACACCCGCGCCGCGCTCCGCCGCTGGAGTGCGCGGCCCGGGCCCGTGATCGGCGACTGGGCGGCCAGGTCGTTCGCCGTCGCGGTCGGGCTACTGATCGCCGTGTACGTGATCGCCAGCCTCTCGCCCCCCGACCCCACGCCTCTGCTCCTGCCGGGCATCACCCGACCGCCGACGAGCGCGGACCTCGGCCCGATCCTCTTCCGCAACTCGCTCGTACTCGCCCTGCACGCCTTCGCGTGCGTCGCCGGCTTCCTGGCCGGGGCCTCGTTGCCCCAGGAGGCAGCGCGCTACAGCGGGATCTGGAAGGCGGTGCACGACTGGGCCGGGACGCTCGCGATCTGGTTCGTGGTCCTGGCCACCGGCTTCTCGCTCTTCACCCAGGCGTTCGCGCTCGGAGCGGGCACGTCGAGCGTCGCCGCGCAGCTCGGCACCACTCCCGGGATTCTCCTCATCGGACTGCTCCCGCACGCGCTACCGGAGCTGACCGCCCTGTTCCTGCCGCTGGCCGCCTGGCTCGTGGCGAGCCGCCGCGGACAGTGGAACGAGCTACTCGCCGCGACATTCGTGACCGTCGGCGTCGCGGCGCCGGTGCTCGTGGCCGCGGCCTTCGTCGAGACATACTTCAGCCCGCACCTCAGCCAGGCCCTGACCGGCGCCTGAGCGCCGCGGCCGGCTCGCTCCCTACGGCGAGGTGAGCGAAGCGGCGCCGGCCCGCGCCGCCTCGTACTCGGTGGCCTCCGGGGCGGCGGGACCGAGCTCGGCCGAGCGCCGAAGCCATGCTCCGAGCAGGACGCTGCTGCCCGCGAGCGCGCCGACGAGCACTCGGCCCGAGCGCGGCAGGTCGTCGCCGGCCAGCAGCGTCGCGGCCGCATCGACCCCGTCGGCGGCGAGGGCGCCCTCGAGCCATCCGCGCGTCGGCGCGTCGCGGTCGAGCGCGGTCTTGAGCCCGAGCCCGAGCACGAGGTCGCGGACGCCGAGCGCGCGCAGAAGGACGTGGACGCCCGGCCGGCTCGCGGTCTCGCGCCCGACCCAGGGAGCAGCGACGAGACCGGGGACGACGAGCAACGCCGCCCCCATGGCGATGCGCCCGAAGGCGAACTGGCGGGCGAGGGCGCGATCATCCACGGGAGTAGGGGTACCCGGTCGGCGCCCGCGGCGAAACGACGGCTGGGTCGCGGAGGTCGCGAACGAGCTGGCCGCGCGCTACGGCGCCTCGGCCGCGCGTACGACCTCGAACCCGGCCGAGGCCTACGCCGACTGGGGCAACGATTCACGCCCACGCAGCTCCTGGCCGCCCGGCTGACTCGGCGCCCGGGGCGCGCCACGCCCGCGGGAAATCTCGGAGCAGCGCAGAACGATCCGTCCAGGGAACGGCGGCCACCTCAACCGTGGCGATTCGGGCGTCGACGGGTTGGGCATGGCCCTCCGATGCGCCCGTCCGCTCTTGCTGCTCGCGCTCGCTGTGGCGTTCGCGGCGCCCGCGACCGCGTCGGCGCAGATCTCCGCTCCCGCGGCGGCCGAGGCGCGCGAGCAGGGCTTCAGCGTTCGGGAGGAGCTCGGACCCGAGGTGTCGCTCGACCAGAGCGGTCCTGGTGAGGGCCTCTTTCGCGTAGGGGCTCGCAGACGGCGACGTGGTGACCACCCACGGGGCCCGACACCTCCGCGACCGCCGGCGAGCGCGGCACGACGATCGGGCCAGGCGACCCGGAGCGAGACCCGGTGTGCGCGACGAGCTACACCCAGCACGTCCTCTACGGCGCCCCGGCCAACCAGGCCAGCCGCTATCCCGAGGTCGTCCCCCAGGTCCAGGCGATCATGCGGCGCGCGAACGCGGTCCTCAACTCGGAGTCGCTCGAGTCCGGCGGTGGGGAGGCCGACTACCGCATGCGCTGCGCCGCGG
>Ga0208736_1000297_pt1 | contig 15011 bp, 16 predicted proteins | sample AntDryMetagUQ255_FD_188090 | JGI IMG/M metagenome (GOLD analysis project Ga0208736, IMG submission 188090) | Polar desert microbial communities from Antarctic Dry Valleys - UQ255 (SPAdes) | ecosystem: Environmental > Terrestrial > Soil > Desert | place: Antarctic Dry Valleys | collected 2008-12-31 | reverse complement strand
CCGAAGCGCTCGCACAGGGTCAGGAGGTCGGCGAGCGCTTGGCACGGGTGATGCTCCGCGGTGAGCATGTTGATCACGGGAACGCGCGCGTGCGCGGCCAGCTCCTCGAGCACGCTCTGGCGAGCGGTGCGGATCCCGATCGCCTGCACGAGCCGCGAGAGGACGAGCGCGGTGTCGCGCACCGACTCGCCGCGCGCCAGCTGCGTCTCGCCCTCGCGCAGGACGATCGGATGGCCGCCGAGCTCGCGCACGCCCACCTCGAACGAGATGCGCGTGCGCGTCGAGGGCTTGTCGAAGACCAGAGCCACGCTGCGTCCCGCAAGCGCGCTGGTCGGAGAGCCGCCGGTCGCGCCGGCGAGGAGGACGGCGCGCGCCGCCTTAAGCTCGAGCGCGCGCGCGAGGAGAGCGGCGAGCTCAGCAGGCTCGAGCTCCTCGCCGGTGAGGAAGTGGCGCGGCACCGCCGGATCGTATTGGCCGTCGCGGCCGGGGCGGGAGCGTGCGTGCGCGTGGGCCTCGACCACCGTTCGCCGCCGCGCGTTCCTTCGTGGAATAGTCCGGGTAAGTCGTCCCCGAGAGGGACGACCGATCTACTTCCAAGCAGGCGATGGAGGAGGGCGAGATGGCGGAGAGCAGCGGATCTCAGGGCGGGAGCGGCGACTCCTCGACCCGCTCGCGGAGCGGCTCGTCCTCGGGACGCAGCGCCTCCTCCTCCCGCAAGAGCTCGACGACCTCGTCACGGCGCTCGACGGCGAGCAGCCGCTCCTCCGGCTCGGGCTCGGCGGCTCAGCGCCGCCAGGCCGCGAAGAAGGGCGGGCAGGCCCGCGGGCGCCAGCAGAAGGCGCGCAAGGCGGCGAGCCAGACCGCCGGAGCGGCCGCCAAGCCAGCCGAGTCCGCGGGCTTCTCGGCCAAGACCGTCGCCGAGGTTCGCAGTGCACTGCGCGACAACCTCGTCAACCCACTCAACCTGGTGCTCATCACCCGCGATCGGATCGAGGAGGTCGTGGATGAGGCCGTGAGCCGCGGGCGGATGACCGCGAGCGATGCTCAGGACCTCGTGTCGAAGATCCTCTCCCGCGGGCGCAAGCAGACCAACGACGTGCTCAACAACCTCGAGAGCCTGCTCGGTCGCGGGCGCAGCGGGGCCGAGTCGGTGGTCGAGGAGGCGCGCGAGCGGGGAACGAGTGCCGCGTCGGGCGCCCTCAGGCAGGCAGAGAAGACCGCGAGCGACGCGCTCAGGACCGCCGATCCGGTGATCGTGCAGGCCGACCGTGCCCGCCGCGTGGCCGGTGTGGGTGCCAGCTTCCCGATCACGGGCTACGACAACCTGACCGCCGCCCAGGTCCGAGACCGTCTCGACACCCTGAACGCGCCCGAGCTGCGCAAGGTCCGCGACTACGAGCGCCGCAACGCGAACCGCAAGACGGTGCTTTCGGCGGTCGAGTCGAAGCTCAGCTGAGCGCTTCCGCCGCCACCCGTCCCGAGCGCGGCGACGAGCTCGAGCTCGTCGTCGACTCGCTCGCCTTCGGCGGCGCCGGCGTCGCGCGCCTCGACGGCTACGTCGTATTCGTCACCGGAGCCGTTCCCGGCGATCGCGTGCGCGCGCTGGTCACCAAGCGCAAGCGCGCCTACGCCGAGGCGCGCACGACCGAGCTCGTCGAGCCCAGTCCCGAGCGCGTCGAGCCGCGCGCGGTCCACCCCGGGGCGCCGTGGCAGGTCCTCTCCTACGAGCGCCAGCTCGCCGAGAAGCAGACCCAGGTCCGCGACGCGCTCACCCGCATCGGTCACTTCGAGGACCCGCCGGTCGCGACGGTGCTGCCCGCCGAGGATCCGTGGCGCTACCGCAACAAGCTCGAGTACTCGTTCGGTGAGGACGAGACCGGCCAGCTCGTGCTCGGGTTCCACCGCCCGGGTCGCTGGAACGAGATCGACGACGTGACCGACGACGTGCTCGCCTCCGAGCGCATCGACACGCTGCGCGAACGGGTGAAGCAGTGGTGCCGGGCCGAGGGGTTGACCGCCTACGACCGTCGCGAAAACGTCGGCTTTCTGCGCAACCTCGTCGTGCGCGAGGGCCGGCGCACCGGCGAGCTCCAGGCCCGCATAGTCACGAGCCCGGGCGATTTCCGCGCCGCCGACCTGGCCGCGTCGCTCGAGGCCGACGGCGTGCTCTGGACCCGCGCGGCGGGCGTGGCCGAGACCACGCGCGGCGGCGAGACCGAGCTGCTCGCCGGCGTCGACACGATCGAGGAGGAGCTGCGGATCTTCGGCGCCGTCCTGCGTTTTCGCATCTCGCCGGAGGCCTTCTTCCAGGTCCACACCGAGCAGGCCGAGCGGCTGTACGCGATCGCCGCCGAGCTCGCGGGCCTGCGCGGCTCGGAGCGCGTGTTCGATCTCTACTCCGGGATCGGAACGATCGGGCTGTGCCTGGCCCTGCGCGCCCGCGAGGTGCTCGGCATCGAGTCGATCGAGCCCGCCGTGGCCGACGCCATCCAGAACGCTCGCCGCAACGAGATCGAGAACGTGCGCTTCTTCGCCGGCGACGTGCGCACGGCGCTGCGCCCGCTCGTCGAGGAGGCGGGAAAGCCCGACGTCGTGGTCGTCGATCCGCCGCGGGCCGGCCTGTCGCAGAAGATCGTCCGTCGCATCCTCGAGACGGGCCCGAGCCGAATCGTCTACGTGTCGTGCAACCCGACGACGCTGGCGCCGAACGCCCGTCAATTGGCCGACGCCGGCTACCGGCTGAGCGCCGTCCGGCCGGTCGACATGTTCCCGCAGACGCCGCACATCGAGTGCGTGGCGCTGCTCGAGCGCGAGGGCTAGCGAGCGCTTGCTGTCACGTGGCGGACCGAGAGCCCCGTGGCTCGGGCAACCCGCTCCGCTTCAGCCTGCGCTCTCGGGCGAGCTGTTGGCCAGCGCATGGCGTATTCGGGCGACAGTGTCCAACGAGTCGGTGGCGTGCCGGCTCGCCCACTCCTGGACCTGCGGGTCGTAGCTGGGGTCACGCAGGGCTCGCTCGGAGGCGTCGAGCGCGGTCTGCAGGAAGACGATCTGCTCCTCGGTCAGCTCGACCGTACGTGTGGGCCCGTGGTGGCTCATAGAAGCAGCTATTCCCGTCCTACGCTCGGGATAGCCGCGGGCTCTAGTACGGCGGCAGCTCCCCGTACCACTCTCCGAGCGGCCTGAAGGCTCGCCAGAAGCGTCGCTTCGCCGTCTCCTCGTCGAGCGCGGCGTCGATGTCGGGCACGAACAGCGCCTCGCAGGTCGGCGTGAGGTTCTGGATCTCGCCGGCGTTCGGCTCGACCCGCCGGCGCAGAGGCACCTCGAGCTCGTTCAGCACCGCGAGCGCCGGCTCTCCCATGACGACGACGATCCGCGGCGAGACGACCGCCAGCTCGCCCAGGACCCGGGCCCGGCACTCCGGGGCCGACATCGCCGTGTCCGCCACCGGGCACTTTATGGCGAGCGTCCCATAGACCACGAGCGGGTCGATCCCGAGGCGGCCGAAGCTCTTGAGCAGCGCCTGGCCGGAGCGGCCGTAGAAGGCGACGCCCTCGTGGATCTCGGCGGCGGTCGGGGCGTGCTTGAGCAGGAAGACGTCGGCCTGCGGATGCCCCGAGCCCAGCACCGGCGCGAGGTTGCCGCGCGGGCACAGCTCGCACGCCTGAACCTCGCGGGTCAGGCCGTTGAGCTCTCGGATTGCCCGCTCGAGGTACTTCTCGCGGATCTCGTCGTCGGTGGCGGGCATCCGAGAGGGTGAGTTGGACGGCTCGCGCCGCCCTCCTCCAGCCTGCATCACTCCTTGCTCGAACGCGCAGGCTTTCGCCCGGATCGGCCCGCTCCTCGCCCCTGGATGAACTTGAGCGTCTGCACGTAGAGCAGGCTCTTGCGGTCGCGCACGATGTCGGCGTCGCGCAGGGACTCGAGGAACTCCGCGGGCCCGTCGAAGTCGCGCATGCGGATCCGCACGGAGCCGAGCGCCTGGGCCACGTGCGAGTCGGACCCCGCCCCGGCGACGATCCGGTACTTGGCGGCGAAGCGAGCCGCCTCCTCGTTGAAGCCCGAGTAGGCGACCTTGGCGTTGAAGACCTCGATCGCGTCGATCTCCTCGACCACGTCGAGCAGGTCCGAGTAGTCGGGCACGGTGTGCATGCGGTCGAAGGGGTGGGGCACGTAGACGAGCCCACCTTGGCGGCGGATCTCGGCGATCGTCTCGGCCAGGGTCATCCCCCGCTCGATCTTCTCCTCGATGAACAGGCCGATGACCTCGCCCTGATCGGTGGTCTTGACCTCCTCGGCGACGATGATCTTCGGCTCGCCGCCGTCCCGGCGCGAGAGCTCGCGCGCCTCGAGCGCCCCGTCGATCTCGTTGTGGTCGGTCACCGCGATCGCCCCGAGGCCCTGGTGGCGAGCGGCCTCGAGCAGCGCCGTCGCGGGGGTGGCGCAGTCGGCCGAGTGATCGGTGTGCATGTGCAGGTCGACGTCGATCAGGGGGCGGGTCTCGATCCGTCGCCGCACCGCGGGATCGCCGCGGGCGTCGTGGCGGCGCGCCGCCAGCTCGTCGTAGAGCTCCTGGTGGCGGTCGGCGACCCTCGACCAGCCGAGCTCCCGGTGGCAGCCGGATACGCGCTCGTGGAGCTCCCGTCGGAGCGTGTCGTCGGAGATCAGGCGCTCGAGCTGGGCGGCCAGGGTCTGGGAGTCGCGCGGCTCGAAGAGCAGGCCGAGCTCGCCCTCGCGGAGGATCTCCTCGTACTCGGGCATGCGCGCGGCCACGGGGATCGCCCCGCCGGCCAGCGCGCGCAGGACGAGCTGCGGCGCGGGAGCCACTCCGCTCGAGGCCGCGACCGCGATGTGGGCGCGCGCCAGGTGCTGGGCCTCCGAGCCGTGCTCGGGCCCCGCGAAGTGGATGCGGTCGCGCAGCGTGCGCGACAGCGACACGGTCGGGCGGGTGTCCGGCGAGCGCGACCACACGGTCGCGCGCCAGGGCAGGGCGGCGGGCAGCCGTCGCAGCGCGCGCAGGAAGGTGCGCAGCGCGCCGCGCTCCTCCTCGGCCGAGAAGACGATCTCGACCAGCTCGTCGTCGGCGCGCGCGGGGCGCTCGGCGAGCTCCCCGCCCGGGGGGATGATCCGGTAATCGCCGGGGAAGAAGCGCTTGACCACGTCGGCGGTGGCCTGGAAACTCGCCGTCCGCCCATCGAGGCGGCCGAAGCGCAGCTCGGTGAGGCGGCGTCCGAGCTGGGTCGAGATGACCCGCTCGGCCGCGGCGTGGAAGCTCCCGACGTTAAGCGCGCGTGAGTGACGCAGGGCCGCGGAGGCGGTGCTCGGCGCGAACGGCTCGTGCACGTGGACGAAGTCGAGCTCGGCGTGCTCGAGCAGATCCTCGAGCGTGCGTGAGAGGTCGAGCGGCAGCGACGCCGAGGAGCCGCGGCGCGTGGGCGGGAACCCGACTCCGTGGCCGACCGCGACCACCTGGGCGCACCCCGGCTCGTTCCAGAGCGCCGCGGGATCCTCGACCACGCGCCGCACGAGCGCGCGCGACTCGCGTACCAGCTCGCGCGAGTCGGCCGGGGCGACCACCACCACGCGGTGCCCGCGAGCGCACAGCTCGTCGGAGAGCCGCTCGACGTAGCGGTTGACCTCGTGATGGGCGTCCCAGGCGTACGGGGAGACCTGGGCGATCGCGAACCGCTCGGAGCTCACATAGGCAGCATACGTTCCCCGAGGAGGACGCCCGGCGAGCTCCCCGGCAGCGCACGCCACGGCGGGGCCGACCGCCGGGAGGCTCCGGTCAGCCGTCCGAGAAGACGACCTCGTAGAGCTGCGGCTCGAACCCGCTCGCCAGCTCTCCGGCCTCGGTCATGTGGGCGCGGGCCACGGGGTCGCTCAGCATGGCTTCGAAGTGTTCCCGGCTACGCCACTGCGCGTAGTTGGTCACCTTGGTGCCGTCGAGACTCTTGTGGATATTCGCCGATACGTAGCCCGAGCAGCCGCTCATCGTGGTCTCGGTGGCTTCGATCAAGAGCCGGGCCAGGTCCTCCTGGTGCTCCGCGTCGACGGTGAAGACGTTAATGAGCGTCACGACGTCCTGGTCCGGCGAGATGTGGGCCATGGTCATCCTTTCCGGTATCAGGGCACTGACACCCGACTATATCAGCATCCTGATAAAGTCGCGTCATGAAACCGCAGCTTGGCTACGAGCTGAAGCGGACGCAGCAAGCGCTGCGGAGCTCGATGGACGAGGCGCTCAGTGAGCTCTCGTTGACCACCCCGCAGTACGCCGCGCTCGCCGTGCTCGAGGCCGCACCCGGCGTCTCCTCAGCCGAGCTCGCGCGGCGCTGCTTCGTCACCCCCCAGACGATGCAGGCCATCGTGGCGGCGCTCGAGCGGCGGCGGCTGCTCGGCCGCGAGGCCCGGCCGGGTCAAGGCCGGATGCTTCCGGTCGAGCTCACTCGACGTGGGCGCGCGCTCGTCGCGCGCGCTCACGACGCTGTCGACGCGATAGAGCAGCGCATGTCCTCGGGGCTCACCGAGATCGAGCGGCGACGGCTCTTCGACCTGTTGCGGCGCTGCGCAGGGGCGCTCCAAGCTCCTTCGACGAGCTCCGTCGTGGCCCTTGGTCCCGTTCGCGAGCGTAAGCGCTGACGCCTCGTGGCCCGGATCGCCGCCGAGCAGCCGGTAAGTCGGCCCTTACGCGACAGCCGCCGACTCGCGCGCGCCGCAGACCTCGGGGCGACGCTCATGACCGCTCGGCGCCGGTGGGCGTTTCCTCCGGGCGGGGACTCGCGCCGTTGTGGCCGCTGGCGGCCTGCTCGCCGTTCGCGCTGCTGGCGCGGGCGCCCGCGGGGCCCGCGTCGCGCACGCCGGCCGGCGCGAGGCCGTCGGCGTCCTCACCCGACTCCGCCTTCGCGCGTGTCGGGATGTGGCTCATGGCGTACGCGGTCATGGCTGTGATGGTCAGGCTCGGGTTGACGCCGGGGGGGGCGGGGGGGGTTGGCCGGCACCGCGGAGCTTGGGCCACGCCGTCGAGCTTCTCGGCCGCGCGGCGAGCCGCCCAGTCGGCGACGGGGATGAAGGTCGGGTTTGGGATTCTCGGGATCCTGCTCGGTGGTCAGACCGACTCCGCGACCTAACAGGCGCCGCTTAGGCTTCAACTGCATCGAGTTGTCGAGCGTCTGCATCACGAGCAGGATCACCGTGCGGCTCGAGAACCGGTGCGGCCAGGTCGCGCGCGCGAGCTGGACCGAGTGGCGCGCGGCGCGGGCGAGGAACCGCAGCGGCCGCGTGAGCCGGGTGCCCTTCCCGACGACAGCGTCCACAGGAAGGCCATCGAGTCGGCGCCGGGCCCGTAGGTAACGTTCTCGATGTGGGTGTCCTCGCTCGGGTGGATGCTCGAGGAGATGGCGACCGACTTCGTGAAGTCGAGCCGGTCGTTCGTGACGGTGACCGCGGGGATCGACTCGCTGTTGGTGCGCACGCGGTAGCCGAGCCGCTTCGAGATCCCGGGCAGTGTGCTCGGCGGTGTCGAAGCACGGCCGCAGCGCCTCCTCCCAGTCGTCGAGTCGCGCCAGATCGGACCCTGGTAGAACGCTGAGCTCGGGCGGTAGAGGGTGTTCGCGTAGCCCAGGCTTCCGCCGCCGACCCCGCAGCCGCTCGCGATCAGGATGTCGTTGAAGAGGGTGAGGCGCAGGATCCCCTTCATGCGCGGCTTCGGGACCCAGTAGTAGCGCCAGAGGTTCCATGTCGTCTTGACGAAGTCCTCGTCCTCGAAGCGCCGTCCGCACTCGAGCATGCCGACGGAGTAGCTCTTCTCGGTCAGGCGCGCATGGCCGAGACGCTGCCGCCGAAGCCCGAGCCGACGATGAGCCAGTCGTAGTCGAAGGCGGCCACGCCGTTCGGGCGACGATCGCTGCGGCCGACCGGCTCGCTCAGGCCCCCGCCGGTGCCTTCGCGCGACCCCCGCCCGGCAGCTTCGGCGCGCCCGAGTGCTCGGCGACGAATCGCTCGGTGTCCTCCCGCGCGACCGCGTCCGGCACCTGCTTCGGCGGCGACTTCATGAAGTACGAGCTCGGGCCCTCGAGCGGGCCGCCGATCCCGTGGTTCAGCGCCAGCTTGCAACAGCGCACGGCGTCGATGACGATCCCCGCCGAGTTCGGCGAGTCCCAGACCTCGAGCTTGAGCTCGGCGGTCAGCGGCACGCCGCCGAAGGACTCGCCCTCGAGGCGGATGTGAGCCCACTTGCGGTCGGTCAGCCACGGCACGTAGTCCGAGGGGCCGATGTGGACGTCGTCCGCCGGCAGCTCGTGGCCCACGACGGAGGTCACGGCGTTGGTCTTGGAGATCTTCTTCGACTCGAGCCGCTCGCGCTCGAGCATGTTGTAGAAGTCCATGTTGCCGCCCACGTTGAGCTGCGAGGTGCGCATGAGCTTCACGCCGCGGTCGCCGAAGAGGCGCGCGAGCTGGCGGTGGACGATCGTCGCGCCGACCTGGGACTTGATGTCGTCGCCGACGATCGGGAGGCCGGCCTTGGCGAAGCGCCGTCCCCAGTAGTCCTCGCTGGCGATGAACACCGGGATGCAGTTGACGAACGCACAGCCGGCCTCGAGGATCTGCTCGACGTACCACTTGGTGGCCAGCTCGGAGCCGACCGGCAGGTAGGAGACGACCACGTCGGTCTTTGTCTCGCGGAGGATCTCGACGATGTCGGCCGTCTCGCCGGGCGCCTTGGCGATCTTCTCCTTGAGGTACTTGCCCAGCCCGTCGTGGGTCATGCCGCGGTGCACGGGCACGTCGAGGTGCGGAACGTCGGCGAACTCGATCGTGTTGTTCTGACCGGACCAGATCGCCTCGGAGAGGTCCTTGTCGACTTTGTCGGCGTCGATGTCGAAGGCGGCCGAGAACTCGATGTCGCCGACGTGGTAGCCACCCAGGTCGACGTTCATGAGGCCCGGGACCGGCTCGGCGGCGTCGGCGTGGCGGTAGTGCTCGACGCCCTGGACGAACGAGGAGGCGCAGTTGCCCACGCCGACGATGGCGACGCGGACCTTCTCGGTCGCGTAGCGGGAGGCGCCGTTGGTGGAGTGCTCGACGGTCATTGGAAGATGGTCCCTTCTTGGAGCAGGCCGTGGCGCAGGCCGGGCGCGGGTCGCGTCTCCGGCGGCGTAGGAGAACCCTCTGGGTCCCCCGTTTACAGGACGTTCACACGCCGCCCGCCTCGCGCAGCTTCGTCCTGACGTGCAGGACGCGCTGGAGGGCGGTGACCGACGTGAGCACGGCCAGAGCGTAGATGGCCGGCGCCAGCAGCGAGAAATCGCCGAGCCCGGCCCCGGCCGCGAAGAAGATGCCGATCCCGAGGATGACCACCCGCGGGGGGCGCTGGGCAAGCCCGACCTTGCATTCGAGACCCAGGGCCTCCGCGCGGGCGCGCGTGTAGGAGACCATGAGCGAGCCGAGCACGGCGATGATCGTCGCGGCGACCGCGACCGCGTCGCCGTTCGCCGCGAAGACGGCGCCGACCGCGGCCAGCACCACGCCCTCCTCGACGCGGTCGAGCGTCGAATCGAGAAACGCGCCGAAGTGCGTCCCCTTGCCCGACATGCGCGAGTAGCGCCCGTCGAGCGCGTCCATGGCCGAGCCGACCGCGAAGGCGATCGCGCCGAGCACGAACAACTCGGCCACGATCAGTCCCGCGGCGCCGAGGTTGAGCGCGAAGCCGGTCAGGGAGATCGTGTTCGGCGTCAGGCGCGAGTCGATCAGTCGCTGGCGCGCTACCGCGCGCATCTCGGCCGAGCGGGCTTCGCGGTCGGTGCGCCCGGCGGAGCCGCCGCGACGTGGGCGCGCTCCATCCTCGCTCCCCGGTACGGCGGAGGAGCGACGCGGCCGCGCCCTCGTGCCGTCGCTCGGCTCGCGCGGAGCGCTCACGGGGCGGGAGCCTACCGGGGAGGGGGGCGAACCTTCGGCGTCACCGCCCTTCTCCGAGAAAGGCGACGATCTCCTCCACAAGCTCGGGGCGGTCGAGCCACGGCCAGTGGCCGGCATCGACCACCTCGACGCGCGTCGGGCCGCCGAGGGCCTCGGCGTAGGCGTGCGCGAAATCGGTCGTGATGTAGGGGTCGTGCTCGCCCCAGACAACGAGTGCCGGTGCGGTCACCTCCCCGAGCCGCCTCCCCGCAGCCTCGAGCACGTGCGGCGGTGCCGATCGGTAGAGCCGGAGCGCCGCCCGCTGGGTGCCGTGGTCGAAGTGGCTCCACGCCCGGTCGGCGAGCGCCCGGACCGCCGGGCCACGCGTGACGAAGGCCCCGCGCAGGGCGCGCCGAAGCGCGAAGCGGTTGGTCAAGCCCATCGCGAGCTCGCCCGCCACTCGCGTCCGCCAGATACGCGCCCAGCGGTGCCAGCGATAACCCGGCAGCAGGGGCACGCAGTTCGAGAGCACGAGCCGCTCGATCGCGGGCGGACGCCGTTGGGCGAGTGCCAGGCCGACGCCGCCCCAGTCGTGTACCACAAGCGAGAACCGCTCGAGCTCGAGGTGGTCGACGAAGGCCTCGAGCCAGGTCGCGTAGCCGTCGATCGAGTAGTCGAAGGTAGAGGCCTTGCCCGAGCGGCCGAAGCCCGGGAGGTCGGGGGCGATGCCTCCCGTGCGCGCGAGGAAGGGGAGGAAGTCGTCGCCGTCGGTCGGGTTGCCGTGGAGATAGAGGACGGGCGCGCTCCCCGGCTCGGGCCACGGCGCCTCGCGCCAGAGGACCGGCACGCCCGCGACCTCGGCTCGGTGCTCAACGACGGACATCTCGAGCTCGCTCGCCACCCGCGCTTGATATCACGGCCTCCTCGACGCGACCGGAGGAGCAGACGATCGCCGCGAAGCAGATGAAGCAGGCCTGGCGGCGCCCGGACCGCCGCCGCATGCGGACGGTTCGCGATCGCCTCCGCGCCGCCTACGGGCGGCCGGTCCTCAACCCGCACGGCGCGCCGGTCGACGAGCTCGTCCTGACCGTGCTCTCGCAGAACACCAACGACCGCAACCGCGACGTCGCCTATGCGCGGCTGCGGGAGTGGTTCCCGGGCGGGTGGCCGCAGGTGAGAGAGGCGCCGCTCGAACGCGTCGAGGAGGCGATCAGGCCCGGCGGGCTCTCGAAGACCAAGGCCGGCCGCATTCAGGAGATGCTCCGCGCCATCGGGGGCGACGACCTCGGGTGGATGCAGCAGGCGGCGCTGGCTGAGGCTCGCGACTTCCTGGTCGCGCTTCCGGGCGTCGGGCGCAAGACCGCGGCCTGCGTGCTGCTGTTCTCGTTCGGGCAGCCCGACGTGCCGGTCGACACCCACGTCTTTCGGGTGGGCGGGCGGCTCGGGCTGTTTCGGCCCGATGCTCCGCTCGAGGAGGCCCACGACGAGCTCACCCGCCTCGCCGCCGGAGACCCCGGCGACGCCTACGAGCTTCACACGGCGCTGCTGCGCCACGGCCGGAGGACCTGCGCGGCCCGCGCTCCGCGCTGCGGCGAGTGTCCGCTGCGGCGGATGTGCCCGTACGGCCGCAGCCGCGTGGGCTCCAGCTGACCGCCTGCCGCGCTCGCGCGCGCGACAGGCGACCGGCGGCACTCAGCCGTCGGCGAACTCGGCCAGCGGGCTCGGGTGCCTTGGCTCGTAGAGCCCCAGCTCCCCCGCGCCGGGGACCTTGAAGCGGGTGACGAGCCCGTACCCCTCGTCGGCGATCGGCGTGACGAACTCCACGCCCTTGGCCTCGAGCTCCTCGACGGTGCTGTGCACGTCGTGGCACATGAGGAATAACTCCTGCTGGCCGACTGCTCGTCCCCACCCGGGGCCGGGATGGCACGCGAGCTCGGTCGGCGGCAGCTCGAAGATCAGCCATCCCTCTCCCGCGTCGACCGATGGGAGGCCGAGAACCTCGCGGAAGAAGGCGCGGGCGGCCCCCGCGTCCTCGGCGAAGACGATCGTATGTGCCCCGGCGATCACGGGAGGCAGTCTAAGGCGACAGGCGCATCTCCGCTTCTCCGCTAACGTGTCTCGACCGATCTGCTATATAACGGCTTAGATTTTAGGCGAACCGTTCAAACGACTTAGAGACAGAGGGAGCATCACATGGCAAGGACCATCGGCATCGACCTCGGCACCACGAACTCGTGCATGGCCGTGCTCGACGGCAGCGAGCCGAGCGTGGTCGAGAACGCCGAGGGCGCGCGCACCACGCCCTCGGTCGTCGCGTTCACGCAGGGCGGCGAGCGCCTCGTCGGCGCGGTCGCCAAGCGCCAGGCCGTCACCAACCCCGAGAACACCGTCTTCTCGATCAAGCGCTTCATGGGCCGCAAGGAGGCAGAGGTCAAGGAGGAGGAGCGGATCGTCCCCTTCGAGGTCATCGCCGGCCCCGGGGGGGCCGCGCGCGTCAAGGCCGGCGGCGGTGAACACTCGCCGCCGGAGATCAGCGCCATGATCCTCCAGAAGCTCAAGGCGGACGCCGAGGCCTACCTCGGCGAGCCGGTCGACTCGGCGGTCGTCACCGTTCCGGCCTACTTCAACGACGACCAGCGCCAGGCCACCAAGGACGCCGGCCGCATCGCCGGCCTCGACGTCAAGCGGATCATCAACGAGCCGACCGCGGCCTCGCTGGCCTACGGCCTCGACAAGGAGGCCACCGACCAGACGATCCTCGTCTTCGACCTCGGCGGCGGCACCTTCGACGTCTCTGTGCTCGAGATCGGCGACGGCGTGTTCGAGGTCAAGGCCACCGCGGGCGACAACCACCTCGGCGGCGACAACTTCGACAAGGCGATCGTCGACTGGCTCGTCAAGGAGTTCCGCGCCGCCCAGGGCATCGACCTCTCGCAGGACAAGATGGCCCTCCAGCGCCTGTACGAGGCGGCGGAGAAGGCGAAGGTCGAGCTCTCGACAACGCAGGAGACCCAGATCAACCTGCCGTTCATCACGGCCGATCAGGCGGGCCCCAAGCACCTCGACCAGCGCCTCAGCCGCTCGAAGCTGAACGAGCTGGCCGCTCCGCTCGTCGATCGCGTTGTCGGCCCCACCAAGCAGACCATGGGTGACGCCGGCGTGACCGGCAAGGACATCGACCACATCGTGCTCGTCGGCGGCATGACGCGCATGCCGGCCGTACAGGAGAAGGTCAAGGAGCTCACGGGCAAGGATCCGCATCGCGGCGTCAACCCCGACGAGGTCGTAGCCGTCGGCGCGGCGATCCAGGCCGGCGTCCTCAGCGGCGCGGTCAAGGACGTGCTCCTGCTCGACGTCACCCCGCTGACCCTCGGCATCGAGACCAAGGGCGGGGTGATGACGAAGCTGATCGAGCGCAACACCACGATCCCGACGCGTAAGTCCGAGGTGTTCTCGACCGCCGAGGACAACCAGCCCTCGGTCGAGGTCCACGTGCTCCAGGGCGAGCGCGAGATGGCCCACTCGAACAAGTCGCTCGGCAAGTTCCAGCTCACCGGCATCCCGCCGGCACCGCGCGGCATCCCGCAGATCGAGGTCGGCTTCGACATCGACGCCAACGGCATCGTCAACGTGTCGGCCAAGGATCTCGGCACCGGCAAGGAGCAGAAGATCGAGATCCGCGCCGCGGGTGGGCTCTCCGACGCGGAGGTCGAGCGGATGGTCGGCGACGCCGAGACCCACGCCGAGGAGGATCGTCGTCAGCGCGAGCTCGTCGAGGCGCGCAACAACGCCGAGAACGCCGCCTACCAGGCCGAGCGCCAGCTCGGCGAGCTGGGCGAGTCGGTCGACGAGGGCTCGCGCACGGAGATCGAGGCTGCGATCAAGGAGGTCCGGGACTCGCTCGGCTCCGAGGACGCGGCCGAGATCCAGGGCAAGACCCAGGCGCTCCAGGAGTCCTTCCACCGGGTCTCCGAGCAGATGTACGCGGCGGCGGCCCAGCAGGCCGAGGCCGCGGACGCCGGCGCGCCGGGCCCCGACGGCGCAGGCGCCACCAACGGCGCGGCCGCCGACGAGGAGGAGGTCGTCGACGCCGAGGTCGTCGAGGGCGAGAGCCGATGAGCGCCGAGGAGCGAGGGACACCGAACGAGAGCGCGGTCCGGGAGCAGCTGCGCAAGGTGGCCGGGTCGGGCGCCTCGAGCGCGCCGGCGAACGGCGAGCACGAGCCGGAGGCTCCCGACACCGAGCGCGCGCCGGCCGACGGCGGTTTTGTCGATGCGCCGGTCGGACCGGACGACGATGAGGCCAATCCCGGGGACGTCGAGACGGCGCCCGACGAGCCCGGCGCCGGTGGCGAGGGCGACGACGAGGAGGCGGCGCTCGCCGCCTCCGACCCCCTCACCGACGCCGAGCACCAGCGCGACGAGTACCTCGTGCTGGCCCAGCGCACCCAGGCCGACTTCGACAACTTCCGCCGCCGCGCCGCGCGCGAGGCCGCGGCGGCGGGTGCTCGCGCCAAGGCGGGCCTCGTGCGCGAGCTCCTGCCCGCGCTCGACAACCTCGAGCGTGCGCTGGCGGCGGCCGACGAGGCCGATCGGGGTCTGGGCGGAGGCGTGCGAATGGTCCACTCCGAGCTCGTCGGCGCGCTCGAGCGCAGCGGGGTGGCCGCCTTCGAGCCGAGCGGCGAGCCGTTCGACCCGAACGTGCACGAGGCGCTCTCGACCCGGCCGGCGGACGGGGTCGAGGCGGGCGTCGTCGTCGAGGTTCTCGAGAAGGGCTACCGGCTCGACGAGACCGTCCTGCGCCCCGCGCGGGTGATCGTCTCCGCGTAGGAGGCACGAGCTATGCCCGCGGTCAAGGACCCCTACAAGACGCTCGGCGTCGACAGGAAGGCCTCCGACGAGGAGATCAAGAAGGCCTACCGCAAGCTCGCGCGGCGCTGGCACCCCGATCGCAACCCGGACGATCCCGCGGCCGAAGAGCGCTTCAAGGAGATCCAGGAGGCCAACGGTATCCTCTCCGACCCCGAGAAGCGCAAGCAGTACGACGCCGGTGGAGGGGTCTTCGGCGGCTTCGGCGGTGGTGGGCGCGGGGGCTTCGACCCGGGCGCGTTCCGCGGC